>Ga0209698_10003831_pt1 | contig 16623 bp, 15 predicted proteins | sample LitLauG_LLR_2012_FD_187203 | JGI IMG/M metagenome (GOLD analysis project Ga0209698, IMG submission 187203) | Freshwater sediment microbial communities from Pennsylvania, USA - Little Laurel Run_MetaG_LLR_2012 (SPAdes) (version 2) | ecosystem: Environmental > Aquatic > Freshwater > Creek >...
CCTCTGGAGGCATCAAGGTCGATCACCAGCCCGTCACTGCCAGCCGTCCGGCCCTCGTCGAGAAGCTCCGAACCGCCCGCGCCCACCTGTAGAATCAAATCGGTGGATGCGTACTCACCGGCGCATATGCCCCGGCAAGGCCAACTATGAGAAAACGAAACGAACCCAATTCGCCCCGGCGCGCCCCCCTTCCAGGCGGAAAGGCGCACAACACTGCCCAACGATGCACAACTTTGACTCCGAATTACCGACCGAACCCAAAAAATGGGGGTATTGGACTTGCGCAAATGGGGGTATCTCCGTCAGAAATACCACGCAGCTCCTTATCGGCCCGCGGTCACCGGGCCGTCCCGCTTCCTCCGTTTACAATGAAAACTGTGACCTGCCGAGGCGCGAGAGAACAAATCATGACCGCATCTGGAGTGATCAAACGACAACTGCACCCCGGCCTGCTCCGAGGTAGTGCGTCTACAATGGAAGCTGGTGAAGGTTCGGGATCTGATCCGGCAGATCGAATCGGATGGCTGGCGGCACGTTCGAACAACGGGAAGCCACCGGCATTTCAAACACGCAGCGAAGCCAAATGTCGTCACCGTACCGGGTCATCCCGGTGATGATGTGCCCGTGGGCACCTTAAAGTCCGTTCTGAAGGCTGCGGGACTGGAGGCGAAGAAATGAGTCTGAAATACGCCGTGATATTCGAGCGCGCAGAGAACAATTGGGCGGCCTACGTGCCGGACCTGCCTGGCTGCATCACAACTGGGAAAACGCTCGAGGAAACAGAGAGCAACATCCAAGAGGCCATCTGCGGGCACATCCGGACCTTAAGAGAATTTGGCGAGCCGGTACCCGATCCGGTCAGCCTGGCAAGGGAAATCGACGTACCTCCGGCGGCATAAAGCGGAAGAGTAAATCATGACCTCAACAGCGGCACCGAAAGCATGCCTAATCGAGTCTGCTTCTGCCGAGGACTCCCCGGTAGACACGATTTTATCGGGCGCCAAAAGGAGTAATTCAATGACCGTATCTGAAGAGATCAAACAACACCTCCAGCCAGGTAAGCTGTTCATCAATGGCCAGCCGCAAGACGCCGCCGACGGCCGCACCATTAATGTCGTCAATCCGGCGACCGGCGACTTGCTGACCACCGTTCCCGACGGGCAAGGCTGCGACGTGGACCGTGCCGTGGCCGCGGCGCGCGCCAGCTTCGAGCGCAAAAGCTGGCGCGGCATGGACCCGTCCAAGAAGGAAAAAATCCTCTGGGACATCTCCGAAATCCTGCTCAAGCACCGCGAAGAGCTGGCCGTGCTCGAATCCATGGAGAACGGCAAGACTGTGCGCGAGGCGGGCGGCGCGGATGTCGATCCAGCCATTGACGCCTTTCGCTATTACGCCGGCTGGGTGCGCAAAATCTACGGCGAAACCATTCCGGTGGATGGCCCCTTTCTGAACTACACCCTGCGCGAGCCGGTGGGCGTGGTGGGCGGCATCGTGCCTTGGAATTATCCGCTGCAGATCGCCGCGTGGAAAGTGGCGCCGGCGCTGGCCTGCGGCTGCTCGGTGGTACTGAAGCCTTCGGAATGGACTCCGCTCACCGCGCTGAAGCTGGCCGAGTATTGCCAGGAGGCGGGCCTGCCCGATGGCGTCCTAAACGTGGTCACCGGCTACGGCCAGACGGCCGGCGAAGCGCTCGCGCTGCACATGGACGTGGACAAGATCAGCTTCACCGGCAGCATTCGTACGGCCCGGCGGCTGTTGCAGGCCTCCGGCGAATCCAACCTGAAGCGGCTCAGCCTGGAATTGGGCGGCAAGTCGCCGAACATCATTTTTCCGGATTGCGACATGGAGGCGGCGCTCAAGTCCGCGTTCTGGGGTATCTTCGCCAACAAGGGCGAGATCTGCAGCGCCGCGTCGCGGCTGCTGGTGCATGAAGATATCCACGACCGCTTCGTCGGCGAACTGGTGGCGCGCGCCCAGAAGCTGAAGGTCGGCGATCCGCTCGACAAGAGCACCCAGATGGGTTCGCAGGTTTCCGCGCGGCAACTGGAGCGCATTCTGGATTACATCAAGTCTGGCAAGGATGAAGGCGCGAAGCTGCTCTGCGGCGGCGAGCGCGACACCGAAGGCGCCAAGGCCAAGGGCTTCTTCGTCAAACCCACCATATTTTCGGAAGTGAAGCCAAACATGAAGATCGCACAGGAGGAGATCTTCGGGCCGGTGCTGTGCGCCTTGAAATTCCGCGACGCCGATGAAGCGGTGGAGATCGCCAATTGCACGATCTACGGCCTGGTATCGGCAGTCTGGACGCGCGACATTAAGCTCGCCCACCGCATGGCGGCCGATATCAAGGCCGGTTTGGTATGGATCAATACCTACAACGGATTCGACACCGCGTCGCCCTTCGGCGGCTATAAGCAGAGCGGCTTCGGCCGCGACCTCGGCTCGTACGCGCTGGAGCAATACACCAATATCAAGTCCGTGTGGGTGGCGCTTTGATGGACCGCGAGTCGATCCGGCGGCGGTTCGAGGACAACCATATCCGGCGCGTCAAGCTGGGCGCGTTCGACATCGACGCCACGCTGCGCGGGAAATACATCAGCGTGGAGAAGTTCTGGTCGGCGGCCGAATCCGGGCTTGGTTTTTGCGACGTGATTTTCGGCTGGGATATCGGCGACGTGCTCTACGACAACGTGAAGTTCACGGGCTGGCACACTGGTTATCCGGACGCCCATTGCCGCATCGACCTGGCCAGCTACCGGTTGGTGCCCTGGGAGCCGGGCACTGCATTTTTCCTGCTTGATTTCTGCGAAGCCGAGGGCCGGCCGCTGGCCATCGCGCCGCGGCAGGTGTTTCAGCGCGTGCTCGACCGCGCGGAGGAACGCGGTTACACGGCCCATTTTTCGGCGGAGTACGAATTCTTCATCTTTCGTGAGACGCCGCTGAGCTTGCGCGAAAAGCACTTTACAGATTTGACTACTTTAACCCCCGGGATGTTCGGCTATAGCGTGCTGCGGGCCTCGGCCAATGCCGACCTGGTGCTGGAGATCATGGAAGCGCTGGCGGCGTTCGACGTGCCGCTGGAGGGCTTCCATACGGAAACCGGTCCCGGCGTTTACGAAGCGGCCATTGCGGTAGAGGCGGGCCTGGCAGCCGCCGATCGCGCGGCGCTATTCAAGACCGCGGTCAAGGAGATCGCCGCTCGCCACAACCTGACGCCGACCTTCATGGCCAAGTGGAACGCCGCCCTGCCGGGTTCGAGCGGCCACCTGCATCAGAGCCTCAGCCACGCCGGGAATTACGAGAACCTGTTCTCTGGCGAGGCTGCCGAAGGCGGCATGTCCGGTCTCATGCGGCAGTACATTGCCGGGCAAGTGACGAACATGCCGGAATTGGCGGCGGTCTTTTGCCCCACCATCAATTCCTACAAGCGCACCGTGCCGGGCGCTTGGGCTCCGGTGAATGCCACTTGGGGTGTGGATAACCGCACCACGGCTGTGCGGGCGATTCCCGGCCGCGGCAAATCCACGCGTGTGGAACTGCGAATAACCGGCGCCGACATCAATCCGTACCTGGCGATGGCCGCGGCGCTCGCGGCGGGTCTGGACGGCATTGAACGCAAACTGGAGCTTCCGCCCCCTACCGTGAACGCTTATTCTGGCGATGCGCCACCGCTACCGCGCACGCTGGCTGACGCCACGCGCCTTTTCCGCGAGAGCCGCGTAGCCCGCGAATGGCTGGGCGAGGAGTTCGTGGACCACTTCGCGCTCACGCGCGATTGGGAAGCGCGCCAATACGAGAAAGCGGTGACGGACTGGGAACTGGCGCGCTATTTCGAGTCGGTCTGACGGGCGATGTGTGTCAGATTTGTACAGCCGTGTCTCAGCGGCCGACGGAAGGTGGTGTGGAAACCATCGACAGCAGTAAGCTAAGTAACACTAAAACCGCGAGTCCGCCGGCGATCCACATACATTCCTCGTCTGTCCCTACAAAGTTAGTGCAATTTAGAGACCGAACGTTACAAACCAGTGGGGCAAGCCCTCGACAGGCCGCCCGGCTGTGCCAGCCTACCCCCGAATCAGCCGGACCGCGTTCGTCAGCGGATTCCCCCCAGCCGCAGGCGCGCCGGCCGCCGCGGACTCCTCGACCGACGCCGGTTGCTCCTGCCCTTCTCCCGGCGCCAAGAACAGGTTCGTCTGCACGCCGTGCTGGCGCGTGTAGAGATCGTAGTATCGGCCGTGCAAGGCGTACAGCGTCTCATGCCGCCCGCGCTCCACGATGCGGCCACCTTCGACGACGAGAATCTGGTCCGCGCGTCGAATAGTCGACAACCGGTGCGCGATTACGAACGTTGTGCGGCCTCGCATCAGGTACGACAGGCCTTCTTGAATCAGGGCTTCCGATTCCGAGTCGAGGCTGGAAGTGGCTTCATCCAGAATCAGAATCGCGGGATCGGCCAAAATAGCGCGCGCAATCGAGACCCGCTGCCTCTGGCCGCCCGATAACTTGACCCCACGCTCGCCGACCACCGTGTCGTAGCTTTTCTCGAACGACTCGGCAAATTCGTCCACGCGCGCAATCCGGCAGGCTTCGCGAATCTGCGCTTCGGTGGCTCCAGGGCGCGAGAAGCCCACGTTCTCGCGGATGGTGCCGTCGAAAAGAAATGTGTCCTGTAGCACCACGCCGAGCTGCGTGCGGTAGGAGTCTAGCCGAATAGTGGCAAGGTCCACGCCGTCCAAGAAGATGGTGCCCGCGCGCGGAGTGTAGAAGGCCGAGATGAGTCCGATAATCGTTGATTTGCCGGAGCCGGAGGGGCCCACCAGCGCGGTCACCGTGTCCGGCGCCGAGCGGAACGAGACGTCGTGAAGCACGGTCTTGCCTTCGTCGTACGAGAACGTGACGTGGTCGAAGACGACTTCGCCGGTGATGCGCCCGATGCTCACTTGCCGGCGCGGGTCTTCATCCTCGGGCCGCTCGCGCAGCACTTCGCGCGTGCGCTCCAGGCCGGCCAGCGCTTCGCTGATCTGCGTTCCGATGCCCACGATTTGGAAAACCGGTCCGATCAGAAAGGCCAGGAACATAGTGAAGGTGAAGAACTGGCCCAGCGTGAGGGTATGAGCCATGATCTGCCGCGCGCCGAGATACATCACGGTCGCGCCCAGGACGCCCATCATGACCGTGGCGCCGAGGCTCATTAACGACGTGGATGTGAGGCTCTTCATCACGTTGTCCAACAGGCGCTGCACACCGCCGGAGAACACCTCCGCCTCCGCGGCCTCGGCGTGATAGCCCTTCACCACCCGCACGCCGCCCAGCGATTCGGTGAGCCGCCCGGTGACCTCGGCGTTGATTTTGCCGCGCTCGCGGAAAATGGGACGCATCACGCCGAACGCTTTGCGCAGCGCGAACCCGAAGCCTACGATCGCTCCGAGTGCCACGCCGGTCATGGACGGGCTCAGCCGCAGCAGGATGGCAAGGGCCAGCACGGCGGTCAGCAGCCCTCCTACGAATTCCACCAAGCCGGTGCCGATCAGGTTGCGCACGCCTTCCACGTCGCTCATGATGCGCGAGACCAGCATGCCGCTTTTGTTGGCGTCGTAGTAGGAGACCGGCAGGCGGCCCACGTGCATTTGCACTTTGCGGCGCAGCTCGGCGATCAGGCGTTGCGCGGCTTTGGAGAGCAGTTGCGTCAGGGCGAAGGAAGTGATGCCTTGTATCGCAGTGGCGCCCACGACGGCAAGGATCAAAGGCCGCAGCAGGTTGTAACGATGCTTGCCTATGATGTCGTCCACCAGGTACTTGGTGGAGGCCGGCAGCACCAGCCCCGACACGCGATTGATGGCCATCAGCACCATGCCGAACGCCAGCAAGCCGCGGCGCGGGCGTACCAGTTCCCAAATGTCCGGGAGCAGTGCACGCAGGCGTTCGGACTTAGGGAGCTTGGTCGGGTCTGAGGGCACTTAGCTAATAGTTTCGCACGGCGCCGTCGGCCGGGGCACCCAGTAAATAGGCTAGTGTCCAACCGGGATGGAGGGCGGGCTTCAGCCCGCGCGGGGCTTGAGCCCCGCAACGGTTGTGGGCCGGCAAGATCGCTATACCTTCGAAAGCCGCCGCAACGTGTAAGCTTCCGGATTCATGTTCTCGCGCTCCAACCGCTTCCAGTCGTCATTGACGTGAATGAGCTTGCCGCTGATGTGGTTGGAACGTTCGGAAGCCAGGAACAAAGCCAGGTGAATCTGTTTGTCGGGATGCATGCCGCCCGTCAGCCGCACATCCTCGGCCTCCTCAATTTCCTTGCTTCCGGCCCGCTCGCCGGAATGCAGAATCTCATCCGTCATGTGAGTGTAAGTGCCGCCGGGAGCCATGCAGTTCACCTGCACGTTAAAGTCACGCACCTCTTCCGCCACCGTCTCGACGAAGCGCACCACCGCGGCCTTGGAAGCCGCATAGGCTGAAAACCGGGGACGCGCCGAGGCTGCGCCACCGCCGCCGATCACGATGATCTTGCCATGCCGCCTTTCGATCATCTGGGGCAATACCGCCCGGCAGCCGTGCATCACTCCCATCAGGTTGGTCTCCACGGTTTCGGCCCAGGCGCGCGGCTTCAAATCTACCAGCGGTCCTATGGGTCCCTGAATGGCGGCCGATGCGATCAACACGTGCAGGCCACCGAAAACCGCGCGCATGCGCTCCACCGCCGCGCTCATCTGCTCGTAGTCGCGCACGTCCGACCGGATGCGCAGCGCCGTGCCCCCGGCGTGCTCGATCTCCAGCTTCGCCAGATCCAGCTCGGCCTGGCTGCGCGCCAGCAATCCGACGCGGGCGCCTTCCGCCGCAAACCCGATTGCCAGCCGCTTGCCAATGCCACGCCCCGCCCCTGTAATCAGGACTACCTGGTCCTTTACCGGTCGCAAGGTTAGTTCTCCACGCGCGCGTCGAAAACCCCGGTCTCCACTCGCCCGCCGCGCTTCACCTGCACATATATGCGGTATTCGCCAGACTTCGGAAAGCCGTAGGGGAAGGATACTTCGGGTGGCAGAGCCTGCATCATGGCCATGCTTGTGTGATCCATCCCTGCCATTGCCGCGCCGCCGTCGCCGGCGTTCTGTGTTAGGCTCAGCGAAGCCATGGGCACCGATCCCGAGGGATGCACGTGCGCAAACACGCTGCGGTCCGAGCGCACGAACGCCGCGTGCCCCGGCATCCCCATGTAGAGTTCCACGTCCCGCGCGGGCTTGCCGTCCGCATCTTCCAGGCGGAAGCGGAAGAACATGGCGCGCTTGGCCTGCAGCGGTCCGGCATTCCGCTCCCAAATCATGCGCGAGCCGTCCGCCAATTGTGCGGTGGTGCGGTTGGAGTCCGCCTGCGAAATCGGCGGGCCGGCGCCTCCGGAGTCGTCGCCCTGCATCGGCTGGCCCGCAACGGCCGGCAATGTGATGTCGGTCACCAGCGTTTCCGGCAGGCCGTCGGCGTGGACGATGTCCCCGTACAACGCGTAGCGTCCGGCCGGCATGGGCGGTAGATCCTTGGCGAACTTCCCCGCCTCCACGCGGTCCGGATGCAGGTGCCACACTTTGTCCATCTCCGGCAAACCGATCGCGTACAGGTGCATCAGGTGATTATGGTCCGGGACCAGATCGTCCACCTTGCGCCAGCGCATCCAGCCTGGGTCGGTCAGGTGCAGTATCAGCCGGCTGCCGTTCTCCAATGTGGCCGACATCTGCAATGGCTTGAAGATGTGTTGGTCGTAGTTGCCGGCCTCGCTCTTCCACCACAGTCCGCCCAAACCGGCTACCGCCAGCACGAACACGGTAGTTGCCGCCATCACCAACCGCGCGCGCCGCACGCGCGCCGGATCGGGTGCCATGCCTGGCTCCAGTTGCCCCTCGCGCACCGCCGCGCCCACTATGCTGACCGCGCCCGCCAACAGAAGCAATCCCAACACCCCCAACATAATGCCGATGGGCGCCTGCATGGTTTTCGTGCCGGAGGACAGCGCGGGAACTGGCACCGAAAGCACGCCCTTTCCCTTGGCTCCTTCCGCGGTGACGCGCACCTGCCAGGAACCCGAGGTCATCATCCACAGCGATCCGGTGTAGAACTGCGGATCGTCTTTCGAACGTTGCGCCAAGTCCGGCACCGGGGCGAACTTCGCGCCTGGGCCAGTGAGCAGCGTTGGAACGATACGCACCGTCCGGACGTCGCTGGCGGCGCTACGCACTTCAATTTCGGCTACTCCCGGAATCACCGAGGGCGTGCGGATGGTCACTAATAGTCGGTACGGCCCGGCCTGGCCATCGTAGAAAACGTCCGGGCTGCCCACGTGGGCGAAGCCACTGGCGGCCGCCAGCAGGAATACACCTAACAATCGGCGCATTGAATTACCGGCGAACGCGCCGCATCCAATCGCCCCACACGAACCCCAGTCTGATGGTTATGAACGCGGCCAGGGCGGCGAGACACATCTCTCTCAGAAAGTCCAGAGGGGCATCCGGCGCCACGAACAGATGACGTACGTTGATCCAATTGGGCCGCGCATTGTAATCGAAGACATCCGTGTGGAAGAACCAGTTCCGGGCCGCCGGCAATTGCAGGAAACTGGCGAAGGGCCACTGCACCGCGATCAGCACGCCCAGGAACAAAAGTCCGGAAACAGCGGCTTTCTTCCACGGATTCCAATCGCGCGTCCGGCCCCACAGAAGATCGAGCGCCAGCGCGGGTATGAAAAGCAGCATTGGGAATTCCGGCGGCACGAATTGCGTCACCTGGTGATAGACCGGACCCAGTTTCGGCTCGGCGGGGAATAGGGGCAAAATCCAGCCCATGCCCGCCCAGAAGAGCCAATACACCGCGGCCACGGTGGTCGCCGCCCAGCGTTTCTCGGACGCCCGTGCCACCCCGGCCAGCACCAGCGGCACCACCATGCACACCACGCGATAATAGATGCCGTTGTGCATCAGGAAGTGCCACGAGTATTCCATGATCATCAGCATCAACCCGATCAGGACCACGCCGCCAATATACAGGAACAGCCAGTCAAGCTTATTGCGGAATTCGTCCCGGGCGCGGTTCATCATCCCCAGGATCAGGATCAGCGTGCCCGTGTTGACCGCCAGGTTGCCCAAAATCAACAGCACGTGCGGCGGGCTCAGGATCTTGACATCGAGTCCGTAGGCGCTGTGCCACCAGTTGTCAAAGGGCGCGGAGGCCAGCATGGCCAGGCCTCCCCAGGCAGCGATAAAGGCGCCCAAAGGCGCTTCGAATCCCCACATCTTCACGGCGGTGCTGCGCAGGTGGGAGAAGTCGCCGAAAGTGGTGGCCAGGATCAGGTAGCCGCAGGCGAGACCCGCCAGCACCCCGCACAAGTAAATGGCGATGTGGGCTGGCGTCCAGAACGTGTCGCGCCCGATGGAGCGGTGCCAGGAGATGTCCCACTGGCCGCCGATCATAGCGGAAGTGACGCCGAAGACGGCGCACCAGACGTACCAGGGTACACGCTCGACGGAATTTGATGCAGTGGAAACGGGCGAGATTGTGGTGGAGATAGTTGCCATGCTGTCCCTCCGTACGTGTACGATTATAGCCTTGTTGGGAGCAGTTCGGCTGGGTATTGGGTGATGGGTTCTGGGTGACGGGGACAGTTAGGGTCTGGCTAGAGGTATGGGTTCGTCAGTGGTGTGACTTCCACAATCTCAGCGAGCCAGTTCCTGCATCGCCGCTGCGATGCGCGCCGCTGCGTCCGGCCCCACGGAATTCTCCTCGCCGTACCAAGCCTTCTTGGCGTTCTGCAGGAAGGGCGCCTTTTCGTCCCACTCCGCCTTCGGGATGATGTAGCCGATCTCGTCGTCGGCCAGGCCGATCAGCATTTTGAACTGTGCGTGCAGCATTCGCTTGATGGGCGTTTCGATGAGCGCATCCGGAAAATCGGCGCCCGCATAGCGCTCCACGCCGCCCACGCTCAACTCCGGATACATCTCGCCCGGAACCAGCGCGATGGCCAGCACAGGCTGGCCGCCCGACATGCGGATCAGCCCCACCGGCGCGGTCGTGGCGCCTTCCGCGGTGGTCTTCTTGCGTCCTTTGTACAGGTCCGCCTGGGCCGCCGCCGCGAAGCCGCGATTGGTCACCGGTATGGTGATGATGCGTTCCGCGAACTCGACGTTGTCGATGCTCACGGATCTTGCCGCGCGGGCCGCATCAGCCGCGAGATCCGCGATGCGCTCGCCGAGAACCTGCGTTTTGCGGAAGCTGTTCTCAGCCGCGATAGTTCCGGTGGCGGGGTCATTGATCTTGGCGCCCAGCGGCGACTGCATCCCACCCACCGCGCCGTTCCATAGCACGGCGATGCCGCCCAGTTTAGCTTCGAGGCGCTTGTAGAAGAAGCCCGGATAGTCCGCGCTGATCTGCGTGTTGCGCGAGCCCAGCGTTTCGGGATGATTGGCCCAATTCACTGCCGTGGCGATTGGCCGCCCGTCCTTGCCGGTGAGCGACAGCACGATGAGGTCGGAGTCGTGCACTACCGGCGGGCGATTGTCGTCTATAAACGAATCGAGTTCGGCGCTGTGGACCACCGACAGCGCCGGCGTCGCAGGTTCGAGTGCTGCGATCGCGCCCTTGGCGGCTTCAGCCACACGGTCCACCACGAAGCTGTTGTAGGCATCGTCGATTCCCGACTGCCCGGCGGCCGGACCCCACAATCCCATGGTGTCGGGGCCTTCGTGCACGTGCGTGGCGGCCACTACCACGTCGGCGGCAGGGACTTTCGCGCGCACCCGCTCCACATCGTCGAGGAACAGGCCGATCAGATCGACCTCGCACACCACCAGCGGCTTCCGGCCGGCGCTAAACGCGAGGCAGCGGGCATAGAGATCGTCGTGCACGCTGACGGCCACCCGGTTGTGTCCGAACCCCGCCATGTAGACGGGCGGGCGGTCCTCAACTGGCGGGCTGATGACGGTCTTAAAGGCGCCCGCGCGGAACTCCCCGAACAGGGAGCCCGCGCAGGCGAGAAGGAGGAGACAACGCACTGGCTACACCCACCAGGCAGCAGCGGGCTGATCTTTCATCACGATGCCATTCAAGAAATCGGCGGCCTTTCGCAGACCTTCTTCGGGCGACAGGAGGCTGTCCTCATGCTCGATCGAGAGCACATAGTCATAGCCGAACATGCGCAGCGTGGAAGCGAACTCCTTCCACCATTCGGCGCCATGGCCGTAGCCGCAGGTGCGGAAGATCCAGGCGCGGTTGCGTTCGTCGGTGTACGACTTGGTATCGAGCACGCCGGTCAGCGGCAGGTTGCGCGCGTAGATCTGGGTGTCTTTGGCGTGCACGTGGAAGATGGCGTCGCCCAGCACGCGGATGGCGGCGATGGGATCGATGCCCTGCCAGAACATGTGGCTGGGATCGTAATTGCAGCCGATCGACGGGCCGGCGATGGAGCGCAGCTTGAGCAGGGTCTCCGGGCTGTAGGCCACGAAACCGGGATGCATTTCGATGGCAACCTTCACGCCGTGATCGGCGGCGAATTTGGCGTGCTTCGTCCAGTAAGGCGCGACCTTGGCTTCCCACTGCCACTTCAGGATCTCCAGGTAGTCCGGGGGCCAGGGACATGTGACCCAGTTGGGCCACTTGGATTTGTCGCAGTCGCCCGGGCAGCCGGAAAAATCGATGACCACCGGAACCCCCAGTCTTTCGGCCAGGCGGATGGTTTTGCGGCTGATTTCCTGATCGTGCTTGGCACGCACCTGATCCGGATGCAGCGGATTACCGTGGCAGCTCAGGGCGCTGATGGTGAAGCCACTGTCCGCCAGCTTATTCTTGAATTCATTCAGCTCGGCCTTGCTGTCCAGCATGGACAGCTTGCAATGTGGATCGCCCGGATAGTTGCCTGTTCCGAGTTCCACCGTATCGACATTGATGCTCTTGAGCTTTTTCAGAACATCGTCGAGTGATAGTTGTGCCAACAAGGCGGTGAATACGCCGACTCTCACGTAGAGATTCTCCTTTCGCAGGTGTTTCGAATTCCACCGTACAGAATAGCAGGGCGAGCGGCGGTGGCGATGCAATGGCGGCGCGAGGGGGCAGATTCATTGCCCTGAATCGAATTTGAACGAACGGAGCCAATTTCGTATAAAGCACTTTAAATCAGACTGATCCTGGCTATTTTGGCGGTCTTCGTGGCCGCTGGCGCCAGGCGAGACTGAACGCCGCTTTGCCCGGACGTTCCCAATTTCGCCTACAGGATAGAATTGAGGAGTAGCGCAGTCTGCGTGTCAATTGGCCGCGGTCTTTTCGGCTCAGTGGGATGGCGGAGTTTAAGGCGTGTGAACATTCCATTGGCCTGCGACCCGCTAGCGGCCTGAAAGGCCGCCGAAGGCCACAGGTCTTCCCCACAGAGGCAAGATCGCTAAGTCCCTCTTTGCAGGCGTTTGAGGCATGGTTTTGAAGGAATGACATGCGTCCACCGTTGCCTTGAGCGACAGCAGCGCGCCGCCTCGGGTAACGGTAACATATCCCCGGATTGCCCACATCCCTGATACGATCAAGTTCAGAGGCCACTTGGCCCCACGAGAAGATGTTTAACGCATGCCCGAGATCAGCCGGTTTTTCGGTATCATTGTGCAGATGTACTACAGTGACCACGAGCCACCGCACTTTCATGTGCGTTATTCCGGCCAGAAGGCGCTGATCGCCATCGAGACACTGGCTCTGTTGCGAGGACGCCTTTCGCCCCGCGTTCTCGGCTTGGTGACGGAGTGGGCGACAATGCATCGCGCGGAGTTGACCGAGGATTGGGACCTGGCGAGGGCCGAGACACAACTCAAGCCCATTGCGCCTCTGGAATAGATCATGTTGAAGGACATCGTTGCCGCAAGAGCGCTCGGCGACTATCGCTTGCATCTTCAGTTCGAGGACGGCGTTGAGGGCGTGGTCGATCTCGCGCCCCATCTCAGCTTTCACGGAGTCTTCGAGCCACTACGCGACCCCGCTTACTTCGCGCAGGTCCGCGTCGATCTGGAGCTGGGCACTGTAGCTTGGCCGAACGGAGCAGACCTTGATCCCGACGTTCTCTACGGACGCATCACCGGGACGCCGATCTTAGAGGAGCACGACGTCCATTTGGCTCATTAGCAGCGAGCGTCGCGCGGGCAATGAATGAGATCGTTTGCCGCACGTGCCCCCCGGGAGTGACGGAGAAAACTTCACCAAAGATCTCCTTTGTTAGCGAAATCGTAACGTCGCGAGGGACAAGTGGTTACCCATCCGCTGCGTGAGAGGATCATAGGGCTTCGACCCGATGACGACAGGCGGCACGCAGCGATAGCGCGGGGCGCCCTTAACCACGCCGATCCGGAGCGGGCGTCCTCACGTCACGAACAGCGGCCGGCGGCCTTCTCGGGGGCGCACCGGGCCTGGCAGGAGGAGTTCCGGGCACGGCACCGCGCGGTCCAGATCGCTGCGACAGTCAACAGCAAGACGCCGCCGATCGAAGCGTAGACGCTTTCCCAATAGAGCCGGCCGAGAAAGAGCAATCCTGCGCCGGACACGTACATGCCGACGGGCACCCAGGTTTGAAGCTGGAATGCCTGGATCGCCAGCAGCAGCGCAGGGATACAGGCGAGCGCGAGGAAGACCGGACTGGCCAAACCGGCCGCGAGCACGGAATTGATGCCGAGCAACTGCAGCAGCGCGAGAGCGCACATCGGGCACTTGGGCAGGAACACTGTGAGCGCTCCCGACATGGGTGCAACGATGCGGGGGGCCAATTGCATACGCGGCATAAGGACTCAAGATCCAAACGGCAAACTACACGTAAGACTCGACTGAGATACTGTCCAGCTTCAGTACGTCCGAGTAGTCGGCCTTGGGCGAAGGGTCGTAGACCACGGGAACGATGGTAACGGTAATCTCGCCGCCCTTCGCGCGCGCGAGCCTGAGCGCGTCTGTGGCTATCAGTACTTTGCGTGCCGGGGTGAGCGGATGTCCGGGCCGCGGATCGTAGGGGCGGCGAGGCCCGCGGATCTGGCAGTGCGTGATGTCGTCGCCGTAACAGCCGCCGTGGCCGAAGATGTGGAACGAGCCGGCGTATCCGTTTTCGGCGGTGGTGGGCGTCTCGGCGTTGGCCCCGTCATTGTTCAGGAAAACACGGGCTTCGAAGGAGGGGCCGGAATGGTCGAGGCCGTCGAAAATCAGATCTGCCCGGCTAACGTGGGCGTCCAAGGGTTCGATGGAGATTTTCGGCGACACATATTTCTTCGGCGCTTTTCCGCCGGCAGCCGGTTCCACCTTCGTCGATTTGGCGCTCTTTTTTGCCATGGTTCACCTCCAACCGATTGGTTATGTCTTAGTTACTACTATGGACGAAGCGTGGCCGTACTCGTATCCGAGGCGATTAATGTCGAGCACGTCGCGTACCCTCAGGTTGAACGGCGCCAGGGGCTTATCCTTGTAGTCGTCCGGTATGTTGTTGATGCCGTTCTTGAGCTGCCACAGATACCAGATGCGGTCGATCATGCAGTGGTGTGACCAGAAGATCGGGTCGAAAGCCGCGCGAGCTACCTGCCCCATGTCGCCGCCGCACCAACCGTGAACGTTGTCGTGGATGTCTTCGAGCTGCACGTCGAGATCGACAAAGTTCCCGAGATCCATCAGAGCGTTTACGGCAGCCGCCGTGGGCAGAGCGGCCGGACTGCCGGGAGCACGTTTAGTCGGACCGGCCGGCACGCCTGGCATTGCCGGCCGCGGGCCGCTGGCGAGAGAGTTTTTCTTTCCATCGACGGTCTTCACTGTGAACGATTTCGGAATGCCGGTCGTGTGCGAGCCCGCGGCGGTCCAATCCCACCAAGGCAGTACCATTTTGGAGTTCTGGTCGCGCGCGGTGTGCTCCCAATAGTGCAGGTAGGCCCGGTGCCAGGGCAGGAACAGGTTGTAGGGCAACAGGCTTCCGCTTCCGACGCGCCCGTGATGCCAGCAGAGGAACTGGGGAAAGCCGTGGATTCCAGCCCAGTAAGTCCAGCCTCGATTATCGGTAAGAGCCTGCATCTTACCGTATGCGTCCCGCAGCGCGTCCAAGCCTCCTGGAGTTTTTTCCAGGGCTTCGACGCTGGGTCGTAACGTGAAACCGTTCGCCATCCCGATTCACCCTCCTTAGAAGGAGTCAGTGATGATAGTTATCATGAAATTGCCCTTTTGTCAATGAGATTCGGAAGGGAATATGTGACTGGTCCTAGCATTATGATCCGGCGATTTCCGGGCGGGCCTGTCGTAATCAGGAATGAATTTCGATACTTACGCCTTCGATCTTCAGGGCGTCGTGCGCATCCGTTACCGGATCGCGCGGAAACACAGGGACGATGGTGACAGTGATTTCGGGACTGTGTGCGGCCGCTGCGCGAACGGCCTCGGTGGCGATCAGGTCTTTTTCGATAGGAGCGCGAATGGTGTTCGGTTCCAACAGGGGCTCGCCGGGCTTTTCCGGCCAGAACCCGTAACCGTAGACGCTGAAGGAACCGGCGTAGCCGAGCTTCGGGTCGGCCGGCGTTTCGACGTTGGCCTCGGGGTTATTGAGGAAGACGCGACCCTCGAAGGAGTCGCCAGACTGGTCGACGCCATGCACGAGGATGTCGGCCCGATGGAAATTCAAACCTTTCGCGCCGAGGTTCAGGTGAATCGGTTTTGAAGTGAATTTTCCCTGGAACATCCGGCCTCCCGCGGAGATGCATCCGCTCTTCTATTCTATCCGCGCATGAGGCCGGGCGTCGTGCGGGCAAGTGGAATTGTCCACGGATTGAGTCTCGCTGAAGATCGCTGGAACCGCCGCGGATAATGATCGGCTCGGGTGTCGTGGATTGCGCCCCGTCACTCTCCCACACCACCGGACGTGCGGTTTTCCGCATCCGGCGGTGGAAACCCGCGGGTTAGTAATCCGCTAGATCCGATGGCGTGAGAAAGCCAAAGACCATAAAACCGAACAGCCCATCCCAAAACCGGACACCTGATCCATTGCAGCAGACCGCTCGCCTAATCGCTTTCAACCAACATCAGCGGCCCCTGAATTGCACATCGCGCATCAAGACTCAGAGGTGCACACGTGACGACTGTGTTCAAGGACATTGCCTACGCCGCACGAATCCTGCGACGGAGCCCCGGCTTCACCCTTACCGCCGTGCTCACGCTGGCACTGGGCATCGGCGCCAACACCGCCATCTTCAGCGTAGTGAATGCGACGCTGCTGCGTCCGCTGCCCTTCCCGCATCCGGAGCGCCTCGTCGCCATCCAGAACCAGTACAAAGCCATCGGCCTGGATTCCGCTTCGGCCTCTGTCGCCGATTACATCGACTATCGCAAACAGCGACATCTGTTCTCGGAAGTTGCCGCCGTGAACACCGACGATTTCAACCTCACGGGTGTCGATCGCCCGGAGCGTCTGCAGTGCGGCGAAGCCACCTCGGGATTGTTTGCGGTGCTGGGCATTCAGCCCATCCTGGGCCGCGTGTTCACTTATGAGGAAGATCAACCGGGTAAGAACCAGGTCGTCCTGCTGACCGAGGGTCTCTGGAAGCGCCGCTTCGGCGGAGATCCCGGTGTCCTCGGACGCACCGTGCACCTCAACGGCAAGCCTTACAC
>Ga0209698_10003832_pt1 | contig 16622 bp, 12 predicted proteins | sample LitLauG_LLR_2012_FD_187203 | JGI IMG/M metagenome (GOLD analysis project Ga0209698, IMG submission 187203) | Freshwater sediment microbial communities from Pennsylvania, USA - Little Laurel Run_MetaG_LLR_2012 (SPAdes) (version 2) | ecosystem: Environmental > Aquatic > Freshwater > Creek >...
GTAATATACCCAGCGGCCGTCCCCCGACCATGCAGGCCCGACACCGGGATTCGCGACGTTGCGCAAGTTGCTTCCATCCGAATCCACTAGCCAGACTCCAAATGTCAGCCCCTGGTTGCCGCGCGAGGAGACGAAGGCGAGGGTGTTGCCATGCGGTGACCAAACCGGGACGCCCACCGATACCTTTGGATCGCCCTCGTAAGTGATCTGGCGTCGCGCGCCCGTCTCTGTGTTCACGACCCACAAGTTGGCGTGACCGCCGCTATCGGATAGAAACGCGACCTCTTTGTCGTCGGGGCTGGCGGTTGGGGTTAGGACCTGCCCGGTCTGTCGCGTCACACGAACGCCACGGCGCGCGTTCTCGGCGGCCGAACCGTCAACCGGAAACTTCCAGATTTCATTTTGTAGTTTCATGCGGCTGACCAATATTGCACCACCTCTGGAGATGTCCGGACTGGCATACGACATCTCGCCCGATGTGATCCTCCGCACATTTCCATCACGCAGTGTCACGCGCCACAGGCCTAACGTCGGCAAGTAAGGCATCGTGCTGTCGCGGCTTGAGCTATACACGATGCCTGAACTGTCGGGCAGCCAGGCAAAACCGCCCATCATGTTGTTGTCGTGCGTTAACTGCTGCGGTTGCCCGCCAGTTGCGGGCGCCACGAAAATATCGAACCGGATGCTGTCTCCGCGCTGAAAGGCAATCCATCTCCCGTCTGGCGACCAGCGCGGATACAAATAGTACGTGGTGGGCGCAAACTCCGCGACCACGTCGAATCTGGAACCGTCCGCGGGCGCAGTTACCAGCTGGATTCCCTCCTTCCCCAACCGAAAGAGCGCAAGACGCCCATCCCCTGGACTGATGTCGGCGCCGCCCACGCTGTTGACGACCCGCCGTGGCGCCCCGCCCAGCGCCGGGATCTCCCAGATGCTTCCCTGCGCCGCCCCGGATTCCGCCGGCGAGAAATAGAAGATCGAACTCGAGTCGCGCGACCAGCGAGGACGCTCGTGATCGACTGCGTCGCGCGTGATTTGCAGCGGCGCGCCTCCCGCTATGAGCTGCACAAAGACCTGCCGTTTGCCACCCACGTCGGCGGTGAACGCCACCGACCTGCCGTCCGGTGAGATCGCCGGAGATTCTTCAAGGCCTGGAAGGTCAGTTAGACGCGTGATACGGATGTCGGTCGGCGATGTCTCCGGCACCGGTCTGAACCTGTCGCGCACGGCCCAGAGGAACACGATGACTGCCGCAATCCCGAGGAACAGCGCCGAGAGTGCCAGGCCGGACCGTCGACGCGGCACAGCCACTGGAGCCGGTTCGGCCGGCGTGGCCATCGCGTCCTCGACCTCGATTCGCGCGTCTGCGACGTCATGAAGCCGCCGCCTGGCATCCTTTTGCAGGCATCTCGTCAGCAAACGCCGGATGCTGGCCGACGTCTCGGCCGGCAGCGACCCCCAGTCTGGCTCGGCGCTGACGACGGCGACGACGGTGTCCGTGTAGGTCGCCCGTCCGAATGCTGAAGAGCCCGTTAACATCTCGTAGAGCACGCACCCGAAGGCCCAGATGTCGGTGCGTTTATCGATCGGCTGACCTCGCGCCTGCTCCGGGCTCATGTACGCGGCGGTGCCGAGAATCGCACCTCCGATCGTTCCCCCCGTCGTTCTAGTCGTGGACTGCGAACGGTCCGAACCAGCCCCTTCCACCGCAAGAGCTTTTGCGATCCCGAAGTCCAGCACCTTGACCGCTCCATCGCGCGTCAACATGATGTTGGAGGGTTTGAGGTCGCGATGGATTATCCCGGCTCTGTGGGCAGCGTCGAGCGCATCGGCGATCTGCTGGGCGACGCCCAAAGCCTCCGATAGGGGCAATGGGCCTCGTCTCACGCGAGCGTCGAGCGTGTCGCCCTCGACCAGTTCGAGCACCAGGGCCTGCCAGTTGCCGGCGTCCTCGAAACCGTAAATTGCACCGATGTGGGGATGATTGAGCGATGCGAGCAGTCGTGCTTCGCGTTGGAAGCGCGCCACGCGCTCGGCGTCCTTCGTGAACATGGGCGGCAGGAGCTTCAGAGCGACCTCGCGCCCAAGCTTGGGGTCGCGCGCCCGATACACCTCCCCCATACCTCCAGCACCGAGCGGCGCAACGATCACATACGGCCCGAGTTTCGTGCCCGGGGGTAGGGCCATCCCTGGGGGACCCTGTTCGAGGAAACCTTTCTTCCCAAGTACGCGATGCTCGTCAAGAAGAACCTGCAGCTGTGCGGCCAGCTCGGGATTCCGCTCGCGCAGCGCGGCAAGCCAGGTCGCGCGTTCCTCTCCCGGCATAGCCAGTGCCTCATCCAGATACGGGCTGACGGCCTTCCACTGTTCAGGGTTCAGCGAAGACATCAGTTCCTCAGCGCGAAGACTCCGGCGAATTTTGTGATGGAGATAGATGCGCGCCTTCTCCCGCCGTCGCGGTTTCGCGCCGGCGGGCAGGGCCATCTGTGCGCGTCATTATAGTCTGTGTCGCCCACTGGGGATGAGCGGATTCTGCTCTTCCACTTCCCGCATGAGCTTTTTCGGCTCTGAACAAACTGAGGCTAAGCTCTAGTAAGATAAGTCTCGCGGCGCGGGTTCCCGAGACTCAATTGTCCAGACTGGCTGACATGCTGAAAGGGGATCTATTCAATACTTGGGGTAGAGGCCAAGACCGGCAATGGGCCAAAAGGTCCGTTCTGTTTTGGAATGTCATTGTCGTGGGAATTGCCGGCCTCCTGGGCGCCGCCGCTTTTCTTCAGTATCGCTGGACCGAGCAATTGAGCGCGGGCATGGAACGCCGCATCAGAAGCAATCTCGATTCATCCATGACTCAATGGAGCCTCGATTTCTACGGCACGCTGTCTGCCGTCTGCGTTGCTCTTCAGGTGGGACCGGATTCCGGGGCGCGTGATATCTGGAGGGACTACCTTCAGCGGTATGTTCTTTGGAGCGGAAAGGAGAGTGCGCAGACACCGATTGAGAACATTCGATCCAATCCCGCACTGATCGAGAGCATCTATATCTGGGAAACCAGCCATCTGACCCATCCCCAGCTTCATCTTTTGAATCCTCGAAGCAATCGCATTGAAGATGTCACCGTTCCTCAGCGTCTGGACTCGTTGCTGGATAGATTGCGTGCAAGATCTCAGACTCTCCCCGAAGCACTTCGAGCATGGGAACTTCCCGTTCAACCACCATCGCGGGCAGCCGCTACCATGGAATCACTGCCGGCAGGGATCCTGAATCGCTCGATGACCGGATGGCAGTTCGATGAGGATATCCCGGCAATCGTACATCCTCTAGTGCACCATGCAGACGGGGAACAACACGGAAACGCGGTAACTCCCTCCGCAGATAAGCCTGTGGATTGGATCGTAGTTGTGCTGAATTGGGACACGATTCGGGAGCGAATCTTGCCGGATCTGTCAAGCCGTTATTTCGGATCGAAGGAAGGAGTCGATTACAGTTTGGCGGTGGTTTCAGGAATGGCGCCGCCTCGAGTCATCTATCACTCCGACGAACATTTTCCCAGTTTGGGCCAGTCCTTTCCTGATTCGTCCATGAATATCTTCGGTCCCCCACCGGAGAGTATTGAAGGTCAAGGTTGGGAGTCGTTGAAGAATGCTGAAAGACGAAGACTGGGAGATTGGCCCAACTCCTCCGGGCCCGGATGGTTTCCCGTCATCCAACATGAGAGCGGGACGCAACCCTGGGTGCTAACGGTAAAGCGTCGAACCGGGTCCCTTGAGGCGGCTGTTAAACGGGTCTGGCGAGCTAACCTGGCGACAGGGCTGGCTATTCTATTGCTGTTGGCGGTCAGTGTCACCCTGGTAGTGTTCGCCGCCCGGCGACTCAACCGAATCTCGATTCTGCAAATGGACTTTGTTGCTAGTGTTTCACATGAGCTCCGAACACCGCTAACCGTCATGATTTCCGCTGCGGAGAATATCGCCGACAGGGTCATCGAGGAACCCTCCGAGATCCGGGAGCATGGCGGCGTCATTATCGGGCAGGGGCGCTTGTTGATGGACCTGATCGATAGAATCCTGCTCTTCGCTGCGGGTACGTCCGGGAGGAGGCTTCAGGCTCTCCGTCCGGTTCATGTTTCAGACGTCCTGAAGCAGGTGCGACATAATGTGGCAAGGCTCGTTCAGACTGCTGGGATTCAAGTGGAGGAGCAAATTCCAGTGGACTTGCCGCCGGTTATGGCCGACCCCTCCCTGCTCGCTCAATGCTTTCAGAACCTGATTGTCAATGCTATTAAGTACAGAGGCGAAAACAAATGGGTCGGTTTGTCGGCCGAACTCCACGCGGATTCGGGTCGTGCCCGAGAAATATGGGTCCACGTGCAGGATCACGGAGTGGGTATTAGTATGTCCGACATGCCTCACATCTTCGACCCGTTTTATCGAAGCCCCGAGACGCTGGGGACCCACGTACAAGGAACCGGTTTGGGCCTCACTGTGGCCAAGCGTTGTATCACTGAAATGGGCGGGAAACTAATCGTGGCTAGCAAGCTCCATGTCGGCAGCACCTTCACAGTCCAGTTGCCCGTCGCTGAATCCTCCCGAACCGGTTTCCCAGTTTTTGACTCTGGAATAACTCGGGAGGCTCCGAATGCATGAGAGTATTCTGCTCATTGAGGACGAGCAGGAGCTTTGCAGGATCCTTACACGGCGATTGAATAAAGAGGGCTACGTTGTAGACACGGCCGGCGACGGCGTTACGGGGTGCAAGAAGGCTTTAGGGGACCCCTTTGACCTCATTATTCTAGATATCGCTCTCCCCCAGCGAAACGGTTTTGACGTATGTCGGGACCTGCGGCAGGCTGGCTTGGCGACTCCCATTCTCATGCTCACGGCTCGCACACAGACCGTCGACAAGGTGGTGGGTCTCAAACTTGGGGCCGACGACTATGTGACCAAACCCTTTTCTGCCTCCGAGCTCTTGGCTCGCATGGAAGCTCTACTGCGCAGAGCACCTTTAGATACGAGTCGAGTACAAAAGAATCAAGCTGTTCATGAGTTCGGTGGCTTGCGCGTCGATTTACGGCGTATGGAGGTAAGACTCGATGGTGAACTCGTTCACCTTAGCGCACGCGAATTTCAGTTGCTTCGCTATCTTGTGGAGCGGCCTGGTATCGCCGTCTCTCGGACTGAGCTGTTGCGCTCCGTGTGGGGGTACGATGCAGACAGTTTCACGCGCACGGTGGACATGCATGTCGCCAGCTTGCGAAGAAAATTGGAGAACGACCCCGCCTCGCCTCAAATGATCGTTACCATTCCGCGCATGGGATATCGATTCGACGGTAGGAGAGACTAATTCCTCAGTACGACTGGGAGATTGTGCTAGACAAATGATTAGCCCGCAATAAATAGCACTCTTCAACGGTTGCCGCCTTATTTTAAGCCTAGCTGGCAAACCTCGGTTTAGTCAGTTGTTGTAACCAAGGCCTTAGCACTCATTGAGAATTGGACGACAAGGGTCAAATGTGTGGTTCGGCCCGCGAACTTAGTGCCGCCAGATCTTCGGTGCGCTCTCCGGCTGCCCGCCCTTGACGGCGGGGACAGAACTGTTGGTGTTGGTAGAGGGCTCGGCGGGAAGGCCTGTAGCCGCCGCCGGCGCCACCGAACTGGCTACGCCAACCTCCAGCTTTGCCCCAACTTCATCGCCTCGGAAGTACTTCCCTTTGGCCGCCCGCATCTCCGGCATGGCCGTGTAGGGCTTGGAATAGTCGTTATTGGCATTCCAGAAGAGGAAACCGATGCCGCCCTTCTGCTTCGCCACCTCGACCTGCACCTCAACATATTTCGGAGAGTACGTCCTGGTGCGCCAAGCAAAAGCCTGCAGCCACGGACGAATCACGACCGTGCTGTCCTTGGTAATGAGCTTGAAGCGGTCCATCGACTCGCCAATAAAATGCTCGGGGGCGTCGCCGGGGTGTGCGATTCCATCCATGCCAAAGAAGTGCGAGGGATAGATCATCGGCGAGAGCACGTCGCAGTGCTTCGCCATGGCGACGATGTCCTGCCCGGTGTGAGCCAAGTCGACCGGGCGCTGCCACGCCATCACACCGAAGACATCGAGCGACAGCAAAACGCCCGTGGGATGGATCTCCGCATAGGCGCGCTTCAGAAAATCGGCAATCACGTCAGTACGCTGCTTCGGTGATTGTGTGGAGGCAGGGCTCTGCCCTGCCTGGACGGGGCGGAGCCCCGTCACCACACGATTTGTTGAGCGCTCAGTCTGGTAGCTAAACTCCGCGTCTTTCTGGTCGCCTTCCGCCGGGAAGCGCACATAGTCAAACTGCACCTCATCGACGCCTGACTGGGCTACGAACTTCGCCAGTGCGATGTCATAGTCCTGCACCTTGGTATTGGACGGATCGGTCCAGACCAGCTTGCCGTTTTCGCGCCAGGCTCCTCCCGTGCGATGGGACTGCACGGCCAGTTCCGGATGAGTGGTCACCAGGTGTTCGTCGCGGAAGATGGCGATCCGGGCAATGGCATGCATGTTTTGCGAATGCAGAAAGCGGATGAACTTAGGCAGGTCCGAAATGTAATGGCGCTGCCCAGTGGCCAGTGGGTGATCGAAGGCGATATTGACGATCCCGTCGCTGTCCTTGATGTCGAAGACGACGGAGTTACCGCCCACTTCACGCCAGTGTCGGATAATGCGCGCGCCGTGGTCGCTCCCGGCCATCACCCCGGTCAAATAAATCGCGCGCACTTCGAAATCTCTTGCAACCGGGACGGACTTCTCTACAATAGGCGCTTCAAGAATTCCGGGGATCAGGATCTGCTCTCCGGGTTTGAGGAAAGTCCCCTGTCGATTGCCGTTGGCGGCGCGAATAGCCTCGGCCAGTTCACTGGAAGTCAGGTATTTCGTCTTCTTGAGATGCTTGCGCGCAACCGATGGAATGCTGTCTCCACGGAGGGCCTGGTAAACCTCGCTGCCCGGAGGTGCGACCAACGGTGGAATGGGCGTAGCCTTTTTGGCAACTTCGGCTTTGGCCTGAATCAACTGCGCAGCGTGCGGATTCCGCACACAGGCTGCTCGCGGGGAGAGAAGGCTGAAAATGGTTAAGGCCAGTTGGGCCAGGCTAGCAAGGCTCGTCATCCGAAAACGAAGCAAAAGAGTTCTCCGGGCAAGGAAGTCTATTTTTTTGATTGTGATCCGGGGGTAACACCGCCCGCCAGTTACGTAGGGTCAGGGCTGCTGAGGGTTGAGGATCATGGTCCTGCGGGAGTGGCGCACAAGGGAAGTTCCAGTGTGTCTGCAAAGAATTGCTCTTAGGGAATCCTGGGATGCGCTGCCCACTTGAACATGATGTCGGCTATACGCATCTAAATCGACTAGAAACAGGCGAGTACGGGATATCTCAAGGTTGGCGAATGGCTTGCACAACAAGGCAGTGGGCGAGACAGACTGGAACCTCTCACCCCCGGTGACAAAAATGAGCAGTTTCCCAGAAAACTTGCAATTTCCTGAAAGGAAACAGGGGCCCGACCGCATGAGAACGAATCTCGCAACCGTCCTCGATCCCACCCGCCGCAGCAACGACGCCCGCGACTTTGAAGCGAGCCTCCGCCGCAAGATCGTAGGCCAGGACCAGGCCATCGAGAAAGTAGCCGAAATCTACCAGATGTTTCTGGCTGGCATGAATGCGCCGGGCCGCCCGGTAGGTAACCTCTTATTTCTGGGACCAACGGGTTCCGGCAAGACCCGGGTGGTCGAAGCGGTCGCCGAGTCGCTGTTCGGGGACGCCAAGGCCTGCATCAAGATCGACTGCGCCGAGTTTCAGCACTCCCACGAAATTGCCAAGCTGATCGGCTCACCTCCGGGATACCTCGGCCACCGCGAGACGCACCCCCTGCTCACCCAGGAAGCGCTCAACCAGTGGCATACCGAGAAGCTGAAGCTCTCGATCCTGCTTTTCGACGAGATCGAAAAGGCCTCCGACTCGCTCTGGCAACTGCTTCTTGGCATCCTTGACAAGGCTACGCTCACGCTCGGCGATAACCGCCGCGTCGATCTCTCGAGCTGCATCATCATCATGACCTCAAACCTCGGCGCGGCCGAAATGAACGGCCTGGTCGATGGCGGCCTCGGTTTTGCACCGAAAGCTGTGCAAATTGATAACTCTCTCGATGAAAAGATCACCCGTTCGGCCGTCGATGCCGCTCGCCGCAAGTTCGCGCCTGAGTTCATGAACCGCATCGACAAGGTCGTCGTGTTCAAGACCCTGCGCGCCGAGCACCTGAAGCAGATTCTCGAAATCGAACTCGGCCTCGTGCAGCAGCGCGTGCTCATGGCCTCCGGCGCACACCAGTTCGTCTTCAATTGCACGCCCCCGGTCAAGGAATTTCTGCTCCGCGAAGGAACCGACCCGAAATACGGGGCGCGTCATCTCAAGCGGGCGATCGAACGAAATCTCGTCTTCCCGCTCGCCAACCTGGTGGCAACCGGACAGGTGAAGCTGGGAGATTTCATCCGCGTCGACCTCCTCGGTGAAAGCAAACTGACATTTGTGAAAGAGGCGGAAGGCGCTATGGTGCCCGTGCTTCTCGAGCGTTACGGAGCAGCGGTGGCTGTCCCGGCAGCGGCGGCAGCCCGAGCCGCGCGTCCGATCGCACAGCGCAAAGAGTTCGGCGCGATCAACGAGAATAAGTAAGTCAAGTTGCTGGTAGGTAATGGGACACCGTGTGGACGGTGTCCCGCTTTTTTTTGCGCGGGATACTGCGCGAAAGACATTCTTGCCGGTTACCCCGGCGACCTTCGTCTCACGTTCCAGTCCAGAATGCCGATGGACAATTAGAAGGCGGTCACCCTCATTATGGCTAGTGGCCGCGCAAGAACATTGCAAGCGGAAGTCCACGATGAACTTCGACCATGCCATCGCACTCCATACCGCGTGGAAAAAGGAATTGAAGGCCTACCTCGCAAAAGGCGATAGCAGCCTTCAATCCTCAGAATTTGGCTACGATGACAACTGCCCCCTCGACCAATTAATCCATGACCAGGAAGGGTGCTATTCCCTATTCACCGAATTCGCGGCGCTCAAAGCGAGCCACGCTCACTTCCACCAGGTTGCTGCCGGGCTCGTCATGCGCTCGCACCAGGATCCGTCGGTGGTTGCAGAAATGGAACTAGGCGCCCATAGTGAATTCACGGCAGCGACCTCCGCCTTGGTGCGGGCCATCATTACCTTGAGGAAGCGTTTGGCGAAGTAGGCCGGGCAAGGAACCTGGTCAACCCGCGAACTCTCGGCATCAACAGACCTGCATCGTTCCATCCGGGAAAGCAATTGGCGTTACGGCTGGTGCCAGCCTCGTACGCGCGGCCACCAGCGCCTTACGTTCCGGCAATACGCTTCGTACTCGGGTCCGAACTTCTTGCGCAAGGTTGGTTCTTCATAGAAGACGACAAACAGGTGCAAACCGAGAGCAACGGCTGCCACCGCAGCGATCACTCCTGGGTTGGGGTGTCCGAACACGATCCACAGGCCGATCCAACCTGCTGCGAAACCCACATACATAGGGTTCCGCACGTAGCGGTAGAACCCCACTACGACCAGCCGTTGCGGCGGAGCGATCGGGACCGGGGTTCCGCGTCCCGTCCAACCGAAGTCCCAAACGCAGCGCAGAGCGACCGCGAAACCCAGCACCGACGGAACCGCCGCCAGCCATCTCCAACGCGCCGCCTCCCCGGTTTCCACGCGGAAGCCGAGCCACCCGGGTAGCAGCCAGAACCAGAGTGCGAAGAACGCCGCCCCCACCGTCAGAGCCGCGACCGCGCTCAGCCATCGTTCTGCCGGAGCGCCCACCGGCTGTCCTTGCGTCATAGGATCCTCCCCGTCGCACACATTATGCTCCCGGAGCAGGCTCGCCAAACGTTGCACAGGTTCGCAAGCGGGCGATGGGGCGCATATCAACAGAAGAACCGCTCTCCGCCGATGGTCCGGTACTTCGGTAACCTATCCGTAATAGGACCCTTCGTGCGATTCTTTTCTCGCCGTTAGAGAAGCCCATCGACCGCTGCTGGAGACCAACTCACTCCTCGCTGCGGATCTCAAGTGAGGTTAGTCATGTTGCAGTCTCCGGAAAGCAAGTACTCTCCAGCCGCGGCTCCCGCTCCTGGTTACACACCGCCCAAGCAAGCCACCTCACCCATGGATCAGGCCAACATCGGCCGCTCGCTGGTTATCAAGGGTGAAGTGTCCGGCGCCGAATCCCTTTTCATTGACGGACGCATCGAAGGCACCATCAGCTTTCCCGAAAATCGCGTCACCATCGGTCGCAACGGCGTCGTTGCGGCCAACATCACCGCCAAGGAAGTCGTCGTCATGGGCAAGGTGCAAGGCAATGTCGATTGCGCCGATCGTCTCGATATCCGCAGCGAGGGCGTTCTCACCGGCGACGTGATCACCCACCGCTTCAGCGTCGAAGAAGGCGCCGTCCTGAAAGGTGGTGTCGAAGTCCGCAATCCCGAAAAGAAGGATCAAAAGAACCAGCAGAATCAGGTCAAGACCGCGGAGGCCCCCAAAACCATGGCGGCCACCGCCGGTAACGCATAAGTTGCGCTTTCGGCTCTGGGCTTTCGGCTCTCGGCCGATATATCAAGATTGAATTCGTTAGCCGACGTTCGTTAACCGACGTGCGTTAAACAACGAAAAAGAGGGACGAGGCAACTCACTCGTCCCTCTAGTTTTTTGCCGTGACCTGCTGCGCGCAAACCAAACTCATCACGCCACCCGCGCGGGCTCGTCTGAAGACACTCAGCTCGGCCCTCTGGCTGAAATCACTGCCCACACAGCTGTCCCCATTTACAATTGCTCCGCATCATGCACACCGCAGACGTCGTCCTCATTGGCGGAGGAATTGTCGGATCGAGCATCGCCTATCACCTGGTTGCCGCCGGCTGCAAGAACGTGCTCGTACTGGAGCGCGAAACCGCGCAGGGCAAGGGATCCACCGGTAAGAGCATGGGCGGCGTGCGCGCCCAGTTCTCCACTCCCGTCAACATCCAGATGTCGCTGTATTCGATTCCCTTCTACGCGAGTTTCGAAGAACGGCTTGGCTACCCGTGCGATTACCGCCCGCAGGGATACCTGTTTTGCGCGACCAGCGAAAAGCACCTGGCTTACCTGCGCGCGAACTACGAAAAGCAGGTCGCCATGGGATTGAAGAATGTGCGGCTGGTAGCAGGCGACGAAATTCGCACCATGTTCCCGCAAATGCGCGGTGACGACATTGTCGGCGGAAGCTTCTGCTCGACGGATGGCTTTGTCGATCCCTACAGCGCGATGGTCGGCTTCATGACGTGGGCCAGCGACCACGGCGCCACCCTGTGGAAGAATGCGACGGTGAATTCGATTGCGCGATGCCAGGAGAATTCCGGCGACGGCTGTTTCGAGATTGCGACCACACGCGGCATGGTTTCAACAAACAAGGTAGTCGACTGCGCAGGACCCTGGGCCGCTGAGATCGCAACGATGGCTGGCATTCGCCTGCCCGTCGAACCCTTGCGCCGGATGCTCGTGCCCACCGAACCCTTCGACCAGTTTCCCCACACTGCGCCGATGATCATAGACATGTCGAACGGCTTCCATTTTCGCCCGGAGAGTCGCGGATTTCTGTTGGCTTGGAATGATCCGGAGGAAACGCCGGGCTACAAATCTGATTTCGAGCCGGGGTTCATTGAGAAGATCCTCACGCGCGCTGCCGATCGCGTGCCGGTCTTCGAAAACCTCGCAGTCAATCCCAAGCGAGCGTGGGCCGGATTGTATGAAATGACGCCGGATCACCATCCGATTCTGGGAGAGTCGCCGGAAGTGCCGGGATTTTTCTTCGCAAATGGCTTCAGCGGACACGGCGTGATGCACGCACCCGCTACCGGGAAGATTCTCAGCGACCTTATATTGTCCGGGAAAACGGATCTGATCGACGCGTCACTGCTCAACTTCGCGCGCTTCGCCGAAGGACGCATGATTCATGAGACGGCGGTGCTGTAACGAGGCGCAGTATCGTTTAGCATGGCCGCGAAAACAGAGAACCACAGGGAGCACAGTGGTGCACGGAGGGCCGTAAGTTAGGCTTTCCTCTGTGTTCCTCTGTGTCCCCTGTGATTAAAGGTTTTTTGACGATGCCCCAGGAACAAAACTACTGGCTGACCACGGTTCACATGCCCACTCCCCCGGCGCAGCCGCTGCCGGAGACGGCCGATGTCGCCGTCATCGGCGCCGGATTTACAGGTCTCTCGGCGGCGCTAACACTGGCAAAGCGCGGCGCGAAGGTCGTCGTAGTCGAATCAGAAACGATCGGCTGGGGCGCAAGCTCGCGCAACGGCGGGATGGTGCTCACCGGCCTGAAACTCGGCGTTAATCAGCTAATCTCCAAGTACGGACGTGACCTGACGCGTCGCATGTACGCAGCGTCGCTCGAAACGATCGACACCGTTGCTCGCCTCGTTAAAGACGAGAGCATCGCCTGCGATTTTGCCCGCACCGGACACCTCGAAGTCGCCTGCAAGCAATCCCATTTCGACGACTACTCCCGGCAGGCTGAGGTGATCGCACGCGAATTCAACCACCAACTCCGCGTTGTGCCGCGCAACGACCTGGCCGGCGAGATTGGTTCCGCAATTTATTACGGCGGCATGGTGGATGAAATCTCTGTCGGCCTCAACCCCGCGCGCTATGTCGCCGGGCTTGCCGCAGCAGCCATGCGGAGCAGCGCCCAGATTGCTGAACAGACAAAACTCGAGAGCATCGAACGTGCCGCCAACAACGGTGCGCCCGGATTTCGCCTGACCACTTCCCGCGGCACCTTATGGGCCCGCAACGTTCTCGTCGGAACGAGCGGCTATACCGGCGCGGCCACGCCTGCACTGCGCAAGAAGATTATCCCCATCGGGTCCTACATTATTACGACCGAAGTCTTGCCCGAAGCCCTGGCCCGCGAACTTAGCCCCCGCAACCGGCAGATCTACGATTCCAAGAACTACCTTTATTACTACCGGCTGACGCCCGACAATCGCATGCTCTTCGGCGGACGCGCCGCCTTCTTCCCGGAAACCGCTCAGACCATCCGCCGGAGTGCAGAAATTTTGCGTCTGGGAATGATCGACGTCTACCCGCAACTGCGCAACACGAAAGTCGAGTTTGTCTGGGGAGGCACGCTCGATTTTTGTTTCGATATCATGCCGCACGCGGGCCAGTCGGATGGTGTGTACTTCGCCCTCGGATACGCCGGCCATGGTGTTGCCATGGCGACCTGGCAGGGCCAGAAGATGGCGGAGTGGATTGCCGACGGAAAGACCGATAATCCTTTCGCTGAAATCTCATTCCCTGGTGCCCCGCTCGGCCTCTACAACGGCAAACCGTGGTTCCTGCCATTCGCGGGCGCGTACTATAAGGTGCTGGATTGGATTTCGTAGAGCAGTTCTTCGGCTTTCGGCTTTCGGCTTTCGGCTTTGGGCTTTCGGCTTTGGGCTTTAGGCTTTAGGCTTTAGGCTTTAGGGCTAAGACCTCAAACAATGGAGAATCTTCATGTCCCTTTTCGGCCTCATCGAATACGCGGACGCCAGTCCCGAAGTCCGCGCCGTCTACGACGACATCATGGCAACTCGCAAGACGGACTGGATCAACAATTTCTGGAAAGCCATCGCGCACGATCCCGCAACCCTGAAGCGCACCTGGGAGAGCATCAAGCAGATCATGGCGCCGGGCGCGCTCGATCCGCTGACCAAGGAACTGCTGTATGTCGCGGTCTCGGTGACGAACCAGTGCGATTACTGCATCGCTGCGCACACGGTCTCCGCAAGAAATAAAGGCATGACCGATGCGCAATTCAAGGAACTGATGGCGGTAGTCGGCATGGCGAACGAAACCAACCGGCTCGTAGTGGGATACCAGGTCGAGATCGACGAACGTTTCAAACCGCAGGTCTAGCGTGGATGTTCCCTCGGCTTCGCCCAGGAGAGGCTGTGTCCGCGCCCGCCACCATTCAACCAATCGCGCTCAAGGCCATCTAAGGTATCGTTCGGATGCGGCAGTTCCGGGCTCGGCGGCACGCAGAACTTCTTACTTCGAACTGCCCCACCACGAAGTTCTATAATCGGTGCAGACTGGGAGGTGAGCGATGGCAGAGCTGACGATGGTTCCGGTTGCAACCCACGGGTTTTACCTGGATGGGAAGTGGCTGGAAGAAGGTGACCTCGTCGAAATCCGCGCTCCCTACGACGGCGCTGTGATTGCGCGCGTTTATCAAGGACGCCGCGAACACGCGGAAGCGGCCATTGCCGCATCCGTGAAGGCCTTCGGGACCACACGCCGCCTGCCTGCTTTCGAGCGCCAGCGCGTGCTGCGCCGCATCGCCGACGGCATTCACGACCGCAAAGACGAATTTTCGCGAACGCTCGCGCAGGAAGCGGGCAAGCCCATCAAGAGCGCGCGCATGGAAGTGGACCGCGCCGTTTTCACCTTCAACGTGGCCGCCGAAGAAACGGTTCGCGGTTACGGCGAATATTTGCCGCTCGACTGGCAGCAGTCCACGGCGGGCCGGTGGGGCATCGTCAAACGCTTTCCGCTGGGCCCCGTTGCCGGCATCACGCCCTTCAATTTTCCGCTGAACCTGGTGGCCCATAAGGTTGCTCCCGCGATTGCGGCAGGATGTTCGATGGTGCTGAAGCCCGCGCCGCAAACCCCGCTCAGTTCCCTTCTTCTGGCGGAAGTAATTCAGCAGGCGGGATGGCCGGATGGCGGCTTCAATGTCGTGCTGCTTTCCAACGAAGATGCCGGACTGCTGGTAACCGACGAACGAATCAAGCTCATCAGCTTCACCGGCAGCGCCGCGGTGGGCTGGGCCATCAAGAACAACGCCGGGAAGAAGAAAGTTGCGCTCGAACTGGGAGGCAATTCCGGAGTCATCGTGCACAGCGATGCCGATCTCGCTTACGCTGCGGGCCGCTGCATCACCGGAGGCTTCTCCTATGCGGGCCAAGCGTGTATTTCGGTGCAACGAATTCTGGTGGAGCAGTCGGTTTGCGGAAAATTCATCGAACTTCTGGTTGAGGGAGTCAGCAAACTGAAAGTAGGGGATCCGCTCGACGAAACCAGCGATCTGGGACCCCTGATCCGCGAAAGCGACGCGATCCGCGCCTACGACTGGGTGCAGGAGGCCGTGCGCGGCGGCGCACGCCTGCTTTGCGGCGGACATCGTACAGGTTCTTTGCTCGAACCCACCGTTCTGACCGGCACCAAGCCGAACATGAAAGTAAATTGCCAGGAGATTTTTGCGCCGGTCGTCACCGTCGAGCCTTACCCGGATTTTGCCACCGCCCTGAAGCAGATCAACAATTCTCCTTATGGCCTGCAAGCAGGAATATTTACGCGCGACGCCAAGCTCATCTTCGACGCCTATAACGAACTCGAAGTGGGAGGACTGATCGCCGGCGACGTTCCCACTTTCCGCATCGACCACATGCCTTATGGCGGCATCAAGGATTCCGGACTCGGGCGTGAAGGGCTACGCGATGCGATTCAGGAAATGACGGAACCGAAACTGCTGGTCATGAATCTGCGCTAGTGATGTTAGACACGACCTTGCTATAAAAAAGTAACGTTTGCAAAGCGAGACGTTTTGTTTGTTGAAAAATTCAACGGATTCCCGGTCACAATCAAAAGTTTCTTTTCATCGAAAGAAAACCTGCGCCGAGCTATTCTCAAACGCCGCCTAACTGTTATACTCACCTGTTTCAGTGCCGTGCGTCACACCATTACGTGACGTGATTCACTAACCTGATTAGCCGGGACGCTGGGGAAACGCTCCCGTCGATACAAGACCCCATCATTCAATGCAGATTTTTCCGCGCAGCACGAATGCGATGTCGAGGGCTTCATTGTTCGGCATTGTCTTTGTCGTGGCCGCCCTCTTCTGGGTCCTGCTGCAGCTCCAGCGCTCGCCCTACATTACCTATGCCGGGGTGCGGAAATCCCAACCTGTCCCCTTCAGCCACCAGCACCATGTTACGGGCCTTGGCATTGATTGCCGCTACTGTCACACGTCTGTGGAAACGTCCAGCTTCGCCGGCATTCCACCCACGAAGACCTGCATGAACTGCCACTCGCAGATCTGGACGAATGCGCAAATGCTCGAACCGGTTCGCACCAGCTACCGTACGGGCGAGTCCCTGCAGTGGACGCGCGTCAACCAGTTGCCGGATTACGTTTATTTCAACCACAGCGTTCACGTCACCAAGGGCGTGGGCTGCAACGACTGCCACGGGCCAGTCGACCAGATGCCCCTCATGTATCAGGAAGCATCGCTGCAAATGGAGTGGTGCCTCAACTGTCACCGCGCGCCCGAGAAGTATTTGCGCCCGCGCGACCAGGTGTTCAACATGCGCTACCAGCAGCCCTCCGCGTCTTTGCCGGTGCAGGTGGATGGCAACAACTATACCGACCAGGACTCGCTGGGCCTGGCTCTGGTGAAGAAGTACCAGTTGCGCACGGTGCAGGACATTACCAGCTGCAGTACGTGTCATCGCTAGACCCATTGCGCGTAGCGAGTCCAAATTTTTGAATGAGATTAAAGCCGAAC
>Ga0209698_10003834_pt1 | contig 16619 bp, 13 predicted proteins | sample LitLauG_LLR_2012_FD_187203 | JGI IMG/M metagenome (GOLD analysis project Ga0209698, IMG submission 187203) | Freshwater sediment microbial communities from Pennsylvania, USA - Little Laurel Run_MetaG_LLR_2012 (SPAdes) (version 2) | ecosystem: Environmental > Aquatic > Freshwater > Creek >...
CCTGTAGCTCCACCAAAGATCACATTCGCGGATCGGTCAAAATCGCAGTTCACAGCCTGCTCCTCCCTGTTTCTATCCACTCGCGGATATAAGACGGGCAATTCGCCAGCTTGATGCCGTTAACTTCGCAGGCATCCAGAAACTTCACGGCTTCCCGATCGACAAGTCTCAATTCCTCTAAATCAAGCTTGACCTTGCCGATGTCTCTCTCGGCGGTCAGGACACTTCGTACCTCCGCCACATGCTCCTGGTCGATCCGTCCACTGAGAGCAAAGACGGCCAGTCCCTCTTCCTCGGATCTTCGAATCTTCAGCATTCGGTGGCCTTATGTGGCAATGTTAGTGCCATATCTAAGTGACTCAAGGGCAAGGCTTTCGCCGAGTGGCGAATCACGAGGTTTCGGAAATTCACGAACTTCGGGATTTTTCGATGAGAGCGGGAGAGATTAACCGGCCTTAAAGCTGTGTTTATTGATACGCAGAGCTTTTATTTTGGAATCGAGTGTAGAAGGAGGAAGGCCCAACCGATTGGCGGCGCCGGACGGCCCCGAAACGCGGCCGCGAGTATCGGCCAGGGCAGCTTCAATCGCCTTCTTTTCCTGGTACTCGGTTAATTTGGATAGCGCCGATTGAGGGGCCGCTGAGGGTTGATATTTCTGCGAAAGCCAGCTCTCGTCGATCGTGAAGATCTCCGTTTCACAGACGATCATGGACCTTTCAATGACATTCTGCAGCTCTCGAATATTACCCGGCCAGGCATAGGATTTCAGACTCTCGAGAGTCGGCTTGTCGATCCCTCGAATCTTCTTTCCGGTCTTCGTGGCAAAGCGGTTAATGAAGTACTGGACCAGCAGCGGAATATCATGTGTCCTCTCTCGCAGGGGCGGGGCTTCGATCGGGAACACGTTGAGCCGGTAAAACAGATCGCGCCGAAACGAGCCGGCATCGACGGAAGCCTGCAGGTCGCGGTTAGTGGCGGCAATGACCCGGACATTCGCCCGGATCGGCTTGGCGCTGCCGACGCGTTCGAACTCGCGCTCCTGCAGGACGCGCAGCAGGGAGATCTGAGTCTCCTGGGGAAGTTCGCCGATTTCATCCAGAAAGATCGTGCCTCCTTCGGCCAGTTCGAACCGGCCGAGGCGCCGTTGCATGGCCCCGGTGAATGCGCCTTTCTCGTGACCGAACAGTTCGGAGGCGATCAGCGAGGGTGGGATGGCCGCGCAGTTGACGCTCACAAACGGGCGCATAGCGCACTGAGACCGTTTGTGAATGGCGCGCGCTATCAGCTCTTTTCCGGTGCCGGTTTCTCCAGTGACAAGCACGGTAGAATCCGTTGGCGCCACCTTGGCTACTCGCGCCAGGACAGTTTGCAAGGCGGCCGACTCTCCCACGATCTCCTCGAACATCGAGGTCTTATCGATCTCCTCTTTCAGGGCGACGTTTTCTTCGTAGAGCCGGTCTCGCAACTTCTGGATTTCATGGAAAGCCTTTCGAAGCTCTTCCTGGGCCAGTTTTTGCTCGGTGATGTCCGTAACGGCTCCGACGAACTCAAAGCTGCCGGATTCGGTTTGTGAAGGACTGCCGACGACCCGGACGTGCTTGACGGACCCGCCGGGCATCAGCAACCGGTGCTCGAAATCGAATTCCTTGCGATCTCGTGAGACACGATCGATCAGTTGTTGTACACCGGTCTTGTCGTCCGGGTGAGTCCGCTGCAAAACCAGGCCAACGTTAACGCTTGCCGACTGTTCGAATTCGAAGATTCGGAAGGTCTCATCCGACCAATAGATTTCACCATTTGACGGATTCCAGCCGAAGCTTCCAGTGCGGCTGAGTCTCTGGGCTGCCGCCAGGTACGCCTCGCTGCGTTGGTGGGCCTGTTGGGCTCGCTTCAATTCGACCCGCTCCCGGGCTTCTCGCAGCGCGCGGTGGACAGACGGCACCAGGCGCGATAGCCGAGTCTTTAACACGTAATCGGTCGCTCCAATTTTGAGAGCTTCTATCGAGACTTCTTCGCCCAACGTTCCAGAGACGAAGATAAACGGGACATCCGGGCAACGGCCTTTGGCAAGGTTTAGGGCGGAAAGTCCATCGAACGATGGAAGGGTGTAATCCGCCAAAATGAGGTCAACGTTGTGGTGCTCCACAACGGCGAGGAACCCAGGCTCTGTTTCCACGCGTGTGATTTCGCAGTCGATTCCGCCCGCTTCCAGCAACGTCTGAATCAACTCGGCGTCCCTGGGATCGTCTTCCAACGAGAGAACGTGCAATGGCTGCGTACTCACTTTTTCACGCTTCCCGGCGGCGGCTCATTGATGACTGCCCAAAACACGCCCAGCTCCTTGATGGCATTCACGAATTCATGAAAATCAACCGGCTTTACCACGTAGGCGTTGACTCCCAGTCTGTAGCTCGCAACCATGTCCTTCTCTTCCTTTGACGAGGTGAGCACCACCACGGGGATCATCTTCAACTTCTCCTCGGACTTGATCTGCTTCAGCACCTCCAAGCCGTTGACCTTTGGCAGCTTCAGATCCAACAGCATGACAGCGGGGTTGCCTTCGGCGCGCGTCTCGAAGCCCCCGCGACAATACAGATAGTCGAGGGCTTCTTCGCCATCGCGCACGACAACCACTTCATTGGCGAGGTTGTAGTCTTCGAGAGCCGTCAGCGTGAGCTCCACGTCTTTGGCGTCGTCCTCCACCATCAAAATACGTCCCAATTTGTTCATTGTTTCCATATGCAATTATGATTTCGGAGCTGTGAAATAGAATGTAGCGCCCTTATCGACAAAACCCTCGGCCCAGACCTCGCCGCCATGCCGATGGATGATGCGCTGCACTGTGGCAAGTCCAATCCCTGTGCCCTCGAAGGCATCGGACTGGTGCAGGCGCTGGAATACGCCAAACAGTTTGTTGACGTACTTCATATCAAATCAAAACCCACGCCGTTGTCCCTGACAAACACAACCACGCCGGGCCTTTTCCCATCGGCGGAGCCAATCTCGATCTCGGCGTGAGTCCGCGTGCGAGTGAACTTTATGGCGTTGGACAGCAGGTTGACGAACGCAATTCTTAGCATCGACCGGTCGCCATAACAGTCGGGCAACGGGCCAATTTTCCAGGCGATGTCGCGGCCCTCTGCCTCTTGCCGGACCTCGCAGAGAGCCTCTTTTACCAGTTGCCCCAAGCTCACCGTCGTCTTCTGCGTTTCGGCCCGGCCGATTCTCGAGAAAGCGAGCAGGTCGTCGATCAGGGTGCCCATCCGTTTTGCAGCATCAAGCATCATGGCGATGTACCGGCGGCTCTTTTCATCGAGGGCGGTAGTTACTCGCTTCTGAAGCAATTCCGTGTACCCGGCCATGTGACGCAGCGGGGCCCGAAGGTCGTGCGAGACAGAATAGGCAAAGGCTTCCAGTTCCTTGTTGATCGCCTCGAGATCCGAGGAACGCTTGGCCAGTTCGTGGTTCAGGCTTTGAATTTCTTCCTCGCGGCGCTTGCGGTGTGTGACGTCATTACTCGTTTCGAGGATGGCGACAGCCTGCCCCTGCGCGTCACGCCGCAACGACCAGCGACTGGCCACAACGATGCGCGTTCCATCGGCTGTCGTTCGCTCGAGTTCACCCTCCCAGCGCCCGGTTCGCAGCAACTCGGCACGGAGGTCGTCCAGGGGAATTGGATAGACCGTCTGCAGGAGTTGAAGAGAATCCTTTCCGATCGCGTCTTCGGCCTTCCAGCCATACAACTCCTGGGCCCCCAGATTCCAGAACGTGATGTAGAAGTTCATGTCGCGAACGAAAATCGAGTCATGTGTCAGATCGAGCAAACTGGCTTGCTGAGTGCGCTGCGCCACCTCGCTCTCCAGGTGATCGCGCGTCCGGCGAAGGTCCTGCTCCACACGGCGGCGCACGGCGCTGAACCACGCCGTGAGGAGGGTGAAACCGATAAACACGACAAAATAGGGAACATCCGAGCTACCGACATAAAACGTATAACGCGGCTCGGTAAAGAAGAAATCGAAGAACGCGATCGAAAGCACAAGAGCGACGACGGTAGGCCCGACGCCCGCATACCACGCCGTGATCGCAACGGCAAACAGGAAGAGAGGTAGCTCCACGCTGTGAAAACCGAAGTGCTGCATCAGCAGCGCTAGAGCCAGCGCAACAACGAACAAAATGACGGCAAGGCCATAGCGCAGGATCGAGGACCCGGCAATTCGCACCTGGAGGTTTGACTGTCCCATGGCTTGCCACCCTTCGACGCTTGACGACGCAGCAAGGCGAGTGCCCGTCATCATAACGCGTTTTCGGCGTGCTTGCACTCGGAAGTTGCCTGAAATTCCAGTTTGGAACAGCTGTCCGAAGGATGCATACCTAGAAGGTGTTATAACAATGTCACAAAAGTCAGGGATTCATCGCAAAATCAGATTCATTATCCTGGATTTGGCATGGTTTGACATGCCTGGGAACTCCTAGGAGGCAGGCCTGCGACTTCTTTTCTCAGCATTTCCTGGCGGTCTGCCAGGGATCTCGCTGTTGCTGCTGCGAGCAGTTATTGGGATCGCCATCATGGTTGAAGGGGGATGGTACATCGGCGCGGCGGACGCGACGCTAGCATCGTGGCTTCTGGGCTTGTCAGCTCTTGGTTCCGGCTGCATGTTGCTCATCGGATTTCTAACGCCCGCGGCCGGGGTGGTCGTAGGGCTCGATGTCGTGGCAATTTCCCTCTCCTTTCTTCCGGCCCCCACACCGGGGGTATTTGATTCGCGGCCGGCGCTCATCTTCGGCTTGGCCATTCTCCTGGCCATTATCGGGGCCGGCCCGGGACGCTTCTCAGTCGATGCGCGAGTGTTCGGCCGCCGTGAGATCATCATTCCTCTTCCGCATTCGCATTCGTCAGTGGAACGGTAACCTTTTCGCGGCGCATACCACGAATGTGGTATTGGAAATCCACGCCAAAGGAGGATTCGGATGGATGGCGGTAACGGTTATCGTAGAAGGAACCGCATAGCCAAGCCGCTTTTCGGGAGACCATCCATGGCAGATGGTTGTGACGGATCGGCATGAGTCAACCGATCTCCGGGAGGTTTTGTGAGAACTCGATTCAGCCGAATGCCTTCCGTAGTATGCACGATTGTGATTTCGGCCGGCATGTCGACGGCTGCTTGGGGACAGTTGTATACGGGCTCTGTCTCGGGAATCGCCGTGGACCCCTCGGGCGCTCCAGTGGCGCAGGCGAAGGTGACGTTAACGGATGCGGACCGCAACACTCGTGAAGCGACCCTTACTGACGGCGCCGGCCGATACCTGTTCCGGTCATTGCCGCCGGGTAACTATTCCGTCGAGGTGGAAGCAGCGGGCTTCGACGCCTTGGCGATTCCGAGCGTTGTGATCGACGTGGGCGAGAATATCTCGGCGAATGCCAAGCTCACTCTCTCGGTTCGACGCGAAAGCGTGCTGGTCGACGCCGAACCGCCGTCAGCCCGGCCGGATGACGCAACGATTGGATTGATCGTGGATCGGCGGACAATCAACAACCTGCCAATCATCAACCGGAATCCGTTCGATCTGGCATTCCTGGCTCCCGGCGTTTCACAAGCGCCCGGAACCACGTATGGCAACGGCGTCAGCACACCAGGGTTCGTGACAAACTTCGTGTCCGACGGTAGCCGCAACGCACAAGCTGATTTGCTGCTGGATGGCGTCAGCGTGATGAATAGCGACAACAATCCGGGCATTCAGAAAGCTCTCTACGTGCCACCGGTAGAGGCGATTCAGGAGTTCAAAATACAGCAGGCCGGTTCGAGTGCGGAGTTCGGCAATAGCGGCGGCACGATCGTCAATATGGTGACGCGATCGGGTACGAATCAGTATCACGGCGAGCTGTTTGAGTTCCTACGCAACAATGACCTGAACGCCAACACATTCTTCGCGAACGCCGCGGGCCTGTCGCAGCCCCATCTCACTCGCAACGATTTCGGAGCAACGATCGGCGGGCCGGTGCGCAAGGACCGGCTGTTCTTTTTTTTCGACTTCAATGGCATCCGGGCCCTGACGGGCCAGACGTCGTCGCTGGCCGGCGTGCCGGACGCAGCCGAACGCTCCGGCGACTTCGGGGAGTTGTGCGCGCGAGTGGGTGGAACCTTCAACGCTGGAGGAGTGTGTTCCAACCCGGCTGGCCAGATTTACGATCCCTATACGAGCAAGGCAGATGCACAAAACAACCCGGCTAGGCGCGCGCCGGTCGCCTTTAACAACCTGGCGACCTACATCAGCCCGGGAAATCCGAACATTCCCTTTGGCCTCGGCAACCTGCCGGCGCGAGCGGGTAACCTGATCGACCCCGTGGGAGCCAAGCTCATTCAGGCGTTTCCGCTGCCGAATTTGAGAGCTGGCACGGCGGCTTATGACCCGTACCACAACTGGGTGTCGACAGGGGCAAGCCCGCTGAACCAGCAGTCTTTCGACATAAAACTGGATGACCATCTCAGCAGCAGAGATACGATCAGCGTCCGGTTTTCGCATGAGTGGGACTCCGGCCAAAACGCGAATTTTTTTGGGACCGTGTACGACACCAACACGCAAGGGCCCACGAAGCATGCTGCGCTCGCGGGTCAAATCAACTACACGCACACCTTCAGTCCCAGAACACTGGTGAATGTATCGGTAGGATATGCGCACAATTGGTATCCCACGGACGGAGTGGCAGCCTCATTTGGCGGCTACGATCCGGCCAAGGTTTTGGGAATGCCCCCCTATATCGACACTTCCGGCTTCTTGACGCCGCCCTCGGTCTGGCTGTTCAGCGCCTACGGGTGCAGCGGCTTTAACGGGTGCGTGGGGGGGCAAGCCTGGTCGGTTCTGAGATTCGCGAGCGAGACGGGCCACCTGTTGGGCTCGATCGGGCACGTCGTGGGGAGGCATGACATCCGAGTGGGCACGGAGCTCCGGCGGCATCGCCTCAACTTTATGCAGGCCGGTACGCCTAACGGACTGTTCGCGTTTACCGCGAGCGGGACGGCGTCCGGACTCGCGGGGGCCGGTGGAGACGCGCTCGCAACGCTGATGACGGGCTACGTCGACAATTGGAGCCGTTACGAAATCCCTCCCTTTACGGCAACGCAGAACTATCAGGTTGGCTTGTTCATACAAGACAACTGGCGAGTGACGCCGAAGCTAACGCTCAACCTGGGATTCCGGTATGACGTGGAGACGCCGCGGACGGAACGATTCGATCAGATGACATATTTCAATCCGGCGGCAGCGGCTCCGATCACGGTGCCGGGATTGAACCTGCACGGAGCGGTGGAGTTCGCCGGCAGAAACGGGAATCCGCGAACGGAGTTTGACACGTATTGGGGGCAGGTCGGACCGCGAATCGGCTTCGCTTACAATCTGCTGAGCCACACGACGGTGCGGGGCGGCTATGGAATCTACTACGACCCGTCGGATGTTGGTGTGGTCGGTAATGCCGTAGCCGGTGGATTTCTTGGAAGCGACCCGGTGACGAACGGAGTGAACAACGTGCCTTCGGCTCCGTGGCTGCCGCTGGAATTTCTGCGGAATCCGTTTCCCTTTGGAATTCAGCAGGCCGCCGGCAACAGCCAAGGCGCCGCGACGATGCTCGGCCAGGGATTAAGCGGGATTCCGCTTCGTTCGTTGAATCAGACGCCTTCGGAACAGGCGTGGAGCGTGGATATCCAGCATCAGCTCCCATGGTCGACCGTCTTGCACGCAGCCTACATTGGAAGGAAAGGCACGCATCTCTACGCGATGGGTTACGCGAACCAGTTCGACGCGCTGCCGCCAAATGTGGCCGACGCATTTCGCGCCAATCCAGCCTACTATCTGCAGCAGGCGCCAAATCCCTTCGCAGGGTTGATACCAGGGAGCGCCGATTTGTCGGCTCCCACCATCCCCCGCTGGAAATTGTACGTTCCCTACCCGCAATACAGCGCCGGGGCGGGGACAGGATTGAGCAGCAGCTTCGTGCCTTGGGCAAACTCGATTTATCACGCGGTGCAGCTAAGCGCCGAGAAGCGCTTCTCACAAGGTCTGGAGTTCGCGTTTACGTACACTTTTCAGAAGAGTCTAGATGATTCCTCGCTGGGATCCAGCGGATACTCATTCCTGGTGGGAGGCGCAGCCACCTCGCAGCCGAACGCGCGCGATCCGAACAATCTCCGGCTCGATCGATCGCTTTCCGCGTTCAGTATTCCGCAAATCGCTCAGCTCAGCCTGGTTTACGAGTTGCCGTTCGGGCGTCACCGGAAATACGGCTCGAGTGCCAATGGAATCGTGAATGCCATCGCGGGAGGGTGGCAGGTGAATGGTATATATCGTGTCGATAACGGCCTTCCGGTTCAACTCGGATTGTGCGGCGGCTGCGGCGTGAGCCTGCCGACCTATGGAAACCAATACCCGGATCTGCTGGCGCCGCTGCGCGTTGCCGGAACACGAAACTTGAACCAGTATTTTGCCAATCCTGACGTTGTCGTGAAGCCGGCACCATACACGGAAGGCAACGCTCCACGGATCCTGCCCAACGCCCGTATCCCAGGGACAAACAATCTGACCGCGTCGTTGTTCAAGGAGGTTCCGCTGGCCTTCCGCGAGGGCGCGCGGCTGCAGATCCGGCTGGAAGCGTTCAACGTTTTCAATCGCGTGCAGTTCGCTGTACCCGATACCAACGTGGGGGATGCAACGTTCGGTCAGATCACAGCACAAACGAACCAGCCACGACAGGTGCAGGCCGGATTAAAATTGTATTTTTGAGAAGCGAACCCATGTCCCGGCTAAATCACTGTCGGTGGGCGATCCTCGTACTGACGTTGGCTGGACTGGGAGCGCTTATCAACTGCGGAGTCTCCAACGCAGGTGTCGAGCCTTCCATCGAGTTCAGCCGCATCCCCCCAGCCGGGGATGGCAGCCCGGATAAACTCGAGGAGATCGAGGGACGCGTGACAGGCGCGCGCCCCGGCCAGCGGATTGTTTTGTTCGCGCTGAGCGGAGTGTGGTGGGTGCAGCCTTTAACCAGGCAACCCTTCACACCGATTCGACCGGACTCGACGTGGAAGAACTCAACTCACCCGGGGGTGGCCTATGCCGCGCTGCTGGTCGACTCACGGTACCGCCCACCCCTGACGGTAAATGCGCTACCGGAAAAGGGCGGTCCAGTACTGGCAGTGGCAACAGTAAGGGGAACGCAGCCGAGATTCCCGGGCAGGATTCTGCAGTTCAGCGGGTATCAATGGGAGACGCGGGAGACAGCCAGCGACCACGGCGGCTCCATGAATTTCTACGATCCAGCGAACGCATGGACGGACCAGAAAGGGCTTCTCCATCTACGCGTCACCAGGCAGCGGGGACATTGGGTGAGCGCGGAAGTCAAGCTCTCCCGCAGCCTGGGATACGGTTCGTACCGGTTTGTGGTGCGGGACCTCTCCCAACTGGAGCCTGCCGCTGTATTCGCTATGTTTACGTGGGACGATCTAGGGCCTTCCCGCGAGACGGACATTGAAATCAGCCGCTGGGGTGAGCCGGAGGATAAGAACGCGCAATATGTGATCCAACCATACGTCGTTCCCGCAAACACAGTGCGCTTCAACGCGCCCCCGGGGCCACTCACGTTCTGGATGGACTGGCAGCCCGGAAGGATGTCGTTCAAGACGATCCGAAAATCCCCCGCACGCATGGTTGCGGAGCATGTCTTTACATCGGGAATTCCGACTGCAGGCAATGAGCGGATCTACATGAACCTCTGGGCGTACGCCAACAAGCGCTATCCTCTGCAACATGAATTTGAGGTCGTGATTGAGAAGTTCGAATTCCTTCCATAGCTCGTCGCCACATCGAGCGATGCGAAACCGGCTCCTGAGCGCGGCGGCTGTGTCGGTGATGACTGCGAGCTTGGCTTACGGAATCGATCCAAACCGGGCGATGTCGCAGTACGTTCACGATAGCTGGGGGCCGGAGCAAGGTTTCCCGGCGGGACCGGTCTATGCCATCAGTCAGGCAACCGACGGCTACCTTTGGATTGGGACCGAAGCCGGGCTGGTGCGTTTCGACGGATGGAATTTTCGGGTCATTAAGGACGATTCGCGCGCGCTGACAATCAGCAGCGTTCTCGGGTTGACGCGGGACGAGCAGGGCTGCCTGTGGCTGTTGCTCCAGGATCGGACCATCGTGCGCTATTGCAGAGGCGTATTTGATCGCCCATTACCCCAAGCCGCGTCGGGTGCGGATATTCAGGCCCTGAGCCGCGGCAATCAGGACGGACTGCTTGGGTGGAGGGCAGACTATGGCGCCTTCAGTTATGGTCATGGCCGGTTCCAAGAGCTAGCTTCCGCCGCCGACTTACCGCAATCGCCGGTGATTTCGCTGGCTCAAAGCCGAAATGGCGACCTTTATTTAGGGACGCGCGACGCCGGTCTTTTTCGCGAAGCGGGCGGCAAGAGTGTGTCTATCCGGCACGGTTTGCCCGACCTGAAGGTGAATTGTCTGTTGCCCGATGGAGATCAAGGCCTCTGGGTCGGGACCGATCAGGGCATCGCCCGGTGGAACGGAAGCAAGTTTACCGCGGTGGACTTACCGGCCGCTCGCAACCGTTTCCAGGCCCTGGCGATGATCCGGGATCGGGACGCGAATGTCTGGGTAGGCACCGATTCACGCGGGCTCCTGCGATTAAATTCTCAGGGTGTCGCTTCCATGCGGGAGGGGGACGACCAATCGAACGGCGCCATCACCGCTCTGTTCGAAGACCGGGAAGGAAACCTGTGGATTGGACATGCCGGTGGAATCGAGCGTCTGCGCGACAGCGCTTTTGTGACGTATTCCAGCTCCGAAGGATTGCCCACGGAAGGCGGGGGTCCGGTGTTGGCCGGCGCCGATGACCGAATGTGGTTTGCGCCATCGGCAGGCGGACTCTGGTGGGTGCAGAGCGGACGCCACGGAAGGCTTTCCAACGATGGGTTAGAGCGCGACGTGGTTTACTCACTGGCAGGCGACAAAGAGGAGTTTTGGGCGGGTAGACAGCGCGGTGGACTGACCTGGTTGCGATATCACAATGATGCTGTCGAAGCCAGGACGTACACGGAATCCGATGGCCTGGCTCAAAACAGCGTTTATTCGGTATATCGAGCGCGTGATGGAAGCATATGGGCTGGAACGCTGAGCGCGGGCGTCAGCGTCCTGAGAAACGGGCGATTTACAAACTACACGGTTGAAAATGGGCTGGCTTCCAATACGGTGGCGTCGATTCTCGAAGAATCCGACGGGACCATGTGGTTCGCCACACCCAACGGCCTGAGCGCATTCGGAAACGGCCGCTGGCGCTCCTACGGAATCGCGGAAGGCCTACCTTCCCAGAACGTGAACTGCCTGCTGCAGGACTCCAGCGGTGTGCTCTGGGTGGGAACGGCCTTCGGCATTGCGTTTCGAGCCGGAAGCGGATTCCAAGCTGCCTTGGGGGTACCGCCTGTGCTGCGGGAACAGATACTTGGCCTTGCCGAAGATAGGTATGGGTGGCTCTGGATGGCGACCTTGAACCACGTGGTGCGTGTGAAGCGGGATAAGTTGCTGCGAGGCCCGCTCGACGACGGTGACGTACGAGAGTATGGATTGGCCGATGGTCTCCGCGGTGTAGAAGGCGTCAAGCGGCATCAGTCCGTATTCGCCGACCCGATGGGACGGATCTGGTTTTCGCTAAAGCGCGGCATTTCCGTGGTCGACCCGGAGAGGCTCAGACGGAACTCGGCGCCCGCGATCGTTCAGGTGGAAACGGTATCGGCGGATGGCCGTGCGATTAATACAGGAGGTGCGGTTCATGTTCCAGGCGGACATCAGCGGATCACTTTCGGCTTTACGGGACTGAGTCTTGGAGTTCCGGAACGGGTCCGGTACCGATATCTGCTCGAGGGCTTCGATGCAACCTGGAGTGAGCCGGTGGCGGAGCGGGAGGCGATGTACACGAACCTGAACCCCCGCAAATACCGTTTCCGCTTGATGGCCAGCAACCCGGATGGGATTTGGAACAGCCAGGAGGCCTCCGTCAGCCTGGAAGTAGCGCCTCTGTTCTGGCAGACCTGGGCATTCCGCGCCGCCACAGTGTTCGCGTGCGGGGGCATCATTCTGGCGTTTTACAGGCTGCGCCTGCGTCAACTGGCCAAGAGGCTCAATCTCCGGTTTGAAGAGCGACTTGCGGAGCGGACTCGGATCGCGCAGGAATTGCACGACACGCTGCTACAGGGGTTCCTCAGCGCGTCGATGCAAGTTCATGTTGCAACGGATAGTCTGCCCGCGAGCTCGCCGGCCAAGCCCACGCTGACGCGATCCCTTCAACTCATGAGGCAGGTGATCGAGGAGGGCCGGAACGCGGTTCGCGGATTACGCTCTTCCAGCAGCATTTCTCTCAATCTGGAGCAAGCCTTCTCGCTGGTCGAGCAAGAGTTTGTTCCGGATGAAAGAAGCAACGGCCCAATCGGTTATCGAGTGATTGTGGAAGGAGAGCAGCGCCCTTTGCACCCTTTGCTTCGCGACGACATTTATCGAATCGGCAGAGAGGCCGTAATCAACGCGTTCCGCCATTCCCGGGCGCACCATATCGAAGTCGAACTCAAATACACTCCGAGCCAATTACACGTTCTCGTTCGCGACGATGGTTGTGGTATCGAACCGCAGATACTGAAGTCGGGCCGTGATCGACATTGGGGGCTGTCGGGGATGCGGGAACGGGCGGAACAGATCGGAGGCCGATTCCATGTTTACAGCAGGCCGGCGGCCGGCACCGAAGTCGAATTAACCGTGCCCGGTCACATTGCGTTCCAGAGCGGCTCCCGGCGGGCATCGTGGTGGCTCGCAAAGTGGAATCCGTTTACTAATGGAAACTCGGCGACACGCAGAACGGAAGATAATTAGCAAATGGGCGAACAAGCAAGAATCCGAGTACTCAGCGTCGATGACCATCCCCTGCTGAGCGAAGGAATCGCGACCATTATTAACAGCCAGCCCGACATGGAGCTGGTATCGCAAGCGAAAACCGGGACCGAGGCCATTCAGCGATATCGCGAGCTTCAGCCCGATGTTACGCTCATGGACCTGCGACTTCCGGATCTGAGCGGCATCGACGCGATGATCGCCATCCGCACGGAATTCCCCGAGGCCCGCATCATCATGCTCACTACGTTTGAAGGCGATGTCGAAATCCAGCGTGCGTTACAGGCCGGCGCCCGCGCGTATCTGCTTAAGAATATGCCACCGAATGAGATTGTCGACGTGATCCGCCAGGTGCGCGCAGGCAAGAAACGCGTGCCGCCTGAAGTGGCGGCGCAACTCGCCGAACACATGAGCGACGAGGAGCTTACTGCAAGAGAGATAGAAGTTCTACGGAAGGTGGCGGGCGGAAATCGAAATCGCGACATCGCGGACCTGCTCTTTATTTCCGAGGAGACCGTGAAAGTCCACATCAAACACATTATGGATAAGCTCGGTGCGAAGGACCGGACGCAGGCAATTGCCATCGCGGTGCGTCGGGGCATCATCGAGTTGTAAGCGGAAGCGTCGCACAGCGAGGCGCGCGGCGACTCAGGGGTAACAGGACGAACTATGAACAGAGCCAACAGAGCCCCGCCCTCTTGACCGATATGAATACGGTCAAGTACTATAGCAAAGGCCAGCGCCGCTTCGCTCCGATCGTATTTAGTTCGCGCCGGAACGGACATCGCCGGAATTCGCCATGGCCGCTGTAGCTCAACGCGGGATCGATAGCACCGTGAAGAGGCTGTCGCACGGCGACCGCGTCGAGTTGAACGTCAACAGCCAGAATCTGCTCTCCGAACCGGAGGAGATTTTCGAGTCTTGGCGCAGGTGTCTCCTCGATTATGGTGTGGACACGAGGAACTTCTCGGCACCTCACATCATCACGCAAAACGAGTTGAAGGTATCTCGCGAGCCGCTAGAGAACATCCTGGTTCAGGCTCAGGAAGAGATCGACCGACTCTATGCTGTGCTCCGTCAGCACTCTTACGTGGTTTTGTTGTGTGACCGCCAGGGAGTAGCGATTCATCATCGCGGGGACGAAACAAAAGCCGGTGAGTTCAAACACTGGGGCATCTGGCTCGGCGGCGTCTGGTCGGAGGAGGCCGAAGGAACCAACGGCATTGGCACGTGCATCGCCGAGCAGCGGCCGGTGCTGGTGCACGCCGGCCAGCACTTTCGCAGCCGACATACCCAGCTCAGTTGCGCCGGCGCCCCGGTTTTTGACCCGAATGGCAAACTCGTGGCCGTGCTGGACGTCTCACGCGTGGCGGGCGAAGAAGACCAAGGTTCGCTGGCTTTGGTTCTCGATACGGTCACAGTGGCCGCGCGAGCTATCGAAGAACGCTTGTTTCGGGAAAATTTCCACCACGTCTGGACCATCGCTGCGCTGCCCAGCGACAACGGACCCGCGTTGCTTCTGGCGGTAGATGAGCACCAATGGATGCTAGGCGCCGACCGCATTGCAAGGGACGTCGTTGGCCTGGATGACGACAGGCTTGCCAGCGGCGTTCCCTTGTCGGCGGCTTTCGAATTCGACCGTTCGATCTTTCGACAGACTGGCGAGAGGGACGTCGCGGCTCAGATCATGCGGGTCGGCGGCGGAGGCTTGTGGTATGCCTTGTTTACGCCGCCACTTGGCAAATCCCGATTGGCGCGGAGCTGGGCCGAAGCGATTGTGCACAGCCGGCCGCGGATCAGTACACTGGGCCAACTGCCGGTCGCCGAGTCGCTCGCGCCCAGCCGCGGAGGGCTGCCGCCCGTACTCACCCAGCGCGTCTGCGAGTACATCGAGTCCCATCTGGACCTGAAAATCGGTTTGGAGACGTTGGCCGCGATAGCAGGACTTTCCACTCATCATTTCGCAAGGGCGTTCCACCAGTCGGTGGGAATGCCGCCTCACAGCTACCTTCTGAGCCGGCGGCTGGAACGCGCCGAGCGCATGCTTCGTGAGACCCAGCTTCCGCTATCCGAGATCGCAGCCGCGACCGGATTTTCCGACCAGAGCCATCTGGCGCGGCACTTCCGCCGGCGGACAGGGATGTCGCCCCGTCTGGCCCGCTGGAAGGAGCACTACACTCTGTCATATAAATAGGGGCTGTTGCACAAGTAGCTTGGGAACGTGGTCGAAGCGGCCTTCTTCGGCCGCGGTTCAGTAGGCGGCGGCTTCGAAATCGTATTTCCCAGACCATTTCTCGAACAAAAACCTCTCATATGCCGGAGGGGGCTGCCAAATTGGAGCAAGATTGTCCTGATTACAGCGGCTTCGTTCAAGATCCTTTTTTTTCTTACTGATAGCATCGCTTCATGATGCGCAGACAACGTGCAACGGTGAAGGGCTTTTTCACAATTCCCGAGCTACACCAACTTCCCGCGAGGACCGGCACGCACCGGCCTCCTTCTGCACCGAATAAGGGGTTGGCGGGCAGGCAGGAAGCTCAGTCGCAAAACCCAGCGATTTCCCTAAACTCGGAGGCGCGGGGACCGGCTCGCATTCGAATCCTCAGCATCGACAGCCATCCGCTGTTTCGCGAGGGAATCGCGACGATCATCAACGAACAGCCGGACATGATGCTCGTCTCGCAAGTATCAACCGTACAAGAGGCGATTCAGCAATACCGGGAACGCCAGCCCGACATCACGCTCATGGAGATCCAGCTGCCCGACTGGGGGGGTATCGATGCCTTGATCACCATCCGATCCGAGTTTCCCGCGGCCCGCGTCATCATCCTCACAGCCTCTGACGGGGATGTGGAGGTGCGGCGTGCGCTGAAAGCCGGGGCCAGCGGATACCTGCTGAAAAACACGCCTCCCAGCGAGTTACTGCAGGAAATCCGAAAAGTACACTCGGGCCGAATTGCAATCCAGCCCCAATTGGCAGCCAAACTCGCCGAGCACATCGGCGACGACACCCTCTCTGCCCGCGAGGTGGACGTGCTAGCCCTGGTCGCGGGGGGGAACCGGAACCGTGATATCGGAGCGCGCTTGTTCATCTCGGAGGAGACCGTGAAGGTGCACCTCAAGCACATCCGGGAGAAGCTGGGAGCGAAGGATCGCACGGAAGCCATTGCGATCGCGGTCCGTCGTGGAATCATTAGGCTTTGAGGGGACCGCTCGCGGACGAATCGGATTGCGGAAAGCCAGGGTTAGTTGCCTGGCATCGGTCGTTTCCGCTCGCTGTCGCCGGCAATCTGCCGCACCACAATTGCCGTGTTGTCATATAAAATGATCCGCGGCACCCCCTGAAAATAGGCAAGGCCTGTTGCGGCTGCACCTACCCAGTCCCGTGGGCAGCCAGCCGCGGATTGAGGCCTTCCGGGTTGCCGCTCAAGCGGAGGGGCCCGACTCTCGAAGGCGAGCATCCACCCAACAAAAGATGCCGAGAAGCGCTCTAAGAGACCATGAGGAGTAAAGGTCACGGCTGCTGGCCTTGCTTAAAAGTCAAGAAGCGCAGAAACAAAATAGTTTGAGAGATTAAGCACACAAAGGAAAACATCATGCAAACACTTCGAGACAACTATTTGACTGCCTACCGCAACCTGAAGCTGACCCGAGACGCCGAAGGCGTGCTGGTCGTCCAATTCCATAGC
>Ga0209698_10003835_pt1 | contig 16613 bp, 15 predicted proteins | sample LitLauG_LLR_2012_FD_187203 | JGI IMG/M metagenome (GOLD analysis project Ga0209698, IMG submission 187203) | Freshwater sediment microbial communities from Pennsylvania, USA - Little Laurel Run_MetaG_LLR_2012 (SPAdes) (version 2) | ecosystem: Environmental > Aquatic > Freshwater > Creek >...
GCTTGTGCGGATTCCCATCACCGCTCAAGCCCTGGACGCCAAAGTCGGCGCTTTCGCCAGGCTGATTGCCGAAAGGTCGCTGGACTATCGCACCGCCGCCCGCGAAATCGATAAGCTGCTCATCGAGCCCGCGCGCACGGCTCTGGCCGGACGGACGGCGGTTGTGATTATTCCGGACGGTTCCCTTTGGCGGCTGCCGTTTCAGGCACTCGAATCCGCGCAAGGGGAGAGCTTGCTGCAACGGTATACGCTGTCATTCGCACCCTCGGCGACCGTTCTGCGCGAGCTGATGGCCAAGCCGCCGGCTGGTCCCGTTCGAACGGTGCTGGCGTTGGGGAACCCACCCGGCGCCAATCTGCCCGAGGCCGAGAGTGAAGTGAACGCGCTGCGCGAACTCTACGGACCGGGAAACACGCAAGTCCTTACCGGCGCCGGCGCCACCGAAGCCGCCTTCAAAGCCCAGGCAGGGCGGTATGACATTTTGCATGTGGCTTCGCACGGCGTGATTGAGGATCGCAATCCCCTATACTCCTACGTGACGTTGGCCAAGAGTGAAACCGAAGACGGTTTCCTGGAAGCTCGCGAGATGCTCCATCTCGATTTGAAAGCCCAACTAGTGGTACTTTCCGGCTGCGAGACCGCGCGCGGCAAATCGAGCGGAGGCGAGGGCCTCATCGGAATGACGTGGGCGCTATTTCTCGCCGGCACTCCCGCTACGGTGACCAGCGGATGGAAGGTCGATTCGTTGGCAACGGCACGACTCATGGTGGAGATGCACCGCGGCCTGCGTCAGGGTTTGGGAAAGGCTGCGGCTCTGCGGACCGCCTCGTTAGCCTTGAGGAACGACAGGCGCTACCAGCACCCCTTCTACTGGGCTGCTTTTTCTCTTACCGGCAACGGGTTTTGAGCGTTGGCAGGGAATGCGCGAAGATGGCTGAGGAATATTGGGAGCCGCTGTGGCTGATCCCGATAGGCACGCACAACTCGATTCCCTGGTGGAACGGTATCTCGGGGAGAGCGATCCGGACGGCGCCGAGAACCTTCTGGGGGAATTGGTCTTTCACCATTGCGAGCCGTTGATCCGGAGAATTGTCGGTCACCGGCTCGGTACTTCGCGTGACACCGCGCAGGACGTCGATGACGTTTGCGCCAATGCGCTCCTGGATCTGCTGACGCGAATGGAAGATATCCGATCCGGAGCGGGAGGAGCGATCGATAGTTTCTCTCACTACACGGCGGTGGTGGCGTATCACGCCTGCCACGACTACTTCCGGTCGAGGTTCCCGGAGCGCCACCGGCTGAAGAACCGCCTGCGGTACCTGCTGAAGCCGGAGCGTGGGCTGGATGTGTGGGAAAGCTCGCGTGGCGATTGGGTGTGTGGTTGGAAGAAATGGCGCGACGCGGGAACCGCCCCCTCCCGCTTGCCGGCGGCGTTGCCGCTGGGCGCCGCCCGAATGGCGCCCCCCGATCTGCTGGCTGCGATTTGCGAGCGGGCAGAGGGACCGGTGGAATTCGATGCTCTGGTCGAACTGCTGGCGGAACTGTGGGGCGTGGAAGACCAGCACGCACCGGCAGTGCCGGCGGAGCCTGCCACACCACTCTCACGGGAAGTCAGCGACGCGGTCCTTCGCCGCCGACTCGAACAGCTATGGGCGGAGATTGGCGCACTCCCGCGACGGCAGCGAGTGGCCCTCCTACTGAACCTCCGGGCGCAGGACGAGAAATGCGCCCTGGAGTTGTTTCCCCTAACGGGAGTAGCCTCCTTGCGCGACCTTGCGGCGTTGTTGGAGATCCCTGTGATCGAGTTTGCCGAACTGTGGAAGAAACTCCCGCTGGACGACCTTTCGATCGCCGACCTGCTGCAAGTGACGCGACAACAAGTCATCAATTTGCGAAAATCGGCTCGCAAGCGCCTCGAACGGCGCATGCCCCAGGCAATACAGGAGCGCCGTTGACGTCCTTGAAAGTAAAGCGGCCATTTTGCGCATGGAACATTTGACGCGGACGCAGATGATCGGATACCGGCGGCGCAATCTGTCCGCCGAAGTCCTGCTGGATATCGATGCTCACGTGGCGGCGTGCGAACCGTGCCGCCGGTCGCTGCGCGAGTGCGAGTCCATGGCGAACACGGGCGCGATTTTGTCCGGACTGGGCGAACCGCATCTCTCCTACGAGGCGATCGAGTCGTACGTGGAGGGGAAAGCCGCCGACGCCGAGCGCCGCTGCATCGAGTCCCATCTGGAGATCTGCCGGCCCTGCCAGGAAGAGGCTGATGATCTGCGGCAATTCCGGAATCAGGCGCGCGCCTGGCCCGCAGCGCCGCGGCGCGAGCCGCGCTCCTGGCGCTGGGGCTTCCCTGTACTGGCTGCGGGCTTCGCTTCGCTGTTGATCGCGGTGGGCGTCCACTGGTGGTGGAGTGCGGCCCGTCACATTTCTCCGTTACTGGCGCTCAACGATGGACCGGCGCGGGGAATTCCGGCGGCTGACTGGGCCGCTATGGAGCGCGCGCTCGGCGAAGGCGCTCTGGAGATTCCCGATTCGCTCTCCGCTCTGCGGGGCGGCCCCACTCAGGTACGCGGTGCGGCGACCGCTGACCGTTTCGCGCTGCGCAGCCCTTTGGGCACGGCTGTGCTGAGTGACCAGCCCCCATTCACCTGGCAACCGCTCCCGGGTGCGGCCGGTTATCGCGTTGCGGTCTTCGGCGACGGTGATCGCAAGGTCGCCGAGAGTGAGTGGTTGGACCGAACCGCATGGACCCCTTCCGAGCCGCTCCCGCGAGGCCACGTCTATTCCTGGCAAGTCACGGCGCGGCTGGGAACGGCTGCCGACGCGCCCACCTTGCTTGCACCCGCAGTCGAGGATCCCCAGGCGCGGTTTGCCGTAGCCGGTGCAAGCGATGCGGCGGAACTGGAACGTGCGGCGCGCAAGTATGCGGGGTCTCATCTGCTGTTGGGTGTCCTCTACGCGCGTGCGGGCGTCCTGGACCTGGCGGAACAGGAGTTCGCCGCCCTGGCGCGCGCGAATCCGCAGTCCCCGCAAGCTGCTGCGCTACTGGGAAGAATCCGGAGTACCCTGCGGCGGTAATAAGTTCCGGGCTCAGCGTCGTTCCTCTCGAATCGAGGCAGACCCTAGTTGCCTCGCCAAGGAGAGAACGAAAATGCGAAATATTTACTGGGCCTCGATCGCTTTGACTATTTCGGTTGCGGCCCTGAGTCTAAAACCGAGCGGCCATTCCAAACCCCCGCAAGCGGGCGCACGCTCGCAAGCCTCAATGCCGTTACAGCCGTCCGGCTCGGGAACCCCCCTGGCCGCCCGGAAGCACGCGGCGGAAAACTACGGGAAGCTGCCTTTGAGCTTCGAGCCCACTGCGGGTGGGACCGGCCACGAAGCAGTGCGGTTTTTGTCACACGGCAAAGGTTACACCCTCAAGCTCGCCGGCGACCGGGCGGTGCTTTCGCTGAGAAGGCCGCACATCCAAAGGCAGAAGGCGGGAGGTCGAATCTCGCCCGCAAGAGTCAGGAGTCAAGACTCAGATCCCGCTCTGCTGGAGATGAAATTGATTGCCGCCAATCCGGCGGCGGCCGCGAGCGCCGCCGACGCACTGCCGGGCAAGACCAACTACCTGATCGGCAACGATCCTCAGCATTGGCGAACCGGCATTCCGAACTATGCCAAGGTGAAGTTTCAAGCTGTGTACCAGGGAATAGACGTGGTCTATTACGGCAACCAACAAGAGCTGGAATACGACTTCGTCGTGGGCCCCGGCGCCGATCCCCATGCCATCAAGTTGGGCATTCGAGCGCTCGACACGGCGTCCCCAAGCCGCGCACCGCTGCGCATCGCGGAGAACGGCGACCTGGTGGCGCCCATCGGCGGCGGGGAGGTTCAGCTTCACAAACCGGTCGCCTACCAAGTGGATGGGGCCGGCAGCAAACGGTACGTCGCCGCGAGTTATGCGCTCGGCCCGCGTGCGGTCTCTTTCGAATTGGGATCGTACGACCGAAGCCGGACGCTGGTGATCGATCCCGTAGTGGGCTACTCCACTTACCTGGGCGGCTCTCTCAACGAGAATGACGAGAGCGGCGGCGCCATCGCCGTCGACTTTCAGGGCAATGCCTATGTGACCGGCGACACCGACTCGTCCGACTTTCCCACCAAGAACCCGCTCCATGCGTCTCACGCTGCCGGTGACGATTCCGATGTCTTCGTCTCCAAGCTGAGCGCCGATGGATCCAAGCTGGTCTATTCCACTTACCTGGGCGGCACTGGCGGTGATCAGGGCTATGGAATCGCCGTCGACCTGCTAGGCCAGGCGTACATTGTCGGCTCCACGACATCGGCGGATTTTCCGGTGTCCCCCGGAGCCTTTCAAACCACCTACAAGGGCACTGGCAAACGTCTGGACGGCGACGCTTTCGTCGCCAAGTTGAGCCCCAGCGGCACATCGCTGGTTTACGCAACCTATCTCGGCGGCAGTTCTGATGACGGCGCCGACGCCATAGCGGTCGACCTGAGCGGCTTCGCCTACGTCGCCGGCTGGACTTCCTCGGGAGATTTTCCTGTGACTGCTGGAGCCGTTCAGAGCTTGTTTGGCGGAAGCGGGCAGTATGGCGTTGGCGATGCCTTTGTGGCCAAGCTCAATGCCAAAGGATCGACGCTGGTATATTCGACCTTCCTGGGCGGCAGCAACGACGATTACGTCAACAGCATGGCCATAGACGGCCTTGGTGATGCTGTTGTGGCCGGCGGTTCGGCTTCCGTGAACTTTCCCGTCACTCCCGGAGCGTACCAGACGGCCTTTGTCCCCATTTTCGATGGATTCGTGGCGAAACTCAATGCCGCCGGCACCAAACTGATCTACTCGACCTACCTCAGTGGCTCTCCAGCAAACGACGCTTCGATTGCGCTGGCGCTGGATGGATTTGGCAACGCCTACGTGGCCGGAGATACCCTCTCGACCAACTTTCCCGTAAGCGCCGAAGCATTTCAAAAGGTCTATCACGGAACCGGGCCGCTCGGCACCGGCGACGCCTTCGTGACCAAGCTGAACACGACCGGCAGCAAGCTCCTCTACTCGACCTATCTGGGAGGTTCGGGCGACGATCTCATCGACGGGCTAACGGTGGACTTCTTGGGCCGCGTCTACCTCACGGGTTGGACGAACTCGACGGACTTTCCGGTCACGCCGGGGGCGTTCCAAACCGTCTTCGGCGGTTCGGGACCCAACCAGCAGGGCGACGCCTTGTTGACGGTACTGAATACCGAGGCATCCGCTCTGCTCTATTCCACATACTTTGGCGGCAGCGGCGACGATGGCGCGTACGGCATCGCCAGAGACCTGGCCGGGAATATCTACATCACCGGCCATACCAACTCGGCGAACTACTATGTGACACCGGGGGCTTTTCAGACCATCTACGGCGGCGACGGGCCTGCGCCTGAAAAGACCGGCGATGCCTTCGTAACCAGATTCAACAGGGACTTGTTCTGATCCCGTTTCAAGGAGAAACGAAAAATGAGACGAATTGTATATCCGACGATTATGGCAATGGTGGCCGCTGGGCGGTTACATTGATACAGCCGGCACTGAGTGTCAAGGCCTTCAATCCCCAACCCGATCCGCCCGTTTTCGGAATGATCGGCATCGACCCGTTCGAAACGGCGCGTGTGAACGTCGTCTGCGCGGCGGGACCATTGCCCGGCGGCGTAAACCCAGGCCCATGCACCGCCACGCTCGCCTTTCTCGACATCAGCGGCCATGCACTCAATCAGACGACGCAAACACTTCAGCCCGGCCAGGGTGCTTCGCTCGATCTGAACGGCGCGCGCGTCGTTACGGGCGGACACCGCGCCGAAATTCAACCGATGGTATCGGCCATCGGAACCGGGTTCGTCCTCGTCACCGCGGAGGTGTTCGACAACTCCACGGGACGCACGTCGGCGCTGCTCAACCCGACCGAGCCGCGATCCCTTTCCCCAACCCTCCCGTGAGGTTCTGTGGGCTGGGCCGATACGCGCCAGGTATCGGTCCGCCCTTTGCCGATTCGCCGGCCGAACGGCGGTGGCCCTCTCCGACCAACCCCGTGGAAAATTCCGAATCCCACACGGCCTGAGGGATACAATCAAATCATGTCCGATAATTTGCAGATTGCCGGGCGGCAATTCCGCTCGCGCCTGGTGGTAGGTACCGGGAAGTACCGCACGTTTCAGGAAATGCAACGCTGCCACGAGGCTTCCGGTGCGGAAATGGTCACGGTGGCCGTGCGCCGCGTCAACCTCACGGACCGCTCGAAGGAATCGCTGCTCGACTATATCGATCGCTCGAAGCTGTTCATCCTGCCCAATACGGCGGGCTGCTACACCGCCGACGATGCCATTCGCACGGCGATGCTGGGGCGCGAAGTGGGCCTTTCGAATTGGGTGAAGCTGGAAGTAATCGGAGACGACAAGACGTTGTTTCCAGACAACGGAGGCCTGCTCGAAGCCACGCGTGTCCTGGTGAAGGAGGGCTTCGTGGTGCTGCCCTACACCAACGACGACATCGTCAACGCGCGCAAACTGATCGATGCCGGAGCGGCGGCGGTAATGCCCCTGGCGGCGCCGATTGGGTCGGGGTTGGGCGTGCAGAATCCGGCCAATCTGCGCATACTTCGGGAAATGATCACGGAAGTGCCTTTGATTGTGGATGCTGGCGTCGGCACGGCTTCCGACGCGGCCATCGCCATGGAGCTGGGCGCCGACGGCATTCTCATGAACACGGCCATCGCCGCGGCGGAAGATGCCGAACGCATGGCGCGCGCGATGAAGCTGGCGGTGGAAGCCGGCCGCCTCGCCTACGAGGCCGGACGCATGCCCAAAAAACTCTACGCTGCCGCCAGCAGCCCCCTGGTGGGCGTGGTGGGGAGCTAGCGACACCCTTCCTGAGCGCCTGAGCGGGCCTGGTTGCGGGTCTGCGGTAAAATGAGATTTGTAGGTCCTGTTGTGGACCGAATCTGTAGAGGACATGTGCCATGACAGAGACGGGCAAAGAAAAAGCAAAAGTGGCCGCGGTTGCGAGTGTGGGGGCAGGTGTTGGCGGAGCGGGCGGCGCGTCGGTGGGAGTTTTGGAGCTCGCCGCTATGGGGAGCGCTACGGGAGTCTCGGCCGGCCTGGTAATCTTTGCCGGAGCCGCGGCGGGTGCCGCGATCGGGTACGGGATCTACCGCCTTTTTAAGAAGCCGCGAACGTGAAGGCCGGTCTGCGCGACGTTACGTCACTCTCTGGCCTCTGCCGTTCAGTATCTCGGATGGCGGTTGCGGTGCTCCAGCGCGTTCAGAAAGACCCAAAGTAGCGCCTTACCCGCGATCAGAGTTCCCGCGAACGTGAGCGCCACGGCCGGTCCGATCATCAGAGCATCCATACTAATCAAGATTCACCAACCGCATCCGGGGATTCAATGCTCTCTTTGATTAACTGAACTACTTCTCACCCAGACCGTTCTTGGCCAGAAATTCGCGAATGGCGACGTAAATTCGAGTACGCTCTTCGGCGGTGAAGCCGCCGTGCTTCCCGCCGGGTATGGTCACTAACTGGTTGGCAACGCCAGCCTTGGAGAGCGCCTCGTGCAGCCGCACGGCATGCTGATAGGGCACCACCGGGTCGGCGTCGCCATGCACGGTCAGAATCGGAGGGAGCCCCGCGCGGATATAGGTGAGCGGCGACACGCGGCGGGCGACTTCTTCCCGATTGGGCAGGCCGCCCATCCACTGCATCGCGGCATTTGCCCGGTGGGGGCCGTCCACCACATCGGCCACGTCCGTAATGCCGAACCAGTTGATGACCGCGGCGACTCTAGGGACCGGCGTCGCCCCGGCGCATTCGCGATCGAGCCCGGCGCTCTCGGGAATGATGCCACTGGTCAGTGCCAGGTGCCCTCCGGCGGACTCCCCCGTCACCACGATGCGCGCGGTGTCGATGTTATACGTCTTGGCTTGCGCCGCCAGGTACCGGAGCGCGCACAGACAGTCCTCGACGGCGGCGGGCGCGAGGGCGACGCGGGCCAACCGGTACTCCACGTTCACCACGTTCCAGCCCATCTCCATCCAGGGCAGCAGCGACATGAGAGACCCCTCCTTGATCCCCGCGGCCCAGAACCCGCCGTGCATGTAAACGATCGTCGGCTGGGGACTGGTCATTCCGCGCCGCTGGTAAATGTCCAGCTTAGATTCGTAGTTGCTCGCTGTCAGGTAAGTGACATTCGGAATCACCTGATATTGGTTGGCAGCATGGGTTGCCCAAGTGGCCGAGGGCGATAACTGAGCAAAGCCAGGCTGGATTACCGCCGCTACAATCAGGAAAAACGCGAAACTCCGGGTCATGGTCAGTCCTTTCTATGCGCTTAGCAGCGCCGTGATGGTGCGAACATCCGAGATCTCTTCGAGCTTGCGCACGGTATCCACAATGGTGTTGGCTTTGGCCGCGGGCCATTTGGCGAAGCGCGCATTGTCCTGGAATTTGGCGGCGACCTCCTCGAAACTCATGGGATCGGATGGACTCCCCTTGGCAAAGTCGGCGCGCCCGGAAATCGTGCGGCCGTTTTTCAGGTGCAGATGGAGAATGCTGGTCATCTTGTCGTAGCCGGCCTTCTCCGCCTCGGGATGCACACCAAAACGGACGCGCTGGATCATGGCCTGGACCTCGGGGCGCTTTACCACTTCATCGGTGAATTCGTTGAGCCCGGCGCGCCCGTATAGCAGCAGCGCAGCCATGCAGAACTCCATGCTGAACTTCCCCTGCAGCGAATCGGTGGGATGGTGATGGATGAGCGCGGTGGGTACGTTGCGGTTGGTACCCACGTCCAGGCGCTCCACCTGGTCGGCCTTGATCTGGTTGGCGCGAACCAGTCGCAGCAGTTCCGACATGGCGGGATGAGTGAGCGAGCCGGAAGGGAATGGCTTAATCGAAACGCCCGGCGCGGAAAATGTCCACGGCCGGCCGAGTTGGATGGCCGCGGCATCGTAGCCTCCGCCCGCGGCGTGGAAGAAGCCGGTGGGCGATTCGAAAATCTGATCGCTGGCCGTCCAGCCGCGTTGCACCAGGTCGGCCGCGACGATGCCGGACTCCGCGGCCCGGCCCGCATGGAACGGCTTGGTCATGGTGCCGAAATTCTCGCGCAGGCCAGCCGATTGGCTGGCCGCTACGCTGAGGGCGCGCGCACACGCGCCCGCGTCGGCTCCGTACAGCTTCATGGCAGCCGACGCCGAGGCGAACACGCCGCACGTGCCGGTCGAGTGGAAGCCATCCTGGTAGTGCCGCGGAAAAATGGCTTCGGAAATCTTGCATTCCACCTCGACGCCCAGGTGATAGGCCAACATCAGGTCCCGGCCCGACGTGTGGCGGGTTTCCGCCACGGCCAGCGCGGCTGATAGACACGGCGCCGTGGGATGCGTGAGCAGTCCATACACGCGATCCGGAGCCGCCGACAATTGGGTATCGTCGTAATCGTCCGCGTGGATTCCCACGCCATTAGCGAACGCCGCAAAGCGCACCGCCGATTTCAGGGAGGAACCGATCACCGTGGCCTCCCCGTGCGTCACGCCTAACCCCTCGAGATAGGAGCGGGTAATCTGTCCGGATTTCGCTATCGAGCCGACCAGCGCCAGGCCGAGACCGTCGAGGATCGATTTCTTCCCCGATTCGATCACGTCCTTCGGCAGATCCGTATAGCGTGCCTGCACGATGAACGCGCCGATGTGGCGCGTCAGGCCTGTGGTCTCCGGAGTGGCGGGTTTCCCGGTTTGGGCCTTGGCGGCCAGCGCCGTGGCGCCCGCCGCCATTTGCGCCAGCTTCCGGCGAGTGAATCGTTTGCCCGCAGAGTGCATGCTGGCCAGTATACACTGGGTGTCCGGACAAACTCGTACACGCTGGCGCGCTAGGATTGGGGAAGCGCGAGTCTTTTTTTGAGGGAGCTTCAGCCCATTTGCGGCTGCGCCGGCAGGGGCGCCGCCGGACGAATCACAGCCGTCGTCAGCAATGCCAATAGCGCTAGCGGCACGAAGGCGTTCCAGGGCTTACCCGCCGTAAGGAACAGGAATACGGGTGGCGTAAGCGCCAGAGCTGTCGCGCCACGCAGCCAGACCGAGCCCGAGTGTTCCAGTACCAGCACGAACACCAGGAGCAGAATCGTGCAGTCCTGGAGATACGCGTGGTAGCCCACAAGCAGGCCGCCCACCAGCGCGAACGCCAGGCCAAATTCCAGATTGCTGCGGCGCCCGATGTGGACCACGGCGAGCGCTACCACGAACGATAGCACCACCACCACCCACGGCAACTCGGACGCGGTAAAGGCGTAGACCAAGCCGCGAAGAGTCGGCATGTGCTCCGCGCCGGGATGCAGTTCAGGATTCGAGAGGAGCGCGAGGTAGCGTTGGGCCCAGTCGCGTCCATCGGAAAGGAAAGACACGGTGCACAGAACAAGACCACCCACCGAGCCGCCCTGGAGGACTCCCCATCGGCGGTGAAGCACCAGCACGATCGGCACCAGCGCGAACAGGTGAATCTTGATGGCACACAGCGACAGCAGCAAACCCGCGGCAAAATCCTGCTGGCGCCGCATCGCCTCTATGGCGATTGCCGCCGCCAGCAGCACAAACGCCAGATCCTGGCCGGTGAGAATATTCGCGAGCAGCGGCAGGCACAGGCCCGCAAAAAGCAGGAGTTCGCGGCAGCGCGGTACCCAGATTCTCAGAAACGCGATCAACGCCAGAGTGCTTAGAAATTCAAACGCATAGTAGGCGGCTCTGTAGGGAAGGACACCCAACGGTCGTAGCACCAGCGCATAAAACGGCGGCCGGGAATAATACACGGACTCGAGCCAGACACCCCAGACCCGAATGTGAACCTGTTTGTTCGCGCCCGGATCGTAAAGCCCCGGTGTGCCCGAAAGCTGCGAGCCGGCGTATAGCTGCACGAAATCATTCTGGCCAACCAGAAAACGTTCCCGCTGCGTGTAGCCGAGCAGCCCCAGAAACAGCAGGCCTACCGCCGCGCCGATGAATCGCACCGGATCACGCAGGTTGGGCGGACAGTTGGGCCGATTGAGGTCGCCAGGCGGTGTTTGTTCCCTGTCCACGGGGGCCTAAGGCAGTGATCGTCTGCGGCCATTGCCGGAAGCACACAGGCCGCTTGGAAGACGTCGTGAGGAAACATCTCGACGCCTTCCAAATAACGGCGACCGACACCCGCATAATTCCCGTGGGTATCCGATCACGATCGACGAGTTACGGGGAGTCCTCGTGCACGTCAATTTCGCACGCGAATCCATCCACGAGGGATTCTGGCCGGCCAAGCCGTGATAGGCCGGCAGAGCAAGGGGCATCATTTCGGCCTCGACGACCCCAAAATTCCGAGACTCATGGCACGGAAGAAGTAATAATCGACCCAATCTTTGAGAAGATTTCGTTCAGGGACGAATTTAAGACCGGCATCGCCGCCACGGCTGCAGTTGCTACCATGCCCACTCCCAAAGCGTATTCAACCAGATCCTGGCCGTTACAGTCCGACCAGAAATTGCGTCTCCGGATGTGATTCGATAGCCAGTTCATTTCATCACCTTCTGTCGCAGCTACCCGTAGCGCACTATTGGTTGCCGCCGGTGAGCGGCGATGCGCCGTCCACGACCCGCCCGAGCGCGCCACGCTGGATAACTCGCGCCCAGGTTACTTCACTGTGCTGTCGATAATCGAAGAGATTTTTGAAAAGACCGTGTTCACCGTGGCACTCAGTTGTGGCATGGCAGCCACCGCTGCAACCGCCACCATTCCGGCGGCGAGAGCATACTCCACTAGATCCTGTCCCAGAATATTGGTCCAGAATTTCTTGGTGTTGATTTTCACAGAGCCTCCTTTGGCACTAGAAACAACCTTCCGTACTAGAACTTATCAGCAAAGCCAACAAAGTGAAATCCACAGGACAACCTACTTGTTACGGCTCTTTCACCTTATTTCCTGGCGACTCATCCGCAACGACAACCGGCCAAAAAGCGGAGTTCGTTTCTTGGGCTCGCTCTGCTTCCCCAGAAGGTGCTCGGTCAATTCGTGAATGCTGCGCCCGAACTGCGTGCTCCGGGCTGCCGCTTTGCCCTCCAGTACCGCGTTTTGCAGGGCAGCGTAATCATTGCTCAACACCGCATACGGCGCCAGTTTCAGAGCCGTCTCGACATCCTCGCGTTTCATACCGGTGGCGGGAGTATAGCGGTTGACCAACAGCCTGAGCCGGCTGCGATCGATGCCGCTCCTCTGTTCCAGGAGATCGATCGAGCGGCGAGTGGCGTGCAGCGCCGCCAGTTCGGTGGTAGTGACCAGCAGTACCTGATCGGAAAGCGAAGCCAAATCGCCTCCGGGCCCCTGCGCACCTGCCACATCCAGCACCACGGCATCATAGTGCTCCCGCCAGAAGCGGATCAATTCCAGGGCTGCCGGCCGGTCGAAATCTACGAGCGCAGCCGGGTTTTCGGGCGCGGTCAGTACGTCGATCCCGTGGCACGGTGTCACTAGCCGGGACCACAAATCCACATCCAGGCGCATGCAGTCCCGGACCGCGTCGCCCAGATGGAAATCGGGCTTCAGCTTCAGCAGAAAGGCAATGCTTCCCGTGAAACAGTCGGCATCCACCAGCAGCACCCGGGGTGTTCCGCTGCCCTTCAGGTCGACGGCCAAGTGTGCCGCCACGGTGCTGGCGCCGCATCCGGCCTTACCCGGCAACACGCAATAGACGCTGGCAGAATTGACCTGCTCCGCCGGTGCGCGCAGTCGCCTGAGACGCTCCAGCACCTCCTTCACCTGTTCGGCGGTGGCCTCGGAAAGAAACTCGCACGCCCCGTGCCGCAGGCAACGCAAAATGAGATCGGCATCGTTGTGCGAGCTCAAGGCCACGACCGGAACCACAGGCGCAGTCTCGGAAATCAAAGGGAGCGCCTGCTCTTCGTTGGAGGCGACGTCCAGAAAGCACACATTGCATTCGGATTGGGCCGCCAGGGCCGCGACCGCTCCCGGCCGCGGATACTCCGCGACGTGGCATGAGTCTGCCAAACCCAGCGAGTTCAGTACCGATCGGGACATTCCCGCATGCGGACAGATGATCAGCGGCTTCCAGCGGTACGGCAGAGACTGTGCACCGGTTTGCGGCATGCAATCGGCTCCTACGGTTCTTATCGGCGGAGCGGGGTGCAAAGCTTAGGGGGCGGGCCCTTCACTGCGCCAGCCGAAGCACTTCGGAAGCCACCCGCGTGAAGGCATCGTTGAGAGCGGTCGCGTTGCCCGCGTACTCGTAGCGGCCTTGTTTCCCGGCGGCCACCGGATTGGGAGTCAGAGTAGGATCGTTGGCAATACGCTTGAGCAGCACGTCGTCCACAGACCCTAGCCCTATGGTAAAGATCACCACGTTCAGCAACGACTTGTTCCCCTGCGTCGGATCCGGATCGCCCCGGCGTACCCTCAGACCCGCGTGATCGGCCGCATTCGTCGAGAAGTTCTGGATATTCGTAGCATTGGAGATGCTCAGCCCGCTGCCACTGGTGGTGACGCTCTTATAACCGGTAGCGGTTAGAGAATTGCCAAAGTAATCCGTGGTGGGAGCCCACTTTACGTCGGAGGTCACATAGGTGACGCCCTTGGTGACGAACCGGCAGCCACTGACGCTGGAGCCGGAAAGCACGTTGACATCATCATTGGCAGGGAGCGGCTGCGCGTTCGCGTCCTTCTGGTACAAGCCTTGGGGACTGGAGCCAAACGTCAGGACGCCCAGCTTGGCACTCGAACTGGTGCAATAGGTGGTATTGACAGGGAACGACTCGGTGACCGCCGTGGGCCATCCGTCGGTGAAGAATACGATAACGTTCAAGGCGCCCGCCTGGTTCAACGCCACTAGTTGCTGATACCCCTGCCACAACGCCTGCGCCGAACTGGTGGCGCCGGTGCAGGTCACCAGTCTCAGGGTGGACTCCACCGAGTTTTTGAAAGTCGTGGACATCGGGGAATCCACGCGCGAGCTGGTGGCGAAGGTGATCAGCCCCATGTTGTCGCGGCCTTCGGCAAATTTGTCCACGAAATTGATCGCCGCGGCCTTTAACGGCGTGCACGAGTCAACCGGCGTGGCCAGCGACCCCGAGCGGTCCATGATGATCATGATGTTTGCGTCCCTCCTGGTGGCTTTGGAACTGGTGGTCACGGTGGTGGTGTCTACCCGGAAGAATCGCAGAAATATCAGCGGCAAGTCCACGCTCGCGCTGGTGGTTACCGAGCGCAAATTCTGGGCGTCGGTGGCCGCGACACTGGTCACGCTCAGGTTACTGCTCCACATGTAGCCCGTGGGAAAGTTAGCATGTAGATAGGCGTTGGCGGTATTTTCGGCATTGGTACGCTGGCTGGCGTCATCGGAGCCGCGACTGAGCGCGCGCGCCCCCGCGAGCGCGGCCCCGTCGGAGGCCGCCGACAAAACCGATTGCACCAGGTACATCATTCCAGCATCGATCGCGAGGCCGGCCGCCGGGACCACAATGAATAACATCATGGTAGCTCCCAAAAGCATTATGTAGCCTTTCTCCTGGAGTGCCCGGCCTCGCCTTGCCTCAGAACACAAAACGGACATAAAATCCTCCTTTGGTAGCCCCTTCGTACGTGAGGTTGAATTCCGGCATGGAAAAGTATCCCTCCACCAGGTAAGCCGACTGGCCCTGCAGCAACGACAGCACGGTGCCAAAGCCGGAGGCGATCAGCGTCGACTGCTTGCAGTAATCCGCGGATTTGATGTTCCCCTGCGAATCGATGTAGCCGGGCGGTGGTGTTCCGAAGGCGCTCGATCGTAGCGTGGAATTGCCAATCACCAGGCGCTGCGCGAACACCGTCTGGTTGAGGTTGGGGCAATTCGCCAAGCCGGCCCCGCTGCAATCGGTCTGATACACTTGCATCACGCGCGACAGGACCAGAACTCCATTTCCCGTGGCGGTGAGCGTGAAGTCGCGGCTGAGCGTCTGGGCAATCGCCTGTGTTCCGGGCAGCGAAAAATCCGTGCCGAGTGCGTACATATGCGCGACGTCGCGCGTAACTTGCGTTCCCTCCAATGTTCGTCCCAGGCGAATTCCAAGGCCCGCCACACCGAGCAGAATGGGGACGGAGACCGACACGATAAGAGCCAGTTCGATCATGGCGCTGCCACGGCCGGAGTCGAATCGGTTCCGCACCCGAGCATCCTTAACGTGGAGGTGGACCGCCAAGGGGGCTCGCCTCCATGATATCGGCCGAAGCTACCGCGAAATTCAGCGGAGTGGCGCTGTGCAACAGAGGAATCATCCAGGCCCAGGAAAGACCGGTGGCCGAAACCACCACGATGTTTCCGCCAAAGTTGCTCCCCGTCCCACTAACCAGAGCCAGGGTGACTGGATCGTAATAGGCGATCGTAACCTGCTTCATGCCGTTATGATTGGGGCTCACGGCATCCAGGAACCCCAAGGAATAGTTCTCTACGGTGGTCTTGATCGATTGATCCTGTCCCATGCCGGTCATGGTCTGGCTGGTTACGGCATAACGTGCGCCTTGACGCACCGCAAACTGCAGCGTGTTTTTGGCAAAGACCGCAAACGCTATGTCCAGAGTACCCATAAGGAATGCCAGCAGCGGCAGCGTAGCCAGCGCTCCTTCTACCAGGACGCTTCCGCGGCAGGCACCGGAATCCGACCGTCGCATATCAGACCTCGCGTCTCTATATATCGGCTGCGGCGGGGCCGACGAGATTGATTTTTGGTACCGGGGTCGCCCCCGAAAAACACCTGAATCGGCGGGGGAGGATTACTTAATCTGAATCATCCAGCCGGCGCTGTGGCCCGGTTCAGGACGATCCCAGGGATTCCACGCGACACAGGGAGACCGTGCGGCCCCTCCGGCCTGAACTAAAGCGCGTTGGCCGCACTGCCGATATCTCTATCAGGCACCATGCCTCGTTCTTATTCACGATGGAGGGCCGGATGGGCGAAAGCACGTAAGGCGGTAAGGGCGCCTTCGTTCCCGGAACTGTTTTTCTCGGTTTTGCTCCTGGCCGCCTTTGGCCGCACGGCGTGGCGGGAGGGGCTGTTGTATGACGGTGATCCGGGTTGGCACATTCGGACCGGGGAGTTCATTCTGCAGAACGGCGCGGTTCCCCAGCACGATTTGTTTTCTTTTACGCGGCCGGGCGAGTCCTGGTTTGCCTGGGAGTGGCTGGCGGATGTGATCTTCGCGAAGCTGCATGCGTGGGGCGGGTTGGAGGCGCTGGTGGCGTTCGCCGCGGTGGCGCTTTGTGGCTCGGCCGCGCTGCTCCTGTGCTGGCTCTTACGGCGTGGAGTGGGACTATGGATTGCGCTGAGCTTGACGCTGGCGGTGGCCAGTGCCTCCAGCATCCACAATTTGGCGCGGCCGCATCTCTTTTCACTGCTGCTGTTTACCGTGGCGCTCTGGGTGCTCGATGAGGATCGAAGGCGCCCCTCGGCGCTGGTCTGGAGCCTGGTTCCCCTGGCGGCGTTGTGGGCCAACCTGCACGGCGGGTTTGTGGCCTGGCTCGGTACCCTGGGCGTGCTGCTGGCGGCTACCGCCTGCGAACGGAAC
>Ga0209698_10003836_pt1 | contig 16609 bp, 13 predicted proteins | sample LitLauG_LLR_2012_FD_187203 | JGI IMG/M metagenome (GOLD analysis project Ga0209698, IMG submission 187203) | Freshwater sediment microbial communities from Pennsylvania, USA - Little Laurel Run_MetaG_LLR_2012 (SPAdes) (version 2) | ecosystem: Environmental > Aquatic > Freshwater > Creek >...
GCAAGACGCTCACGGACTATTACCGCGAGTTCGAGTCGGATGGTTCGACGTTGAGCCTGGACTATGTCTACCAGCGCACCGGCGGAGGATCGGGTTTTGCCGCAGACTGGCAAAGCATCAAGGAGACGAGAAACACACCCCTGTCTATGGAGGTGAAGATCTATGAAGGCGACGGCCTCTCCTTCATTACTTCCCCGCAGCAGCGGATACAGAATGTGAAGTTCGATGGCAAGGATTATCCTGCGTCGAACACCGGGCAGGGTCCGACTCTCTCGACCATACGGATAGACGAGCACAATCTGGTGATTACCCACAAATACAACGGAAAGGTAACGGGAACCGAGGAAATTGGACTGTCTGCCGATCTGAAGACATTGACGATTACCTTGCACTTCGCCGGCCGCGACAAGCCCGATATTATGGTTTACCGCAGACAGTAGCTGTGGGATCGCTTTTCGCGCTAAACCAATTATCGTCGACGTGCCACTGAGTGCTGCCGGCATAATGCTTACTAACCAGTGTGAATCGAGACGAACTTCACTGAAGCCAAACTACAGGCGGTCCGGAAAACCATTCGTTCTCTCCGATAATCGGTGCCCAGTTGGCACCGATATGCGCGTAAATCATGCCGACGTTTCTCGCATCGAGCGGTAGTTCGAACCGTCGCAAAGCCGTCATTGACTGGCCCGGTTGGAGCTTTGTGTCAAAGGGCACGGACGAAGCGATCGGATCATACCGTCGGCCTTGGGAATCTATCAAGTACACGACCGTTCCCTTCTCGCCTTGCGGACGTCCTCGCGAGTGGCTCGTTAGGATCAACTGCAAGTTATAGATCATTTTCGAACCCACCTGAGTGCGATTGGAATTTGCCACCATAATGCACCACTCATCGAAACATTGCTGGTCTCCGATTCGGTACTCCTTGCGATTCGAAAAAAAAGATACGACCACCACAGTCAGAATGTAAATAGCGGTACAGATTCCAAGCCAACGCAAGATGCGTCTGCGCCGGGTCGAGGAGAACACGGCTGCCACCAGTGCTCCCCCGGCAAGGAACAGGCAGGTAAGGAATAAAAACTCGAAGACGAGCATCACTCCTTTTTATCACAGAGTACTTTCTATAGAACGCAACCCGGTTTAAGCCGCGGGATATGTGGCTTGTGGGTAGCGGCGAAGCTTACGTTGCGTTGCGGCCTTATCCAGCGCTTGTGGGCACTGCCCTCTCCCACAAGTCCAAGCCATATATTTAAAATATGGAGAAACCGCAGTTTGACCCGGGGTTGACGCAGCAGTACCAAGGGGTGCTGAAGCGGGCGATTAATCAGGACGGGCAGTTCAATGTGCGGCGGACGGGGGCCAATTGGCGCGACTGGCATCCTTATCTGTTCATGATTCGCGTGTCGTGGCCAGCGTTTTTTGGGCTGGTGCTGGCGGCGTTTCTGGTGATGAACAGTTTGTTTGCGCTGGCGTATTGCGCGATCGGGATAGAGAATTTGAAGAATGCGGAAGCGGATACGCGGCTGTTGACGTTTTTGAACGCGTTCTTTTTTAGCGCGCATACGTTGAGCACGGTGGGCTATGGAAACATGTGGCCGATTGGGCCAGCGGCGAATTTTGTGGCGGTGCTGGAATCGGTGGTGGGGGTGCTGGGATTTGCCATTGCCACGGGGCTGATGTTCGGACGGTTTTCGCGGCCGTCGGCGCGCTTTGGGTTTAGCACGAACATGCTGGTGGCGCCGTACTTAGGAGGCACGAGTCTGCAGTTCCGGGTGGTGAACCGGAGGTCGAACAACATTATCGATTTAGAGGCGCGGGTGCTTTTGATGTTGGTGGAGTTGAACGAAGATGGGAAGCCGCAACGGAGGTATCAGCCGTTGACGTTGGAGCGGCCGTCGGTTTTGTTTTTTCCGCTGACGTGGACAGTGGTGCATCCGATTGTGGAAGGAAGCCCGATGTGGGGGATGACCAAGGAGGCGCTTGAACAGAAGCAGGCGGAAGTGCTGATCATGATGAAGGGGCACGACGAGAGTTTTGGGCAGAGCGTGCATGCGCGGTTTTCGTATCGGTATGACGAGATTGTATGGGGGGCGCGGTTTGCGACGGCGTTCGAGTTAGAAGAAAACGGGGATTTGCGGATTGAGGTAAATAAGGTGAGTTTGACGGTGCCGGCGGAGTTGCCAGTGCGGGAAATCTCCAGTAACAGTTAGGAAAACGCGAGCCGACCGCTCGTCCCTGTTACCGCAGAGGATTGGTTTGCTGCGTTACTCGCACGACTGCCTGGCCGCTCCAATTCCGCGAAAATTGCGGAGCGGGTGACTCGCCGGGCAGGTAATCGATCAATTGCAGCATTCGTTTGTAGTGGGTATCGAACTCCTCATCGGGGCCGTTCTTGTGGTAGAGTCCATTTGGCCCGATGCCTAAAACCTTTCGCAGATTGACGTCGTGGATGGACGTGTAGGTTGCAGGAGAAGGTTTGAGCGGGTAAGGATAGGGCGGTGTTTGGCCGAAGGCAAGGTTGATCGAAAAAAGAACAATGAGCGGCCGCATGACACGATTATGCCTCACTATTGTAAGTTTCCAGTTAGACTGATCGTAACGTCGATACTAGGATCATGAGCCAGCCAGCGGACGGCTCCCCATTGCCGAGTGTCTTGCGAAACCCCCGATTTGGGGCATTCTGGCTCGGCAGTCTGCTTTCCAATATTGGGACGTGGATGCAGTCGGTGGCGGAGCCGTGGCTGTTGTTGAACATGGGCGGGTCTTCGTTCGTGCTGGGGTTGGACGCGTTCGCGATGAATGCGCCTTTCTGGATCCTGGCGCTTTTGGGAGGGATCCTGGCGGATCGCGGAGACCGGCGGCGCGTCATCTTTTTCTTTCAGGGGATTCAGATGTTGTGTCCCATCGTGATCATCGCGCTGGTGGGATTAGGTTGGCTTCAAATTTGGATGATTGTGGCGGTGTCTCTGGTGGTGGGGATCACGGACGCACTTTCGATGCCTGCTTTTTCGTCGCTGATTCCATCAATTGTGACTGAAGAGGAACTGAAGCCGGCGCTGGCGCTGAACTCAATCCAGTTCAATCTATCGCGTATTTTGGGGCCTGCCATCGCCGGACTGATGATGCTGCGGTACGGTTACCTGTGGTGCTTCGGCGCCAATGCCCTTTCCTACATCCCGTTCTTTCTTTCCATTCACTGGCTGGCTCCACAGGCCGGCAGCGCCGAGCAAGTTGTGGCGGAACCGCAGAAGGCGGGCTCCGCCATTGAGGGCATCAAAGCGATCGTCGCAGGGCAGAAGACCGGATGGGTGTTGCTCTCTATCTTTGGCACGGCTTTCTTCTGCGGGCCGTTGATCACGTTCACGCCGGTGATTGTGAAGTCGATTTTGCATGCGGACGTTAAGGAGTTCGGGGGCCTGCTGGCGGCGTTTGGCATCGGGGGCATCTTGGGACCTGTGCTGATCCTCTTACTCAGTAAGCACGTGGACGCAATGAACTTGTCGTTGACGGCCGCAGTGATCTATGGCCTTTTTTTGATGGGAGTGCCGGCAGTCGGGGCGACATGGCAGCTTGGATTGTTGCTTATTTGCAGCGGTTTTCTGCTCACAGTTGCGAATACATCCGCCAATACTTACTTGCAATCGCAGGCGAACGATCAAAGCCGCGGCCAGACCGCGAGCCTTTATATGCTCGCTATGCGCGGAGGCTTATCGCTGGGGAATCTGATGACGGGGTTGGCTATTAGTGTTTCGAGTGTCCGGCTTGCCTTCGTCTTGAATGGTGTGGCGGCGCTCTGTTTGCAGGGATTGCTCTTTCGACGAATTCTGCGCAAAGACGCTAGCGACGTCTGATATGCTCCCGGAGAGCCACGTGGAAACTATGAACTTTTTTCGATTGACGAATGTTGTTTGCGTATTTCTTTTATCTTCTGGGGCGTTTGCGGCGGATCGGGTGAAGACTGCCAATGGCAAATTGGAGACGACGAAGCCGCCCAAAGACGGGGTGCGGAGTTTTAAAGGAATTCCGTTCGGGGCACCACCTGTGGGGGATTTACGGTGGCAAGCGCCGCGACCGGTGAAGAACTGGAAAGGGGTACGGAAGGCGGACGACTTTGGGCCGCGCTGCGTGCAGAACACAGGACCGAATGCGGATTATTGGTTTCGCAGTAACGGGATGAGCGAAGACTGCTTGTATCTGAATGTGTGGACTCCGGCGAAGTCGAGTCAGGAGAAGCTGCCCGTTCTGGTGTATGTGTTTGGGGGTGGGTTCCAGAATGGCGATGGATCGGAGCCGCGATATGACGGGGAGAATATGGCGCGCAAAGGAATGGTGGCGGTCTCGGTGAATTACCGCACTAATATCTTCGGATTCTTTTCGCATGCGGAATTGACGAAGGAATCGGCGCATCACGCGTCGGGGAATTATGGCTTGTTGGATCAGGTGGCGGCGCTGGCGTGGGTACAGAAAAATATTGCGGAGTTTGGAGGGGATCCGAAGCGGGTGACAGTGGCGGGGGAATCGGCGGGGTCGATTTCTGTGAGTGCGTTGATGGCGTCGCCGTTGTCGAAGGGTTTGATGGCGGGCGCGATTGGCGAAAGTGGCGCTTTGATTTCGACGTTGCCGCCACGGCCGTTGGCGGAAGCGGAGAAGGACGGGGCGCGGTTTGCTGAGATGGCGGGGGCCGGGTCACTGAAAGATTTGCGGGCGATGAGCGCGGAGAAGATTGAAGAGGCAATGGCCAAGATGGCTCCCATGGGTGGCGGCGGGCCAGGGAGTACTACCGCACCGGCGCTGCGGTTCAGCGCGAATCTGGATGGATACTTTTTGCCAAAGACGCCGCTTGAGATTTTCGAGGCGGGTGAACAAGCGAAGGTTCCGCTGTTGGCAGGGAGTAATTCGCAAGAAATGGGGGGACGCATGATATTGGGCCAGAGCGAGCCGACGGTAGAGAATTTTGCGGCGGCGATTCACAAGCTTTATGGGGACAAGGCGGATAAGGTATTGAAAGTGTATGCGCCGAAGAGTGATGAAGACGTGATGCAAGCGGCGACGGATTTAGCAAGCGCGCGGTTTATTGCACATTCGACATGGCGGTGGACCGAGTTACAGATGAAGACGGGCGGGCAGCCGGTTTACCGTTATTTCTATGCGCGGGTGCGACCACCGTATCTTGGGATGCCCGGGCAGGCTCCGCCGCCGGCGGATCCAGCTATGAAAGCACACGGCGCGGTGCATTCGGCAGAGATTCAGTATGCGATGGGAAACTTGGATTTGGACCCCCGGTACAGTTGGGATGCGGACGATCGCAAGGTTTCGGAGACGATGCAGAGTTACTTTGTGAACTTTATAAAGACGGGGAATCCGAATGGGGAAGCCCTGCCGGGGTGGCCGACTTATAGCGCGGACAAAGGGTACATGCGGATGCGGATTGACGTGCACAGCAAAGCGGAACCCGAGCCCGATCGAGCGCGATATCAAGTGCTGGATATGATTTTCGCTAACGGGCGATGATCCAGCTCGTACGGTTGAGGGTTAGTGGTGTTGGCAGGAGGAGCCTGTCCCGTTTGCTTTCAAACGCCGGCCGGCATGACTGCGCCGGTGCCTTTTGGACATAGCGATTGTTGTTCGAGGCGACGGCGATAGCGTAAGTGCCTGCGACGCGTTCCTTCTATGATCGGGCTCCAGACAGTATGAACTAAGTCGTTCTTGATTAGAAAGTGCCAGAAGCGATTGGAGCGCTTGTAGAGATAGGACATGGCGAGGTACGGAGCGAGGGCACGCCAATCTTCGGGCCGGCGACGCCAGATACTGGTGTGGGAAAAGAGGCGCTGGTACATCCAGCCGTACCCTTGTTCGAGTTCTTCGGGGTGCATGTGTTTTGGCCGAAAGACGGCGTGCGCGGTGTCATAGCGTGACCAATCGCGATGCAGCAGGCGGTTCTCGGACTCCATTTGCCGGAACAAGGGAGTGGCGGGATAGGGAGTCAGGATATGGAACGTGGCGCACTCGAGGCGGTTTTCCTCTACCCATTGCGCGGTTTGTGCGAAGACATCTTTGCGGTCGTGATCGAAACCGAGAACGAATGAGCCGTTGACTTGGATACCGTGATCGTGAAGAATGCGGATTCGGCGCGCGTAGTCGGCAGTCTTGGGAGTCTTCTTGTGGGCGCTGGCGAGGTTGTCATCCGACAGGGATTCGAAGCCGATGAAGACGCCCATGCATCCGGCGAGGGCCATCTCGCGGATGAGAGAGGGATCATCGGTCACATCGATGGTGATGGCGGCGCTCCAGACTTTGTGAAGCGGTTTTAGAGCTTGGCACAAGGCGCACAGGTAGTCGCGGCGTGAACCCAGATTGTTGTCGATGAAGACGGCGTAGGGCTCGTTTGTGGCCGCGAATTCAGCGACGATTTGGGCGGGGTCGCGCATTCGGTACGGCATGCGGAGGCCATCGGTGGCGAGATAACAGAAGCTGCAGCGGTTGTGGCAGCCACGGGTGGCGATCAAGCTGGCATTGGTGAGGAAACTGCGGTGGGGCAGAATGGAGCGGCGTGGCGGTGGGTCGTCGCGATATTGGTTTTCGTAAGTGGCGAAGTAGCGCTTTTGCAGAGTGCCGGATTCGCAGTCGGCTAATATTTGTGGCCAGAGTTGGACTCCGTCGCCGAGGGCGAGAGCGTCTGCGTGAGGGGCGCATTCTTCAGGGCAGGACAAGACGTGTAAGCCGCCTAAGATGACTTTGCTGCCGCGACTGCGATACCACTGGGCGAGTGCGAAGGCGCGTTTGGCGAAGGTGAGGTGGACGGTGATGCCGACGAGTTCGGGCATGGGTGTGAAGGGCGGGTGGCCGTGGAGGAGATTTTCATCCCAGTAGTCGACGCGCCAGTGGGGCGGCGAAGCAGCGGCAAAGCTGGTGAGGGCGAGCGAGGGAGTGAGGACGTGTTTACCGAAGCTGGCGTGGGCGTCTTTTGGGTAGAAAGGGTTGATCAAGACGGCGTAGCGGGGATGGCATGGGGTGCTAAGAAGTTGGTTGTTGAGTTTGGGAGGTTCGAACATGGCGCGGGGACGCCATAGGGGTTTTAGGGGATGGGTGAAGGGTTCGGTAGCTGGGATCACAGTCATACTTTACTATACAAAGTACTCTTTGGCAAACGAAGAATGAGAATCAGTGGCGCGCTTACAATCGGTCTGTGGATCAAATATTTGAGTTCAGTGAGGGGCCGGATACGAGGCTTGCGATTTACGGAACGCTGGCACCGGGGCGAGTGAACCATCACCAGATCTCCGCGTTGGCCGGCACATGGAAGCGTGGGACGGTCAGGGGAACGCTGTTCGCTTCAGGGTGGGGAGCAGCGCTCGGGTTTCCGGGATTGCTTTTGGATCCGATGGGGCCGTTGGTGGATGTGGATCTTTTCGAGTCGGCGGAGTTGCCCGGGCATTGGGCGCGGCTGGATGAGTTTGAAGGAAGTGGGTATAGGCGGGTGGTGACGGTAGTTGAGACGACGGAAGGGGAACGGACGGCTTGGATTTATGAGCTGGCGGAGGATCTGCCGTAGCACTCTGGGCAGCGCGACCGGGAGGTCGCGGGTCAGAAAATCAGTCCCGGTTTAGAGGTGATTTCGCAGATCATTTTGCGCAGCGGGAAAATCGTCATCCCGGTTTGCTAGAGAAAGCCACTGAAGGGCTTTAGTATTTGACTGTTTGACGCCCAGCCCTTCCCAATAGGCAACGGCGAGGTGATACATGGCCACTTCGCGGGCCAGTTGACTGATCGAATTGCTACGAATCGCTTCGCGGAAACAGAGCACGGCGTGCGTTGGATCTCGTCTCGCGCCCTGGCCCGCGTAGTATTGAATTCCCATTTCGACGAGAGCGTCCCCATCCCCGGCGGCGGCGGCCCGCTCATACCAGAGAAGCGCACGCCGCTGGTCTTCGCGATCTCTGTAGATACTGGCGATGTTATGCGCAGCGACCGAAGGATTCTGGCGCAGGGCCCGTTTGAACCAGAACAGAGCTTTGACATCATCGCGCTTAGTGCAGATTCCACCGCATAGATACACGCCGAGATGGATCTGCGCATTTGGGTTGCCGATCTGGGCGCTACGTCGGAACCAGCTAAGGGCAGCACGGCGATCTTCAGGAACAACAAGTGCTCCCTGACGATTTGTGAATCCGTCTTCTAACCAAGACCCTAGCTCCCATTGGGCTTCGGCATCGCCGGCTTCCGCCTTCTCACGAAGTTTCGCGATGAGACGGTTCCATTGTGTAAGGGTCATTTTCATGGCGACTCGCAGGATGTTAGCCGAGGCTGCCGCCGATGGGGGAGGAGCTTTTGGAGAGGGTGTCGACGATGCGTTCGCGTTCGGCGAGGCCGCGCTGGACGGCGGAATCAAGGGCGACGCGGTAGACGACGTAGCCGATGAGGAATTCGAAAACGAGGACGCCGATGAGGGCCCAGTCGGAATCGAGGGCCCAGCGGGCGAGGTAGGCAAAGCCAATCAGAACGGCCATGCCGAAGGTGCAGGCGAGAATCCAAAGTTGGTTTTTGGCGTTGCCTTTTTTCTGCATGGTGGAACTCGGGTCAGAGGGGCGCGGGGTCATGACAGAGAGCAGATTGCCAGCCCACATGAGATGGATGGTGGCGACGGTGGACGAGAGAAATCCAGCGAGGACGTTCATGGGAGAGGAATGCGCAACCAGATAGGTAATCAGGGCCACTAATGTATTGATGACTACAATGAAGAGCCAAGCTACCAAGTTTTTGGCTTTGATGACGGCGGCAAACGGAACGGGCGTTACGAAGTAGAGCTGGGCGGCACCGCGATCTGTGCCGAAGACATTGAGCAGCAGGACGTCAGATAGAAGCAGCAAGGCGTAGAGATTGGCGAAGGGAAAACCGTGCGCGCCACCGAACACACTGTGGCCATTGCCGATGGCGATGGGCAGGAACAGCACGGTACTGAAGATGAAGGCCATGCCGAGGGTGACACGGAAGCGGGGCATGCGAACGAGCGAGCGGAGTTCCTTTTGGACGATGGCGGCCGTTGGGTCGTGAAAAAGATTGCCGAAGGAATCGAGAAACGAGGGCGACTCTTCTTTTTCGGAAGGTGTAGCGCGGCCTGCGCCGGTGCCGAACGAATCGTCTTGCAGAAGACCCTTGGCGAATTGCCAGCGTGCGAGGGCGAAGCAGAGCGCTGTCCAACAAAGGACAACGGTGGCGCTGAGGAGCGGCGTTTGCCCCAGGCTGAGCGCGGCCACGGATTTCCAAGGTGTTCCCTGCCCATTGGCGAATAAGACGAAGTAGGGCTTGAGTTTGATACCGAGGCCGGTTCGTAAGAGGAACTGCGGCAAGATGCCGATGCTGATGAAGAGAATGGTGATGATTTCGCGAAACCGGTTGCGGGCGAAGGCGTGCAGGATGAATTCGCGGGCGGCGAGTTGCAGAAACAAGTTTATGGGAATAAAGAGGAGCAGGCAGAGGGCGGCCGGCCAGGGTACGTCAGGGCGACGCATGAGGCCGACGACTCCGCCCAGGATGACCACTGTAAATTCAGGCGTGCTGGTGATGCGCAGCAAAACTTCCAAGGCAAAGAGCGCGGTGTCGCGAATGGGGTAGACCTGGAGCTTGTTGATTTGCAGCGACCAGCCAGTGCTGAGAGTTAAGAGCGGAATGGTTTGGTTATAAAGAAAGAGGGCCAGCAGTGCAATGGGCAGGCTCGCGCGCAAGGTTTCGCGCGGCAGTTCCGGTATGGCGACAACGGCGAGAACAGCAAGCCCGACGAACACGGAATACCAGAGCGCGGTGAGTATCCACATCGCGACTGCGCCGACAGTGGTGCGGCGGAAATGGTTACGCGAGATGCGCGCTTGGGCCCAGATGATGGCGTAGATCTGTTGCGTCATGCGAGCGCCTACAACCAGTCGAGCCGTTCGGAATAGCGTTCGGCGCCGACAATGTTGACAAAGATGTCTTCGAGGGTGCTTGCGCCCGACTCGGACTGGCTGCGGAGATCGGCGATTGTTCCCTGGGTTACGATTTTTCCGCGGTTGATGATAGCCACTTGGTCGCAGAGGCGTTCGACGACTTCGAGCACGTGGGAGGTGAGAAAGATGGTTGCGCCGTGTTGGACTTGGTCGAGAAGAATATCTTTCATGAGGCGAGCGCCGACGGCGTCGACCCCTTCGAAGGGCTCGTCCATGAGAAAGAGTTTCGGGCGGTGGATGAGAGCGGCGGCCATGGCGATGCGTTTGCGCATGCCTTTTGAATATTCGCCGATGAGTTTGCGGGCGTTTTCAGCGAGTTGAAAAAGCTGGAGCAATTCACGGGCGCGCTCTTTGGCTTGCGGTTTGGGCAGGCTGTAGAGGCGGCCGACAAATTCGAGATATTCAGCGCCTGTAAGGTAATCGAACAAGAGAGAATCATCGGGCACGAGGCCGATTTCGCGGCGGATTTCGAGTGACTTTTCCGGGAACGGCATGCCGAGAACTTGAATGGTTCCGGCGTCGGGCTGGGCGAGGCCCATGAGCATCTTAATGGTGGTGGTTTTGCCTGCGCCGTTAGGCCCGAGAAAGCCGAAGAAGCAACCTTGGGGAACGGTGATGGTGAGACCGTCGACAGCGGCGATTCCGTCGTAAAGCTTCCGGAGACCCGTGATTTCGATGGCGGGGACTTCGGCAGAAATAGACATGAAGGTTAAGGGACCGGATTCGTCGAGGGCACTGAACGCAAAACGGCCAGCAGAGTACCGGTCTCCCGCAATATAGCAAGCTTGGCGCGGGTGACTTGAGTTTCCGCTTCGTAGAGAGCGATCCAGCGATTCCCTTCTTCGAGGCGTGCTTGTTCGACGCGGCTCATGGGCACTTGGCCTTCGGCCTGCTTGGCAAGGAGGACAGTGAGTTCTTCGCGGGCAAGATCGAGTTGGAGGCGGGAGAGATCGCGGAGGTTTTCGGATTTTTTCCAGAGCTCGTAGCTGCGGCGGGTATCGGAGATGATGCGATTGCGGGTCTGATCCATTTGGATGCGAATCTTCTGCATGTCTGTGGCGTTTTGCAGGGCGAGGCCTTTGGAGGCGGAACCGACGAGCACGGGAATGGTGATGGATGCGCCGACTTGGTAGTTGTTGCGCTGAAATTTTTGGAAGTAGTTGGCGTAGTTGTATTTGGCAAAGAGGGCGTATTGCGCGACGAGATTGACTTCGGGGAGACGGGCGGCGCGGAAGGAACGGACTTCGAGTTCTTTGGCGAGAACGGCGGATTGCATTTGGCGAAGTTGGCGGTTGTTGTGGAGCGCCATATCGGCGGCATCGTCTTCCGTGGGTGGGGTGGGGGTGGCGGAGAGATCGGAATCAACAGGTTTGACGCGGTCGGCGGCGGGATACCCTAAGGCGACGGCGAGGAGCATTTCGTAGTAATCAAGATCGAGTTGGGAGGCGTTGAGGCGTTCTTGCGAGACGGCGAGATTGACTTTGGCGCGTTTGGATTCGAGCGGGAGTTCGGAGCCTTCCGTCACAGCGGCATTGATGGCTTCGGAGACTTTTTCTAGGCTGGGGAGTTGTTGGGTGAGCGTTTCGCCTTGGTGAGCAAGCGTGGCGGCGGTGAGGAACAAGTCAGCGGCTTGATAGGCGACATCTTCGGCTTTGGCTTGTGCGCCGAATTGAGAACCACGGGCGGTTTCGCGGGCGGAGGCGACTTCGTAGCTCTTCTGGCGGTTGAAGAGGGCCATATCGGTTTTGAGTTGAATGATGCTGGGGGCGTTGCCATCGATGCTGTTGGGGTAGCCGTACGTGTAGGCGAGACCGCTGCCGCCGTAGACTTTGGGGCGGAAGGGATCGAGGGCGACTTGGATGCCTTGCGTGGCGCGCTGCTCGTCAAGCCGGGCGAGAGCGACTTCGGGATTTTGGCGGGCGGCGATTTCGAGGGCTTGCTGAAGGGTGAGGGAGTGGACTTCGGCTTGGAGGAGAGAGGAAAACAGGAAGAGGCACAGACAGGGTAAAGAAGACTTCGAGGGCATCACTTCACTATGCTAGCGCTAGGGGAGCCAGGTCGATTGTTCAGATAGTTTTGGGGGGCGGCGTGACTCTTCCTGGGCAAAGGCCGCTAGGAGACGGTTGGAGTTATGAGGCAGTCAACAGCGCGAAAGGGGACACCCATGCAGATTTGACAATTGGCGCAATATTTTTGCGTGCCCCCGATGTCCCCTTTCGCTTTAGGATTGCTAATTAGTTGCGGACAGCAAAAGTGGCGACGATTTTTTCGATGTAAGCTGCTTCGGCGCTTATGGCTTTGTCGACGATATGCAATTGCTCAGTCGCTTCGGGGAAGCGACCTTGCTCGAGTGCTTCTCTGACGCCCGGAATTGTTTTGACGCCATAGCCGGCGTACACGCCTGGAGCATAGATTAGGTTGCGGACCCAGGGACGGCGCGGGAGGCCTTGGTCACCGATGAGCTTTCTATCTGCGGTGGTTAGTTGGGCATTGAGGGCTTTGCGCCGCTCGGTAGATAACGCTGCCATGGCAGGGCGAGAGGCGTTGAAATGCGCCGCCGCTTTTTCGAGGGAAATGATGGCATCGTCGAGGGAGGAAAAGTCCATATCGGGCGGCGGCACGAGCGAAAAGGGAGCTTGCAGTCGCTGATGAGGATCGTCGGCAAGAGAATAGACATTCGCCTCAATGTTTCTTTTTCGAGTTAGTGCATCTTTCTGGAGCGACTTGACCAATGCTTTCAGCTCAGTGTCATATTGCTTCAACGTGCGGGCCATGGGCGTAAAGTCGTAGGGAAGTATGTCAGCATCAGCGAAACGCATCATCAAGATACCGGCTGTTTGCGCCAGCACAGGACCGTAGACTTCTTCTTTGTCTCCGAAATGGTCGGTAAACCAGGGAGTGTCATAAGCCGAGTGATACGTGCCGCTTCGGTCTTCGCCACCGTAGCCGATACTAAGCGACGCGATGCCGAAGTGATCCAGGAAAGCGGCGAAATCGGAACCGCTGCCAATCGCCTCGATCGGAAGAGTGGTCTGCGTGAGTATGTCCTCATTGGGCGAGCCACCGCCGCGCCTCGTACCGCGAACGGCAAGAGATGCCTGCTGGCGCTTCCAGACGGATCCGTTGGTTTCGGGATCGGTGATTTCTTTGGTTACATCGTTGGCCAGGGCTTCCAAATCGTGCGAGCCGCCGGCACCGAAGAATCCGCGACCGTTCTCATCGGAGTTGAGGTAGAGAGCTGCTTTTTGACTCAGTTCGGCGGCATGAAGTTCGGCCCATTCCGTTGATCCGATAAGACCGGGCTCTTCGCCATCCCAAGCGGCGTAGATGAGGGTCCGCTTGGGACGCCATCCTTGTTTTGCGAGTGCACCGAGGGCGCGAGCTTCTTCGAGGAGAGCGGATTGACCGGAAATCGGATCGTCTGCGCCGTTGACCCACCCATCATAATGATTGCCGCGCACGAGCCAGACGTCCGGCTCTTCGGAGCCTTTCATGGTGGCGATAACATCTAGGACTGGCTTCTGACCCCAGTCGAAGGCCAACTTCAGGTGCACCTTGGCTGGGCCGGGGCCGAAATGATAAGTGAGGGGCAGGCCGCCGCGCCATTCGGCTGGCACAACAGGACCAGCGAGAGCTGCTAGCAGGGGTTTGGCATCTTCGTAACCGATGGGCAGGACCGGAGTCTTCATGATGGTTTGCGCATCGGAGATCTTGAGGCGTTTGGCACCCGGGACGGACGCAATACCAGGAGTGAGCGGGTCTCCCGGGTACAGAGTTGTGTCGGAAACGCTACCGCGTTGAATGCCAGCGGGCGGGCGCATGGGTCCTTTGGGAAGAACTTCGTCTTGCGCATAGCCGTCATCGATGGGATCGGAATAGATGATGCAGCCGACGGCACCGTGTTCGGCGGCGAGTTTCGGTTTGAGGCCGCGCCAACCTCCGCCATAACGACTGATCACGATTGCACCGCTTACGGAGATGTTGTGACGTTCGAGGACTTCGTAGTCGGCAGGCATGCCGTTGTTCACGTAGACGAGAGGCGCGGTTACGTCGCCGTCGGCGGAATAGATGTTGTAGCCAGGAAGCTGGGTGGTTTTCTCGTGGGTGTAGGGATCTTCGGGCAAAGGAGGTTCGTCAAGTTTAGCGACGTATTTAGACGGCGCGATCAATTCCAACACGCGTTCTTTGGGCGTAGGAAAAAGGACGTCGAACTGTTCGATGTGGGCGTCCCAGCCCCATTCTTTGTAGCGGGCTACCAGCCATTCGGCGTTTTCGCGTTGGTAGGCAGAACCTACGTGATGCGGGTGCGCGGCCAGGTGGAGCATGTTTTCGTGAACACGTTTGGCGTCGGGAATGGCGCGGAAGCGGGCTTCCCAGTTCAGTTCGGTTTTGGCGGTTTCGGGACTGAAGCCTAACAGTTGGGTGGCGGAAGGAGGAGCTGATTGGCCGGGAGCTAGCAGGGCGAGGGAAATGAGGAGAGGAATTGTCAGGTGTTTGCGCAAGAGTCCTCCAACAAGATGGGAAGCAGCGCGGTTCCCTTCCCCATAGTTAAACACAAGTGGCGGCGATACATGTCATTAGCGTCGATGCTGGCTATGGGCGGGGCGCCAAGAAAGCTTTAGACGACTCTCCGGTGATCCGCGAAAGGCAATACGCTAACGTATATAGAATCGAGGAGGCGATCTGTGAAGACCAAACCGATTAAAATCAGCCGGGAGGTGCGCACTAGTTATGAAAAGCGACGCCTTCAATTAGAGAAGGCCGGTACGCAGGATCCCGAGAACGCTATGTTGCCCATCGAGTTTTGGGAGAAGGGTGTGATCGGCAAGCATTATCGGCCGATCAAAACCGCGGTCTCCATTCGCGTCGACAACGACGTGCTGGCGTGGCTCAAGTCGCAAGGCGAAGGACATCTCACTCGCGCCAACGACATTCTGCGGCGTGCGATGCTTAAAGACGTTACGCAGAAGCGCTAGTCTGAGAGGTCTTGACGGTAGGTTGTCAGTTGCGCAAAGCTTCTCTCAAGCAAACGCTGTTCGTGTCACGTTACGAAGTTGATTTACGGCGAGCAGCGACAAACAAGATGGCGAAGAGCGCTGAGTAGAACACCATCCAACGGTCGGAAAAACCTCTCCAGCCCCAGGAGGGGATGGTGAGGCCCATTTGCGAAAAAGAGAGATCAATCTAAAACTTCGCACTGCGCACTTTTATGGATCGGTTAGGGTATTGGCCAAGGTCCAGTTTCCGTTCTCGTTCCGGCGTCTTTCCGAACGCCTTTTAAAGCGAATCGTGAACCGTCCGCAGGATTTTGTCTGCCGCGCGGACATCTGCTCGAAGGTAACCCTGAGAGACAAGGTTCCTTGTGCATCTTCACCTATCCTGGCGAAGGCACAACTCCGCCGTCAGTGCTCCACTTCCGCTCCGAACTTCAGACCCTTGTCATCGATAACGGCAAGTAAGTTCTGATCTGCCCTTTCGCACAGGATTACCTTCGGTGAGATGTCATGCAACGAGCCAAAAATCGTGGTGCTTGGCCATGCCAAAGAATTAGTAGCTGGCCGATCTTCATTCCGTAAATCCGGTGGCCACTAATGCGTTGGTCGATGATTTTCCGCCAGGTTTTGACGGACCAACTGCCAAGCGCGTGGAGGCAAGCAAGGCAACTGAACCATCCCCCCCTTTTAGTCCCACCGTTTGGCGGTATAATTCTTCCAGCTAATTAGCTAGTTAAGGAGGTTCTCGGCTAATGAGAATTCGCCCCTGTCTTATACCGCTTTTCATGATCAGCGTGGCTGCTTTTTTGACCGCGCAAACACCGGATGTGCTCAAAATCGGGCAACAAGCCGCCAAGGACAAGGCAACGTCGTCCTCCTCCCCTGAAGGTAATACTTCAGAAAATTCTCGAAACGTATCTTCGGTAGCAGAAATTGCCGCGTCCGATCCGAAGCCTTCTGTGGTATCTACCGGCCCATCGTGGGATTGGACCCAAGACTGGCAGCCACGGGCTGCCCCCGAATTCCTGCAACTATTTCAGGCATCGCCAACCGATATTATGAACGCGTGGGTTTGGAATCAGGCTGAAGGCGCGAGCAACAACATTTCCCTTTTTGCTGCAGGCGTGAAGGAAAACCCGGGCGGTGCGGCTGCGGCCGCAGTCGATACATCGTTGACGGTCTTCGGGGCCCTTGTGGACCCCTCCCTTGAACTCACTTTTGCCAGCGCAGGTGCCTCCTTTACGAACAGTGGTTTGAATGCTTCCTTCAGGGCTCCAATGCACCCAAACCTGGGAATAATCGCTCTGCCAAACAAAGTGGATTTAATGAAGCAGTCCGCGGTGCCACAGTCTCCGCCAAGGCTAATCGTTAAAATGGACCCGATCCCGAGAGTCGCATCACCGTCCTTCCTGAAGTTGGAGGCGCCAATCGCGCCAGTATTCGCGATGCCTTTGATACAAACTCAGCCGCGACTTTTGGTCAAAGTCGATTCGATCCAGTTCACCGAGCCGGCGTCTTCGCCGACTTTGTTTCAGGTTCCGAAACTCTCGGGCGGTATGAATAGTGTCCCACTCCTCCAACGTACTCCGCACCCCACTTTGGGAATCGGAACGTTTCCGATTATTAATCCTGCTACGC
>Ga0209698_10003837_pt1 | contig 16609 bp, 12 predicted proteins | sample LitLauG_LLR_2012_FD_187203 | JGI IMG/M metagenome (GOLD analysis project Ga0209698, IMG submission 187203) | Freshwater sediment microbial communities from Pennsylvania, USA - Little Laurel Run_MetaG_LLR_2012 (SPAdes) (version 2) | ecosystem: Environmental > Aquatic > Freshwater > Creek >...
CGTCTCGGTCGCGCTATACATGGTCAGGTGGTGTCTCTATGCGGGCATCCACGACTTCCCGGAAGATCAAATCCAATCTAAAACTCAAGCAGAAGCTCGCTTTCGATGCCCAAGCTTTTCTCGATTCGGCCGGGGTGGCGAGAAAAGTTAGGGCCTTTAAGAAGGCGGAAGTCGTCTACTCTCAAGGTAACGATGCGACGAGTGTCATGTACATACAAGAAGGCGGGGTGAAGCTCACCGTCGTTAATGAAGTCGGCAGAGAGGCGGTCGTCGGCATTCTGGGACCAGGCGACTTCTTTGGTGAAGGCTCTCTGGCAGGTCAGCAAGTTCGCATGGGAACGGCTACCTCGATTATGCCTAGCACTCTGCTCGTTATTGAGAAGAGTGAAATGTTCAGGGTGCTTCACGAGGAGCATACTCTCTCCGACCGATTCATCCGGTTCATGCTGGCACGGAATATTCGAATCGAGGAGGACTTGGTCGATCAGCTGTTCAACTCCAGCGAGAAGCGACTCGCCCGCACTCTTCTGTTGCTCGCTCGTTATGGCAAAGAAGACCAACCCCACGGAGTTCTTCCCCAGATGTCGCAAGAAACGCTGGCAGAGATGATCGGCACGACACGCTCACGGGTCAATTTCTTCATGAACAAATTCAGGACGCTCGGTTTCATCAAGTACAACGGTGGTCTTCAGATCAATACCTCCCTTCTGAGCGTCGTGCTGCACGAGTAAGCACCAACCATTGCGCCTATAAAAGTTAATGTCGATATCGAGTCGACGTGGCAACGGTTCCCGGTTGGCGCGGACTCAGAGACGGGCTGATTTTGGCGACGGATCCGGGCATAGTGCACTTTTTACAATGGCAGATCTAAGCGCAATCTGGTGGTACGCACATCATCGTCACGTCTATTTCACCGTGACGACCGACCCGACAACGCAATGATGATTTGAATCATTCGTAAGAATTATTCGGCCACTCTCATCCTTACTCGGGTAGATGGTGTTTTGCGGGTTACCTGGTACCTCGCATCCGCATGTTGACAAGAGGATTGGTTTCGCGGAGCAACCTTCGGTTCTATCAACACCGGATCTCGTCACACCAGCCGGATTCACGACCCCCGTCGAATCTTTTGGCGGGAGTTCTCCCCTCAGATAGGCATCAATACTCGCCTCCATTTCTACGGGAAATCTAGGCGCGGGACCGGCTAACTTTTCCTGGTAGACCTTTCGAATAACCTCTCTGAACGCCGGAAGTGCGACCAGAGCGCCAGTTTCCCTCGCGCCCAACGAGCGGTTGTCGTCAAAGCCAATGCGCACAGCCACGGTGATTCCGTCCGGCCCGTAAGTGGATCCGATAAAAAGGGCATCTCGATAGTTGTTTGTCGTCCCTGTCTTGCCCATAACGGGGATGGCAAAAGCAGGTGAGTCGAGCGCGTGCGCGGTGCCGGAGGGGATGCGGACGACGCCGCGCAGTCCTTCCTGAATCAATGACAATCCTGAATCGTTGCCGTTCGCCAAACAGCAGGCCCGATCATAGCTGTAGACAATCCCTCCCTGGGTATTTTGAATCTTGTCAATTACATGCGGTTCTGCGGGATTTCCGCCAGCCATCACACGGTAGGCATTGGCGAGTTCCAACAACGTGACTTCGGATGCGCCCAAGGCTGTGCTTTCATAGCGCTGCAATGTTGTTCGAATCCCCATGTCTTGCGCAGTTCGCACGAGTGAATCAATTCCGATCTGTTGAATCATCCAGACCGCTACTGCGTTTCTCGACTCGGCGAGCGCTTGCCGCGCCGGTATCATGCCTTTGAATTGATTATCGTAGTTAACGATCCATTTCACGGGACCGCCTCGCGACACGACTACCGAGATAGGTTTATCAGGTACCAGGCTATCGAGATCGAGGGCGCCTTGGCGAAAAGCCGCCAAATAAACAAACGGTTTCATCGCCGAGCCCGGCTGGCGCTTGGAGTGCGTCACGCGATTAAAATCTGAATACGTATTGTTATGGCCTTTGTACACCTCTCGGCCACCTGTCTCAGCCAGTATGGCGGAATCACTGTTTCGAAGAACAACCACAGAACCCTGAATCACACCTTTGTTTTGGGGATGCCGGTTCTCGTAGACCCTTAAGGCATTCTCCAGCGCCACGTTCGCAATGTGTTGAATTCGGTGGTCGACAGTTGAATAAACCTGGATGCGGCCATCGAGGAGCTGGTCAAATCCGATCTCGGAGCCAAGGATGGGATCGAGTCGTTTGAGTTCCTCGAGAGTCGTCTCAACCGTGGCGGGCGCTTCAACCGGCTGAATAGCGTGAGCAGCCAAACGAATTGGAGCCAGCTTGAGACGCTGTGCGGCCTCCGCAGCAAGGAAGCGATTCGCCACCATAAGGTTCAATATCTGATTTCTTCGGCGCGTAGGTTTTTGAAGGTCTTCCACAGTGGGAGCGTATTCGCCAGGCGACTTTGGGATGCCAGCCAGCAGCGCCGCCTTGTCGGCGTCGTCCACAGTGAATGTTTCAATGGGCTTATGAAAATAATAATCCGAGGCTGCTGCAAAGCCATATCGGCCATTCCCCAGGTAAACGAAGTTTGCGTAACGCGCGAATATCTCTTCCTTGGCCCGGCGCTTGGATCCATATTGCTTCCGCATCTCTCCCTCGATCCACAAAGAGAGGCGCATTGTTTCTATTTTCAGCAGGAGTTTGTTTGTGCCCGGTACGCCAACCACAAGGGCGAGAACGTGCGGAAGAATCCCCTCGTGCTGAAGCACATTGCTGTCTACTGAGCTGGACAGCTTCTGCAGGAAGTAGCCGCGGACGAGCTGCTGGGTGATCGTCGAGCCCCCTTGTGGAAACACGCGCGGACGGTTGGAATCACCTTTAGCAGCGAAAGTTGTGAAATGCGATGCCATAGCCCGCATGTTTGTCTTGACCATCAAACGAAGAAAGGCGGAATAGTCAACTCCCGAATGTGTGAAGAAGTTTTTGTCTTCGGCTGATAGTACGGCTTCACGCACGACATCAGGAATTTCGCCGTACCGTATGATGTTCCGGTGTTCCCGCCCCAATTCGATAAGGACGTAACCGTTCGCATCGTAAATGTGCCCCATGACGGGAGGTTCAAAGCGAATAAATCCATCTAGATCGGGAAGGTTTGTGCGATCAAAATTGACGTAGATAGCTGTGAATACCACGAAGATCACCGGAACCAGAACGATTCCAGCCACGACCCGGGAAACAATGCGGGCGGTGCGATTGTTCCATGCGGTGACAAGTGCCTTGCGACAGTGCGCAGGAACGTCGCGAATGAAATCGTGAATATTCAGCAGGCATTCTTTGACGACCATAGGATGCGGTGTCCTCTAAGTTGTTCCGATCCGAGCAAACGAATGGCTTGCGAGCCGAGCGACCAGACTGTGGGATTAAGAAGTGGGAATATTTTCGATATAAGGCACAGTCGAGAGTTCCTGTCACACGATCTCAGGCTGGATCGACCCTCTCCCGAGTCCACTGGCCTTTTATCCTACGGCGCTTCTACCTTTCAAGAAATGGAAGACGAGGAGCACTAAACCCACGACGAGAACGATGTGAATGAGTCCAGTGGTAGCGTGAAATGCGAAAAACCCGAGTAACCATAGAACGATCAAAACCGTTGCGATTATCCCAAGCATGTTTGAATCTCCTTGCTCCCTAGCACCAGAACATCAGCAATCCCCATCTTTTCATTTCTTCCTGATGCCTCTTGCCTCTGGGAAAGCAATGTGTACGCACCAGGATAGACATGGAGAAGGCGAACGTCTGTACCGTTAGAGACACTTCCAGGTTGTATTTTGACATTCAATAATCCCTATGGCCCTGTTTGTTGCTATTGGACACATATCCGCGTTGAAACGAATGGCGCAACGCGGCTGACATAGAGCGGGATGGAAATCAATGCCCCGCATTCGCTGAGTGATTGAAGCGGTGTGGTCGTCGTGTGCACAATGAGACAGACGACCGGCGTTCCAAGGCAGCAGGATTCAATAGAGTTCAGGGATGTCGGGGGGATTGCGAAGATGAGGTGCCCGCGGTGCCGGAGTGAGCGGATTCAACGATCAAGGCGCAGGGGAATTATTGAAAGAACGATTTTGACAATGGTTTTGATCAGGCCATTTCGCTGTGGACGATGCGACCACCGATTCTTCAGTTGGTCATTTGCCGCTGACACCCGTTCTTCCAGGTTTCCAACGGCTTAGCCGCCCGGGTCGTTTCTCTCGCGTGCGCAGTTTCAGATGGAATAGGCCAAGAACGGAGAAAAGACTTGCGATGCTATTGCTACTGATAATTTTAGTGCTTTTGTTCGGCGGGCGAGTCGTCTTTTACGGGTATTCCAGATGGGGATCGCGCGGGGGCATAGGAATCTACGGGACGGTACTGCTCATCGTGCTGGCTTTGTACTTGCTGGGCGCAGTACGTTGAGCGAAGGGTTGGCTTCCCTCCTTCTAAGCCGTGGCGAATCACTTACATCCGGAGAAACAAAGGTCACCGGTGCGCGAATTGCAATACGCGAAAAAGAACACGTTGTTGAATTCAAAGGGGTTCAGGGAGTTCGTTTTGCAAAATTGCCTTTATCACAGTTTCACATTGCAAGTGTGGGTGGGTATCCGCAATGAGATCCGTGCCTTTGGTCCCGTCGAAATGCATTGCGATGTCAATCTCCTCGCGGCTCGTTATTGTGGGCAGTGGTATTGAGCGCAACAACCGCGACAGTCGAAACCCGCGAAGTGACTCTAAACTCAGCCTTTCGACGATCTTGATCGCAACACTTTCGGCGTCCACATAGACGACTTCGCGTATCGACCACTCGGCAGTATATTACCTATTAAGTAGTGTATGTAACAATTAATTAGTCGTCTGCCGCTCCGTTTGGTGCGGATGTAGATCCCGATTGGGCCCCACCGCGACGCTCGCTTCGAAGCCGGTCTTCGGCCATTTCCCGAAGTGCCTCCTTGTTCAGAAACGCCGTGTCCCCTTGTGCCGCCCGTTCCTCCTCAATCGTAGTGAATGGCAAGCTCGTCTTCGCAAAAGGCTACGGCTACCGCGACTATGAGAAAAAGCTGCCGTTTACGTCCGCCACCATGGTCCCCATCGCTTCGAATGCCAAGCTCTTCACCGCTGTTGCAGCCGGGATACTGGTAGATGAAGGAAAGCTGACCTTGGATAAATCGGGCGGGAAAACGAGTACAATTCCAGCCGAACACCGGGAGGCGCAAATGAATCCTCTAATCGCCCGCGCCGCGATCTTCGCGGCGGCATTCCTTACTGTTTCTGCCGCAGCTTTTGCTCAGTCTTGGCCCGACAGTTTGCAGGCACTCACCTCCCCGCAGGACTACGTCCAAAATCGTTCCTCGAGCTATGACCGCACCGGCGGCAATGAAGACTACCGTGCCATTCCGGCCGGACAGACGTTGACTTTGCTCGATGTGGACGGTCCTGGTGAAATCACGCATGTCTGGGTCACCATCGCCAGCGGCGAGCGCTTTCACTTGAAGAAAATTGTGTTGCGCATGTTTTGGGACGGGGAAGCAGCTCCCAGCGTTGAAGCTCCCGTTGGCGATTTCTTCGGGTTGGGGCTCGGCGATTATTTTCTTTGGCAATCCGCTCCCATTCAGGTGGGCGGAGACAAAGCCTTGAATTGCTTTTTCCCAATGCCGTTTCGCAGACACGCGCGCATCGTCATTGAAAATCAGGGACGCGAGGCAGCCGACGCCATATACTGGAACATCGATTACCGTGCCTACAGCAAACCTCTCCCTAACGATATTCTTTATTTTCACGCACAATATCGACAAGCCGCTCCCAATCACGCATTTCCGGGCGCAAAGACGAATCTCGATGGCGCCAATAACTACGTCTGGATGGAAGCTTCCGGACGCGGCCATTTCGCCGGTGTCACGATGTCGGTGATCGAAAATGCCGATGGTTGGTGGGGAGAAGGCGACGACATGTTTTTCGTTGATGGCGAGCACCTTCCATCCATCAACGGTACCGGCAGCGAGGATTATTTTCTAGGCGCCTGGGATTTCGGCGGAAGGCAGTTCAATTATCCGCTCTACGGTGCTCCCGTCGTAGGTCCTGAAAGGGAAGGCTCGCGATGGTCCGTCTATCGTTTCCATCTCGATTCGCCGATTACATTCACGAAATCCCTGCGCGCCACCATCGAGCACGGCACCGCCAACGATCGCGGCGACAATTTCTACAGCGTTGCGTACTGGTATCAGACCGAGCCTCATGTGCTATTCCCCGCACTACCCGCCGTGGATGCTCGCCTGCCACGCGTCCTTTCTTCATCTGGTGCCCCAAGATGAAACCGCTCCGGCAAATTACGGCGCATCACGTTTCGTTTCCCCACCGCATGGTCTGGGTCCTTTCCGGTGTGGCGGAAAAATGAAAAGTCATATTTTGACAGTTTGCCTTGGCGCGGTTCATCGACACGCACTCAACAGTTTGTTCGCCACAAAAACTCTGACCAAATTGTGCGATGGAAAGACGCACGTTAGTGACTCGAACAGACCGGCCCATAACGGTCTTGCTGACCGTCGGTTTGTGGGAGGAGTATAAATCTGCACGCGAAATCCTCCAGCGTGGAAGGAATCACTAGGCCGGCCGGGGGTGCCTGCGCTTCAGCACAGCGAGTTGTTGCCGAAGAGCCAGGTTTTCAAGCTAGAGGCTCCGATGCATGCGGGAAAGGAGAACAATCGAGGACAGAAAAAGTCCGATCACCTGTAACAAAGCGGGGTGTTGGCGTGAGTTACTTGTGGATGACAAGGTTCTATGCTGTTGATTTCAATGTCGGACAGAATTATTGCGAGGGGCAGATCACCTTCCGTGTCACTTGCAACGACGCGTCATTCTGTCCACACCTCCGCCGCCCCCGTAATATGGCTCTGCCCAATAATCCAATCGAAGAAGAGGCTTCGCGCCTTGGCCCCTTCGACGCACCCCCGAACGGCATTGAGCGCGGTGAGGCTCGCCTGTTCACTGGTTCCAAAGAATCCGAGCCAATAGGGCATGTACAACGAAACTGGAATGCGTTCGCACCCGATCTTCAAGCCGCGCAAGCGAAAGAAGCCGCCATGGTAAGTCATTCGGCGAACGCGTTCAGTCACGAGCTCCCGGCCACGATCCACGTCGAGGAGTGAAGGAATGCAGTTTTTTGATTCCACCTGCGTGAGCTCATTGGCGTCAGGAAGTTGGTCGAAACCATAAAGATCAAGCGTTCCGGTTACCGCGTCTGACGCCAAAAGCTGGGTACGCCGAGCCGATCCGCTCTCCACCCCAACACGAAAGAGATGGATGGGCACGAACACCTTGGCGACCAGCCGAAGCGGTCCAGTTCCAAACGTACACGCCAGAATCCGTGGCCGGAGGAGCTTCACCGCCTCTTCCCTGAGTATGCGAGGCACAAGCGATTGGATCAGAGCCATGCGTTTCTACTCACCTGAAATGAATCCAGAGACCGACAACAAGAGCAACCAGCAACAGGCTGAAAATGATGTTCATGCGGTGCTCTAAAAGTGTTTCTCTCGCGAGCTGGCCCCTACGCCCGGGTGACGCAGATACCTCCGTAGTTTCGAGCTTTGCGGCAACCGTGGCAAACGTGAGCCCCGCCAGCTTCTCGCGAGTGGGCGCCGGCGCCGTCAGGCTTACAACAACGAGGACTACGGCACAGATTATGAACATCAGGATCGCATAGTGGAGAAAATTTATGTCTACGAGCACGCGAACGAATGGCGCAGAGAAATGTCGACTCTTGTCTAAAACCTCGAATGTAAAGCGAATTGCTCCTAACACAAATCCAACCAGGAGCGTGCTGATGGCGCCTCTTCCGTTGAGCCGGGGCCAGAGAATCCCCAAGATGAAACACGCCGCGATGGGTGGGCTAATGTAAGCCTGGACGCTTTGCAGATAGATATAGAGCTGCGAACTCAGAAGCTTGATAAATGGTACCCAGAGAATCCCTAGGACGACCATAACACCTGTCGCTATGCGGCCGAAGCCAACCAGCTGTGATTCGGTGGCCTTGGGACGGAATTTCTTGTAGAAGTCGAGTGTCACTAGCGTGGATGCGGAATTGAAAACTGAACTCATCGCGCCCATCAGGGCTGCGAGAAGCGCAGCAATCATCAACCCGACCAAGCCCGTCGGGAGGAGATTCACGATCAAAGTTGGATAGGCGATGTCTCCGTTCGTCACCTGGCCACCCGATACCTGGAACAATGGGCGATATAGCCCGAGCGCAATCATTCCCGGCAGCACAAGGATGAAGACGGGCAAAATCTTCAGGAAACCGGCAAAAATCGTCGCCGCTTTCGCATGCCCCTCGTCCTTGGCGGAAAGTACGCGCTGCACAATCACCTGATCGGTGCACCAATACCAAATTCCCAGGATTGGAGCGCCGAAGAAGATACCGGTCCAGGGAAATTCAGGGTGGCCAACCGTTTTGATCATGTGGAAGTAATCGGGCGGAAGTGCAGCGCGCAGGCCAGCAAAGCCGCCGATTCGATCCAGCCCGATCAAAGTGAGCAGAAGCGCACCAATGATCAAGATCACGGTCTGTACGAGATCGGTGTAGATCACGGCCGCTAAGCCGCCCGCAATCGTATAGATTCCCGTGGCAACTACAAGAATCACTGCCGCCGTCATCGGGCTCCATCCCACGACGCGCTCCAGAACGACCGCGGCAGCGTAAAGGTGTACCGAGATCTTTGTAAAGATGTAGGCCAGGATCGAGATACTTGCCAGATAGGTGCTGCAGTGCCGGTTGAAGCGACGCTCGAGAAACTCCGGCATCGTGAAGACATTGGACCGCAAGTAGAATGGTACGAATACCCAACCCAGAATGAGCAGAATCAGACAGGCGAGCCACTCAAAACTACCAACCGCCAGTCCAGAAGTTGCTCCTGAGCCTGCCAACCCGATGAAGTGTTCCGTGGAAATATTGGAGACGAACAGAGACGCCCCAATGGCGAACCAGCCGACATCGCGGCTCGCCAGGAAATAGTCTTCTGACGTACGCTCTTTGCGGGCAAAATAAAATCCAATTGAAAAAATGATCGCAAAATAAATTGCGATCACTCCGAGATCCACTGTGGTGAGAGTTCGATGCGTGAGGGTTTGCGCAGCGATAAGTATCATGGCGCTCTGCTTCGCCCATCTTGACGGACGACCTCGTCTTCAGAGAATCCGACGGGTCTTCAAGAGATCCATTCTCGATTGAGTCAGTAAATTTAGCACAATGGATGCCGCCTTGCATTCGATTCCTTTGCGACAAGGCTTTAGAAAATTGATTTAGGAGAATTCCCGGCCCATGTAGGCACCTCTGGCTTTCTCGACAAATCCGCGGCGCGATGATGAGTTTTTGTCACGATCACATTCTCCGCTGACCGGGTCATTTGTTTGAATCCTGGAGCCTTGCTTGGGATGGTTTGTGCCTAATTTCGTTGATCCCGAATCCGCCAAAGAAACGATATGATAATCGCGACATGGTGGATTCCTTTCAGATCAGACCGGGCAGCGTTCGCGGAAACTGTATCTCGCGGCGCAGGTTCCTGGCGGATACGGTGCGCTGGGCGGGCACCATCTCGCTCGTTTCCGTTGCTGGATCTGTCGGAATTCCATTCCAATCCTCTTACCCAGGACTGTCTTCCCTTGCTTTCCCGATGGGATTTACCACCGCGGACGAGATGCTTCTTGAGGAGATCGAAAAGGCTAGTTTCCTCTTCTTCTGGGAGCAGGTGGATCCGGTCGTAGGCGTGGTCAAGGACCGCAGCCTGGCGAACAGTTCGGATCCGCGTGGGATCGGCAGCATCGCAGCGACGGGTTTTGGCCTTACGGCACTTTGCATTGCCGACGAGCGTGGATGGATGGCCAAGAAGAAGTTGGAGCAGCGTGTGCACACCACGCTGCGTTTTTTCGCCAAACGGGCTCAGCATCAGCACGGTTTCTTTTATCACTGGATGAACGTGCATACGGCAGCCCGGGAGTTCAATTCGGAAATTTCATCGATCGACACGGCGATCCTATTGTGTGGTGTACTCGTCTGCTGCGCGCACTTCAAGGATGCGGAAATCCGCGATCTTGCTACACAAATCTACGAGCGAGTGGATTGGCCTTGGATGTTGAACGGCGGAATGCAACTCTCGCATGGATGGAGGCCGGAGACCGGATTCATCCCAGGAAGATGGGACGTTTATTGCGAACTGATGATGATTTACCTGCTCGGCCTTGGATCTTCTACTCATCCACTTCCGGCAGAGACCTGGGAGTCCTGGACGCGGCCGCAGTTCGAATACGAAGGAGAGAGATTCATTGGATCGTATGCGCCACTTTTTGTTCACCAGTATTCGCAGGCCTGGTTTGACTTCCGCGGAAAGCGCGACGCGCATGCCGATTTTTTCGAGAACTCCACGATCGCGACCCGTGTACACAAAGAGTGGTGCTTGTCACTCGCGAAAGAATTCCCGGACTACAGTGAGGATCTTTGGGGAATTACAGCGTCCGATTCCGCCCACGGTTACGCAGTATGGGGAGGCCCACCCCGAATGGGGCCGATTGATGGAACGATTGTGCCTGCAGCGGCGGGCGGATCTCTGCCGTTCCTGCCGCAGGATACTTTGCGCGTATTGCGAACGATTCGTGAACAGCATGGCAAACGCGTTTGGCGGCGTTATGGGTTTGTGGACGCATTCAATCCGCTTACGGGTTGGGTCGATCCCGATGTCATTGGTCTCAACGTGGGAATTACGCTTTTAATGGCGGAGAATGCTCGCACTGGGTTTGTCTGGGACACGTTCATGAAGAACGAAGAAGCGCGGCGGGGTATGGATCGTGCAGGATTCGAGCCAGGTCGAGCTGCGGACCACGGCGGGATGGAAGTACTCCAGATGTTGCGCCGAGCAACAGGGCAATCGCTTACTTCACTTCGAGCAGAAAAAGACTTTGCGGGGGAAGAGTTAGCGTGACGCGGCCATCTGTCAAAGCTCGAGATTCCGGTGGCGCAAGGGCGCCCGCCTTGCGCAAACTTTCCAGCTGCTGTTGTGTCGGATACCTTGGTTTTCTCATCGCATCCCAAGCCGGGAGAGGCGAGCCATGTTGAGGATCCATCCGGTAGATCGTCACAGTATGCGTTTTCGTTAGGCCCTTGACCTCTATGCTCATTGTTTTAGGAGTCCCTGAATCTTCCGGCAACGCAATGTTCCAAACCGCGATCTCGAGTGCTCCGTCCTTTCTGCGAGTAGCAAGTACTGAATCTGAATTTACAGGAATTCGCTCCGTACTCAGCTTGTGAAGGAGAACAAACGCATTGAACGCAGGCTTGGGCACCCCGCCGCGAGCCAGCACGCCGAATCCTCCATAGAACGGTCGCTTCTCCGGCCCTTGCTCTTCAAATACATCTGAGAAAGTCCAGTAAGACATCATGGCCGTAAGTCCATCGCATTGCCGGATTGTGTCTGCGAGCCATGGGCCCATGAATGCGGCATCCGTGACGTCGGGCTCATTCATGTAGCTGGCGTTATATTCGCTCCAGATGAGCGGCAAATCGGGGCGGGCTGAACTTTTTATCTGTTCATGAACTTTTTGGACGGCGCGGCAAACCATTTTTGTCCTCGGGATTTCTTCATTGGTGCCGAAAACGTCTTTGGCAGTGTCGTTGCCGTAAACGTGAGTGGAAACGAAATCCACGGGCGAATTTTTTTCGACGCAATGTTTGATAAAGCGATCCGCCCAGGCGGCCTGAGCTGTGGCGGGACCGCCGACGCGCAGGCGCGGACTTACGCGCTTGATACCTTCGGCGGCGCTGTCGTAGAGCTCGTAGTAGGTTGATTCCTTCGGTTCGCCGGCCCAGAAATCGATGTTTGGTTCGTTCCAGACCTCAAAATACCATTTCGCGACTTCATCCACGCCGTAGCGCTCAACGAGATGTTGCGTGAAGCGATAGACAAGATCTTCCCAGCGTTTCCAGTCCTTAGGTGGAGATACATTGGGATGGTAGAAGAAGGGTTGCCGGATATCTTTGGAGGCGAGTTTGCTGGGCATGAAGCTAAGTTCGATAAATGGACGGACGCCATTTGCCAACAGGCCGTCGTAGACCTGATCCACGTAAGTGAAGTTGTAAACAGGGGCGCCCTCCGCGTCCTCGCCGTAAATCCCCATTTCGTCGTGAAAGATGGCGTGGAAGCGGACATACGAGAAACCTGTGATTCGCTTCACCTCACGCAGGTCACGACGATAGTCCTCACGGAGCGTGACAATTGCCCGCTCGGATCCAAACATGGTTTCCCAAAAATGGGGAAACGGCGTTGTGGGCGCCTGTGCGTCGACGACAATGACGTCCGTTGCCGGCGGCGAGGACTGCGCCCTCGCGGAAGGAGCCGCCAGCAAAGCTAGACAGAATGCCGGCAGGATAAAGCGTGCCAATGCGCGCGGTTGAATGCTCAGGAAAGCCCCCGGCAAAATCGATTGAGGCAAACGGGAACCAGCCTCGTTAGGGAATATTACACCGAATTGCGACTTTACTCCGCAAAACGGAGGAGCGGCTCTTCACACTTCAGAGTCGCTCCGTTCAAAAACAGTACCGGCGTTAGAAAGCGAACCGCGCTTGCAATTCCATGGTGCGCCCGGCCAAACCACCGTTCTGGAAACTGGCCACTCCAAAGTTCGGGTTTGCGAAAGGCGTGTTGCCACAGCAGTTGCTAACGGTCGTTGACGCACTGCCAAAGGTGAAAGGAGAAAGGTTGAGCTGGTTGAAGACGTTGTACAGATTCATTCGCAGCTCAATCTTCGAGTTTTCGCCGAAGAACCTCATTGTCGGAAGTCCGAAGCTCTTGGCAATGCTCAGATCGACGGCTGTGTATCGCGGGCCGCGGAAAGAGTTTCGTCCGATGCCGGGAAACATAGGAGTATTCCCCGTTGTCTGGAGCGTGAAATAGCTCACAGAAGGATTGGGGAAAACGCCCGAGGTGGGAGGCAGAAAGGCGCTTGTATTGTAGTTTTGCACCGCTCCGCCGAGGTAACCGATGGGCCTCAAAGGGCAGAGGTTTCCGGAACCCAGCACGGGACAGATGTTAGAGGCAACTGGTGTCCATGGGAAGCCGGAGTGGAAAGTGAATATCGGGCTTAGTTGCCAACCACCCACGATTTTGCCTACCCAATCGCTGCGAGTGCGGAAGATCGGAAGATCCCACAAAGCGTATGCACGTACGTAATGGGTCGCGTCGTAGTCGGAAGGTCCGCGCTCGGTGCCCAGCACAGTCGGAAACGTCTGGTTGGTCACGAAACCCGGTCCTTCGGACGAGAGTTCGTCAATCGACTTGCTGAAGGTGTAGGAAAAATTCAGCAGGAGTCCGTGAGTGAAGCGATGTTCGATCTGCGCTATGAGCGCGTTGAAGTTTGCTTGCGTGTCTGGAGTGAAACTGAAAACGTTGTTGATCTGGGTGCTCTGTTGTGGATAGAAGAATTTCAGATTCTTGATACGTAGCAGATCATGGCTGCTGCTTCCAGAATAGCCAATGGTGGCGACCCAACTAGCTGGAAGCGCATATTGGACCTGCAGGGAATAGAGATAAACGTACGGTGTCGGCATGCTGGTCGGGTTGGCCCACACATCGGGCGCTCCTTGGCCGGCAAGGATGATGGGCAAATTTGTTGCCGGGTTCAGCGGAGTGATCAATGCCGGGTTTTTGGGGAAGCTGGTTGGCGAATCGCTGGATCCTGTGGCATACAAAATTTGGCCGTTTACGAAGGGCGTGCCGAAAGATCCAGTCTCTGTACCGCAGCAAATGCCATAATTGGCAACCAACGGTGGATTGTCACGGGTGTTTGCAAACGAAACGTCATCAAACCGATCGAACGCGATACCAAAACCACCCCGAACGACCGCCTTGCTCTTGAACTTGTCTGGACTCCAGGCGAAACCGATCCGCGGGCCGAAATTCAGCCAATTGTTGTTCCACATCTGGTGTGGGCGTACTGCTACGGCGTTCAGTAGCCCGGTTGTCGGGCTGCTGCCCGGAATGATGTTTTCGAGGTCATTTCTCGCTTCGGTCGGAGGACCAAAGTATTCCCAGCGGATTCCCAAATTCACGGTGAGATTAGAGCGGAGCTTCCAGTCATCCTGGACGAAGACGCCGATGTCAGTCGATCGGAAGTATAGCGGCTTGGTGACAGGCGCGGCGCCGGTCAACGGATTTACGCCGATGGCTTCGAAAATGGGCGTGCCATTGGCCAGGTTCCAGGGTCCCTGGAAGACGTAATCCGGCCGGGCGTTGCCGTTTTGGTTGCTATTGTCCTGTAAGCGATCTCCGTCGATGCCAAATTTCAATGCGTGTCTGCCGTGGATGATCGACACCGAGTCGCGGAACGCAAAAGTGTTTTGGCCGAAGATTCCCGGCGTTGTATCACCCTGTTGGGCGCCGAATATAATTCGCTGTCCTCCGGGTGTTGGCAGTCCCTGAATTTCTGTCCGGGGAATGCCGAAGTTGACGTTCGGATTCGAGCTAACCTCGTCGAAGGCGAAGCGTGTGAAATTAATCCGTGCTTCATTGACAACGGTTGGAGAGATGGCCGAAACCCACGACAGGAATCCTGAAGGGCTGAACCGTTTATCATTAATGTCCGCCATCGGACGCGCTTGTGCGGCCGCATCCGACGTCAAAACTTCATCGAAAGTCAGAAAGGTACTGGCCGAAAATGTGTTCCTGCCGCGGACATAGTCCATACGGGCGTTATACTGATTGCCGAATGTGTGTGTGGGCAGAAAAAGCTCAGCGAAGACCAGGTCGGGCGTTTGGGTGAGCCCGCCGCCCGCAAATTGCATCGGGCCGGGAGTAAAACTCGGGTTGTACGTGCCGTAGGTACCGCCTGGAGAGCCAATATTGATACCGCCGGGAACAACCTGGCAGGGCTGATTGGCAGCAATCCACAGCGCGCAGTTGGTAGGTAAAGCCATTAGAATTCGCGGAGCGATCCCGGCAGCGGAAAGCGTGGTGGCAACAGGGGTGTTAGGCCGGGCAGCGATCAGCGCTTGATCGAATTGAGGCGTGTCTACCCACTGGTTTTGAAACGTAGTGTTCTGATCGTGCAGGCCTTCATAATTGAAGAAAAAGAATAATTTGTTATGGAGGATTGGTCCGCCCAGGCTGCCTCCATACTGGCGGAAGGCGTCGTCGTTCCGCGCCGTTGTAATGGTTTTGGTGGCGGGAACGAAACCGTTGTACCTATTAAATGCGTTGAAACCTGGGTTTTCATATTGAAAAAACCCGCTCCCGTGCCATGCGTTCGTTCCGGCTTTAGTAACGATTTTCACGTGGGCCCCGGAGTTGCGCCCGTCGGAAGCATCGTAGTCGTTTGAAACGACAGTGATTTCCTGTACCGAATCGGCGCTCGGCGTGAGAACCGCCGCGCCGCCCCAAGTCAAGCTGTTCACACCGACGCCATCAACCATATAGCTGTTCGCCGTAATGCGCTGGCCGTTGGCGCTGATAGGCTGCTGGTTTTCTGTCTGGAAAATGGCTGTGTTGGACCCGCCCGTGCCTCCTGATCCGCTGTTGGACCCAGGTCCGTTTGGAAAACCGGCGGAATTGCCATTGGCCAATCGCGCGCCGTCGCCGAAAACACCGGGCGCCAGGCGCACGAGCTCGTAGGGGTCACGGTTGAACTTTGGCAGATCCTGAATTTCCTGCGTTGTCAGCGTGCCCTGAATGGTCGCGTCTTCGGTGGAAAGTAAGGGTAGCGATGAAGCGTTCACCGTCAACGTTTCGGAGGCGCCTACGAGCTTGAGCGCCACGTCCTGACCGGCGACAGTCTCCGCTGAAACTCGAATGTGTTCGACAACGCCCTTTTGGAAACTCGTGGCCTCGACAGCCAAAGTGTAGCGACCCGGCGCCAGCTCGCTGACCCGGTAGAAGCCTCCGGGCGAAGTGACGGTACTTTTGTTAACGCCGGTCGATTCTTCGGTCAGAGTCACTTTTGCTCCGGCCACTGGCGCGCCATTCGGATCTTTCACGGTGCCTTGCACGGCGGCATTGAATTGAGCGTATGAAGCTCCGCAAGTCAGACAAAAAAGAAACACAACGGCCAGAATTCGTTTCATCGTTTTCCCCCTAGAGCGAAACGCCCAAACCCTGTAGTAACCCCGGGTACCGAGAATACGCACGCTGAAATCCCGGACAATACGGAATATGCAGTATTTTCCCGACGAAAATCCAAATCGGTGAAGGGTAAGAATATTCGCAGGGTGTGTCTGTACAATAATGCACACTCCTCGCGGAAGGCACCTTGAGGGCCAAATCTGCTGGTTGTGCTGCGAGGTCGTTTTGAAACGATCAGTCAGAAAAACTCATTTCGAGAACAGAACATTTCGTCGCTCCCGGCGAGAGCCCATCCGATGATATCGACGGTGCTTATGAGATGGCGAGGGGCCCAGACCCGCGATTTGTAATCAGAGGTAAAATGGAATTGACCACGCGGGCGACACGGTTTCGACGGAAGCTGTCGCGACTCGAAGGCATGCCGGGAGCCACCTGCCCGCAACTTGGTGGAAAACTAGAAATGCCAATACACAACT
>Ga0209698_10003838_pt1 | contig 16607 bp, 10 predicted proteins | sample LitLauG_LLR_2012_FD_187203 | JGI IMG/M metagenome (GOLD analysis project Ga0209698, IMG submission 187203) | Freshwater sediment microbial communities from Pennsylvania, USA - Little Laurel Run_MetaG_LLR_2012 (SPAdes) (version 2) | ecosystem: Environmental > Aquatic > Freshwater > Creek >...
GTACTACCCGCAGGAATGGTGAAATTGGCCGACCTCCCGCCGGAAGAGAATTGGATACTCCCATCAGCCGGTCCGTTATCATCCGGCGAAGAGGTGAGAATCACGGTTCCGGAGATATCGACCGGGTAGTTGCCGGCAAGAGTTACCGTCAGAGGGTATTGTCCCAGAGGATCGGCCGCACCAGGCAATCCCGAGAGCGAGACTCCAGGAAGCGCGGGCGGGTTGACGTTGATCTGAAACCGATCCGAATACGTAAGATGGGCGCTGTCGATTACGGTTACGGCAAAGGAAATGGTTCCCGCCGATTGCAACGATCCGCTGAGAAGACCCGTGGAGGGGTCAATGGTTATGCCGCTAGGGAGTCCATTGGCAGCCCAAGTGTACGGAGTGGAACCTCCAAGGGCGTTCATCTGAAAGCTAAACGGCGAGCCCAGGATAGCGTCGGGCAGTTGATTGGCCGTGGTGATCTTCAGGGATGCGGGCGCTACCGTGAGAGTAAAGCTCCGGTTACCGGTTACACTCTTTGCATCGGTGGCCTGCAGGCCAAAAGTAAATGTTCCCGGAGTAGTGGGCGCGCCGGAGAGAATGCCCTGCGCACGATCGAGACTGAGTCCCGGCACCGAACCACCAGTCAAAGACCACGTGTAGGGTGGCGTGCCGCCAACCACCGAAAAGCTTTGACTGTATGACACCCCTACCGCGGCATTGGGCAAACTGGAGACGGTAGTGATGGTGAGGGATGCCGGATTCACCGTGATGGTGAACGGCGAGCTGGCCTGTTGTCCGACGGAATCGGAGACCTTGATCGTGAGGGTAAAAGAGCCGGCAGTTTGCGGTGTGCCCTGCAAGGTTCCCGAACCCGTGTCGAGGGTTAGGCCCGGGACGCTACCCGAAACGACGGACCAAGTGTACGGGGGCACTCCTCCGGAGGCAGTGAACGTTTGTGCGTAGGAAACGCCTACGGTGCCGTTGAACAAGGGGGGGACCGTAATGATCTGCACGGGAGGGGCTGAGACCATCAGCGCGAAATTACGAGTGGCGGAGCTCAGAGCGGAATCGGTCACCTGAACCGAGATAGTGAACGTCCCTACGACGGTCGGGCTGCCGCTGAGAATACCGGAGGCCGGGTCCAGACTCAGGCCCGCCGGGAGGCCCAGCGCGGACCAACGGTAAGGCGGCGTACCGCCGCTAGCGGTCAATTGCTGCGGCTTGTAGGTTTGTCCAGCCACCGCCGCCGGCAAGGAGGAGGTGACGATTGTGATGGGAGGCGGCAGTGGCGATAGAACCGTCAGGGACAGGCTAGCGGTAGCAATCACGTTGAGAGTATCGTTGACTCTAATAAAAACGGTATTCGATCCACTGGACGTCGGCGTTCCGGTGATGGTGCCACTGGAGGAGAGGCTGAGTCCGGCTGGAAGGGCACTGGCAGCCGACCAAATGTAGGGGGGCGAGCCGCCGGTAGCGCTGAGTGTCGCGCTGTACGGCGTTCCGACCGTGGCTGAAGGAAGGGTCCCCGTTACAATCGACAGCGGTCCAGGCAAGACAGTAAACTGCAAAAAATTGGATTGGACTGCGCCAGGATTCACCACAGATACGAAAACCGTTTCGGGCGAAGTAATGTAGTTCCCGGACACGGTGGCGGAAAGCTCAGTGGTTGAAGCGAAATTGGTCGCTAAGGGTATACCGTTCCAAGCCACGTAGGCGCCGTTCTGGAAATTGGCACCCAATACCACAATTTGGAACGTTCCGGTCCCTGCGGTCACCGAGGAAGGACTCACACTCGAAGCGGTTGGCGCCACTGGCTGCGCAACGGCTACCCAAGACACCATCACCGAGCAGGAAAGAAACCAGTAAGGGGATCTCATGGTTATCATTTACGGATGACTGATGGAGCCGGTACCGGGAGTGATCCCGATGGGCGTTGGCGGCGCCGGACCGGATGGGGTATTCGAAGCATTGCCAGTTTTGCGAGTTGCGGCCAGAACTCCTCCAGCCGCGGCCGCACCCACGACCGCGAAAATGACAATGATTTTGCCGCTACCACGATGGGCCTTGGCGCCAGCCACTCCCTGGTTCGTCTGATTGATCAGGCCGCGCGCCGTGAGGCCGCGGTAAGAAGCGGTGATCAGGATCTGAAAGCGGCCGGGGATTCCGTTTGTCTTCAGGCCGCGGGCCGCCGCGAGTCCATCGGCACCGGTCACGACGTTGGAACTCTTAGAACCATTTTCGAATTCGCCGCTAGTCCCGGAAATCGGCAAATTGAACGTAACCACGGTTCCGGAGACGGGCTGACCGTTCTGGTCCTCGATCCGGACCGCCGGATCCCGTGTAACCCGTTGAAAGAGATCGTTTACGGCGCCTTCACCTCCGACTACCACCAAGTTAATCCGGGAGGGTGTGGCCTGGGCCTGAAGAGGTTGCTCCAGACCGTAAGGAATAAGCGAGGTAACCAGCAAAAGCGACAGCAGATTTGTCCCAGGCGTCAACCGATGTTACCTTCTTTCGAGTAGCGCGATCTTTCATTTTAGCTCCAGTTCACAGACTAATGCTGTGGCGATTTTTTTGGAGACCGTTGCTGCAAGACAAGGGGTTTAGTACTGCCCAGTTAGATTATCGGGCCTCGCGGTGGTGATATTAGCCGAAATTTCATGGTGTAATGAAATGGTGGACCCAAAAATTGAGAGAGGTTCCTAGTTTCCTCGATGCACGCATGCCCGTATCGGAGAGGCTGAAGGAATCCAAGCTTTCCCCGGTGGTCTAGTTGGACATCGCAAGGAGCCTTATCGTGAACAAAGCATTTTTGGCCCGGTTCGTGGCGGCGGTATTCGCTGTCGTGTTATGGAGTGATATCCCGGCAGCGGCGGACGAGGTGGTGGCGCCCCCCAAAGAACTGAGCCAATACGTCGACCTAGCCAAGCGCTCGGGCGTGAAACAAGACATCATCCGGCGGGATGCGGTAACTGCGGGTTGGCCGGCGGGGATGGTCGATCAAGCCATCGCGAGCGCTTTCGGGAACCCCAGGACCCAACCCGCCGAACGGCCGGTTTCCACGCCAGCCGTTCCCCGGCAGGCTCCAGCCGCCGCGGTTCCATCTCCGGCTTCCCCCATTCCGCCTCAGGTTCCCGCGGACCAAGCCAACGCATCCCCGGAAGCAAAGAACCGGGGGGTGCCCGACGATTACCGCATCGGATCCGGGGATGTCCTGCAAATCACTGTGTGGAAGGAACCGGATGCCTCGGTCCCGAGCGTGGTCGTGCGTCCCGACGGCAAGATCACGATGCCTCTGATCAAGGAAGTCGAAGTGGTAGGCTTCACCCCGACGGAGGCGGAGAAAACGATTACTGAGCGGCTTGAGAAAGTGATCCAGGGAGTGGATGTCACCGTAATCGTCAAAGACATTCAGAGCAAGAAGCTGTACGTGATTGGTGCGGTAAAGAAGGAAGGCATCATCCAATACACTTATCGCATGAGTGTCATGCAAGCGCTGACCGAAGCGGGCGGCCTTACAGACTACGCGAAACGCAAAAAGATCTATATTCTGCGGAACGAAGGTGGAAAAGACTATCGCCTGCTGTTCGATTACGATGCGGTGATCAAAGGAGAGAAGATGGAGCAGAACATCCAACTCGTAGCGGGCGATACCATAGTCGTCCCGCACTAACGCTCGGCGAACAGGATCTCACCTTTCAATGATCAAACAGTTGTTTGGTTTTCCGCTGACCGTCCGGCTGCTCGGGTTGGTCTTATGGATTGCAGGAAGCGCGGAGGCGCAGCTATCGTCATCCGCGTACCGGGTGCTAGGGCAGCCGGATTTGCGACAGCGCGGGGTCAATATTTTGCAGAGCGCGAGCCTGTATGGCGCAGCAGCCATTGCGCTCGATACCCTGGGTCCCAAGATACATTTATACGTTGCCGATACGCGCAACGCCCGTGTCCTGGCCTGGGAGGATGTGCAGAGCTATCAGATTGGAGATCCACCGGCTCTGGTCTTAGGACAGCCGGGGCCCTATTACTCAAACCCTCTGGGGATTGGGGCAAAAGGCTTTACATCGCCGCTGGGGTTGGGAGTGGACCCCAAGAGCGGGAATCTGTACGTCGCCGATTCCGGCGACAATCGGGTGCTTCGCTTTCCAAGCCCGTTTGCCAATTTGGGGCGCGTCGAACCGGATGCAGTCTATGGGCAGCCGGACTTCAACACGCGAACACCGAATTCGTCCGGCGTTACGTCAAGCACGATGAACAGCCCGCGGGGAGTAGCGTTCGACTCGGCCGGAAATTTGTGGGTAGCCGATTCGGGAAATAATCGCGTTCTACGGTTCCCGGCGGCTACCCTGAACAACCTCAACCCGCCCGCTGACACGGCGATCGGTCAAAAGAACCTCTCGAGCAACAATCCGAACAATGGGGCCGTGGTGTCGGGGTCCGGATTCAATTCGCCTTGGGGAATTGCCTTCGACAGCCAGGATAATCTGTACGTATCGGACTATAACAACACACGCGTCCTGAAATTCGCGGCGCCGCTCGGCCCGAATACTACCAGTGCCGCCAGTTTGGTTTTCGGCGAGCCCGATTTCGCGACGAGCGGTGTAAGCGGGGCAGCTTCGAGTTCCACGTTGAACGGCCCCACGGGCATTGCGGTGGACCAGAGCGGAAGGCTTTACGTCTCCCTATTGAACGACAATCGCGTACTGGTCTTTTCACCGACGGGAGGTGCAGCCGTCAATGTGCTCGGCCAGTCTGACTTTGCGACCACGAAGCCTAACGCGGGCGTGTCTCCGCAGGCCTCGCCGAATACTCTGTTCAGTCCTGCTGACGTTCGAGTCGGCGGAAACGGCAACGTCTACGTTGCTGACCCGGGAAACAACCGGATCCTCAGTTTTCCACCGAACTCCAAATCGGCGGTTCAGGTATGGGGTCAACTTGATTTTGCATCCAACGGTGTAAACCAGATCAAGCCCGGCAGCATGAATTCCCCGGACAGCGTGGCCATCGACTATTCGCAGACGCCCTTTGCCCTGTACGTCTCCGACACGAACAACCATCGCGTGTTGGTCTGGAAGGACGCCGTGGCGTTTCGGACTGGAGATCCCGCCGACCTGGTAATCGGCCAGCCCGATTTGCGAACGGGAGTGCCGAATGTAGATACCCACGGTTCTTCCAACCCCTCGAGTACTTCGTTGAACTCACCGCAGGGGATCGTAGTAGATAGCGGCGGGAACCTCTGGGTGGCGGACTCAAGCAACAACCGGGTTCTGCGATATCCACACCCAGTGAGCCAGGGAGGCCGCATCACACCAGATATAGTGATTGGCCAGACGGATTTTAACAGTGCCGCTTCGGCGGGAGTAAGCGGGTCTACGCTGCGCACGCCTACGGGGCTGGCGCTGGGACCGGATGGTAATCTGTTCGTGGCAGATACAGGGAACAACCGTGTTTTGGAGTTTGCAGCCGGTGCGCGAACCAACGCGGTCGCCATCCGCGTTTACGGTCAAGCCAGTCTGACATCAGCTGGGGGCTCCTTGACCCCATCGGCTCAGACCCTATCCGGGCCGCAGGGCGTGTTCGTCGATTCCGCCTTCAATCTCTATGTTGCGGATACAGGGGCCAACCGCGTGGTCATCATCCCGAATACCCAAGTAGCAGCGCCGGCGGGGATGCCGGCAGCGTTCGTGATTGGGCAGAGCACATTCAGCTCAAGCAGTGGCGGAAGCGGGACCAATTTCAGGAGTCCTGCAGACGTGGTAGTGGACAGCAACGGAAATATCTACGTTTCGGATTCGGGCAACAATCGAGTGCTGGTTTTTCCTTCGCTGATTTTCCTACCGGTTTTTGCCGGCGTTGCCAGCGCCGTCGTGGGCCAAGCCAATCTCACGGGGACAACGGCCAATTGGGACTCCACGGATGGGTTGGCCACAGCGGATAGCCTGTACGCACCGCAAGGAATCTACCTGGACCGCCGGGATACGCTGTGGGTGAGCGACGCCGGGAATAACCGGGCCTTGCAGTTCCTCAAAGCGGCTTCGGTGGTGAATGTGGCGCACTACCAGGGAGGCGTTCCGGTTGGTTTGGGAAGTCTGGCAGCACTGTTTGGAGCAGGTCTAGCCGACGCCAGTAACGGTCCCGCCAGCCCGCCCTTCCCGATAACCATGTTGAATCGGCAGGTGGTGATCAACGAAACGATTCCGGCTCCGATATTCGGGATCACGACTTCCCAAGTGAATTTTCAGATGCCCTCCGGAGCGCCAGTGGGCACAAACCGGATCGCAGTCCGCCTGGCGGATACGGGGGAACTCGTGGCTGGAGGCAGCGTGCTGGTGGCTACCGTTTCGCCTGGTTTGTTCACGCTGAGCCAGGACGGCAAGGGTCAGGCGGCCGCGTTGAATCAAGACGGGACCACGGTGAACGGTCCTTCCAACCCCGCTGCTAAGGGTAATATAATCAGTCTGTTTGGAACGGGGCAGGGCCAGGTGAGTCCGGCCGTACCGGATGGCTTGGGAGCCCCAGCCGCTCCATCGGCTTCTACCGTGGCAGTACCGACGGCTGACGGCAAGACGTGTTTGACGACGCAACCTTCCGTCTGCGTCGCGATCGGAAGCAGTTTCGGGAACATCCAGTTCTCGGGGCTGGCGCCAAACTACGTGGGACTTTGGCAGATTAATGTGCAGGTTCCTTCAGATGCCCCTAGCGGCAGTGCAGTGCCGGTACGCGTGAATATCAATGGCACGCCCAGCAACGTGGTGACAGTGGCAATCCGGTAAAGTCGCGTTAACCATTGGGGAGAGTGGCTTCTGAAGGTAGCGTGAATCCCGAGATCCCGCGGTGGGCAGGCTACTCGCCAAAAAGGAGTTGGACCTGCGGGATGAGGGCCGAGGAAAAGGCAATGCCCTCCTCGGCGGCTCCGGGAGCGTCCGGGACAACCACGCGGACAATGGATCCCGCCGTATGGCCATCCACTAAGGCATCCCGAACCAACAGGATTTTGCCGAGATATTCGTTCGCAATGATTCGCGACTTCGATTGATACCAGTAGAACATGAGCGCTCGCACGTCGCCTTTTCGGATCGAATACTTGTTTACTTTAGTCTGCCCCCCCTTGAATGGCACTTGGGCCGAATCCTGATCCCAAATTTCCCAACCATTGCTCGGCAGACAAGCCTTAGGAGAGTGAAACGTTTCTCCGGCATGCTGTTGAGCGTAGTAGGCGATGAAGAGATCCGTTTGCCAACCGCCGGTCTGGTAGGTTCTCGAGAGATAGCTCGTCGGGCGCAGCAATTGGAGGACTTCGGAGGATAAGGTCTCAGACCGGAAGGCGGTCCAGTTTCCGATATCGTTGGGAAGGCTTTCCAGGGGACGGGCCAAGTCGGATGAAATGCGGCGCTCACTTAACGCGGAGGCAGCCAGCGTCGCAACCAGCAACACCGTGATCGCCACGAAGCGCCCGGAGAATTCGTTCATTTGAGATCCTTTGGTTCCATCAGAGCGTGGGTAGCCTTCGCGGCACCGTAAAGTACGGCAAAAGCGAACAGAAACACGATCCAACCGGCAAACCCATGATAGAAGCCGACTGCCAAATCCTCATGGTAATCCGCAAGGAGGGCGGTCCCCGTAATACGTAAGACGTTGGTGGCGATCGCCAAAGGAATCGTCGCCAGAATTAACAGCAGGCGGGGTAGGAATCGGCGGCAGACCAGCGTTCCGAGCAGCAAGCCGGCAACGAATAGAGCCGCCAGCGAGTTCAGGCCGCTACAAGCCTCCTCGACTCCCAGGGAAATGTGGGCCAGGTTGATCACATTGCCATCGCGGTACACCGTCACGCCAAGCGATTGAGCCAAATCGGTCGCCGCCACCGAAGCGAACAGTTGGAGCGGTACGGTCAAATAGTTATACAGCAGCGTGGGCAAGGGAACCGAAGTAGTGAGCAGAAGAAGGGGAAAGGAAAGCGGGCGCAGCCGGCGGATTCCCCAAAACGTCCAGATGATACTGATCAAGAGCACAATGAACGAGACTCTCGACAAGAACTCCTCGGCTCCCAGTTTTCCTACCAGATACAGTAGGCAGGCCATGCCCAGCAGTAAGACGCCCTTACTGCTCGGAATGATTGGTTGCGACAGGACGGAAGACCGGCGCTCCCAAGCCAAATAGGCTGCCAGGGGGGCGATCACAAGCCCCTGAGACCACGCAGGCACATGCCACCAGTCGGAAAAAAGGCCGGCCAATACCCCGGAGTAAAGGCACGCCAGAAGAACCGCCGTGATTGCGATCTTCAGCCACACCACGCCGCGCTTGGGAAAACAAACAGCGTTCTTGTTCAAATCAGACTGGGCTACGGCTTGCACTGGTTGGAAACTTCTTGCACGTTCTGTGCCACGGATAACAGTTTACTTCGAAGCGCCAAGGGCGGACGAGGGGTTAATAAGCAAAAATCTTGGCAAATTTTCGCAAGAAATGGTATTCCGATGGCGCGACGGGTGCTTGCGATGCGACAAATAGACGCGAACCCCGGTGTCCTTGGGGCGCTCCGTTTGGAATCCGAATTGCCATATAGCGGGTCGAATCAAGTATTTCCGGCTCAAACTCGGGACAGGTGGACCTTTTCGAAATTGCCAGTCACCTGGGTTTGTTGCCTTTAGGTTAGCGAAAAAGGCGGAACTCGATACGTGAATTGGCTTCGCAGAGCGCCGGGCGGCAGGATTTTGACGTTTTGTGCCGCGTGCGTCACCATAGCCCCGGGCACCCAGATGCTCCAGGCTCAAGATTTCGGGCGCGCCGCCAACTTTATTGACCCCACCGCTTCGGAACGCGGAGGGGTTCACTTGTATAGCGTAACGGCAGGCGTAAACTATTATTCTACGGGAATTCCCACGCTGGCGATGGTGCCGGTGGCGGCCTCCAGCAGCGATGTCTCGCTGGATGTCTCGGCTGCGTTTGGTTGGACCAAGCGGCTCAGCGGTTCGAGTTTTTCCGTGACCTTCACTCCGTCGTACTTCGCCGAAGTCCGAAACTCGTCATTTCATATTTTCGATCCGGGCCTTTCTCTGAATTGGAGCGCCAATCCCCACACGGGGCGGTGGAAGTTCACCTTCTCCGGATCAGGGGCTGTGCGGACGCTGCACGACTCGATGTTCAATCCCACGCTGGCGAGCACGCTAGCCTCTGCCCCGATTTCATTCGACGATCTGGCTGCGGCGGCACTGCAAGGACAAGTCACGAACGGGCAACTGGCGTCGGTATTGACTGGATCGCCGGTCTCGCCGGCAGCACCGTTAGGGTTCTACCTTTACGGTTACCGATATTTCAGCGGGTACCTGGCAGCCAATCTGGGGTATGCGGTTTCCTCCCGTTTGAATGTGGGGGTCACTGTACAGGGCTCTGAAAACATTCACCTTTCGAACCCCACCGGGATTTCCAGTGCGGCGTATCCCAGTCTGCTGAACAGTACCACCGCGGCCGGCGTGAGTCTGGCGGTGGATTATTCACTGGATTCCCGGACCACGCTTAGCGGTGCGGTTGCGACCAGCAAGATGTTCGGCGGGTTCCAGAACTATGCTCCCGTGACCGCCGATGTTAACCTGTCGCGGCGAATGAGCAGGCGGTGGTTTCTGCGTCTGCATGGCGGCGGGGGCACGATAGTGCCGTTCGGAGTGGAAAATGCGGTTCGAACAGCGATTCAGTACGCGGCTGGTGGCGGTCTAGGTTACAAAACCTATACCCACACCCTGTTGGCTTCGGTGGACCGCAGAATTGGAGACACATACGGGATAGGGGCAGGGAATAGTATGCTAACTACCGCGGCATGGAGTTGGAAACGACCGGGTCGAAGTTGGTGGGCGCAATCGAGTCTTTCGCAACAGCGATTAAGCGGTGGACCAATCGGCAACCCGAGTTCCTGGCAAGCGACAGGAGGAGTGGGGTGGAAACTCACTCGACATACAAGCGTTCAAGCACAATATTCTTATTTGAAATATTCCGGCCTGGCTTCCCTGGCTGCGCTCAGCGAGAGCGTGGTGCGCATGGTGGTGACGTGGCAGCCGAAGGCCGGACCCGATCAATAGTTCAGCGGAGAGTCAAGAAAGTATAAAATGGTCCGTCTTTGTAACCAATATATCTCGGCTAAGAGCTTGATTATGGTCCTGTTCGAAGCGGGACTTTTGGTCGCGGCGTTGGTCTGCGGCGTCAAGCTCCGATTCTGGAACGACCCGGCAGAATTCGAATTGTATACCCAATTTCCTATTTTTGGCTGGCAAGCAGCTTTCTTTGTCATGGCTTTCCAGGTCTGCTTCTATTACGGCGATCTATACGATCTGAACTCGAGGCGCAAGTATTATCCGGAATGGATGTGTCTGGGGCAATCTCTGGGAGCCGGCTGTCTGACCTTGGGGTTGCTCTACTTTGTGATTCCAGCGCTGATGGTGGGCCGCGGCGTGTTTTTCATCAGCACGGTGCTGGTGTCGGTCTTTGTTTCGTTGGATCGACTCGTTTTGGACGCCCTATGGAGAGTGGTCGCGCCGAAACAAAAAGCACTGATTCTAGGCACCGGAAGGCTGGCGGACACGGTGGCTCGGGAACTCCGGAACCGCGATGATCTGGATATCGAGTTGGCTGGGTTCCTCGAACTGGAAAGCGGGATGTCCCATTCGCGAAACTCCTTGGGGGGCCTTCCGATTTTTGACGGCCCGGAGGAACTACGCGCGATCACTTCCAGGGAGCATATCTCGCGGATCATCGTGGCACTGGAGGATCGGCGGGGGCTTCTCCCCACGCGGGATCTGGTGCGATTGCGGGTGCAGGGGGTTCGAGTGGAGGACGCGCATACCGTGATGGCTTCTCTTACCGGGCGCGTGGGGCTCAGCACGGTACGACCGAGCTGGTTCGTTTTTTCCGAGGGCTTTCACCGATCCCGGATGACCTTGATGGGCAAGCGCGCGATGGATCTGGCATTCAGCCTGGTGGGTCTGATCGTCTCGCTTCCTCTGATGGGCTTAATCACGATTGCCATCCGGCTGGATTCCAAGGGCCCCGCCATCTACCGGCAAGAGCGAGTGGGGCTGGGTGGGCGTTGCTTCGAACTGCTGAAGTTCCGCTCCATGCGTGCTGACGCGGAGGTCGGCAACGGTGTTCAGTGGGCCTGTGAGAACGATCGGCGGATCACACGGGTCGGCCGATTCCTAAGGAAGTTCCGGTTGGACGAGGTACCTCAGTTTCTAAATGTCATTCGGGGAGAAATGAGCTTTGTCGGGCCCCGGCCAGAGCGTCCCGTTTTTGTGGAGCAACTTCGAAAAGAAATCTCGTATTATGATGAGCGGCACTCCGTACGTCCGGGAATTACCGGTTGGGCTCAGGTGCAATACCACTATGGCTCCAGCGTGGAGGATTCCTTCCGGAAATTGGAATACGATCTGTTTTACCTGAAGAATCTGTCGCTCTTGTTTGATTGCGCAATTGTCCTGAAGACCGTTCGCATTGTGTTGATGGGATCGGGAAGCAGGTGAGATTTCGCGGGCTCGGGGCCGCTCGAACAAGTAATTCTCCAATGGAACTCCTGCTTGGCGTGAACTCACCCCAACTTGGTGGGAGCTGCTGACTGCCTCGGATTTCAGAATCATGACAAGAGTTGCAGCGACACCTCGAGCGAATCCCTCATTCTCCAAAAAGTGGCATTAACCCGAAAGTTTCGGACTCCGGGGGCTTGTCAAACTACCGTAACTAGTTGAAAAATAGCAATTTCTTAATTGGCCTGTGGGTTGCTTAGTTAACGAACCGGAACAGAGTCTGTAGGCGAAAGGGAAACATACCTGATGACCAAAATAGCTACTTTTGTTGGCGCGGCGGTGCTGGCGATTTGGGCCCCGCTGGCGCAAGCGACGATACAAATCCAATATCAGATTGATGGAGTCGGCCCGCTTATTACCTGTGCGACCGGCACAGACGCAATTGGGGCCAGCACTGGAATTCTCTGTGGTGGAATCGCTGGCCCTCCGACCACAACGGGACTGGAAGCCTCGTCGAATTGGCCTGGCACTTCCAGCTTGTCCGAGGTGTTGGGTGCGGTGCTTTCCATCTCGAACACATCGACGGCGACGCACAAGATTGAGATCTTTATTACGGCTCAAGATTTTACCGCCCCGGTAACCCCTCCAAACATTATCCTGGACAGCCACGTCGGAGGAACGGTGGCGGTCGGTTCAGCCGCTGATTTGTTGAGCTTCAAGAGTTGTGTTGATCCGACGAATAGCTTGACCGCTTGTGCCGCCGGATCCATCCAGTCAGGCCTCGGAACACCTGCCATCACGGCGGCAGGCTCGTTTAAGGACGATCAGTTCGGCGTGATTACCTCTCTAGCGTCACCATATTCCATCAGTCAGGAGCTTACGGTTACTCTGGGAGCTGGTGCGAACGTCAACCTCAGCACCAGCACCACCTTGACGCCGGTTCCGGAGCCGATGAGTATCGTGCTCTTGGGCGGAGTTGTTCTTGTGAGCAGCCGTTTAGTTCGCCGGCGGAGGAGAGGGCAAGCCTCCCAGGTTTAGACAGAACCTTTCCCCTTTCGAGTAAAAGCCGCTTCCTCCAAAGTCTGCTGTCGCCTGTACCGACAGTGCAGCCAAGGGGGAAGCGGCTTTTTTGTTCCTCAAACAGTGTGCATCGTTGCCTTCTTTCGCAGAGCCCGCCGCTTCCGGAATGCGGGTCCCTCCAGCATCAGCGCACGAATTCCGGATATCTGGGAAAAAGAGCCGCACTAAGTCCGAATTTATCGAATTAAGATCCGCCGAAAACATATCTCACCACTCGAAACGGCTTTTGGTAATGAAGTTGCCTGGATCTAGGTTTCCGGATTAGATTGCCGAATGCGTTCGGCTTCGCCTACGAGGAGTTGGTTCCCGATGATTACGTTCCGTTCAACAGCTGTTTTGCCTCTGTGCCTAGCGCTCAGCTTCGTCGCGTGCCACCGTGTACCTTCCGGTCCCAGGCACCTGGAAGCGGGCAAGAAGCTAATGATAGGAAAGGATTACGGCCGCGCCATCCTCGAATTCAGGAACGCGACCGCAGCCATGCCCAAAGATGCCGAAGCGTTTTACCAGCTCGGCTTGGCGTATGAAGCGACGGGGAAAGCCGAATTCTTCCAACTGGCGTTCGATAGCCTGCGACGCGCCGCTCAGTTGAATCCGAAGCATACCGCTGCCCGGTTGGAGATGGCCAAACTGGAGGCACTCACGCGAGATCCAGCCGTTCTGCAAGATGCGGAGACAAATCTAAAGAAACTTTTGGCAGAAGCGGAAGGTGGTTCCGAAACACTGAATCTGCTGGCGATGACCGAGTTCAAGCTCGGCAAAAAAGAGCAAGCCAGTGAGAACCTCATTCAGTCGTTGGCACAGGCTCCGGGCGACGTCCAAGCCGCCGCTCTGCTAGCCAACGTCAAGTTATCTCAGAACGATGGCAAAGGCGCCGAAGAAGTGATGCGGAAGGCGCTTGCCAGCTCTCCCAAGTCGCCGGATGTGATGATCATGCTGGCGGGCGTTTATCAGGTCGAGCAGAAACTGCCCGAGGCTTTAGCCCAACTGCAGGGCGCCCTCGAGATTTATCCGAAGAACATCAGGGCTTTGGTGCTCTTGGCTCAAATCCAGGTTGCCATGAATCGAATGGAGGAGGCTGAGAGCACGTATCAGCGGATCACCAGTTTGGGGGATAAGGAAACGAAGCACCTCCACGCACTGTTCCTGTTCAGCCAGGGAAAGAAGGATGCCTCTATCCGGGAATTGGAGCAACTGCAGAAGGACGACGCCTCGGATCGAGCGGCGCGCACGCGTCTGATCACGGCATACTACCTTGCGGGCCGGAAGGCGGACGCACGCAAAGTGGTGGAGAATGCCCTGAGAAAGAACCGGAAGGACGCAGACGCCCTCCTCCAGCTAGGGGAGCTTTTGGCTTCCGAGGGCAAATTCGGCGAGGCAGAAGCAAATCTGAACCAGGTTCTCCAGATGCGTTCAGACTCCGCCGAAGCGCATTACATTCTGGCGAAGGTGAACCAGGCGCGCGGCGAAGAACTCAGATACCGCCAGGAGTTGTTTGAAGCCTTAAAGATTCGGCCTCAGGCGCTGGCGGTACGCTTGGAAACGGCTCAGGCGCTACTGGCGGCGAAAGATCCAAAGGCAGCCATCCACGTACTAGATGAAGCCGTAGCGTCTCAGCGCTCGAGGCCAGCTCTGCTGGTCCAGCGGAACTGGGCCCTGTGGGCCTTAGGTGACTTTGCCGAAATGCGCAAGGGCATCGATTTAGGGCTTTCGCAGCAGCGGTCTGCCGACCTATTAATTCAAGACGGGTATTGGAAAGTGCAGAAGGGGGATTTTTCCGGTGCAGTTGGGGCTTTGGAAGGGGCTCTGAAGCTGAGTCCGGATAGTGTACTCGCCATGGAGGGGCTCAGGCAGACCCGCATCGCGCAAAAAAAGGGCCCGGCCGGTCTGACGGAGGTAAAGGCCTATGCCGCGCGGCTCCCCAAATCGGCGGCCGTGCAACAGTACCTTGGGAAGGTCCTGCTGGACGCCGGGGATCGCGCTGAAGCACGCGCCGCCTTCACGGCGGCCAAGGCCGCGGATCCAAACGTCACCGCGATCGATTTGTTTTTGGTACAACTGGACATTTCCGAACGAAAGCTTGACGATGCCGCGTCCAGGCTTCGGATGGTAGTCTCCAGCGACCCCCGCAACAGCTTGGCTTATCTCTGGCTGGGCAATCTGGAAGAAAGCAAGGGCGATCATCGGGCGGCGACCGCCAATTACCGCAAAGCGGTAGATTTAAATCCTAATAACGCCTCGGCGCTCAACAACTTGGCCTACTCGATGAGCGAGTACGAGAACAATCCGGAAGGGGCCTTGAAGCTAGCGCAGCAGGCCAAACAAATGGCTCCGGATCAGCCTGTTTACGCCGACACGCTGGGGTGGATCCTATACCGAAAGGGCGTTTACGACAGCGCGGTGCATGAGTTGGAAAGCGCTGTCGCCCACGACCAAGGGAGCGGCACGTACCAGTATCACCTGGCGATGGCCTATTTCAAGGCCGGGAAGAAAGAGCGGGCGAAGGCCACGTTGGAGACTGCGCTGAAACACAACCCCAGTCTTCCTGAGGCAAAACCAGCCCAGGAGCTTATCGCTAAGGCCCAGTAGCGCCTATCCAACCGGCATCGATCGTGAATTCACGCCTCAGCCAGAAGACGTCTGGTAGCCCAAGCCCGCAACCAATCGATAATTCGGGAAGGAAAGTGTCGAAAATTGATGCGCTTCTGTAAGCAATATATTTCGGCTAAAGTTATGGTTCCGGCATAAGGGGGACTCTCGGTCGCGGCGTTGGTGGAGATGGCCTATGTTTTGGGATTAAGTTCGATATCGAAGCGAGCACCGCGGGTTGCCAATCCGTCTCCTTTGACCCAGCCGACTAATTCTAAAAGCAATACTCGGTTTGGCCCGATTCGTGCTCTGACAGGATAGCAACAAAATGTTGACACCAGGCATTGCGCCACGAGAGGCGGACGGAAAATAGATGCATCCCAGTCGAGCACGGACGCCCAACCAGGCGATACATCCTCTCTCAGTAATCAGAGTTCTCTTTAAGCGAAAGATTCTAATTGGGATGATTTGGCTGATCTTCAGCCTGATCACCGTCGTGGTAGTGCAACGACTCCCGGCGCGGTACTCGTCGGAGGCCCTAATTCTTGTGGACTCTCAAAAGATACCGGAGAATTATGTCGCGGCAACCGTCAGCACGGAACTCCAGGATCGCATTGCGACGATCAGCCAGCAGATTCTTAGCGCGACGCAGCTAAAGAAAGTTATCGAAGACTTCGATCTCTACCACAAAGAGCGGCAACGCAAATATGAAGAGGAGATCATCGAGATGGTGCGGGGCGACATCAGCATCAGGCTCGAGCGGGGTTGGACCAGGGACCGGCCCGGGGCTTTTCGAGTGGGATACCAGGGGACGAATCCCGAAGTCGTAGCGCAAGTGGCGAATCGGTTGGCAAATCTTTTTATCGATGAAAACTTGAAAACGCGTGAAGTGCAGGCGGTGGGCACCTCAGAGTTCATTGATAACCAATTGCAGGAGGCCAAAAAGAACCTGGATCAGCAGGAGGCAGCGCTCAGCAGCTATAAGGTTTCGCATGTAGGCGAGCTACCGCAACAAGCGCAGGAGCTAAACGGCGCTCTGACGAGGCTTCAAGTCGAGCTCGAAGCCAACCGCGACGCGATTAATCGGGCCGATCAATCCAAGCTGGTCCTGGAAAACACTCTGAACGCCCTGGAAGCGACTGTAGCGTTGATGGGACCGGCAAAAACCGCGCCCGTTCCGGTTACCTCTCCTGTGGGAGGCTCAGCCATTCGGGATGCTTCGGGTAGTTCTCCTGGGGTAGTCAGCTTGCGAAGATCCGATGTCCTCCAGGCCCAGTTGGATCAGTTGAGGCTTCGCTATAGCGACTCCCACCCGGATGTGCGACGCCTGACGGGAGAACTGGCGCGAGTCAAGGCTACGGAGGAAAAAGAAAATGCGGCGGTGGTACCTACTGCCAAGCCCGAGGAGAAGTCACCCGCAACACTTGGTAGTCAGGCTGGGGCGCCCCAGCC
>Ga0209698_10003839_pt1 | contig 16605 bp, 16 predicted proteins | sample LitLauG_LLR_2012_FD_187203 | JGI IMG/M metagenome (GOLD analysis project Ga0209698, IMG submission 187203) | Freshwater sediment microbial communities from Pennsylvania, USA - Little Laurel Run_MetaG_LLR_2012 (SPAdes) (version 2) | ecosystem: Environmental > Aquatic > Freshwater > Creek >...
GCTGAGCAGCTCCCGGACCTCCTCGGCGTCCTTGGACTCCGACAGCGGGGTGAACCCCACCAGGTCCGCGAACAGCACCGAGGTCACCCGCCGCTCCGCGGTGACCGGGCCGCGGGCGCCCTCGCCCGTGCGCGACAGGGGGACGACGGCCAAAGGCGCTCCGCACTCGGTACAGAACCGGCCGCGGTCCGCCGGCGCGCCGCAGGACGGGCAGCTGCGGGGGGCCACCGCGGCGCCGCACTCCGGACAGAACTTGGCGCCGGCGGGGACATCCGTCCCGCACGCGGTGCACGCGGTCATTTCGACCCCCTGTCCCGGCACGGACCCCGCGCCGAGTGCTCCGCCGGGGCTGGGTGAGGCAACGAGGTCAAGATAGCGATCCGGTCGAAGGCTGGCCGGTGAACCCGCACCGCGCGGGTGCGCTGCGGGCCCAGCGGGGGCGCGCAGCCACCAGGGAGAGCGTCTGCGACGCCTAGAGTGGCGGCCATGTGCGGCATCGTCGGATACGTCGGACCGCAGTCCGCCGGGGACGTGGTCCTGGCTGGCCTGCGGCGCTTGGAGTACCGCGGGTACGACTCGGCGGGCGTGGCGGTCGTCGACCACGGCACGGTGGACATGCGCAAGCGGGCGGGCAAGCTGAAGAACCTCGAGGAGAGCCTCGCCGCGCACCCGCTGGCGGTGTCCGGGGTGGGGCTGGGCCACACCCGCTGGGCCACCCACGGGGCGCCCACCGACCGCAACGCCCACCCGCACCTGGACGCCAGCGGGCGGGTAGCCGTCATCCACAACGGGATCATCGAGAACTTCGCGGAGCTGCGGGCGGAGGTGGAGGGCGCGGGGACGGAGTTCGTCTCCGACACCGACACCGAGGTCGTCGCCCACCTGCTGGCGGGGGAGCTGAAGGAGACCGACGACGTCGCTGAGGCGATGCGCGCGGTGTGCCGGCGGCTGGAGGGGGCCTTCACCCTCGTCGCGGTGGCGGCCGACCACCCCGATGTCGTGGTCGCGGCCCGCCGCAGCTCTCCCCTGGTCATCGGGCTCGGGGACGGGGAGAACTTCCTCGGCAGCGACGTCGCGGCGTTCATCGCCTTCACCCGCGAGGCGCTGGCGGTCGGCCAGGACGAGGTGGTCGAGCTGCGTGCGGCCAGCGTGCGGGTGACCACGTTCGACGGCGAGGTCGTGGCGGGCACGCCGTTCCACGTGGACTGGGACGCGGCCGCGGCGGAGAAGGGCGGCTTCGACCACTTCATGCTCAAGGAGATCGACGAGCAGCCCCGCGCGGTGGCCGACACGCTGCGCGGTCGGCTCAGCGCTAGCGGGCGCCTGGTCCTCGACGAGCTGCGCCTCGACGACTCCGAGCTGCGCGAGGTGGACAAGGTCGTCATCATCGCCTGCGGCACCGCGTACCACGCCGGGATGCTCGCCAAGTACGCCATCGAGCACTGGACCCGGGTGCCGTGCGAGGTGGAGCTGGCCAGCGAGTTCCGCTACCGGGACCCGATCCTGTCCCGCTCCACCCTGGTGCTGGCCATCTCCCAGTCCGGGGAGACGATGGACACCCTGATGGCGGTGCGCCACGCGCGCAGCCAGTCCGCCCGGGTGCTGTCCATCGTCAACGTCAACGGCTCCACGATCGCCGGGGAGTCCGACGCGGTCCTGTACACCCGTGCCGGTCCGGAGATCGCGGTCGCCTCCACCAAGGCGTTCCTCACCCAGCTGGTCGCGGTCCAGCTGGTGGCGCTGTACCTGGCGCAGGTGCGCGGCACCAAGTGGACCGAGGAGATCACGGCCCACGTCGAGCAGCTCGCCGGTATCCCCGCCCAGGTGGACCGGGTGCTGGACACCGTGGCACCGGTGCGGGAGCTCGCACGCTCCCTCGTCGACGCGCCGACCGTGCTGTTCCTGGGGCGCCACGTGGGGTACCCGGTCGCCCTGGAGGGCGCGCTGAAGCTGAAGGAGCTGGCGTACATGCACGCCGAGGGCTTCGCCGCAGGCGAGCTCAAGCACGGTCCGATCGCGCTGGTGGAGCCCGGCCTGCCGGTGGTGGTGATCGTGCCCTCACCACGGGGGCGGTCCACCCTGCACGCCAAGGTGCTCACCTCCATCTCCGAGGTCGCGGCGCGCGGCGCGCGCACGATCGTCATCGCGGAGGAGGGGGACACCGCGGCCGCGGCGGTCGCCGACGTGCTCATCCCCATCCCCGCGGTGCCCACGCTGCTGCAGCCGCTGGTGGCCACGGTGCCCGTGCAGGTGCTCGCGTGCGAGATGGCGATCGCCCGGGGCTACGACGTGGACCAGCCTCGCAACCTGGCGAAGTCGGTGACCGTGGAGTAGGGCGTCCGCCCAGCGCGCCGCCGCTGCTGTGCGCCGGTCACTAGCCTGGGCGCGTGATCGTCTCCATCGGCCTGGACGTGGTGGACGTGGCCCGGTTCGGGTCGATCCTGGACCGCCGGCCCCGTCTGGTCTCCCGGTTGTTCACCCCTGCCGAGAGGGGTCTGCCGCTGACGTCCCTCGCCGCGCGCTTCGCGGCCAAGGAAGCCGTGGCCAAGGCACTGGGTGCCCCGACCGGGCTGTCCTGGCAGGACTGCGAGGTGACCCGTTCCGGCGACGGGCGACCGGCGCTCGCGCTGTCCGGCACCGTCGCCGCCGCCGCGGAGCGGCTCGGCATCACGCACTGGCACCTGTCGCTGTCCCACGACGCCGGTATCGCCTCGGCCATGGTGCTCGCCGAGGGGCGCGCCTGATGCGTGCCGCGTTCACGGCCCAGGCGGTCCGCGCGGCCGAACAGGCGGTGCTGGCCGGTCGGCCGGCGGACAGCCTGCAGGACGCGGCCGCGGGGGCGCTGGCGCTGCGTTGCGCCGCGCTGCTGCCCGCGGTGTACGGCTCCGCCGTGACCCTGCTCATCGGCTCGGGCGACAACGGCGGTGACGTGGCGCTCGCCGGTGCCGCGCTCGCCCGCCGTGGCGCCGTGGTGACCGCCGTCCTGCTGTCGGCGCGCACCCACCCGCGGGGGCTCGCCGCGCTGCGGGCGGCGGGCGTCGCCGTCGCCGATGCCGCCGACGGCGCCGCCGCGCTGGCCCACGCGGACCTGGTGGTCGACGGGCTGCTGGGCATCGGTGGTCGCGGTGGGCTGAGGGAGCCGGCGGCCAGCCTGGTCGCCGGTGCGCCCCCCGGACCGGTGTGGGTGGCCGCCGACCTGCCCAGCGGGGTCGACGCCGACACCGGCGCGGTGGACGGCGTGGCGGTGCAGGCGGACGTCACCGTCGCGTTCGGCGCACTCAAGCCGGGTCTGGTGCTGGGCGCCGGCCGCGACCACGCCGGCGTGGTGGTCGAGGTGGACATCGGGCTCGGGCCGCACCTGGGGGCGGCCGCGGTGCTGGTGGCGCAGTCCGACGACGTGGCGGCGTGGTGGCCGTGGCCGCGGCCCGACGACGACAAGTACCGCCGGGGGGTGGTGGCCGTGGACGCCGGCTCCCCGGCCTATCCCGGTGCGGGTGTGCTCGCGGTGGGCGGCGCCGTGGCGGCGGGCGCGGGCATGGTGCGGGTGCTCGGCCCCCGGGCCGACGCGGTGCTGTCCCGCTTCCCCGAGTGCGTGGTGGGGGAGGGGCGGGTCCAGGCCAGGGTCGTGGGCCCCGGGCTGGGCACCGGGGCGGACGCCATGGCCCGCCTGGCCCGCGCCCTGGACACCGACGTGCCGGTGGTGGTCGACGCCGACGGCCTGACCCTGCTGGCGACGGACCCCGGGCTGGTCCGGGCGCGCACCGCGCTGACGGTGCTCACCCCGCACGACCGGGAGTTCGAGCGCCTGGGCGGCCCGGTCGGGTCCGACCGCGCCGGTGCCGCGCGGCGCCTCGCGGACGACCTGGGCGCGGTGGTGCTGCTCAAGGGCTCGGCGACCGTCGTCGCCCGCCCCGGTCAGGAGCAGGTCTACGCCAACCCCACCGGCGTGGCCGACCTGGCGACGGCGGGCAGCGGGGACGTGCTGTCGGGGGTGATCGGCCGGCTGCTCGCGGCCGGCCTCGGCGAGCGTGCGCCCGTGGTCGCCGCCTACGTGCACGGCGTGGCGGGGGCGCACGCCGCGGCCATCGGGCCGGTGGCGGCGACCGACCTGCTGGCGGGGCTGCGAGCAGCGGTCGCCGGCCTGCGAGGCGACTGAGCCCCCGTGACCGGCCCGGCCTGGCGGACCACGGAGTGCTGCGCCTAGCTGCCGCTGGCCTCCCGCACCACCGACCGGCGGCGTGGCGAGCCGCCCGGCCGGCGCGGGAGGCCTCCGGCTCGGGGGCCTGGCAGGCCCACCGTGGGACGATGCTCGGATGACGTCCTCCCGCGCCCAGGCGCGCGTCGACCTCGCCGCGGTGGCCTCCAACGTCGCGCGCCTGGCCTCCGCCGCGCCGCAGGCGGCGGTGATGGCCGTGGTGAAGGCGGACGCCTACGGCCACGGTCTGGTGGCGTGCGCGCAGGCGGCCCGAGCCGGGGGAGCGGGCTGGCTGGGCGTCGCGCTACCGGAGGAGGCGCTCGCGCTGCGGGCTTCCGGCGACACCGGCCGGGTGCTGGCCTGGTTGCTGGACCGCGACGACGACTGGGCGGCGGTGGTTGCCGCCGACGTCGACATCTCCGTGTCCGACGCCGAGGGGCTGGCCCACGCGGGCGAGGCAGGGCGGCGTCGTGGACGGCCGGCGCGCGTGCACCTGAAGGCCGACACCGGGCTGGGCCGCGCTGGCTGCCCACCCGCCGAGTGGGGCGCCCTGGTCGCCGCGGCGGCGCGGGCCCAGGACGACGGGGCGGTCGACGTCGTCGGGGTGTGGTCGCACCTCGCGTTCGCCGACGAGCCGGACAACCCCGTCGTCGACGCCCAGCTGGCGGCGTTCCACATCGCGCTCGACGCGGCCAAGGAGGGCGGGCTCACCCCTACGGTGCGCCACCTCGCCAACTCCGCGGCCACCCTGACCCGCCCCGACACCCACTTCGACTTGGTGCGCCCCGGCATCGCGGTGTACGGGGTCTCCCCCCTGCCTGACCGCACGGCGGACGACCTGGGGCTGGTGCCGGCGATGACGCTGGTCGCGCGGCTCGCGCTGGTCAAGCGGGTGCCCGCCGGGCACGGCGTGTCCTACGGGCACGAGTACACGACCCGGGCGGCGACGACGCTCGCCCTGGTGCCGCTGGGGTACGCCGACGGCATCCCCCGCCACGCCGGCAACGCTGGTCCGGTGCTCGCCGCCGGACGCCTGCGCCGGGTCGCCGGCCGGGTGTGCATGGACCAGTTCGTGCTCGACATCGGCGACGACCCCGCGGTGGTGGGGGAGGAGGTCGTGCTGTTCGGGCCAGGCACCAACGGCGAGCCCACCGCCGCGGACTGGGCGGTGGCGGCGGGCACCATCCCCTACGAGATCGTGACCCGGATCGGACCACGCGTGCCGCGGGTCCACCTGTCCTAGCCCGTGTCCCGGACCCGCAGCACGCCGCCCCACGCCGTCGGGGGGCCCACCGGCCGGGCAGGATGGGCTCGGGGAGGTGACCGTGGTGGGTGAGCGTGGTCTGGTGTCGCTCGGCCTCGGCGCCGTGGCGGCCGGTCTCACCGCCGGCGCTGCCGCCGGTGCCGTGCTGGAGCGACGGCTGGTGCGCGGCCCGCTGCGCGCCCCCGGCGCCGCGCCCGCCGCGCTCGGGGCCCGGCACACCCACCCCACCGTGGTGCGCGCCGACGACGGGGTCGAGCTGTACGCCGAGGTCGACGGCCCCGCGCCCGGGGTGGACCCCTCCCGCGCGCCCACCGTGGTCCTCGCACACGGCTACGCGCTGAACCTGGACTGCTGGACCTTCCAGCGCCCCGCGCTCTCGCAGCGCTGCCGCGTCGTGCTCTACGACCAGCGAGGCCACGGCCGGTCGGGCCGGGGGGTCGCGCAGCGGGACACCCTCGCCCAGCTCGGAGCGGACCTCGCGGCGGTGCTGGACGCCCTCGCCGGGCCCGGACCCACGGTGGTGGTCGGACACTCGATGGGTGGCATGGCGCTGCTCGCGTTCGCAGAGGCGTACCCGCGCCGCGCCGCCGGGCTGGGCGCGGCCGCCCTCCTCGCCACCTCCGCCGGCCAGCTGTCCCGCGACGGGCTGGGCGTGCCCGGGCCGGTGGGGCGCTGGGCCCGGGGCGTGGCGCCCGCGCTCATGTCCCAGCTCGCCCGGCGCCCCGGCGCCGTGACCTGGGCCCGGCGTACCGGGTCAGACCTGGAGTTCGCGCTCACCCGGGCCTACTCCTTCGCCTCCCCGGTGTCCCCGAGCCTGGTGGACTTCGTGGCCGCGATGAACAGCGCCACCCCGCTGGACCTGCTCGGTGACTTCCTGCCGGAGTTCGACCGCCACGACCGGGAGGCGGCGCTGGTCGCCCTGGCCGAGGTGCCCACGCTGGTGATGGTCGGGGCGCAGGACCGGCTCACCCCCCTGGAACACAGCGAGCGGCTCGCCGCCGGTCTGCCGGGCTCGGTGCTGGAGGTGCTCGACCCCTGCGGACACATGCTGCAGCTGGAGCGGCCGCAGCAGGTCAGCGCGGCGTTGGAACGCCTGCTGGACCGCCTTCCCCAGCCTGTCGCGCCATGAGCGCGCCGGTCACCGACCCCGCCACCGCCGCCGCGTCCGCCCCCGACTGGTCGGCGCTGGCGCAGCGGATGCGCGGCTGCGTGGCCTGTCCGCCGCTGGTGGCCACCCGTCACCAGGTGGTCGTCGGTGCGTGGCCTCGTGGCGCCCGGCTGCTGCTGGTGGGGGAGGCGCCGGGCGCCGCGGAGGACCTAGGCGGGCGCCCTTTCGTCGGCCGGGGCGGTCAGCTGCTGGACGCCCTGCTCGCCGACGCGGGGCTGGACCGTGACGCGGTGGGCGTGGTGAACGTGCTGAAGTGCCGGCCCCCGGCCAACCGGACGCCCACCCGCGCGGAGATCGCCACCTGCCAGCCGTGGCTCGCCCGGCAGGTGGAGCTGGCCGCCCCCGCCGTGGTGGTCACCCTCGGCCTGACCGCCGGCGGTTGGGCGTTCGGCCCGGGGCGGCTGGCCGACCTCCGTGGCACCGTGCGCTCGCTGGGCGGACGGCCGGCGCTGGCCACCTACCACCCCGCTGCGGCGCTGCGGGGCGGTCCAACGGGGATCGCGGCGACCGCGCTGGCCAGTGACCTGCGGACCGCGGCCGGCCTGGTCGCCGCATGAGCGCCGGCCAGGGCGCCGGCCAGGGCGCAGGCCAGGGCGCCGGCGCCGTGGTCCTCACCGTGACGACCCCCACCGCGCAGGACACCCGGGACCTGGGGCAGGCCCTGGCCGGGGTGCTCGTCGAAGGGGACCTGCTGGTGCTGACCGGCCCGCTGGGGGCCGGCAAGACCACCCTGACCCAGGGGATCGCCGCCGGGCTCGGCGTGCAGGCCGCCGTCACCTCGCCGACCTTCGTCCTGGCCCGCCGCCACGCGGGGCGCCCCGGAGGTCCGGACCTAGTGCACGTCGACGCCTACCGGCTCGCCAGCGCCTTGGAGCTGGAGGACGTCGACCTGGACACGGCCGGATCGGCGGTGACGGTCGTCGAGTGGGGGGAGGGGGTCGCGGAGTTCCTCACCCCCTCCCGCCTGCACATCCACCTGGACCGCCCTACCGGCGGGGAGCCGGGGGAGGCCCGCAGTGTGAGCGTGCGGGCGGTGGGGCCCGGCTGGGCGGGACTGCGCCGGTGGAGCCTGGGCGGGGTCGGCGTCGTGACGCGCCTGCGTCGCGAGGTGCGTCCCCGCTAGGCCCGCGCCCCTGCCTCGACGCGGACGAGCGCGTCGGGCCGGCTACCGTGCGGGGATGCTGCTCCTGGCCCTGGACACCGCGACCGAGGCCACGACCGTGGCGCTGCACGACGGGTCGGCGCTGCTGGGGCAGGCCAGCGCGGTGGACGGGCGTCGCCACGGGGAGCTGCTGGCGCCGATGGTCGCCGGCCTGCTCGCCGACGCCGGCCGCGCGGCGGCTGACCTCACCGACGTGGTCGTGGGGGTGGGCCCCGGCCCCTTCACCGGCCTGCGGGTCGGCCTGGCCACCGCGGACGTGCTGGCGCTGGCCACCGCCGCGGCGCTGCACGGGGTGTGCAGCCTGGACATCCTCGCCGCCGGGGCGCGCCGCCTCGGCGGCACTGCCTGCGCGGTGGCCACCGACGCGCGCCGCCGGGAGGTCTACTGGGCCACCTACGGAGCCGACGGTGCCCGCACCGCCGGACCGGGTGTCGGGCGCCCCGACGACGTCGCCCCGCTGCTGGCCGGGCTGCCCGTGGCGGGGGACGGCCCGGGGCTGTACCCGCAGCTGGGAGTAGCGGTCGCGCCCGCGCTGCCGTCGGCCGGGGACCTCGCGGCGCTGGCGCTCGCCGCGCTGGGTGCCGGGGCGCCGCTGCTGCCCACCACCCCGCTGTACCTGCGTCACCCGGACGCGGTGCCGCCGGGGCCACCCCGGGCGGTGGCCGCGATGGGTCCCGCGCCCCGCCCGGGGGGCGCGCGGTGAGCCCGGCGACGGGGCTCCGCGCCGGGCCTGGCGTCCGGCTGGAGCCGCTGCGCTGGTGGCAGCTGGAGGCGGTGGTGGCGTGGGAGGCCCAGCTGTTCCCGGCGACGGCCTGGTCGCTCGCCACCTTCGTCGCCGAGCTGGCCCGGGTCCCGGACACCCGCACCTACCTGGCCGCCCTGGCCGGCCCGGCGCTGGTCGGCTACGCGGGCCTGGCCGCCCTGCCCCCCGACGCGGACATCCAGACGGTGGCCGTCGCCCCGCGCTGGCAGGGCCGGGGCCTGGGTCGGGCGCTGCTGGACGGCCTGCTCGCCGACGCTGCCGTGCGCGGGTGCCGCCGAGTCCACCTGGAGGTGGCGGCGGGCAACGTGGCGGCCCAGGCGTTGTACGCGCGCGCCGGGTTCGAGCACTTGGCGCGCCGCGCCCGGTACTACGACGACGGGTCGGACGCCCTGGTGCTGCGCCGGGTGCTGCCCGGACCGGGGCAGGGGCGGTGAGCACCCCGGACGGCCCGGTGGTGCTGGGTATCGAGTCCTCCTGCGACGAGACCGGGGTCGGCCTGGTCGTCGGCACCCGGCTGCTCGGTGCCGCGCTGGCGTCCTCGGTCGCCGAGCACGAGCGGTTCGGCGGGGTGGTCCCCGAGGTCGCCAGCCGCGCGCACCTGCTGGCGCTGCGCCCGACGCTGACCCGGGCGCTGGACGCCGCGGGGCTCACGCTGCGTGACGTGGACGCCGTCGCCGTCACCGCCGGCCCAGGGCTGGCCGGCGCCCTGCTGGTGGGCGACGCGGCAGCCAAGGCTTTGGCGCTCGGCCTGGACGTGCCGCTGTACGGGGTCAACCACCTGGCCGCGCACGTCGCGGTCGACCAGCTGGAGCACGGACCGCTGCCCGAGCACAGCGTGGCGCTGCTGGTCTCCGGTGGGCACTCCAGCCTGCTGGCGGTGCACGACGTCACCGCGGACGTCCGGGTGCTCGGGCAGACCCTGGACGACGCGGCGGGGGAGGCGTTCGACAAGGTGGCCCGCCTGCTCGGGCTGCCGTTCCCCGGCGGGCCGCCGATCGACGCCGCCGCCCGCGAGGGGGACGGGTCGGCGATCGCCTTCCCGCGGGGCCTGACCGACGGGCCGGCGGCGGCCGGGTCGGACTTCTCCTTCTCCGGGCTGAAGACCGCGGTGGCCCGCTGGGTGGAGGCGTGTCGTCGCGACGGCCGCGAGGTGCCGGTCGCCGACGTGGCCGCCTCGTTCCAGGAGGCAGTCGCCGACGTGCTCAGTGCGAAGGCGGTCCGTGCCGCGCTCGCCCTGGGGGTGGACGACCTGCTACTGGGCGGCGGGGTGGCGGCGAACTCTCGGCTGCGCGCGCTGAGCGAGCAGCGGGCGCAGGCCGCCGGGCTGCGGCTGCGGGTGCCGCGGCCGGGGCTGTGCACCGACAACGGCGCGATGGTCGCGGCCCTGGGGGCGGAGATGGTCAGCCGCGGGCGGCCGCCCTCCCGGCTGGACCACGCCGCCGACCCGTCGCTGAGCGTCGAGACGGTGCTGGTCTAGCCCGCGCGGGCGGTGACGGCTGGGCGCCGCCCTCCTCCAGCACGACCAGGTCCACCACGAGGTCCGCGGCGGCCACCAGGCGGTCGGACAGCGCCTCCGAGCCCGGGCTGAGCACCACCAGCCGGCCGCGCTGCGCCAGCTCGGCGAAGATCCCGTCGTTGCTGGCGACGACGAACTGCGTCGGGCCGTCCGGGATGGCCGCGGCGATGTCCAGCAGCGCCCAGTCCGCCACGTCCGGCCCGTCGGTCACCGTCACCGCGCGGTCGGCGAAGTCGCCGAGCCAGGGCCGGGAGCGCGCCACCGCGCCGGCCTGCCCGGCGAAGGCGGCGACGTCGGCCTGGGCGGCCAGCGCGGCGATCAGGCCGATCCGCTCGCGCAGCCGGCGCGGGCCGGCCCGCAGGTTGTCCAGGTCCGCGAGCAGCACCCGGCGCCCCCCGTCGGGGGTCCACAGCGCCTCGGTACGGGCCCAGCCGAGCAGGCCGTCGCCGGCCGGGGGCCCGGCGACCACGTCCTCGAGGCGGAACCACTCGTAGTCGGCCCACTCGCTCGGTGCGCCGCCCAGTCCCACGAGGGCCATCCTGTCAGCCGACCACCGGTCCACCCTGCTCCTGGCGTCGCGCCACCGCGCGCCGAGGGGCCCGGGCGCCTCAGCGAGGCGTCACGCCGGACGAGGGCAGCGGGGTGGTGAGGACCATCAGCGGCTGGTCACCGACCCGGGTCAGCAGCACCGTCACCGCCGGCCCGGCCCCGGACAGCCGCATCGACGCGCGCAGCGCCACCGGGTCCACCCCCAGCCCGCGGGTCTTGACCACCAGGTCGGACGCGTCGCGCTCGCGCAGCATCGCCCGCAGCCGCTTGGCGGCGAACGGGGCCACCGCGTCGACGAGGAAACGACGCGCCCACGGCGTCGCGGCCTCCTCGTCGGTGGTCACGTAGGCGATGCGCGGGTCGAGCAGCCGTCCGCCGACGGCGGCGGCGACGGCCCCCACCAGACCGGCGCGGATCACCGCGCCATCCGGTTCCAGGACGAACCGGCCCACCGGGCCGACCGGGACGTCGGCCGGGGCGGTGGTCACCTCCGTCGACGTCGTCAGCTGGGCGTCGACCGTGCGCAGCAGGAGCGCCGAGCGGGGAATGCCCGGCCGGGCCAACGCCGGGGACCACAGCGCCGCCTCCACCACCGCCCCGTCCACCGACACCCACTGCGCCTCGAAGCCGGGGGGCACCTGGTGGTGGCCGATCCCCGGTCCCGCCTTGACGACCAGGGGTCGGGGCCCGGCCACGGCGAGCAGTGCGGGCAGCGGCGGCCGGTAGTCGGCCGGGTCGAAGCGGCGCCCGTCCTCGTCGCGGCGCGCCGGGTCGGCGTACACGAGGTCGACCCCGGTGAGGTCGGCGGCGGCCGCGTCGCCCACCACCACCGTGGCGGGCACACCGGCCAGGTTGTGCCGGGCGACCGCGGCGACCCACGGGTCGGCCTCCACCGCCGTCACCGTCAGACCCGCGGCGACCAGGGCGAGGGCGTCGCACCCGATGCCGGCGCACAGGTCCGCCGCGGTGGCGCCGCCGGCCGCGGCGAGGCGGGCCGCCCGGGCCGCGGACACCACCGGGCGCGACGCCTGCTCCAGCCCTGCGGGGGTGAACAGCACGGTGTCCGCCAGGGCACCGAAGCGGGGCCGCGCCCGGGTCGCCAGGCGTGACTGGGTGAGCAGCGCGGCGGCGCGCTCGGCGCCGAGCCGGGCCCGTAGCGTCGTGGCCAGCGCGAGCGCGTCGGCGTCGCGGTAGGGGGGCAGGGTGGCCAGGGCCGCGCGGCCCGCCTCGCTGGCCAGCCAGTCCAGCGTCGCTGCGTCCTCCCCCACCGTCACCCCGGTCATCCTGCCCGGCGGTACGGCCGGCCCCCCACAGCGCTGTCTCAGCATGCGTTCACAAATTGTTCAGCAGCGCAGATTGACCAACTTATGGCGCGATACTAGGTTCTTCAACACACACCACTTCGCACCCACCGAGGCACCCATGACGGACATCTCGCGACTGCCCGGCCCCAACGCCGACCTGTGGGACTGGCAGCTGCAGGGCGCCTGTCGCAGCGCCGACCCCGACCTGTTCTTCCACCCCGAGGGCGAGCGTGGGCCCGCCCGGTCCAACCGGGACGCCGCCGCGAAGGCGGTGTGCACGGCCTGCCCGGTGGTCGCCCAGTGCGCCCGTCACGCCCTCGCGGTCCGCGAGCCGTACGGGGTGTGGGGAGCGATGAGCGAGGACGACCGCGAGGCGATCCTGTCCCGCCGCAGCGGTCTGCGCGCGGTCTGCTAGCGGGGTGGCGGGGAGCGCCCCACCGACCCCCGCCGCGCCGTGAACGACGAAGGGCCACCCGGATCTCGGGTGGCCCTTCGTGCGAGCGCGGGTCGGAGTCTGTCCCCGCGGCGTCCTAGTGGTGGTGCCCACCCGGACCGTGGGAGTGGCCGTGCCCGTGGCCCTCACCGGCGGGCTCGGTCTGCGCGGGCTTGTCCACCACGAGGGTCTCGGTGGTGAGCAGCAGGCCCGCGATCGACGCGGCGTTGGACAGCGCCGAGCGGGTGACCTTGACCGGGTCGATGATCCCGGCGGCCACCATGTCGCCGTACTCGCCGGTCGCTGCGTCCAGGCCCTGGCCGGCGGGCAGCTTGGACACCGCATCGACGACCACATAGCCGTGGTGGCCGGCGTTCTCGGCGACCCAGCGCAGTGGCTCGCGGGCAGCACGGAAGACCACGTCGACGCCTGCCTTCTCGTCCCCCTCGAGCCCGAGGCTGTCGGCGAGCACGGTGGCGGCCTGCACGAGGGCAGCGCCGCCCCCGGCGACCACGCCCTCCTCCACCGCGGCGCGGGTCGCGGCGATCGCGTCCTCGATGCGGTGCTTGCGCTCCTTCAGCTCGACCTCGGTGTAGGCACCGACCCGGATCACGCAGACGCCGCCGGCGAGCTTGGCGACCCGCTCGGACAGCTTCTCCTTGTCCCAGTCGGAGTCCGACGCCTCGATCTCCCGGCGCAGCTGGGCGACCCGGTCGGCGATCGCCGCCGGGTCCCCGCCGCCCTCGACCACCGTGGTGTCGTCCTTGGTGACCACCACGCGGCGCGCGGACCCCAGGTCGGCCAGGGTGGCCTGCTCCAGGGTCAGCCCGGCCTCGGTCCCGATGACCTGGCCGCCGGTGAGCACGGCCAGGTCCTCCAGGATCGCCTTGCGACGGTCGCCGAACGCCGGCGCCTTCACGGCCACCCCGGTGAACAGCCCGCGCAGCTTGTTGACCACGAGGGTCGCCAGCGCCTCGCCGTCGACGTCCTCGGCGACCACGAGCAGCGGCTTGCCCGCCTGGGCCACCTTCTCCAGGACCGGCAGCAGGTCGGACACCGCGGAGACCTTCGTGGCCACCAGCAGGACGACCGCGTCCTCCAGCACGCACTCCTGGCGCTCGGCGTCGGTGACCATGTGGGGGGAGATGTAGCCCTTGTCGAACTGCATCCCCTCGGTGAACTCCAGCTCGAGCCCGGTGGTGGTCGCCTCGTCGACGGTGATCACCCCGTCCTTGCCGACCTTCTCGAACGCGTCGGCGATCAGCTGGCCGACCTCGGCGTCCTGGGCGGAGATGGTGGCGACCGCGGCGATCTCCGCCGGGGTGCTCACCGGGCGGGCCTGCGCGGCGAGCGCGTCGTTGACGGCGGTCACCGCGGCGTCGATGCCGCGGCGGACCGCGACCGGGGCGGCGCCGGCCGTGACGACCCGCAGGCCCTCGGTGACCATCGCCTGGGCCAGCACGGTCGCCGTGGTGGTCCCGTCGCCGGCCACGTCGTTGGTGCGGGTCGCGACCTCCTTGACCAGCTGCGCGCCGAGGTTCTCGTAGGGGTCCTCGACGTCGATCTCCCGCGCGATGGTCACCCCGTCGTTGGTGATCGTCGGCGGGCCGAACTTCTTGTCCAGGACGACGTTGCGCCCGCGCGGGCCCAGCGTCACCCGCACCGCGTTGGCCAGCGTGTCGACGCCGCGGCGCAGCGAGGCGCGGGCCTCCTCGTCAAACTCCAAGATCTTCGGCATGGCGTGGTGAACGTCCCTTCGGATACGGAAAACCGCCCCGGCCGGCACCCTGCGGCGCGGCGGGGCGGCTCCCCTGGGTGTGGGCGAGCAGCCGGGGGCGTCAGCCCTCCAGGACGGCGAGCACGTCGCGCGCGGAGAGGATGAGGTACTCCTCGCCGTTGTACTTGACCTCGGTACCGCCGTACTTGCTGTAGATGACCTTGTCGCCGACCTTGACGTCCAGCGGGAGCCGCTGGCCGTCCTCGAAGCGACCGGGGCCGACGGCCAGGACGTTGCCCTCCTGGGGCTTCTCCTTGGCGGTGTCGGGGATGACAAGACCGGACGCCGTGGTCTGCTCGGCGTCGATCGGCTGGACCAGAATGCGGTCCTCGAGCGGCTTGATGGAGACCGACACTGTTCTTAGACCTCCGCGTAATCGTCAATGGGTGGCGGTCACGGGCCTGTCGTCGCGGGTGCCAGGTCGTGATTCGCGCTGGCACACTCGCGGCGAGAGTGCCAACGCCCACACTAGGCAGCGGTTAGCACTCCGTCAACCGGAGTGCCAACCACCTCAGCGTGTCTCCAGTGGCGCGACCCCGCGCCGACGCCGACACTGGGGCCATGGCCGCTGCGTCGACCGACGGGCCGACCGGCGTAGCGCCGTCGCCCGCCGCGCTCACCGTCGCGGCGGTGGCGCGGCGGCTCGGCGTCGCCCCGGCGACGCTGCGGACGTGGGACCGCCGCTACGGCCTGGGGCCCAGTGCGCACACCACCGGCTCGCACCGCCGCTACGGCCCCGCCGACCTGGAGCGGCTGGACGTGATGCGCCGCCTGACCGTGCAGGGCGTCGCGCCCGGGGAGGCGGCCCGCGTGGCCCTGGCCACCCCCGCCGAGCCCGCGCTGGCCACGGTCACCGAGCTCCCGCGCACCGGGGCCGCCGCACCCGCCGGGCACGCCGCCGCCGCCCCGGTCGTTCCGCTGGACCGCCCCGGCCAGGGTCCCCGCGGGCTGGCGCGTGCCGCGATGGCCCTGGACCCCGACGCCGCGACCCAGATCGTGCTGGCGTCGGTGGCCCGCCGCGGCGTCGTCGCCACCTGGGAGGAGCTGGTGTGCCCGGTGCTGGAGTCCGTCGGACGGCGCTGGGCGCGGACCGGCGCCGGTGTCGAGGTGGAGCACCTGCTCTCCGAAGCGGTCACCGCCGCGTTCGCCCGGGTCGCCGCGGGGATCCGGGAGCCGCGCAACGCCCGCCCGGTGCTGCTGGCCGGCGCCCCTGACGAGGAGCACACCCTGCCGCTGCGCGCCCTGGCCGCCGCCCTGGCCGAGCGCGGGGTGGCGACCCGGACGCTGGGCGCCCGGCTGCCGCACGAGGCGCTGGTCGCCGCGATCCGCCGCAGCGGACCGGCGGTGGTCTTCGTGTGGTGCCAGCTGTCCGCCACCGCCGACGGCGCCCTGCTCGGCGAGCTGCCCGCGGTGCGGCCCGCCCCGCTGGTCCTGGTCGGCGGGCCCGGCTGGCCCGCGGTGTCCCCGCCGGGGGTCCGCCGGGTCGGCGACCTGTCCGAGGCGGTCACCGTCGTGACCCACGCGGTCGGGGCGTAGCCGCCCGCCCTGGCCCGGGCGCGCTTCGGGGCCGTTCGCCCGGCGTCGGATAGCCTCCCCCGCGAGGGGGAGGTGGGCGTGTCGGAGGACTTGGCGCAGTTGCTGGCCGCCGGTGAGCGCGCGGCCTTCCACGGCCGCCCCGCCGCGGGGATCGCGCCGTTGCAGCAGGCCGTCGCTGTCGCCCACGCCGCCGGCCAGGACGACGAGGCCACCGCGGCGGCCTGGCTGCTGGGCGTGGCGCTCGGCGCCGCGGGTCGCTACGGCAGCGCGCTGTCGGTGCTCACCCCGCTGGCCCGCGGGCAGGCGGACGCCGCGGCCCGCCTCTTCGCCTCCCTCGCCGCAGCCACGGCGGCGTCCGTGCACCGCCAGCTGGGCCGCCACGCGGCCGCTCGGGAGCTGGACACCCAGGCCCTGGACCTGGCGGGGGGCGCCGCGGAGGCGGAGTTCGACGCCCATCTGGGCCTGGCGGCCGACGCGGTGGGCCTGGAGGACGTGGCCAGCGCGCAGGTGTCGCTGGCCCGGGCCGCCGCCCTGGTGGAGGGCCGCAGCGACTGGTGGCGCCAGCGGGTGCGTGCGCAGTGGGTGCGCGCCGAGATCAGCCTGCTGCTCGACGACCCGACCCCCGCCGTGGCCGCGTGCGACACGGCGGTCAGCCTCGCTGAGGCGGCGGGGGCCCCGCGCCATGTCGCCAAGTCCCTGCTGTTCGCCGGGGTGGCGCACCTGCAGGGTGGCCAGCAGGGCGAGGCGACCGCGACGCTGCGCCGGGCGGCGACCCTCGCGGAGTCACTCGGATGCCTCCCGCTGGTCTGGCATGCCCGCGCCGTGCTCGGCGCGCTGCTGGCGGGCACGGACGACGCGGAGAGCGCGCGCAGCCTCGCGGCGGCGCGCAGCGCCGTGCTGACGATCGCGGCCGACCTGCCCGAGGACCTGCGCGACCA
>Ga0209698_10003840_pt1 | contig 16604 bp, 13 predicted proteins | sample LitLauG_LLR_2012_FD_187203 | JGI IMG/M metagenome (GOLD analysis project Ga0209698, IMG submission 187203) | Freshwater sediment microbial communities from Pennsylvania, USA - Little Laurel Run_MetaG_LLR_2012 (SPAdes) (version 2) | ecosystem: Environmental > Aquatic > Freshwater > Creek >...
GTTCTGGTAGAATGGATTCAGCCTCCGCGGCCCGTCTCCGGACGGTCCCGGATCCAGAGGAATCAACACGGTGGTGGGGAGATATCTCGCTGCGAGAGCTCCCGTCAGCGCACGGGTGCGGGAATCGCCGGGAGCCCCCGTGATAACGATCTGTCCAGAAGTGGTGAGGTGGAAATCAAGCGCAGCCGTCATCAGTGGAAGAACACCCGGGTGCGAGCGCAGCGTCAGGCCGAACCCCCCGATGGTTTCCGCCGCGAGCGTCTCCCACTCCGGCCGGTCGATAATTCTCGCGAGTCGTACCAGATTCATCGCTGCCACCGAATTCCCCGCAGGTTCTGCTCCGTCATACTGCTCCTTCATCCTGACGAGGAGCGTGGCATCATTCCCCGATGTGTCGAAAAAGCCCTTTCCTGCCGTGTCGAGGAATCTCCGGATTTGCTCCTCCGTGAGCTGCACGGCAAGCTCAAGCCAGCGCCCCTCACCCGACGACTCGAAGAGATCGATCAACCCGGAGACCAGGAAGGCGTAATCGTCCAGGTGCGCCTCAATCCGGGACTCTCCCTGACGGTATCTCCGCAGGAGCGTCCCGTTCTCCCGCAGGTGCGCAACAATGAATTCTGCCGCACGCGTCGCGGCGGCGAGATATCGCCCATCTCCAAGCGCAGCCGAGCCGCGTGCGAACGCCCCGATCATAAGTCCGTTCCACGACGTCAGGATTTTGTCATCCCGGAGAGGCCGCGGCCTCGCCGCGCGCAGGGCGTGAAGCTTCGCGCGCGCCGCGTCGAGACGCTTCCGCGCCTCGCCGACGTTCATGCCGTACCTGCCGGCGACCGCCTCCGGCGATGAGCGCACATACAATATGTTGCGGCCGGTAAATTCATGCTGCGGATCATGCGGGGCGTTCCCGGTTTCATCGACACCGAAGCACCCGGCAAAGAGTGGAGCGTCCTCTTTCAACGCTTCGGCGATCTCCCTGTGCGTCCAGACGTAAAACGCACCTTCGCCCGATTCCTCCGGGTTTTCCGGCCGGGGACTGTCGGCATCCTCCGCGGAGTAAAACCCTCCTTCCGGATCCGTCATATCGCGCAGGACGTACTCCAGCGTTTCGCGCGCAACGGTGGAGAAGACCGGGTCATGTGTACAGCGCCAGGCGCCGATATACGCCTGCACGAGCTGGGCCTGGTCGTAGAGCATCTTCTCGAAATGCGGGACGCGCCACTCGCCGTCCACAGAGTAACGGTGAAATCCCCCTCCGATCTGATCGTAGATTCCGCCGGCCGCCATCGCCCTGAGCGTGTGCGCCACCATTGACAGCGGGGCGTCCTGACCGGTCCGCGCGTGATACCGGAGGAGGAAATCGAATATCACAGGCCGGGGAAATTTCGGCCCGCCGCCGAACCCGCCGTGCACGGGATCGAATGTCGGGGAAATCTGATTCCATGCTGCATCGATCACTTCGGCCCCGGGAATCCCGTCCGCGCCCCCCGCACCCGCGGCATCCCTGAGAAACGCGGTGATGTTCCGCGCAGACGCATGCACGTTCGCCCTGTCCGAATCCCAGATGCTGCGGATCTTCCGCAAAACGTCGGGGAATCCCGCCCTGCCAAACCGCGATTCGGGGGGGAAGTACGTGCCGCCGTAGAAAGGCTCCCCCTCCGGCGTGAGAAACATCGACATCGGCCAACCCCCGTTCTGCCCGATCGCCTGGAGCGCGGTCATGTAGATCCTGTCGATGTCCGGCCGCTCCTCCCGGTCGACTTTGATGCAGACGAACCCCCCGTTGAGAAGCGACGCGATGTCGCCGTTCTCAAACGATTCCCGTTCCATGACGTGACACCAGTGACAGGTGGAGTACCCGACCGACAGGAACACCGGGACTTCCCGCTTCCGGGCGGCGGCGAACGCCTCTTCACCCCAGGGATACCAGTCGACGGGATTGTGTGCGTGCTGCAGGAGGTAGGGGCTCTTCTCGCGGGCAAGGCGGTTCGCTGTGCCTTCAGCGGGCATCGGGAAGAGGCAGGCTGTGGTGGGACACGCTTCAGTTCTTCATGATGAGATCTTTCTCGCCGACCACGGAAGCGCGGGAGGGTTCACGCGCCTCGCCGATCTGCTGCCGCCACATGGCATAGTACAGCCCCTTGGCGTCCACGAGCGCGTCGTGCGCCCCGTATTCCACGATCCCCCCTTTTTCGAGCACGTAGATCGTGTCGGCGTGCATGATCGTGGAGAGCCGGTGCGCGATCAGGATCGTGATGTGGTTCTGCTGGTCGGAAACGCTCCGTATCGTCTCGCTGATTTCCTCCTCGGTCAGCGAATCGAGCGAAGAAGTCGCCTCATCGAATACAAGCAGGTTCGGCTTCCTCAGGAGCGCCCTCGCAATCGAGAGGCGCTGCTTTTCACCCCCCGACACCTTCACTCCTCCCTCGCCGATAAGCGTATCGAGCCCGCGGTCGGCCCGCGCCAGGAGGCTCTGACATGCGGCCTTCTCCAGGACATCCATACACTGGGGATCCGACGCGCCCGGATTGACGAACAGGAGGTTGTCCCGGATCGTTCCGGCAAAGAGCTGCGTGTCCTGCGTGACGAGGCCGATCCGCTGACGGAATTCATCCAGATCGATGTCGTCCCCCCGGATGCCGTTGTACCAGATCTGCCCCGACTGCGGCCTGTAGAGTCCGACGAGGAGCTTGACAAGCGTGGATTTTCCCGCGCCGGAAGGACCGACGAACGCGATCGTCGAGCCGAGGCGCGCCTCGAACGTGATGTCGGTAAGTGCGGCCGTGGACGCGGACTGGTGGCGGAACGTCACGTGATCGAACGCGAGCGTGTTCAGCGGACCCACGGGGACCGGCGAGACGGGCTTCGCGTCCACGGGCGCGTCCAGTATGTCCTTGAAATTCTTGAGCGACGCTTCCGTCTCCCTGTACACGTTGATGATGTTGCCGAGCTCCTGGAGCGGGCCGAAGATGAAGAACGAATAGATGAAGAGCGAGAAGAACTGGCCGACCGTGATCTGCTGCGCGAAGATCAGGTACAGCATCACGAAAAGGATCGTCGTGCGGAGGAAGTTGACGGACGTCCCCTGGATAAAGCTCAGGCTCCTCAAGTAGCGGACTTTCTTCAGCTCCAGCTTGAGAATCTTCCCCGTGGTGTTGTTGAGCCGTTCGATCTCCTGTCCCGCAAGCCCCAGGCTCTTGACGAGCTCGATGTTCCTCAGGGACTCCGTGGTGGACCCCGCCAGCGCGGTCGTCTCGGCGACGATCACCTTCTGGATGGTCTTGATCTTCCGGCTCAGGACGCTGCTGAGGATCCCGAGAAGGGGGACCGTGGCGAAGTACACGGGGGCGATGATCCAGTGAACGGTGAACGCATAGATCATCACGAAAATGACCCCGACGAGCGACGTGAACAGCGTCCCGATCGACGCAGAGATCAGGCGCTCGACGTCCAGCCGGACCTTCTGGAGCTTGCCGAGGGTCTCGCCGCTCCGCTGATCCTCGAACACCGCATACGGGAGTTCGAGCGAATGCCGGAGGCCGTCAGAATACAGCCGGGCGCCGAGACGTTGTGTGATGACGTTGACGTAGTAATCCTGGAAGTTCTTTGCCACGCGGGAGACGAACGCAACCCCGACGGCCGCGGCGAGAAGCAGGCTCACGCCGCGTATGAACTGCGCATGCGTGTAGTCGCGGTACTTCGTCGCGTACTGGTCGATGACGTGCCTGAAGATGAGCGGATCGAGAAGCGAGAAGACCTGGTTGACCGTTGCCAGGAACAGGGCGAGAAGAACGAGTTTCCAGTATCCGCGCAGGTAACCGTAAAGGAGTTTCATTCTGAAGGAACAGTCCGTGAGAGAGTACGGTTCCACAAAAAAAACTGTCAATCGTCAGCCGGCGATTGACAGAGGAGACCGATGTGGAGCTGAGGGGGATCGAACCCCTGACCTCGTGAATGCCATTCACGCGCTCTCCCAGCTGAGCTACAGCCCCGCACAAGGCGTGTCAAATATACCCACCCAGAGCGCTAAAGTCAACGGCCGCGGGCGCTTGAATCTCCCTGCCGCATTCAGTATGTTATGAAGAGGGTACGTCTCCCCACTTCCCGCATTGGACAATGAAAGACATCGGAAGAGCATTCGGCCTCCCGTTCAAAGATCCCTCCTGGACTTCAAAGTTCCTTCTCGCCGGACTGTTCCTGCTTCTGTGTCTCCTCGGGATCGGGTTTCCGATCATCGTGGGGTACCTCATACAGGTCACGCAGCGCGTGATGCGCCGCGAAGAACACATCCTTCCCGAGTGGAACGACATCGGCATCAAATTCGTGCTGGGGTTCAAATACTGCGTCGTGTATTGCATCTACTTGATACCGGTGTTCCTCCTCGTCATCCCGGTGATCGGGCTTGCTGCGGCAACGAGCGCGACCGATGCGCCGGAGCTCGTCGGGGTCCTTACGATCGTGTACATGTTCGGGTTCACGCTCCTCGTGATACCGTACTCGCTCCTGCTGACCGCGATCTTCCCGGTGATCGCATACCGGTTTGCGCTCCGCGAGAAAATCAGCGACGCAATCGACCTCGGGAAGATCTTCAGGGACTTCCGCGTCAGCTGGCAGAACACGGTGGTGGTGGCACTTATTTCGATCGGCATCGAGTCGTTCGCCTTCGTCGGCATCCTCTTTCTTATCATCGGCGTGCTGTTCACGGTGTTTTACGTGTACCTCGTCGTGGCCGCGATGCACGGCCTCCTGTACCTTGAACTGCCGGCGGAACGGAGCGTCGAGTAGATGAAAGGGGGGGCGGTGGCCGGAATGGTGATTGCGGCGCTCGCCGGATGGAGCTGCAAAGGGACCGCGCCGTCAGGGCCCGACGGGAGTCCTTCCACGATTATCTTCCCCGTCAACAACGTCAGCTACTCCTCGCAGGTCCAGCCCCTGTTCGACCAGGCGTGCAACTCCTCATCGTGCCACGGCAGCGGCACGCAGACCAACCCGCTGGTCCTCGCATCCTACGGACAGGCGGTCCTGACGGTCCCTGGCATCGTCGTTCCGGCAAAGCCCGATGCAAGCGTGCTTGTGCTCCGTATCTCGGGGAGCGTGGGGGCGCGCATGCCTCCCGGCGAGTACCCGCTGAACCAGAATCAGATTAACGGCATCCGTACATGGATCGTCGAGGGCGCAAAGAACAACTGACCGGCGCCTCCCTCCCGCTCACTCCGACGTTCGCGCGTCCCTCCCCCAGTGCAGCTTGGCCCGCAGGAGGTCGAAGTACGACCTGTCCGTCCGCCTGACAAGTCTGACGGTATACCCTGCTTTGCGCACGGTGATCTCCGCCGGAGGAACAAGAAACGCCGCCTCCTGGCCGTCCGCTGCCAGCAGGATCTCATCACCCTCGGTGTGGGCCACGATCCTGATCACGCTTGACGCGGGAACGATGAGCGGCCTCCCGCTGAGGGAGTGCGGCGAGATCGGGGTGATGCCGATGACGTCGCTCCCCGGCGTAACAATGGGACCGCCGTTCGAGAGCGCGTAGGCCGTCGAACCCGTGGGGGTCGACACGATGACGCCGTCGCCCCTGTAGGTAACGGCGAACGCGCCGTCGATATGAGTTTCGAGATCGATCAACCGTGACGACCGTGATTTATCGAGAACGATATCGTTCATGGCGGGGAATACCCTGGAAGGATCCGCCGTCGTGCTGACCTCGATGACGAGCCGCTCGTCGACGACGTACCTCCCGGCGAGAATGTCGCCCACCGCCCTGACGAGCTCGCCGGGAGCCAGTTCGGCCAGGAACCCCAGTTTCCCCAGATTGACCCCGAGGATCGGCGTCCCCTTCCGTCCGACGGCGCGCGCGGCGGCAAGAATCGTTCCGTCGCCCCCGAGCGCCACGAGCATGTCCGCGCCCTCGAGGCAGGCCTCGCGGCTCTTCATGCGGCCCGAGGTCTGCACGGAGCGCCCCGCCACGACGGGCGCGAGGGCCTCGTCGAGCGCATACTCCATCCCCGCACGCTCCAGACTCTCCAGCAGGACGACGAGAGCCTCCTTCAGTCCCGCCTTACCGGCGTTGCCGAATATCGCAAATCTCATGCAGTCGCTCCCCCGGCCCCGGCCGGCGCCGTCTCGGGCTTCTGCGCTTCGTCCACATAATTGAGCCGCAGCTCCTGCAGGAGCTGCGCGATCATCCGCGACTCTTCCGGCGTGAGATTCCCGCGGGTCCTGCTCTCGAGCATGTCGAGCGTGTCGATCATCCCCTGCGCAGCGGGGAGATCGCGCTCGACTTTATCCGTGAGCGGATTCTTGACCTTTCCGAGGTACTGCATCGTGGCGGCATGCAGCATCACGACAAGCCGCGTGAAAAGGAGGGTCTGTTTTTCGGAGGCGTCCATGGGTCCGTCCTTCAGTGTTTTGCGGTCTGTTGAATTTCCCAGAGCTTGGCGTATTTGGCGAACACGTACGCGGAGGACGCGAGGCAGAGCACGAGGCCGTGGATCCCGTCCAGAAACCCCATCCGCAAAACGTACATTTTCAAAAATTGAAACAGCGGCCTGAGAACGAGATCGGCGACCGACCACCGTCTTCCCGCCTCGGCCAGGTCGCGCGCGGCAAGCGACGTGTAGGAGTTGAATTTCGTGAAATAATGGTCGAGGTCGGGATCGGTGTAATGGATGAGGTCGTGCCGCGTCCGTTCGACCGGCCCGCTGATGAGAAGCCGTTCATGGACGCGCGTTTCGCTGAACTTCGCACCATCCCTGCGGAAAAGCCGGATGACCCGGGACGGGTACCAGCCGCCGTGCCTGATCCACTTGCCGCAAAAATACGCCCGCCGCGCGATTTCGTATCCCGCCACCCGGCCGTCGTCTGCCGCGAGCACCCCACGTATCTCCGCGGCGAGTTCATCCGTCACCCGCTCGTCGGCGTCAAGCCACAGGATCCAGCCCGAATGCGAGCGCGCGAGCGCTTCGTTCCGCGCGGCCCCGTATCCCCGCCAGGGGAGGACGTCCACATGCGGCGTGAACCCCCGCGCCAGCTCCACGGTCCTGTCCGTGCTTCCCGAATCGAGAACGATGATTTCGTCCGCCCATGCGACGCTCTCCAGGCACCCGACGATATTCCGCTCCTCGTTCTTCGTCAACGTGATGACGGTCAGCGTCGGGCGCGCGGCGCCTCCTTCCCCCGCATTCGCCCCCCGGGGGGCGTGTGTTCCCTGGTGATCCATCCTCAGGCACGAAATTGGAGCTGGTAGAGCTTGCGGTACAGGCCGCGCGTTTTCCCGATAAGCTCCCTGTGCTTCCCCGCCTCGACGATCTTCCCCCCTTCGATGACGATGATCCTGTCGGCGTGCTGAATCGTGGAGAGCCGGTGCGCGATGACGATCGACGTCCGGCCCGCCATCAGCCGCTCGATCGCCTCCTGCACGAGTATTTCGGACTCCGTGTCAAGTGCGGAGGTGGCTTCATCGAGGATCAGGACCGGCGGGTTCTTGAGGATCGCGCGCGCCAGCGCCAGCCGCTGCCGCTCGCCCCCGGAGATCTTCACCCCGCGCTCGCCGATGACCGAATTGTACCCTTCCGGCATCTCGCTGATAAACGTGTGGGCGTTCGCCGCCTTCGCCGCGCTCATGATGTTCTCGAGAGGACACTCCTCGAGCCCGTACGCGATGTTGTTCCTGACCGTGTCGTTGAACAGAATCGTCTCCTGCGTGACGATCCCGATCTTGTCCCTGAGTGAACGGAGCTGGACCGCGCGGAGATCGACGCCGTCGATGAGGATGCGCCCCCCGGTGGGATCGTAAAACCGGGGGACCAGGTCGATCAGCGTCGATTTGCCCGCGCCGCTCGGGCCCACGATCGCCACCACCTCTCCTTTCCGGATGTTCAGGGTGATCCCGTCGAGGACCTGTTCCCCCTCGCCGTAGCGGAACGAGACCCCCTCGAACCGGATGTCCTTCGTGAACGACGGAAGCGTGACCGCGCCCGGGGAATCCCTGATGTTGGGCTCCGTGTCCAGCACCTCGAAGACGCGCTTGCCGGCGGCCGACGCCTCCTGAATCCTGTTGTTCACGTTGCTCAATTCCTTGATGGGGGGCATGAGCTGAAACATCGCGAAGAGGAAGCCGAGAAACTCGCTCCCTTCCATGCTCCTGCCGAGGACCTGGAGTCCGCCGTACCAGATGATCACCCCTCCCGCGGCGGCGCTCAGGAACTCGGTCGTCGGCGAGGCGAGGTTCCGGATATTCGTCACGCGGAGGATCGTGCGGAAATAGCTGTTGCTCTCCCGCGCGAATTTCCTGTTCTCGAACTCCTCCATCCCGAACGCCTTCACGACCTTGACCCCCGAGATGGTCTCGTGGAGCACCGAGGTCAGGTCCGCGATGCGTTCCTGGGCGAGCCCGCTCTCCTTGTGGACACGGCGCCCCACGCCCGCGATCACGAGGAGGACCACGGGGAAGACGACGAACGAGATCAGCGTCAGCTTCCAGCTCAGCACAAGACAGATGGTCAGGTACACAAGGAGAAGGAGCGGCTCGCGGATCATCGTCTGGAACGTGGCCGAGATCCCCGTGTTGATGACCGGCACGTCGTTCATGATCCTGGAGATCAGGTTCCCGGTCCGCTCGTTCGTGAAGTACGCGAGCGGGAGCTCGTGAATGTGCCGGTACAACGAATCCCGCAGATCGCGCGTGAGCCCCTGTTCGACGTAGATCATCAGGTTCGACTGCAGGTACGAAAACAGGTTTCTCAGAAGAAACGCGGAGACGATGATGATGCAGATATTGAAGAGGGAATCCGCCGGATCCGCACGGAACACGGCGTGATGAAACCCGGCCGTGACCGCGTCCTTTGCCGCGATGAGCCATCCGGGAAGAAACGACGGGCCCGGCGCGGCGACCGCCGCAGCGGGGGAGACCTTCCCCGGGTCAAAGAGCGTCGTGAGGAGGGGGATGATAAGATAAATCGACACGCCGCTGAAGACGGAGAAGAATATCGAGCAGACGATCGAGAGGACGAGCGTGAGCCTGTACGGCCGGATGAAGCCGAGTATGCGCGCGTATGTTGTCATTGTTTCCGTTTGAGGGCGTTCAAAGCAGCGTTCGTCACCGGGGGAAGGATCCCCTTCCCCTCCCTTTCGCGCATCCTGTATTCCCACAGTTTTGCGTACATGAGCATCGCATAGTTGGCGTCGAGGACCGCAAGGATGAACCCGTGAAACCCGTCCCGGTATCCCTGCCGGGAGAAGAACATCCTGAGGAAATGCGAAAGAGGGCTCAGCAGGATCGTGTACCACCGCGGCTCCCCGCCGCGTCCTTCCTTCAGCCTGTTCGAGACGTGGAGCGACGTATACTCGTTCATCTTCTCCACGTACGCGTAGATTGTGCTGTACGTGTGATGATAGAGATATCCCTTCAGCCGGCCTCTCTTCCCCCGCGTGTTGAACCCGCCGTGGATCTCCTGATGTTCCGGATAATAGGAGTCCCTCCTGAAAAACCTGAACTGGTAGTCGGGGAACCAGCCCCCGTGTTCGATCCATTTGCCGAACGCTTCCGGCTTCCGGATGAATTCGAAACCCGCGAACCCCCTGCTGTCCTCAAGCACGCTCCTGACTTCCGCGGCCAGCTCCGGGGAGGCCTCCTCGTCGGCGTCGATGACGAATATCCACTCCCCCGTTGCGTAGCCGATCCCCCGCTCCACCTGCCTGCTCGTCCCGGGATATTCGTGCTGGTAGACCCTGTCCGTATACCTGCGCGCGAGCGCTACGGTCCTGTCCGTGCTGAACGAATCCACGACGATGATCTCATCCGCCCAGCGGACGCTCCCGAGACAGCGCTCGACGTTGTGCGCCTCGTTCAGAGTCACGAGAACGACGCTGACTCTCTCCATTGTTCATCTCACCACGAGGTTGACGAGCCTGTTTTTCACCACGATCGCCTTGAGCGGTTTCATCCCGTCCATATGCCTCATAACGTCCGGATCGGCAAGGGCGAGCGATTCGAGGACCTCCTCGGCCGTGTCCGCCGGGACGGTGAGTTTCGACCGGACTTTGCCGTTCACCTGGACGACGATCTCGACCTCCGTTTTGCGGAGCATGGAGGGATCGTATGAAGGCCAGGGCTCGTACGCCAGCGTGTCGGGATGGCCGAGCCTGTGCCAGAGCTCCTCGGCAATATGAGGGGCAAAGGGTGAAAGCAGGAGCACGAACGGTTCAAGAAGCTGGCGGGGCCGGACTTCCGACTTCATCACGTCGTTTACGAATATCATCATCTGCGAGATCGCCGTGTTGAACCTCAGGGCCTCGACATCTTCTCCAATTTTCTTTATCGTAAAATGATAACTGCTTTCCAGTTGTGGGGTTACAGGAACTGTCTGAAGATTTGGATCGAGCCTGTCATCTTCAGTGACGAATAGCCGCCAGACCCGGTTCAGGAATCTGTACACCCCCTCAACCCCTCTCATGCTCCAGGGTTTCATCTCTTCAAGCGGCCCCATGAACATCTCGAACAGCCTGAGTGAATCGGCCCCGTAGAGCTTCACCACTTCGTCCGGGTTGACGACATTCCCGCGCGATTTCGACATCTTCTTCGAGTCCTCGCCGAGTATTATCCCCTGGTGGCGAAGCTTCGAAAACGGTTCTTTCGTGCTCACGTAGCCAAGATCGTAGAGGACTTTATGCCAGAACCTGGAGTACATGAGGTGGAGCACGGTGTGCTCCGAGCCCCCGACGTAGAGGTCGACGGGCATCCAAAGCTTCTCGAGATTCGGATCACAGAACGACCGATCGTCCTTCGGGCTGATAAAGCGGAGGTAATACCAGCAAGAGCCCGCCCACTGGGGCATCGTATTCGTTTCACGCCTTCCCCGACGTCCCGTAACCGGGTCGACGACGTTCACCCAGTCCGTCGCAAGAGAGAGGGGGGATTCCGTGGTGCCGCTCGGCTGGAATTTTTTCAAATCCGGCAGGAGAAGAGGGAGCGCACTCTCGGGAAGGGGCTCCATCGTCCCGTCTTCAAAATGGATGATCGGGATCGGTTCACCCCAGTACCGCTGCCGCGCAAACAGCCAGTCGCGGAGCTTGAACTGTACGGCGCCGGTCCCGTGGCGCCGCGATTCGAGCCACCGGACGATCGCCTTTTTCGCTTCCGCAGTGGGAAGGCCGTCGAGCGAGATTTCTCCGTTCGACGAATTCATCGCCACCCCCTCGCCCGTGAACGGGGATGCAGCGGTATCCCCACCGCTGACCACGGGAACAACGGGGAGCGAGTATTTCACGGCAAACTCATGGTCCCTCTCATCATGCGCCGGGACGGCCATGATGGCCCCGGTCCCGTATCCCGCGAGGACGTAGTCCGCGATCCAGACGGGGACATCCCTCCCCGTCGCCGGGTTCCTGGCGAAGCCGCCGGTGAAGACGCCGGTCTTCTCGGCGTCGGCTCCCCGCTCCATGTCGCTCTTCAGCCTGGCCTTCGCCCGGTACGATTCCACCTCTTCCCGCCTGCGCGCATCCGTCAGCGACGGCACGAGGGTATGCTCGGGAGCAAGAACCATGTACGTGGCTCCGAATATCGTGTCCGGCCGCGTCGTGAACACCCGGATCTCTCCCACTCCGCCGGGGAGCGGGAACGAGATTTCCGCTCCTTCCGAACGCCCGATCCAGTTCCGCTGCTGCTCGAGCGTCGACGAGGGCCAGTCCAGTTCGGCAAGATCGTCAAGCAGCCTGTCCGCGTAGGCCGTTATCCTCATCATCCACTGTTTCATCGGCCGGCGCTCGACGGTGTATCCCTTTTCCGTCCACTCCGCCACCTCCTCGTTGGCAAGAACGGTCCCGAGTCCCTCACACCAGTTGACCGGTATCTCCGCGACGTACGCGAGACGGAACCGGGAGAGTATCTCCTGCCGCCGCGGCGCCGCCATGGCACGCCACGCTTCCGGCCCGAACGCGCCGGCGGCGGGATGGTCCGCGGATCCCCTTTCGTCGAATTCCCGGACGAGCGACGCGACCGGCGCGGCGCGGCGGGTGCGAGGATCGAACCACGAATCGTACATCTTCAGAAATATCCACTGCGTCCAGCGGTAATACCCGGGGTCGGTCGTGTCCACTTCCCGCGACCAGTCATAGCTGAGCCCCAGCATCTTGATCTGCCGGCGGAACGTGGCGATATTCTGCTCCGTCGTGATACGGGGGTGGACGTTCGTCTGCATGGCGTAACGCTCCGCGGGGAGGCCGAACGCGTCCCAGCCCATGGGGTGGAGCACGCTGTAGCCGCTCATCCTCCGGAACCGCGAAAGGATGTCGGTCGCCGTGTAGCCCTCGGGATGCCCGACGTGCAGCCCCGCGCCGGAAGGATACGGATACATGTCAAGGATATAGGCCTTGGGCTTCGCCGGGTGTTCCTCCGCGCGGAAGGTCCTCTGTTCTTCCCAGTATCGCTGCCAGCGCGGTTCGATTGTCGAAAATGGATAAGGCATCCTTACGATCCGGAGAGTTGTTCCTTGGACTGATTGATGTACAGCATCGCAGTGGCCAGGCTTCCCAGGCGCATGCGGTCGCGGATTTCATCTGCGCTGGCCCCGTCCCTCGCCATGAGGAGCGCGGCGGTGTGCCGGAGCGAATAGGGGGAGATACGCCTCGGGCCGTTTCCTTTCAATCCCGCCCGCACGAGGTAATGGGACACCCTGTCGCGCACACCCCGCGTCGTCATCCTCTCACCCCGTGTCCGGTTACCGGCGCTCGCAAACAGGGGATCCCCGGGAGCGAGGCCCGGGCGCGCAAGGAGGTACGCGTCGAGCGCAGCGGCAACGTCCGGTGCGAGCAGGACGGCCTGGTCCTTCCGGATCCTTCCTTTTCCCTGCACCTGGAGTTTCACTGCCGGCGCGCTCGCGACGCGGTCGCCCGCATCAGCCCTGATGATCTCGATCTCGGAGAGCGCCGAGCCGAGCATCAGCTTTATGAACGCATAATCGCGCAACCCCCGTTCATCCGACCGGTCGACGACCGACAGAAGGATTTCGACCTCGGCGCGTGTCAGCGCGGCCCGTGAATGGACCCTCGGCCGGCTGTTCCCGCCGACGGGAAGAGCGGGGTTCTCGCGGATGACCTTCCTGCGGACGAGATACCCGCAGAACCTGCGCAGTGCGGTGAGGTAGGTGGAGACCGAGACCGCGCTCAGGCGCTTCCCGGTCGTCAGATGCTTCTTGTAACGCTCAACGTCGGCGGTGGTGATCCTCCCCTTGCGCTCCCGCGGGAACCAGCGGACGAATTCCCTCAGCGCCCTCCCGTACGTGCCGCGGGTCTCGGGACGAACGTGCCGAAGGCTTGAGAGGAATCCGTCGTAGTGCTCCGCCAGGGATCCGCGGGGGAGTCCTGTGCGTGTGTGGAAGGTGCGTGCCATGGAGTGCAATAACAGAAGTTAACAATTCGGGGGGAAGAATGCAACGGAGCGGGCTGAGGCGCCGACGACGAGCGGCGATCAGAAGAATTTCACGACCATCATCGTGATGTCGTCGGATTGCGACGCCCCCTGCGTGTGCACAAGCACATCCCTGTGGACCGCATCGAGGATCTCCTGCGCGGTGCCGGAGAGCGCGCTCCGGAGCGCCCGTTCGAGCCGCTCCTCCCCGTACTCCTCCTGCTGCGTGCTCATCGCTTCGCTCACGCCGTCGGTGAAGAGTACCAGCGTGTCCCCTCCATTGCACTGCACAAATCCCTCCTCGTAGGGCGCGGTCGTCTTCATGACGCCGAGGATCATCCCTCCTCTGTCGAGCCGCTCCATCGACCCGTCGGCGTGCATGAGGTAGGGATAGTTGTGACCCGCGTTGACGTACGAAAGCAACTTCCGGGAGCCGTTGATCGTCCCCCAGAAGAACGTGACAAACTTGTTTCCGCCTGTGTTTTCGCACATGAGGTCGTTCACCCGCCCCGTGAGCTCGGCGAGATTCAGGTTCAGCGGCACGAGCGCCCGAATCGTCGCCTGCAGGTTCGCCATCAGGAGGGCGGCGGGGGACCCCTTCCCCGAGACATCGCCGATGGCGATGATAATGCTCCCGTCCGGGAGAGAAAGGACGTCGTAGTAGTCTCCCCCCACCTGCTTGGAAGAGATGTTCGCGGCCGCCATCCGGAACCCGGGGACATCGGGGAGCACGCTCGGCAGGAGCCCCTTCTGGATCTCGCGCGCGATGAGCAGCTCGTCTTCCATCTTCTGTTTTTCTATCGCCTCCTTGAAGAGGCGGGCGTTTTCCAGGGAAATGATCGCCAGGTTCCCGATCGAGGAGAGGAATTCCAGATCGGCCTGGCTGAACTCCTCCCTGCTCATCTTACCGCCGAGAAGAATCTGCCCCCGGGACTCCCCCTGGAGCCGTATCGGGACGACGACGGCGATGCCGAGCGCGGTCAGGGCGGCGCGCGCGTCGACGGTCCCCTCGACGACCATGTCCGCCACCCGCACGGGCGCATTGATCCTGGCGAGCGACGCGAGGAGCTCCCCCTGCGGCGTCTGGCCGGAGGTCTTCGAGGCGACAATCCTCATGTCCGCGCCGTCGCGGAGACTGATGATGTACCGGGCGGGGAGGAACCTGCCCAGGAGGGAAAGCTCGAGGAGCCTGACCTGCCGCTCGGGATCCAGGAGCGCGCTGAATTCTTTCCCGGTCTCGAACAGGGTGTTCAGGTCCTGGATCTTCTGGTCGAGCTGACGGTTGACCAGCTGGAGTTCGTGGATCGTCTGCGCCTTTTCAATCGCCGTGGCGGAGATGTTCGCCAGCGACCGGAGATACGTCACCTCCCGGGCGGAGAGCTTCTGCCGCGCGACCCTCCCCCCGAAGGCGAGCACGCCGATCATCCTGTCCGCGATGACGAGCGGGAGGATGAGGGTCACGCCCTGCTCCCGGAAATACTTCACCCACGCATGCCGCCGGGCGTCGAGCGCGCCGATGTCGAAGGCGCTCTTCGGCACGGCGCCGATCCTGACCACGGTCTCCTGCAGCTGCAGGGGGAACCCCTTCACCATCGCCACGGCGAACTCCCCCTTGGACCGCGCGAGCATGACCATCCCCCGCGTCGCAAGGATCTTCCCCATGATGGTGAGCAGGATGTGGCTGAGGATGAACGGGAGTTCCAGCGAGGAGTTGATGACGGTGCTGAATTCAAAGAGCGCCGCGTTTTCGAATCTGCTTTCGTGCGATTCGGCCGCGGCCGCTTTCGGAGGAGCACTGCGGGGTCGTGCCATGAGGGGGGAATTACCGGGGAAGATATTTTGTCAGGCGGACCTCGTTTGCCTTGCCGGGGACGATTGCATACTCCACCTTGTCCATCAGGGATTTCATGAGATAGACCCCCAGGCCTCCCCGCCGGAAATGCGTGAGATATTCCTTCATGTCCGGAGGCTGCACCTGCATGGGATTGAAGCGCACACCTTCGTCACGGATCGCCACGACGAAGGTGCCGTCCTTCGCGCTGACGTTCACCTGGATGATCTTCGTCGGGTCGGACCGGTACGCATGCTTGATGATGTTCGTGCATGCCTCGTCGACGGCGAGGGCGATCTTGCTGATGTCCTCGTCGCCGAATCCGAACGTCCGCGCAGCCTCCGAGACGAAATCACGGACGGCAATGAGGCGTTCGGTCCGGCTCTCGACCTTTATGCTCGAGGTCTTCACGCGTTACTTGGCCCTGTCGAAAAACCGGGTGACCGCTTCCTTCTCCTCCTTGAATATCTCGTACAGCAGGGGGAATCCCAGCAGATCGAAGACGTTGTACACCTTCGGCGACATATTCGTCAGCTTGATGTCCCCCTTGTTGTTCCGCACGTCCTCGATGAAGGCCATGAAGACGCCGAGTCCCGCGCTGCTGATGTAGGACAGGTCCCTGCAATTGACCACGATCCGGTATTTCTGGCTTTTCAGGAGGCTCTGGAACGCCTCCTCCAGCTTCGGCGCCGTGTGGGCATCCAGGTACCCTTTGAGCTCCAGGATGCTGACGTTTTCCGCCTCGCGTTGCCCTATCTTGAATTCACTCATCGATGGTCCTCCGGTTTCAAATCGCGCGTTAACCGCGCCTCTCGGCTCCGTTCCATTTCAGGATGACAAGCGTCAGATCGTCGTCGTTCGCACGCTGCTCCGTAAATCTGCTCACGGTCTCCAGGATCTCCTCCTTGATGCCGGTCGCGGTCTTTTCCCTGGCCCCGCGCGCCGCTTCCATCAGGCGCTCGTACCCGAACTCGTCGTCACCGCACCGCGCCTCCGTGACGCCGTCCGTATACAGCACGCAGACGTCCCCGGCCACGAGCGTAATGACTTCCTCCTGGATGGCGTCGTCGAACATCCGCCCACGGCTCAGGCCCATGCCGAGTCCGTTCGGCCGGACATACGCCACCTTCTCGCCGCTGATGTGCAGCATGGGGCAGTGTCCGGCGCGGGCGACCGTGAGGAGGCCCGAGCGGGAATCCAGTATTGCGTAAATTAAGCTAACGAACGAGTGTTTGTCAATAGAATCGGCGAGCGCCTCGTTGGCTTTGACCATAAACTCCTTCGGCGATGCGCAGATTCTCCCGAGCGCCTGGAAAATCCCCTTCATCTCCGACATGTAAAACGCCGCGGACACCCCCTTCCCCGACACATCCC
>Ga0209698_10003842_pt1 | contig 16603 bp, 17 predicted proteins | sample LitLauG_LLR_2012_FD_187203 | JGI IMG/M metagenome (GOLD analysis project Ga0209698, IMG submission 187203) | Freshwater sediment microbial communities from Pennsylvania, USA - Little Laurel Run_MetaG_LLR_2012 (SPAdes) (version 2) | ecosystem: Environmental > Aquatic > Freshwater > Creek >...
CCCAGGTCCTCGTCGTTCAGGCCTTCCAGGTAGCGGCGCAGGTCTTCGGCGCTGATCTTCTCCAGCGGGTTTGCGGCAATCTTAGAGTTCTTCAACACCATCTCATCCACGAAAATTGGGCAGTCCATGCGCAAGGCCACGGCCAGCGCATCCGATGGTCGAGCATCGATGCTGTACATCTCGCCGCCGCGCTCCAACCAGATCACCGCGAAAAAAGTATCGTCGCGGAGATCGGTGACTACCACCCGCCGGACGTTAGTTTCCAGTCCAGTCAGCACGTTGCGAATCAGGTCGTGGGTCATGGGCCGCGGCGTAGTGACTTTCTCGATTTCAAGCGCAATCGCCTGCGCTTCGTAAGCTCCCACCCAGATCGGCAAAACGGTGTCGCTGGAGACATCCTTGAGAATCACAATCGGCATGTTGGTGACCGGATCCATCATCAGGCCGCGAATTGTCATCTCCAGTTCCATAATCCCCCCTGCAACCGCCAACTTGCCGCTATTGTAGGACCCATTCGCCGATCAGGCTATTAGGAAAGCTATCGGTGACCCGCACGCTGGCATAGCCCCCGACCTTGACCTCGGCCGATTCCGGCGCGGTGAAGTTCAGCGTCTTGTTCTGGGAAGTGCGGCCGATGTGCTGATGGCGCGCTTCATTCTTCCCTTCAACCATTACTTCCAGTATTGCTCCGATGTATTTCTTGTTTTGCTCGATCTGGATTGCGCGCTGGCGTTGATTGAGAACGTCGAGGCGGCGAACCTTCTCCTCGTCTGGAATCGCGTCGTCGAGCGCGATGGCAGGAGTGTTGGGACGGGGCGAGTACTTGAAGGCAAAGATGCCGTCGTAGCCCACTTCGTCGACCAGCGTGAGTGAGTCCTCCAGGTCTGCTTCGGTCTCGCCCGGAAACCCCACGATGATGTCGCTCGTGATGACCAGCTTACGCCGGGCCGATTTGATCCAAGAGATGCGCTCAAGGTAATCCTCGCGCGTGTAGAGCCGCTGCATGGCCGCGAGCACGCGGTTCGATCCGCTTTGTACCGGCAGATGAACGTGGTCGCACAGCGTCGGCACGGCATCCATCGCTTCAACAATATCGCGGGTAAAGTCCCGAGGATGCGAGGTGGTAAACCGCACTCGGCGGATACCCGGCACTTCGCCCACCGCCGCCAGCAAATCGGCGAACGAGCGCTTCCCTTCCGGATCGCGGTAGGAATTCACGTTCTGGCCAAGCAACTGAATTTCGCTATATCCCAGGTCGGCAAGCTGGCGAGCTTCGGCCAGAACTGATGCAGCCGTTCTACTGCGCTCTTTGCCGCGCGTGTAAGGCACTACGCAATACGCACAGAATTTGTCGCACCCTTCGATGATCGTGATGTAGCCGCGGTGCGGATTGGTGCGCGCGGTGAACTCGGTCTCGAAGCACTCGTCGGTCTCGCGATCGTCCAACCCGGTGGCCCGCTGTCCCGATTCGATCTGGACCAGCAGTTGGGGCAGATTGCGGTAAGATGCCGAGCCGCACACCAGCGAAACATGGGGAGCGCGCTCGAATATCTTTTCGCCTTCCTGCTGCGCCACGCATCCCAACACGGCAAACTTCTTCCCTTGCTTTTGCAGCTTCTTGTAGTCGGCGAGGCGGTGGAAGACCTTCTGCTCGGCCTTGTCGCGTATCGAACAGGTGTTGTAGAGAATCAGGTCGGCCTGCTCCACGGTCTCGACGCGCCGGTATCCCTGTTGCACGAGCGTCCCAATGACTTTTTCCGAGTCATGGGCGTTCATCTGGCAGCCGAAGGTCTCAATGTAGAAGGCCTTTTGAGCGTCAGCAGGCATACCGCTAGTATAGCTTGCGAGCCTGACGAACTAAACCCGCGAAGGCGACTCTTGGCGCATTTCCTTCGTCTTCCCTCGTGCCCTTCGTGGTTAATCCCCAATCATCCCTCTCATCGCCTCCTGCTACAATTCCCAGTCGCCATGAAATGCCCTTTTTGCGCACATGCGGAAGACAAAGTCGTGGACTCGCGGGAGAGCAAAGAGGCGGAATCGATCCGCCGCCGGCGTGAGTGCCTGAAATGCGGCAAGCGCTTCACCACCTATGAGCGCATCGACGAAATCCCTTACATGGTGGTCAAGAAAGACGGACGGCGAGAAAAATTCGACCGTCAGAAACTGCTGAACGGCCTGCTGCGCGCCTGCGAGAAGCGCCCGGTACCGATCGGGAAACTCGAACAGATCGTCAACGAAGCTGAGTCGTTTGTCATCGAGTCGGCCGAGCGGGAGCGCAAGACCAGCGAAATCGGCGAGCTGATCATGAACCGCCTGCGCCGTTATGACAAGGTCGCCTACGTTCGTTTCGCCTCGGTCTATCTCGACTTCAAAGACGTCAAGGAGTTCATGGACGAGTTAAAAGACCTGGTCAAGACCAAGGAAGTGCCCGTATCTGAGCCCAGGGCGAGGAAGACGGCGCCATAAAGTTCAGATGGACGCAGCCGATGCCTCAAGTAGTTGCCAAAGGTTTTGGGAAGGGCACGGCTTCAGCCGTGCCGATACTGTGCCGGATTTTTAATGCGGCTTTAGCCGCTGAGGAACAAGCGAAAGGATTTGCATGTCGCATAAAGTGACGTTGATTGCCGGTGACGGCATTGGTCCTGAGGTCACGCGGGCAACCGTACGCATCCTCGAAGCAACCGGTGTAAAGTTCGACTGGGAGCCGTTCGACGTAGGCGCGGACGCCTTCGAAAAACACGGCGACTACATTCCAAAGGAAGCGCTGGAGTCAATCGAGCGCACCGGAGTTGGACTGAAAGGGCCGGTGACAACGCCCGTCGGTGGCGGATTTTCAAGCATCAACGTCGCCCTCCGCCAGAAGTTCGAGCTTTACGCAAACTTTCGCCCCATCAAAAACCTGCCGCACGTCCCCACCCGTTATCCCGATGTGGACCTGATCATCGTCCGCGAAAATACCGAGAGCCTTTACTCCGGCCTGGAGCATGAAGTGGTGCCGGGGGTCGTGGAGAGTCTGAAGATCATCACCGAAAAGGCATCGACCCGCATCGCGAAATTCGCCTTCGAATATGCCCGCAAAAACCAGCGGAAGAAAATCCACGCCATTCATAAAGCCAACATCATGAAACTGTCCGACGGGCTGTTTCTGCGCTGCTGCCGCAACGTCGCCAAGGGCTTTCCCGAAGTCACCTACGCCGAGCACATTGTCGACAACACCTGCATGCAGTTGGTCATGAACCCCTACCAGTACGACATGCTGGTCATGGAAAATCTTTACGGCGATATTATTTCCGACCTGTGCGCCGCGTTCGTAGGCGGACTCGGCTTTGTTCCAAGCGCCAACCTGGGCGATCAGTGTGCGATTTTTGAAGCTGTACACGGCTCCGCGCCAGACATTGCGGGCAAGAACCTGGCCAACCCTACTGCCCTGCTCCGCTCGGCGCTTCTGATGCTTCGCCATCTCGGAGAGTCTGACGCCGCCACCAGAATCGAAAGCGGGCTGGAGCAGGTCTACCGGCACCCCGAAAAACTTACTCGCGACATTGGTGGCAAAGCCGGCACCAGCGAGTTTGCCGATTCCGTCATCGAAGCCATGTCGTTGAGTCCAACGCCTGCATCGCGATAAGATTCAAGCGATGGCATCTGACCGATCCGCTGCGTCCTACAATCCCTTGCATCATTCCTTCGCGATTTTCGTGGCTTGCGCCACGCTCGTCGTCATCACTGCCGGCGCGCTGGTCACCAGCAACGATGCCGGCCTTTCCGTTCCCGACTGGCCGACTTCGTTCGGATATCTGGTGAAGGTGCCCTCTTTCGTAGGAGGCATTCGCTTCGAGTGGACCCACCGCATGCTGGCCGGAACCACCGCCTGCCTCACCCTGGCCATTGCCCTATGGACCTGGTTCGCAGAGAAGCGGCGTTGGCTGCGCTGGCTGGCCGCTGCTGCATTCTGCAGTATTGTTCTGCAGGCGACGCTGGGCGGTATGACGGTCCTGTTTTTTCAGCCGCCCTGGCTCTCTACCGCTCACGCCGCCGTGGCACAGACTTTCTTCTGCATCGCCGTTTCGATCGCTCTGTTCACCGGCCGCAAATGGGTGGAACAGGCGCCGCAGGTCGAAACCGACGTCCGCACGCCGAGCCTGCTCACGCTGTGCAAGCTCTCCATCGCCATCTTGTACGTGCAACTCATTCTCGGCGGCATGTTTCGCCATCACGGCATGAGCTGGTGGCCGCACGTCGCCAACGCGTCGCTGGTGAGCGTGATTCTCGGCTGGACTGCGGTGCGCGCTATCTCGCGGCACTCGAATATCGACGCAGTGCGACGGCCTGCCACGGCGATGCTGGCACTGCTCATCGTGCAGTTGGGCCTGGGGTTTGCTGCCTTTGTGACCCGCGTGGCCTGGGGCCGCGATGCGGCACAGCCCGAAACTCCCATGGTGATCTCAACCGTCGTCCACGTCGCGGTCGGCGCGCTGCTGCTCGCCACCACGGTTGTGCTGACGATCCAGGTGTGGCGCCACCTCAGACCTGTGCGCGAAGCCAGTCCCGCGACGGTCAGCCAGGTTGCATAAGGGGTGCTGCAAGCCTGAACTGGCCCGCTGTCCTGCATCTTCCGGCGTTCTCGTCGTACACTGGTGATGATCTTATAGACTTTATTTCCGGAAAGAGCTTGTGGTCTCACCCTCGTCATTGGCGGAATCGCCCGCATTCACTGGCACGACGACCGACACCGTCATTTCGGTCGACAACCTCATTCACCGTTACGAACAGCGAAACGCGCTCAACGGTGTGAGCTTCGCGGTGCGGCGCGCGGAGTTGTTCGGCCTGCTGGGGCCAAACGGCAGCGGCAAGACCACGCTGTTCCGCATTCTTTCCACCCTGATGCTGCCGACGGCAGGCAGCGCGGTCATTCTCGGTTGCGATGCGGTCCGCGACGCTGCAGGGCTGCGACGAAAGATCGGCGTTGTGTTTCAGGCCCAAAGCGTCGACCCCAAACTCACCGCCTACGAGAATCTCTGGCACCAAGGACACCTCTACGGCATGCGTGGAGATGCGCTGAAAAATCGCGTGCACGAGATGCTCGGGAGGGTCGCACTGGCCGACCGCGCCGATGAGATTGTGGAAACGTTTTCCGGCGGCATGCAGCGCCGCGTCGAGCTGGCCAAGGGACTGCTGCACGACCCGGGAGTGCTCCTGCTCGATGAGCCCACCACGGGCCTCGATCCAGGCGCACGGCGCGACCTGTGGCAATACCTGCGAGCCCTGCGCGACGAAGAAAAGGTTTCAGTGCTGGTCACCACCCACCTGATGGAAGAAGCCGAACACTGCGACCGGCTGGCCATCCTGAGCGAGGGCAATCTGGTCGCACTGGGAACCCCAGCGGAGCTGAAGAGTGAGATCGGCGGCGACATTATCCAACTCGAAGCCACGCGCGATGCCGAAGAGCTTGCCGCCGGCCTCCGCGCCCGCTTCCGCGTAGAGCCCTCGGTTCTCGGCAAATCTGTGCGAATGGAGCGTGCGGCCGGGCACCGCTTCGTCACCGAAATCGTGGAAGCGTTCCCCGGCCTCATCCAGTCCATCTCGGTCAGCAAGCCATCACTGGAAGACGTCTTCATTCAGCGCACGGGACACCGGTTCTGGAGCGAGGTGCCGGAAGAAGATCCAGCGGCCCTCAAGACTAAGAAAAAGAAGGGGAAGTGACCGGCCAATGTCCGCGACAGCGCTAGCCCGTCCAACGATCCAGCCAGCAACCACCGGCGTGTGGCTGCCCGCGTTCACCTTGTGGTGGCGGGAAATCGTCCGCTTCTACCGGCAAAAGGCCCGTGTGGTGGGCGTTCTGGCGTCGCCGCTGCTTTTCTGGGTAGTCATCGGATCAGGTTTCGGCAGCAGCTTCCGCTCTGGCCCAGGCGCCAACCAGCAATACTATCTCGACTATTTTTATCCCGGCGCGCTCATTCTGATCGTTCTGTTCACGGCGATTTTCGCCATGATGTCGGTCATTGACGACCGCAAGGAAGGGTTTCTGCTTTCGGTCATGGTGGCGCCGGTTCCCCGCTCGTCGATCGTTCTGGGAAAAGTCTTGGGCGGAAGTACGCTCGCCACGGCCCAGGGAATGATCTTCCTGCTGTTCGCGCCGCTCGCCGGCGTGCATCTGGGCCTTATCCAGGTGCTGACGGTGTTCGGCGTGGTTTTCCTGGTTTCCTTCTCGCTCACCGCGCTCGGGTTTGCCATCGCCTGGCCCATGGATTCTTCCCAGGCCTTTCACGCCATCGTGAACCTGTTCCTCATCCCACTGTGGCTGCTTTCGGGTGCGCTGTTTCCACTGTCCGGCGCTTCGGGATGGATTCGCGGCCTGATGCAGATCAACCCGCTCACCTATGGCGTGGAAGCGCTTCGCGCGCTCCTGTATCCTGTCTCGGGTGCGGGCGTTCCTGTCAATTCGATTTTGACTCTGCTGTTGTTCGCACTGTCGAGCTTTGCGTTGTCTTTCCTGATGGTCAATCGAAGAACCAACAAGGCCGCCGCCTAGCTTATGAACAGTCCCTACGCTTACCTCCCTCCACTGATCGCAACGCTCAACGGCGCAAGCGCAGTATTTCTCTTGCTCGGCCGCTGGATGATTTCCCAGGGCAAGCGCGACCTTCACAAATACTGCATGCTCACCGCTTTTGCGTCGTCCTCGGTATTCCTCGCCTGCTACGTCTATTTTCATTACGAAGTCGGCAATATTCATTTTCTGGGCGAGGGCTGGATTCGTCCGGTCTACTTCACCATTCTGATCACGCACGTGGCCCTGGCCTTTGCGACGGTACCGCTGGTGCTCATCACGCTCAGCCGCGGATTGAAGGAACGCTTCGACAAGCACGTGGCGATCGCCCGCTGGACGTTTCCCATCTGGCTCTACGTCTCGGTAACCGGCGTGCTGGTTTATTTCATGCTTTACCAGTGGTACCCCAACAGCGGTTTGCCCGGCGGCAAACACGCGGTGGAAACGATGCTGCGGTAGCGCCAGTGCTAGTGCGGGAACAGCCGCCCCCCGTCCACCGGGCGAAACCCGGCCTCGCCCAAAACGGAACTCCCTGTTGAAATCCTTCGCCCAAACCTCACTTCGACCCATTCTGCTTCTGATATATTGAACCGCAACGAGGAGTACTCCCATGGCTGGAAAAAGCGTCAACAAGGTCATTTTGATCGGCAATCTGGGGAAAGATCCCGAAGTGAAATACACTCCGCAAGGCACGCCCGTGGCCAAGATCACGGTGGCCACCAACGAGCGCTTCAAAGACAAAGACGGCAACTGGCAGGACCGCACCGAGTGGCACAACGTTACTCTCTGGCAGCGCCTGGCCGAAATCGCCGGGGAATATTTGAAAAAAGGCGGCAAGGTTTACATCGAGGGCCGCCTGCAAACCCGCTCGTGGGACGACAAGACGACCGGCCAAAAAAAATACATGACTGAGATTGTCGCCAGCGATCTCGTGCTGCTCGGCGGCCGCGGAGAAGGCGCCGGCGGCGAGTATGCCGGCAAGTCGCGCTCGGCATCACCCTCACCGGCCGGCGGCAACGGCTTTGATCAGAGCATGCCGGAGCCTGAACACGTTGGGGCAGGTTCCGGCCCCATCACCGACGACGACATCCCGTTCTAGCGATGCGCTACGTGGAAGGCCCAGATAGCTCTCTGCTGCGAGTGCATGACCTGACTCGCCGGGCCAAGGTCCGGCGAGTGCGCGCCCTCGAGAAGACGCTCGCCGCAGCTGCCAAGACGCCACAAACCGAGGCCGACACAGAAAAAGTCCGCAAGAAGGGCTTGGTCGCGACTTTACGGGGTCGCAAAGCTCGTGGGCGAGAATCCGCGCCGCCGTAACCCGCTACAATAGGCTGCGAGGATTCCTCATGACCGAACAGCTTGCCGACAAACAATGCGTTCCCTGCCGCGGCGGCGTGCCCGCGCTTAAAGGCGTCGCACTTGATCCATTCCGCAAGCAGGTCCCACAGTGGAACGTGGTCAACGAGCACCACGTCGCCCGCGCGTTCGCGTTTCCTGATTTCGTGCAGGCGCTGGCCTTTGTCAACAAAGTGGGCGCGCTCGCCGAAGAACAAGGCCATCATCCCGACATTCTGTTGACCTGGGGCAAGGCCGAAATCACGCTCTGGACCCACAAAGTCGACGGCCTCACCGAAAGCGACTTCATCATGGCCGCCAAAATCGACAAGCTGCACGGCTGAGAGGCGGACGGGGGCGTCCGCCCCTACGCTCGACCGAAGTCTACCGTTCCGCCGCCAACTTCTTCTTCAGGTCGTCGGCGATCTGCGCACCGTGGAAGCGTCCGTTTTCGATGAATATCTCATTCGTCCGCGAACCGGCCACAATCACGCCCGCCACGTAAACTCCGGGCACATTGCTCTCCAGCGTAATCGGGTCGCACACCGGACGGCATTGCTCCTCTGAGAGCTCGATGCCCATACTGCGCAGAAAATCGTAGTCCGGGTGGTAGCCGATCAGCGCGAACACAAAATCGTTCTTCAGCCGAACCGGCGCGCCCGGTGTTTGAATTACCACGTAGTCGTGGCCGATCTCCTGCAGGCTGCTGTTGAAGTGGGCCGTGATCTCGCCGGCTTTGATGCGGTTCTCGACATCGGGCTTGATCCAATACTTCACGTGATGGTGCAGTTGCGCCGCGCGATGCACCAGGGTGACGCGCGCGCCATGCCGCCACAAATCCAGCGCCGCCAGCGCAGCAGAATTTTTTCCGCCCACCACCACCACGTCGCTGTCGAAATACGGATGCGGTTCGCCATAGTAGTGGCTTACTTTCGCGAGTTCTTCGCCCGGAATGTGGAGCTTGTTCGACAGATCGTAATAGCCGGTGGAAACGATCAGCTTGCGGGCATGAAAGTCGTAGATGCGCCCGGCCAGGTCGGTGGCGCAAACCGTGAAATTGCCATTCCTGCCCGAGACCGTTCTTACCCACATGTACTGGCGCACGTCGAGCTCGTAGTGTTCGGTGACCTTGCGGTAGTACTCGATCGCTTCCTCGCGCGTGGGCTTCTGCTGCGCCGTGGTGAATGGAATGTTGCCGATCTCGAGCAGTTCCGGCGTTGTAAAAAAAACCATGCTCGGCGGATAGTGAAACAGCGAGTTGACCAGGCAGCCCTTGTCCACCACCACAACCCGCAGGCCGGCCTTTTTCGCCTCAATGGCGCAGGCCAGGCCGGTAGGCCCGGCGCCAATCACCAGCACGTCGGAGTGCATGGGCGCAGCCGGCAGCAGCTTGGTTTCAGGCTCTACCGCGACGTCGGCAAGGGTGGCAGTTTCAAACATATTTCACAAAAAGGCATCCGCAGGTGAGGGCAGCGTGCAAACGAGAAACGCCGATTTTAGCATGGAGCCCCTGGCGCACTCGCCCGGGGGAGTGGTCACAAAGTGCGCTTGTTATAATCGCAGGTTGCCATCAGCATCGCGAACGAATCAGGACCCGACATGCCAGCTTCCGCCGACCATCCTTCGCGCACCCGGACCGAATCCGACAGCATGGGGCAGATCGAAGTCCCCGCGCACGTCTACTGGGGCGCGCAAACGCAGCGCTCGCTGCACCACTTCAACATTGGCCGCGACACCATGCCGCCCGAACTGGTTCGCGCCTTCGGCACGCTCAAGAAAGCCTGCGCGCTGGTCAATCAGGACCTCGGCAAACTGCCCGCCGAAAAAGCTGCGCTGATCGCGCGCGCCGCCGACGAAGTGATCTCCGGCAAACTCAACGACCAGTTCCCTCTTCGCATCTGGCAGACCGGCAGCGGCACCCAGACCAACATGAACGCCAACGAGGTCATCTCGAACCGCGCCATCGAGATGGCCGGCGGCGCGCTCGGCTCGAAGAAACCGATCCACCCCAATGACGACGTGAACATGTCGCAATCGTCCAACGACACGTTCCCGACCGCAATGCACATCGCCGCCGCGGATCGCGTCAAGAACACGCTGATCCCGGCCGTAAAGAAAGTTAGCGACGCGATCGCAGCCAAGGCCGCGCAGTTCAACGATGTGGTCAAGATCGGCCGCACCCACCTGCAGGACGCCGTTCCGCTCACCGTCGGCCAGGAATTTGGTGGCTGGGCCAGCCTGCTGGAACGTGACATCAATCGCCTGGAACTGGTGCTGGACGGGCTTTATGACCTGGCCATCGGGGGTACCGCCGTCGGCACCGGGCTGAATGCTCACCCAGAGTTCGCAACGCGCGCCGCCGCGAAAATCGCCGAACTGACCGGACTTCCCTTCCGCTCGCATCCCAACAAATTCGCCGCGCTTTCCGCGCACGACGAGATTGTCTTCGCGCAAGGCGCGCTCGAAACGCTGGCCGCATCGTTCATGAAGATCTCGAACGACGTTCGCTGGCTCGCCTCGGGTCCGCGTTGCGGCCTGGGCGAACTCACCATTCCCGAGAACGAGCCCGGTTCCTCGATCATGCCGGGCAAGGTGAACCCCACCCAGTGCGAGGCCATGACCATGGTCTGCGCGCAGGTACACGGCGCGACGGCGGCGGTCGGCCTGGCCGGCTCGCAGGGCAACTTCGAGCTCAACGTCTACAAGCCGGTGATCATTTACAACTTCCTGCACTCGGTCACGCTGCTCAGCGACGCCTGCCACGGCTATGTCGAATTCATGATCAAAGGCATTGAAGTCGATCGCGCGAAGGTCGAATGGTACGTGGCGAATTCGCTGATGCTGGTAACGGCCCTGGCGCCGAAAGTTGGCTACGACAAAGCCGCGAAAATCGCCCACACCGCGCACGTGGACCACACCAGCCTGCGCGAAGCCGCGCTGAAACTGGGCTACCTCACCGGCGAAGAGTTTGACAAAGAAGTGCAACCAGCCAAGATGACCAGACCGTGATCAGTTCCTTGGTTGGACAAGCCGCAACAGGACGATGAGGCGTTTGTGGATAGCCTTCATGACTTCTGCGGGGGCAGGCTCTACGTATTTTGCACGGCGGACGTGCCAGTCAAGATTTCTTATCGCGTCGGCAAGAGCCACCCCAGTCGTTTTCATCCCGCCGGGCAGTGGAACCTCGAATGGATAGCCTTTTACTTGACTTGTCACCGGTATTACGACGGCTAGGCTGGTTTTGCGATTGTAGGCGACTGGAGATAATACAATCGCCGGACGCCAACCGCCCTGCTCGTGTCCCACGATCGGATCTAAATCAATCTTTACGACGTGGCCGGCATCGGGGATATAGCGCGCATCTACCATACCTCTTTTCCTACCGGCTTGCCCCAGTCAGTCTCGGAGTGTCGATTCTCCGTAGTGATCCCCGCCAGAAGGGACTCCAGCGTGAGTTTCGGGTTGAGCGGTCGCACTGTAAGGCGCCCGCCCTCCACCACCATTTCCACTTCATCCCCTTCTTTCATCTGCAACTCATCCAGTATGGCCTTGGGAACCCGCAGCGCCTGACTATTACCCCAAGCAACGACCTGTGTCCGGGAGGAGGCAGGCCCGAAACTCTCCTCCACCATCCCCAGGCGCTTGAGCGCTCTCAAGTGGTAAAGCACACTACCTTTGACGCCGCCGTTTTCTCTCGCCCATTCGTTCAAGAGGGCGTTGTACCGGCCGTTCCTGTCTACCATCGAGGCCAGTAATTCAAGCGAAACCGGTGCTGAACAAATTGAGAGAGCGTCGACCACCAAGGCTTTCTGTCCTCTGAATCTTGCATCACTCAGTTTGGGCGTCTTGGAGTACATCTTCTTGTTCACTGGCACGGCCTCTTCGTCGAGGTAATGGGACGCTAGCAATAACTATACACAAGTGGATATATATGTCAAGATATACTCCGAGGCGAAGCGGAGAGGACACGGCGAGCCCGAGCAACTGCCTTAGAGTCTGGAAAATTAATTTTACTTCTTGACCAAGCTCGAATGGCTGGCCACGCACTGCCAGTGCCCGTTCTCGAAGAACCACGTGTCGGTGAAGCGGCCCTGATGATCGTAGGGTTTGCTCTGGTAGGTGCCCTTCACGTGGTAGTTCCCGGTGACCACGGCGGCGTCGTGAAACAACCTCACCTTCACATCGTCAATGTTCATCAGGCTGGGCTTGTATTGCGGGTCGTGGATGTCGGCCAGAAATTTGTGCTTGTCGCTGACTTCGCCGTCGTACTCGGTGTTCACGAAGCGCTCCGAGACCAACTCCTGCAGCGCCCGGTCGTCACGGTTCACCTGCGCTTCGTTCCAGATGTGCTCCAGAATCATTAACTTGCTTTCGGTCTCGGCCTCCTGCGCGTGAAGGCGCACGCCTGCCCCGACGGCCAGCAACAGGAATACGAGTCCCAGACGGCGTAGCAAAGGGGGTGTCCTCACGAGCGAGGCAGGGGATGCCTTAAGTACACTCGTGCAAATGTTATCGTCCACCGCGATGATCTCTCCAGAACAATCCGCTTCGTAGAGTTACGCTGGTCATGCACCCTGGCGGCCAATCTCAGCCAGCGTCGTTACTGTTCTTTCAGTTTATTCAGCATCGCGACCGCGTTGGTATTGCTCGGGTTGAGTTCCAGAGATTTCTCATAGTTCTTCTTCGCCAGGTCGTTCTGCCCGTCGTTCATGTAGGCCTCGCCAAGACTGTCGTAAACGTTCCAGGAGCTGGGGTGTAGTTCGACATTCTTTTGAAACATCTGGATCGCCTCCGGCAGTTGCTTCGAAGACATCAGGAAGTAGCCCATCGAATTGATGGAATTCTCCGAAATTGCCCCGCTTGCCAACTCAGAGGAAAACAGCTTCAGGGCCGCGGGGCCTCCCTGGTCATGCACGGCGTGAGCAAACCGGAAGCTGGGCGAATCGTAATTGTCGTACTTCAGCCAGTCGAACGCCGGCTGTTCCCCGCCCATCGCATCCGCGACCACGCTTCGGGCGATCGAAAGGCCATTTTCGCTGTTGGCAAACATCACCAGGCCCGATTTCTTTGCTGGCCGTGCCACCACCCAGGCTTTGAACACGCCGTTGTCGCCCCAATGCCACAGGGACTCGCCTTCAGCCGTTTGCTGAATGCCCCAGCCCAGTCCCCAGAAAACCGTCTTTGACAGCTCTTTCGGCACCCGATCGGTGCAGTTCGTGCATTCGGGATCTACCGCAATCTGCGGCCGTTCCATCTCGCGCAAGGTGGCTGGCTTCAACCCTCTACCCGCCATCACCGCTTCCACAAACAGCGCATAGTCGTGGGTGGTGGTCGTCAGGCTGGCGGCCGCGTTGGCGTCAGTCGCTTTCGGAGGGCCGACAGGCGCGCCGTTTGCATCATGTCCGCTGGCGGCCGTCGTTTCATAGTCCGCGCGCCACACGTAGCTGCTGCTCGTCATGCCCAACGGTTCGAACACAGCCTCCCGCATGTAATCGTTCAGAGGTTTGCCAGTGATCTTCTCGACTGCCTTTTGCAGGAAAACCATGCCCGCGCCGGAATAGCTGAACCTCTCACCGGGATTGAAAAAGATGGTCAGGGGTTTGCCGTCCCCCGGCCAGTTGGGGAAGCCGGTGCGATGGCTGAGCACAATCCGCGCCGTAATTTGTTTGAAACGCGGATCACCGGCCGTGAACGCTTCCGGCAGATAAGGCGCGAGCGGCTCGTCGAGCTTGAGTTTGCCCGCATCCACCAGCTTAAGCACGCCATACGCAAATACCGGCTTGCTCAGCGAGCCCACGTTGAACACGGTGCTATCGGCGACCGGTTCTTTCGTCTTCGCGTTCTGGACGCCGTAGTTTTGCACCCAATAAGTCTTGCCGTGGCGGATCACGGCAACCGACAGGCCGGGAATTTCCGCCACTTTCGTCAGTTGGGGGATGTCTTGCTGTAGCTTGGCGGTCGCAGCGTCGTGGGACGGGGTGTCTGCACTGCAAAGCAGCGTTGGCGACAGGCTGAGTACAAAACAAAGAAGGGCGCGGAAATAGTTCATGAGGGTCTAGAGCAATTAGACGGGCCGTTGAGCAAAACGTGTGCAGACCAAACGCACTTGCCCTCTAGTACGACCAGCGTAACAGCGTCGCTCCTACGGTGAACCCGGCACCGACCGATGCGAGCAAGACAAGGTTTCCCTTCTTCAGGCGGCCTTCCTCGATCGCCGTGTTCATCGCCAGGGGAATCGTGCCGGCGGTGGTGTTGCCGAAGTCCTGAATGTTGATGACCACCTTCTCCAAGGCCAGGCCCAGCCGCTCGGCCGTGGCCAAGATGATGCGCCGATTGGCCTGGTGCGGAATGAAGCAATCGATGTCGGAGGCCTTCACCCCGTTGCGCGCCAGCAGCTTCTCGCAGGCTTCAGTCTGCTTGCGCACGGCAAACTTGAACACCTGCTGCCCGTCCTGATGCACGTAGTGCATCCGCTTGTCCACGGTTTCGTGGGAGGCCGGATTCAGGCTGCCACCCGCTGGCATGTTCAAAAAACACGCGCCTGAGCCGTCTACTTCGTGGATGAAGTCGATCAAGCCGGTATCGTCGTCGGAAGGCTCCAGGATCACCGCGCCCGCGCCGTCGCCAAAAATCACGCAGGTCGCGCGGTCGGTGTAGTCAATGATGGAAGACATTACGTCGGCCCCAATCACCAGCACGCGGTCGTGGGAGCCAGTGGCGATGTACTGAGCTCCGGTTTGCAGCGAATAGAGAAAAGCAGAGCATGCTGCCGACAGGTCGACGCCCCAGGCGCCCTTCGCCCCCAGCTTGTCCTGCACCAGGCAGGCGGTGGCCGGAAACAGCATGTCAGGGGTCACAGTACCAACGATGATGGCCTGAACGTCCTGCGGCGTCATGCCACGCGCAGCCAGCGCCTTGCGGGCTGCCTCCGCGGCCAGGTCGCTGGTCGCCACACCTTTTTCCACAATGTGGCGCTGGCGAATGCCCACGCGCTCCATGATCCAGTCGTTGTTGGTGTCGACCAGTTTTTCCAGGTCGGCGTTGGTCAAAAGGCGCGGCGGCACGTAAGTCCCGAGCGCACTGATCTTGGTTCGGCGTAGCGTTTTGCCTGGCGTGGGTTGGTTCAACGAGCACTCCTTCTAAATCGAAACTCAGTATTGTGAAGGATTGCTGCTAGAAAGTCTAACCCGGACCAGCGGCCACATGTCTTCTCCGCACCCTCAGCGACACAACTCTGCCACAACCGTCGCAGACCGTGCTACGCGACTTGACGTTCCGACTCGTGCGCCATCCATTCGCGGATGAAATTGGGACATGATGCTAGGTCGAACTCGCGGTTCTCCCCGTTCTTTAGAAAAAACAGCGCAGCCCGGTCGATCTCCACCAGTTGCTCCAGGTTCAGCACTACCCATAACTGGCAATCGGCCGCCGCCTGGACCAGGCGGTCAAGATATTCGAGATGCCCGTCAAACAGCTTGCCGGAAACGCGAATGGTTACGGAAGGAATTTCGAAACTAGAAGATTTGCCGCGCATGTTTCTCCTTGCGGCTGCGACGACTGAACTCTGCCGCGAGCCCTATGACCTATGGATGCGGCTCGCGCACCCTTCTTGCGTAAAGAGAGGTAAACAGCAGAAATGATTTGGGCTGGGGTGTTGCGAGGGTGGGAAAAGTCAGGCACCGGCGACCCGCTGCACACGAAAGAGCTCGTTACCGTTGCTTCCTTCCGGACCTGGCGGGGTTGGCGAGAAAACGTCGCGCGGGACCGATGCCCGACACACCAGTTTATCATCGGACCCCGCTCTGCCTAGCCAATCCGACCCGTCCGATCAGCGATTCCCCCCGGTCATGTGACTTTCGGTGCAAGAAACGCGTTCGAAAGCCTTCCCTTCCACAGCGCGGTCGTCAACAATAGAACCTGGATGTCCTCGCCCACAGCTCAACTCGACCCGACGCGTGAATTTCGGGCAGCGGAGCCCTCGTTTGATCTCAACCGATACTTCGAGATCAGCTTGTATCTGCTGGCAGCCATATCGTTTGTGTCACTAGCGGCGAGCGGCGGCTTGAATCTCCTGATCGTGATTTTGGCCGGCGCAGTCTTCGCGGTGCGGGCGCTGCAGTTGCTCCGTGGTGAAGCCGTCCTGCTCCAGGAACAGTGGGCCACGTTCGCGGCCCTGGGCTACTTTGCCTTTTTCCTGTTCGACTATTCGATCATTTCCCGCAGCTTCCTGCCTCCGGTGGTACACCTGGTGCTGTTCGCCACGCTGATCCGGTTGTTCACGCTGCGCCGGGACCGCGATCGTGTCACCCTCGCTGCGCTTTCGTTTCTGATGATTCTTGCCTCCGCGATCATCACCGTCGACAGCCTGTTCCTGCTCTGCTTCTCCGCCTTCCTGCTGATTGCCGTTGTCACTTTCATTCTGATGGAGATGCGCTACTCGCAACGCGCCAGCACGCTCGCAGTGACCGCGCGGACTGCCGGCGCCGAGCGACTTCCCTCTCTTATGGCGCGGCTCGGCCCCGCGCTTATGCTGCTGATTCTGCTGATCGGCGCCGGCATTTTCTTTGTGCTGCCGCGACGTTCCGCCGGTTATCTCGGCGGATATTCTTTCGGAAACGATCTCTCCACCGGCTTCAGCAATAAAGTTGCTCTGGGCCAGATCGGCCGCATCCAGCAGTCCGACGCCGTCGCCATGCACATTCAGATCGCTGGCGACTCCGA
>Ga0209698_10003844_pt1 | contig 16602 bp, 10 predicted proteins | sample LitLauG_LLR_2012_FD_187203 | JGI IMG/M metagenome (GOLD analysis project Ga0209698, IMG submission 187203) | Freshwater sediment microbial communities from Pennsylvania, USA - Little Laurel Run_MetaG_LLR_2012 (SPAdes) (version 2) | ecosystem: Environmental > Aquatic > Freshwater > Creek >...
TTGCGTTTCTGCATTTGCCGCGCCACACCTGAGGTTCTTCTTCGAGGGCTGCTTGTGTTTTGTTAAAGATGTTCCTTTCCTAGATGTAAACTTGGCGTGCTCCTTAAACTACAACATTGCGGAGATGCGCAAATGACACAGGCCATATTCTTGTCGACACTTATTTCTGTGATGGTCGCAGCCGGGGCGCTGGGTGGAGTTGCGAATTACTTTTTGACCCGGAAGGAGGACCCAGAAGGGAGCAATATCACAAAGAGCATTGTCATTGGAATCGTCGCTGCATTTCTCGTACCGCTTTTTCTCAACATGATTTCAAGCAATCTCACAGAGGCAATTCGGGGCAGTCCAACCACTCCGGCTGACTTGTCCAAGATTTTAATTTTTGCGGGTTTTTGCCTAATTGCCGCAATCTCGTCTAAAGCTTTTATCCAGACTCTGTCTGAACGTGTTCTGAAGAAAGTCGAAGAAACCAATAAGAAAGTTGAGGAAGTTAAGAAGGTGGCTCAATCGGCGCAAGAAAAGGCTTCTGAAGCCGACGCTATTATTCAGAAGAACATCGAGTCAGACGGGACAGACATTTCTGGCTTAATAGCTCCCACGGAGAGCGTCTCCGAAAACGAGCGTAAGATCCTGCAAGAACTCGCTACTGGGGAAAAGGCGTATCGGACTCGTACGAGTGTGGCGAGGCATATCGGGCTGGTGAAATCTGAGGTCGACCGTATCGTGGACGAACTGAAGGAGAAGAGCTTAGTCGACGCTAAGCTACTAGAGGACGCGAGCGGAGCGAAAAGGAAGAGGTGGTACATAACGCCTAAAGGGCGTGCAGCGGTTGCCGCGTCTCCTGAGATGCAGACATAATCATTTCATTCGCGAAACTGTTTGGCGGATGCCACTAGAGCAGTGCTACGATGTCTTTATCAATACCATCAATACCAAGATGGGCCGTAGGGAAGTGAAACAGAGTTGTCGGTGTTGCTGTTGTGGCCGCTGAGAGAATTGGTCCGGTGGTGATTTTGACGAGGGTTAACGCTACACCCCGGAAAACAAAAGGCTAACCAAAATGCGGAGAGTCGAATCCCACTCTCTCCGCCAAGTTATTGAAAATAAATGAGTTGCTGTGTTTTTTGAGACGCGCCGCATCCCACTCTCCGCATTGCTTTTCTTCTTTGAAATGAGCGACATGCAGTTGGGCGCGCCCCCTGGAAAATCCCATTAAGGTGAAAACAACCGATTCAGAATCGGTCTTTCCATCGGCGGGGAGAGATTGCCAGACCCAGTCAACTGATTAGGAGGATGTGTTCCCGAGAGAAGGCTATGGATGATGGTCGGCAGCGAGAAGAATGCTCTACGTCTTGCGAACCGATACAACGGTGGCAGTGTAGCGGTCGGCTCGCAGCAGGGAGACACTGTACTCAATCGGGACGCGCTGCACATCGTAGGTCGTTTCCTTGATCGAAAGGAGCGCACTTCCGGGCGATGTCTGCAAGACACGCGCTTCTTCCTCGCCGGCAGTGACCGCGCCGATCACTTCCTCCGCCCATTGCAGCTTCCGCCGGTAGACGTTTTCGAAAACGTGGTAGAGGGACTGCTTAGCCAGGTCTTGTTTCTCAATTCCGGAGAAGAGGCGAACCGGCAAATGACTGGTGACGACTGCCACCGGTTTCTTGTTTACGAAACGAAGGCGCTGCAGGCAGTAGGTCTTTTCATCCGCAGCGAGTTTGAGGGCTTGCGCGGTCTCAGGATCCGGCTCCTCTACCTCAAGGGCCAAGACCTTCGCTGAGGGGACCAACCCGCGCCGCCGCATTTCTTCGCTGAAGCCGCGCAGCTGCTGGAAGTCCCACGGGACGCGCCCAGACCCGACGATCGGCCGTTTTCCTTTGGCCATGATCAACAGGCCCTCGGAGCGGAGCTTCTGAAATGCCTGCCGGACGGGCATCTTGCTGATGCCTAGCGTACGGGCCACTTCGCCTTCGGAGCAGAAAACCTCTCCCTCGTGAATCTCGCCCCCCTTGATCAGGGTGCGTACCTGGTCGACGATTTGCTCGTAATAGGGGACGAAACTGGCATTGTCGATCACCAGACCCAGAGACTCAGTTTTGGGCGCCTCGCCTCGCTCGCTTCTGGGAACGATCGTTTGTTTAGCCGACATGGATACATAGTATACAACGTTTATATGTCAGTTGGAATAGGTCCTCTGGCGGATATTATATCGGCGAGATGATTGTCTCATAAAATACACATAATAAATAGGTTACTTGGATATCTCGCTGGCTCCTCTACTGCTCATGCCTTCTCTGATCAAAATAAAGATTGACAACATATATACATATGATGTTTTCGTGTTGGCATGCTCGAGTTTAAGGACCGCGGTTTGCATATTTTGATTTGCGCGACCGGTGAACCGGTTCTCGATCACAGACGCAAAGTGCGGGACGGAGTAAGAGTGTCGATACGTCCGGGATGGATGATAGTGGCAGCGTTGATCGTCCTGGCATGCCTGTCGGCTGTGGCGCAGGATGGCTCGCGCCCCGCGCTTCGTGGTTCGTTCCTGCAACCGGCATTGGGGGACGCGTGGACGTTACAGCAATGGCGCAACGAGTTCCACTACATGAGGAAAGCTGGACTTGATCAGATGGTCCTGCAGTGGACCGCCGACAGCAAGGGAAAGACCACCATTTATCCCTCCGGGCTCGCCGGCTATACGCAGAACACGCAACATGATGTCGTCGATCGAGCTCTCGATGCGGCGGACGCCAGCGGCGCACAAGTCTACCTCGGTCTGCAAATCAACGACGACTGGTGGACGATCTACCTGTCGGACAAATCCTGGCTCAACAATGAGGCCAAGCTTGCCGACGTGTTGGCCGACGATCTCTGGAAGCGCTACAGCCACCACAAATCTTTGACGGGGTGGTATCTGGGGTTCGAGGTCGATAACATCGCAACCACTTCCGCAGAGTGGGACAACCTGGTCGCTTTCTACCGGGTCGTGGGCAATCACCTTCACAAACTCACGCCGTGCAAGCCGATCCTGATTTCACCGTTCTTCAGCGCCACCGCAGACCTTTCGTCTTCCCAGTGGCAAACCATGTGGGAGTACATTCTGAAACGTAGTCCCATCGACATTCTCGCCCTACAGGATGGAGTGGGTGCGGGGCATGCCACGAAGAACGATCTGCCCGCTTGGTTCAGCGCCGTCGGGAATGCGATTCAGAATTCCCGTCCGCAGATGCAATTCTGGGCTGACACGGAAACCTTCAACATGGACAGCGAACCCCAGGTGATCCATTCGATCGTGAACGATATGCGTGCGGTGCGGCCCTACGTCAGCAGTTATCTCAGCTTCAGTTTCAATCACTATTTGAGTCCGCAGCAAGTAAACCCGCTGTACTACGAGACGTATCTGAAGTACCTCGCGACCGGAAAGGTTGAGTCCGTGCGTCCGACGATGCCGATGAACCTGAACAGCGTGGCCGTGGATTCCACGAGGATTCGTCTCGCCTGGCGCCCCTCTACGGACAACATAGGCGTGGCCGGCTACAAAATTCGCCGGGACGGCAAACATGTAACGACGTCGTACGACGCGACGACGACCTACGTGGATTCCGGACTCGATTCCAGTACCACCTACACCTATGAGATTAGGGCATTCGACGCGGCTGGGAATGAATCCGCCGTAAGCAATCCAACAACGGCGACGACACCGGAGCCGCATCTGTATCCGACCAACATTTCTCTGGACAAGCCGTACACGGCGACGATGCCTGCGGATGCCAGCTATCCCGATACAGGTGGCCGCGAGTTGACCGACGGCATCTTAGCCTCAACCGACTACGCCGATCCTGCTTGGCAGGGCAGGGCCACCACGAACATCTATTCATTCACCATCGATCTCGGCGCCAAGCAGGTCATTAAGGAAATCCGCAGCGACTGGCTTCAAGACGAGCCTTCGGGGATTTTCCTGCCAAAGCAACTCACCTGTCTGGTCTCTGACGACAACGTGAACTTCACCGTAGCGGGTGCGGTGAATCGGCCCTCGCCCGGCGATGAAAATCTGTCGAGGTGGTACACCCTGACAGACTTGACCGGTGTAAACGGTCGCTACGTAAGGGTTCTAGTCAAGCCAGGATGGAACGCGGGTTGGACTTTTCTCGACGAGATCGAAGTACGCCAGTAGTACTGCGAGCGCAAGAAGCAGGAGGCAAGCACGGTGCAGAACATGAGAGTAATTCGGCTGATGGGAGTTGGCACGATCGCCTGCGCGACTCTTCTAGGGCAGGCGCCGCTTCTGTCAGGTCAGCAGGCGAATCCAAAGCCAGCCACCGCTGCAACGATCAAGAAGTTGCCGCCGGTTCATCTCGACGGCCAGTACTTCACGCGGGATGGCAAACGGTTTCTGCCCGTGGGAGCGCACTGGGTGCCGGCGAAGGCGGCAATGCAGTGGCCGGTTCAGTGGGATCCAGTCGACATCGAAGCCGACTTCGCGAAGATGCACGAACTCGGCTACAGCATCGTCCGTTTCGACATGATGTGGGCGTGGTTTGAGCCACGGCCCGGCGACTACAACCCGGTCGCATTTCAGCAACTCGACTACTTTGTTTCGCTGGCGCACAAATATCAGATCTACCTTCACCCTTCCTTATTTATAGGCGGAGAAGTTGGAGAAGCCTATTGGGATGTGCCCTGGCGGCACGGCCGCCATCCTCACTCTGATCCGGAGATGCTGAGACTCGAGACGAACCTGGCGGCCGAGTTTGGTCGTCGCTATGCCAACGAGCGCGCAATTATCGCCTGGGATCTCACCGACGAGCCTCCATTCTGGATCGTGCAGGCGCAGACCACCGACGCTATGGCGATCAACTGGACTCGTTTGATCGCGGGCGCGATTCGCCGCGAGGACAAACTTCATCCCATCGTCATCGGGACCAGCGGAGAAGAAGTCGGTCATGGCCCATTCCGGCCCGACAATATTGCCAAGGAAGTCGATTTCTTCAGCGTGCACCCCTTCACGATTTATAGCTCCGATCTTTTTCCCGATCCCATGCTTTCGGAGCGCGGAACCTACGGCGCGGCATTCGAGATTGCATTGTCCAGTGGCGCCGGACATCCCGCGATGATCCACGAGATGGGCGGCTCGACCGCGCAGTACTCGCCCGAACGAGTGGCTCTCTACGATCGCCTGCAAATGTATTCCGGGTTAGCCGCTGGATCGATTGGCGTCGATCTTTGGTGCTACACGGATGCATCACCGGAGCAGTATCACAAAGCGCCCTATTTGCGAACTCCGCAAGAGACGCGTTGGGGCATGACGACCTGGGATCGTCAGGACAAGCCTCTGGCTACTGAGTTCAAGCGGTTTTCAAAGATCGTAAGTCAGCTCGATCTGACCGGTGTGAAGCCGGCTCCGGCCGAGGTTGCCATTCTCATTCCCGGTGAATGGGCGCGAACGCATGGCGATTTTTCCCGCTTCGGCCTGACCGGGCCTGAGGTTACACCGTACGTTTCCACATTCGATGGCGATGCTATTCCCGGGCAGGCTGCGCCCAGTACGGGCGCAGACAACTCGTGGCTGATTGGTTCCGCATTGAACTCCTTTATCCTCGCGCACCGCGCGGGCCTGAAAACAGATTTTCCACGGGAGTATGACGAGTGGACGAAACGGCCGATGCTGTTCCTGCCTTCTCCCCTAACAAGCACTGCCAGCGTCATTGCGCACGTGCATTCCGACTTTTACGAGAAAGCAAGAAAGTATGTCGAGAATGGCGGATTCCTTTACGCGTCGGTGGCCGCCGACGCTGCTATTCCCGACATGGAAACGATTTTCGGCGCGCGACTGGTGGATACCGCGGTGGTCTCGGACGTCACCCTGAAGATCGTCGAGCCCTTCGGGGGCCTGAAGCCGGGTGACATCTTTCACTACTCAGTTCCCGGCGCGAACCCGCGCGTTTGGGGCGCGTTGCTCGAGGTTAAGGGCGGAAAGGTCGTCGCCGTCGATCAAGATGGACGGCCTGCTCTCATCGCAAACACAATCGGCACTGGAAAAACTCTGCTTTCCGCCTATCCGATCGAAACTTATCTGGCCAATACCCCCGCGGCATATGAAAAGCCAGAGAACACTTATCGCATTTACGAGGCGTTCCGTAACTGGACCGGAGTGAAGGCCGCGTTTCAGAGCGACCAGCCTTCGGTGGAAGTGACTTCGTTGCGCGGAGATGATCACGGATATGCGGTCGTTGTGAATCACGGTGCGCAGGCATTGAAGGCGACGATCACAACGTCGTTGGCGGTCAAATCGCTCCGCCAGGTTGGACCGGAGAATTCCAAAACGCTGGCGGTTACAGGAAGCACCTGGAAGATGGATCTGGAACCCTACGAAGCAGTCATCGTGGAGTGGAAGTAAATCGTGGAAGGAAACGACATGATTGGCGCGGTTGATATCGGTGGCACAAAGATCGCGGTTGGACTGGTGGATGACGCGGGTCGCGTGCTGTCGCGCGCTGAGTGCCCGACCGACCCAGAAAGTGGCTACACGGCAGCCCTTGAGCGGACGCAACAAATGCTCCGCGCCTTGTCATCGACCGCTGGCGTAAAGCTGGCTGGCATCGGGATTGGGAGCACGGGGCCTATCGATCCGTTCACGGGCGAGATCGGGGAAGTCAATTTCTTCCCCGCGTGGAAGGGCAACAACCCCGTCGTCGATCTGGCGCGAAGCTTCGGCGTGCGCATCGCAATGGAAAACGATGCCGATGCCGCGGCTCTCGCCGAGGCGGCGTGGGGCGCAGGGAAGGGCAAGACGAGCCTGATCTACGTGACCGTAGGAACTGGTATTGGTGCGGGCGTCGTTCTCCAGGGGCGTCTTTATCGCGGTGTGGATGGTGCGCACCCGGAGATCGGCCATCACGTGATCGAGTCCTCCGGGCCAGCGTGCGTATGTGGTTTTCACGGGTGCTGGGAATCGCTCGCGGCCGGCCCCGCAATGGTTGGTTGGGTCGAGGGCAGGATGCCTGCGGACTACCCGCATCGCGCCAACCTGACTGCGAAACGAATCTACGAACTCGCGGACGAGGGAGATTCATTGGCGCTCCAGGCGTGCGAGCGGGAGGCTCACTACCTCGGGCTGGGGTTGGCGAATCTGGTCACGCTATTCACGCCGAACGCCATTGTGCTGGGCGGCAGCGTAATGAAGAGCGCCGTCCGCTTTCTCGACAGCATTCGAGCAACGATCGTCCGCTGTTGTCGCCTCGTTCCCTCTGAAAAAACGGAGTTGACCTTAGCCTCTCTGGGGGACGATGCCAATCTCATCGGCGCTGCTCGAGTTTGGCATCACCGGTTTGCGCGAGAGGAGGAACACCGTGCTTGAAGATCTCGCGATCATCGAAGGCGAATATCTTCGGGACATTCTTCATCAGCCCCAGGCTCTGGAGAACACTCTCGCCGCCCTGGAAACGTCGAAGCCCTTGCAGGACGTTGCAGCGCGATTGAACGCAGGCAAAGTCCAACGAGTCGTGTTAACTGGCATGGGCTCTTCGTTTCACGCCCTGCATCCACTGAACCTGCAGCTGATCAGTCACGGCATCACGGCGCTGATGGTCGAAACATCCGAACTGGTGCACTACAACAAGCAACTCTTTGATCCCAAAACTTTGATTATTGCCGTTTCGCAGTCCGGACAGAGCGCAGAGATGGTGCGCCTCGCGCAGACGAACCATAAACGCTGCACAACGATCGCAGTGACCAACACGCCCGACAGTGCGCTGGCCAGTCATGCGAACGCTGCAGTGTTGACGAATGCCGGCAGTGAATTTTCCGTGTCCTGCAAGACGTATGTCACGGCGCTCATGGCGTTGAAATGGCTCGGAGATGTCTTGTGTGAACGCAGTCTTCGCCACACCCGCAAGGAACTGAAGGAGGCGTGTCCCGCCGTCGCTGCGTATCTCGCGGACTGGAAGGATTATGTTCGCAGCCTGGCTCTGGCTCTCAAGAATACGCGTCACCTGTTTCTCGTCGGGCGTGGAGCGTCGCTGGCAAGCGCCTGTACCGGCGCTCTGATCATTAAGGAGTCCGACCACTTTCCCGCGGAAGGCATGAGCAGTGCGGCTTTCCGGCACGGGCCGTTCGAAATGCTGGGAAGCGAAACCTTCGTGCTCGTTTTCGCCGGGGACGCCAAGACTCGCGCCTTGAACCAGCGCCTGCGCGACGACATTCGTCAGCAGGAAGGAAACTCCGAACTCGTGGATAAAGATGCTTCCTTGCCCGCTTTCAGTATTGCGGAGCACGGCCCAGGCATCCGTCAAATTCTGGAAATCCTGCCCGTGCAGATGATCACGCTGGCATTGGCCGCTCGATCTGGGCGGGAAGCGGGCCGCTTCGAACTTGCGACCAAAGTGACGACGACAGAGTAAGAAAGCCAGGAAGGACTTGTGACAATGGCACGAAATCGCTACATGGTCGGTTTGGTCTTCCTGACATTCTTCGTGATGTCGCTGTTGACCAACATCCTGGGCCCGATCGTGCCTGACATCATTACGAGCTTCGGTGTCAGCCTGACGGCAGCGGCCGTGCTGCCCTTCTCCTTCTTTATCGCTTATGGCGTAATGTCGATCCCGGCCGGATTCTGGGTGGAACGCTTTACGGAAAAACCGGTGATGATTGCCGCATTCTTGGCCGGCACTATCGGATCGCTCAGTTTCGCTCTCTTTCCTACCTACCACGTTGCGGTGGTGTCGCTGTTCGTCATGGGCGCCGGAATGGCGACGCTTCAGGTAGCCATCAATCCGCTACTGCGCGTAGCGGGTGGAGAAGAGCATTTCGCATTCAACTGTGCATTCGCTCAATTGATTTTCGGCTCCGCCTCGTTCGCCAGCCCGCGAATTTACTCCTATCTCGTGGAGAACCTGGGCAAGCCTTCCGCCAAAGGCAATCTGCTGCTCGAGACTCTCGGCGGGATGACGCCGCCGGCTCTTCCGTGGGCTTCGATGTACTGGATCTTCGCCGTGTTCACGATACTGATGATTCTCGTGCTGGGGTTCGCGCGCTTTCCCCGCGTCGAACGAACAGGTGAAGAGACAGCCGGCTCAGTCCAGATGTACGGCAGCCTTCTGCGCAAGCCGATGGTGTGGATGTTCTTCCTCTGTGTCTTTGCCTACGTGGGTTGTGAGCAAGGCACAGCCGACTGGACTTCCAAATTTCTCGATCAATACCACGGCTATGACCCGCACACGACCGGAGCGACCGCCGTCTCCTGGTTCTGGGGAATGCTGACGGCCGGATGCTTCATCGGAATGGGCCTGCTCAAGCTTTTCGACAGCCGCAAGGTGCTCATCGGATTTTCCGTCGGTGCGCTGCTCTGTCTCACGGCAGCGCTGTTTGGACCCGCCCGCGTTTCCCTGATTGCGTTCCCGGCTATCGGACTCTTCGCTTCGATCATGTGGCCCGTGCTGGTTTCCCTGGCCTTGAACTCCGTCTCTGAACACCACGGTCCTTTCGCAGGAATCCTCAGCACAGGAATCATGGGCGGAGCAGTCGTGCCCTTGATCATCGGGCGTATTGGAGATTTCGCAAGTCTCCGTACTGGGATGGCTTTTCTGTACCTGACGTTCGGGTGCGTTCTCAGCGTGGGCTTCTGGGCTCGGCCGATCATCACGAATGCCACGATCGTGAATCGTGAAAGCGGAGTCGAAGCCGTGCCAGACGGCGTGAGGGCGAAATGACTTCGGGAAGAAACTGCGGAGGACGAACGCTAGCGAGACGAAAGTGGATGGTTGCCGTCATAGGCGCCATCTGCACGCTCAGCGCGTCCTGCTGTGCGCAGACCATACCCGAGCCAATCCACGGTGTGACCGTCGACGACAAGAACGATATTCGCGACAAGGCATTCACAGCAAAGCTGCTCGATTCGCTGCGACATCTGTCAGTGAAGCCCACAGTGAGGGTCGTCTACTCACCGGGGAAGAAAGACGGTTCCTTCCCTGCCGCGTCGTACCTCGACGCAACGCGGCAGATCAAGAGCGTCGGCTACGTCTTCGGCCAGCCGGTGGATTCGTTTTACATGAGGTGTTTCACGCCTGCGGAGCACCTTGCCCGTTTCAAAGACTACATCACCACGCTGGGCTCGGTGGTTGACATCTGGGAAGTGGGAAATGAAATCAACGGCGAGTGGCTCTTTGGAAAGACAAAAGGCTGTTCTCCTAGAGCGTCCGTGAAGTCCACGTCCCCAGCCGACGTCGTGACCAAAATGACCGAGGCCTATGACTATCTCAAGTCGCAAGGCCAAGTCACGGCGCTCACGCTCTACTACAACACGCCATGCCGAAAACCTGCTGCCAACGAGATGTTCATGTGGGCAAATGCGAATGTGCCGACTCGCATGAAGAACGGTCTGGACTACTTGTTTGTGAGCTATTACGAAGTGGACTGCAAAGGGCATAAGCCGGACTGGCAGCGGGTTATGAGCCAGCTAGCAACGATGTTTCCCAACTCAAAGCTAGGCATTTCGGAGTTCGGCTGGTCGGAAAAGAAACCGTCCAACGCAGTTGTGAGGGACCTGGTCCAACGTCACTACGCCATCCATCCCAGTGTCTCGAAGTGGGTCGGCGGCGGTTTTTATTGGGAGTTTGCCATCGACATGGTTCCTTACGACCCATCTTCGGATTCGTTGTGGAACACGATTAATACAGCGATGGCAAACCAGACATAGCGCATTCAACTTTCGATGAGGAGCCTAAATGTTCAGCACGATTTATAAGTTCCGAGTTCTGACAGCAGTGACGCTTTTCATTCTTGCCATGGCAGGAGTTGTCTTCTCGCAAGAACATCCCAAGGCGGTGCCGTACCTCAATCTCACCACTCCACGACACGTGCTTCCTGGCGCGCAAAAGTGGGAGGAGGGCGAGTTTCCGCACACCATGTCGGTGCTGGAGATGAACCGGGGAGGATTCCGCTACTGGGGATGGTACGGGCTGAATGAAGGCCGCGGAATCGGCCTGGCGCGCAGCAACGATCTTGTGACCTGGACCAAGTATGACCAGAATCCGCTGTGGACGAATGCACGCTGGCCCTCGGTTCTCTCTGGAGCTGATGCGAAAGACAAAGACCTGCTCTACATGGCAATCACCCGCGACTACGACACGCCGAGCAGCCACATCGTGCTGGCCAGTTCTCGCGATGGACTTCATCTCGCCGAGTTAAAGATTCTCGTGGCAGGCGTTCCCAACCAGCGCAACCAGAATCCGAACCTCTTTTGCGATCCGCGCAACGGGCGTTTCTATCTCACCTTCTATCGCGGCAACGACAAAGATCATTTCGAGATCATCAGCAAGAGTGCTGATTCCGTCATCGACCTGGACAAGGCTCCCGAAAGACTCCTGCTTAAGTCCGAGACGACGATCGCGGCTCCCACGTTGCTATATGTCAAAGATGCAGTCAGCGTCGGGGGAAAGAAAAGCGGGATCTACTATCTCGCCACTGAAATTTATCCGCACCGCTACACCGACGATCCTGAAGGCGAGTGGCAAGTGAAGATCTTCGCGGCAGACTCACCCGATGGTGATTTCCAGCCCGTGGAGGGCAATCCCATCATGAGCGGCCAGCGCGCCTGCCTGTTCCAGCACATCTTCAACGACCGGTTTTATGGATATGACTGTCATCTGGAATCGCCCGATCATTGGGTGCTTGAGGAAGTCGAGGCCCCGTTGCACTAAGGTACCGCGCGCCGCTCTTCGCCATGAGCAGCCAGCGCGCACGCGAAAACAGTGATTAGAGAACCGAGGAGACTGCTATGACATCCGCTTCGTCCAACTTCGCATCCCAGAGGACCCGCAGGTCGGCGACTCCGCGCATTGCGGCCATCCTATCCCTCGCGGCATTTCTGACTCTCATTCAGTGGACAATCCCAGCTCATGCCCAACTTTATGCCGGTTCTGTCACCGGAGTGGTCGCTGACCAGACGGGAGGCATGATCTCAGGGGCGGACGTGACGCTGGTAGATTCGGAGAAGGGCTTCACCTTTACTTCCAAGACCGACACCAATGGACGCTACCTTTTTCGCGCGGTGGCGCCTGGCACTTACAGCCTCTCGGTCAAGGCTTCCGGGTTCAAAGAACGAAACCGTACCGGCATTACCGTCGACGTTAACCAGAATGTCAGCGTGGATTTCGCGATGCCGGTTCTAGGTACTCTTGAAACCGTCAATGTCTCCACGTCCGCGCCGTTGCTTGGTACTGAGGATGCGGTCACCGGCCAGGTTGTCGACCGGAAGTTCATTAATGACCTTCCTCTGAATGGAAGAGGTGTTTTCAACCTGGCATTCCTCGCTCCCGGGGTTACTGAGGTCGATGCGGCGTGCATGGGTTGCTCAGCCAACAACTTCATCTCGAATGGAACCCGGAATGCCACAGCCGACATCCTCATGGACGGCGTAACAACCACGAACTATGAGCAGAACAGCGGTATTCGCGTGGACACTTACACGCCATCGGTCGACGCTGTCGAAGAGTTCAAAGTCCAGGAATCGAATTTCAGCGCTGAATTCGGCTTCAGTGGTGCCACCATCATTAATCTTGTTACTCGCTCGGGCACGAACAAGTTTCACGGCAGCGGATACGAATTTCTGCGCCATTACAAGTTGGACTCGAACAACTATTTCAACAACCAGCAGGGAATTCCGATTCCTGCGTTGCGCCGCAACAATTTTGGCGGAACCATTGGCGGACCGATTTTCAAGAACAAGACTTTCTTTTTCTTTGACTACGAAGGCATGCGCCTGACGTCGGCTGCAGGACCGGTCTTTTATGGAGTGCCCAGCGACGCTGAGCGGCAAGGGAACTTTGGTGAGGTCTGCGGATACAACGGTGGAACCTTCGACTCCCAGGGGATCTGCTCGACCTCGGTGGGCCAACTTTGGGATCCTTACTCCGGGACCTACGATCCGGCCGTGGGCGGTGCAAGACGGCAGGCACCCATCCCCTTCAACAATCTCGCAACCTACACCAGCACGGTGGACGCGAACCATCCTGGCAACCAGATCCTGGCGAACAATCCGGGAGCCGCTCCCTATCGCCTCCCTGTCGGCGCCGGAAACCTGATCGACCCCGTAGCTTTCAAGCTCATGCAGTACTTCCCCGAGCCGAACTTGAACGTCGGCAGTTCCAGCTATAATCCGTTCTTTAATCGCGTTGACTCAGGCTCGACCAGGAGCAGCAACAATCAGTGGGACCTGAAAATCGATCACCGCTTCAGCGAGAAGAACCTGCTTAGCGGAAAATACTCGCAACAAGCGAGCAATTCGACGCCTTTCAACTGCTTTAAGAACTACGCCGACCCGTGCTCAAGTGGACCGGTCACCGGCACCGCTCACATGTTTGCCCTGAACGACAACTATATGTTCAGCCCCACCTTGCTACTGAACATTTCCTATGGCGTTTCTCGGGGAACGTATTTTTATCCCAGTAATGCCGGGACCTTTCCCAAGGGAGTCTCAGCCGTGGATCTGCTGGGCGAGCCGGCGTACATGAAATCTTCTGGTTACGACTGGTTCCCGGCAGTTGGGATCGGTGGCGGCTATGGATCTGCCGGCCCCTACAACAACATTGGCACCGAACTCTATAGTTACGCCAAGCAGGGACAGGAGACGCATCACCTGATCGGAACGTTGGACTGGGTGAAGGGTCCGCACGACATCAAGTTCGGCGGGGAAGGACGGTTGCATCGGCTCAATTTCACGCAGCCCAACTATGCTCCGGGCGGATACTACAGCTTCGATCAGACCGGCACGTCGAACTACGATCCTGGCTGCATTCCGAACCCTCCAGCGGTGAATTGCGATCCATTGGGTGGCGACGGGATGGCGAGTTTCCTGATCGGTGTACAGCCGAACTCCTGGGGCATGTACGAGATTCCGAACTCGGTGGCCAGTCAGAATTTCGAGTTTGCCGGATTTGTCCAAGACAACTGGAAAACGAACGATAAGCTGACTCTCAATCTCGGCCTGAGATACGAATTGGTTTTACCTCGTACCGAGCGGAACAACGAGCTGAACTGGCTCGACCCGAACGCCGTTTCTCCCATAACTCTCGATGGCCAGAACCTGAAAGGTGGCGAGAGATTCGCCAGTTCCGGCGATCGGCATTCCTACGCAGCAGACTTCAAGAATATTCAGCCTCGTTTCGGTTTCGCCTACCGAGCACTTCATAACACTGTCGTGCGCGGCGGATACGGCATTTACTATTCCGCATGGAGAGGCGCAGTGGCCGGGACCTCGGGAGTCGGCCAGCAGGGTTTTGATCAGTTGTCGTACCTGGTGACCTCGTTTTGGGGAGATGGAGCCACGCCCGCTGCCCGAATGAGCAATCCTTATCCTAACGGCCCGATTAAGCCTCCGGGCAGCAGCCTGGGGCTGTTGAACGACGTCGGATATGGCGGATACGGCCCCATCCGAAATATCAGTAACAAAGTGCCTTACGAGCAGAGTTGGAGCTTTGGTCTGCAGCACGAAACTCGCTTTAACCTCGTGTTAGACGCCTCGTACATCGGCAAGAAGGGAACGCACCTCTATTACGCCAATGCCGGCAGCATCAATCACTTGGGACCTGAGATCGAGCACTACAACAACGCTCAGTTGGCGGACCTGGCGTCATTCGTTGACAACCCGTTTGCGGATCCGACCCGGTCGAATGCGTCGCAGATCATCTCCGATCCCAATAATCCGCTTCTCTATTCGCAAATCCAGAAAATGCAGCTTCTGATGCCGTACCCGCAGTTCTTTGGATTCTCGGGCGACGAGCCACCCATTGCCAACTCCATTTATCACGCGTTCCAGTTTCGGGCGGAGAAGCGTTTCTCGCACGGCCTGGAGTTTCTTGCGACCTACACTTTCTCCAAGTCCATCGACGATGCTTCGCTAACCAGCACGAACAGCGGGTATTTGGGCAGCTTTGCCAGTCTGCAGAATCCAAATAATCCGAAGGGCGAGCGCAGTCTTTCTTCCTTCGATATCCCCCAAGTCCTGCAGTTGAGCTATACCTACGAGCTTCCGATCGGGAGAGGGAAGTTCATCGGAGGCAATATGCACCCGGTGCTCAACGCGTTCTTGGGCGGCTGGCGCACGAACGGCATCTGGCGCTTTAACAGTGGCAGGCCGATCAACCCGATGCTCTACATTTCTCAGAGCCTGCCTACCTATGGGCCGCAGCGCCCGAATCTGGTCGGCACGCCGCACCGCGCCAGCGGGAAGGACTCTCAATGGATCAACCAGTACTTCACCAGCGTGGACGGCAGCGATTTCCTTGCACAGCCGGCGCAGTACGCGATAGGCACCGCGCCTCGCGCTCTGGGAGCAGTGCGCAATCCGGGCGCCAATAATGCCGACCTGTCCGTCTTCAAGGAGTTCGGTTTGAGCAAGGTGCGTGAGGGCATGCGTCTTGAATACCGTTTTGAGACCTTCAACACCTTCAATCATCCCCAGTTCTGCGGTCCCGACACTACGTTCGGCAGCCCCACTTTCGGCAAGATTTTCTATCAGTGCAACGCTCCACGCGAGGTGCAGATGGCACTGAAGCTTTACTGGTGAGACGACGCTGCAAAATCTGCTGTGCTTGCAGCTTGGTTCTGAAGGTCAATCGGCTTGCCATCCTGTTCGACCGCCAGCTGCGGTGAGAACAGGTGGCTTTCGGTTCACTGCGCCCATTCAGCTACAGTTTCGTAGGTGCGTTTCTACTTTCGAATCGAAATCCATTGCGGTTTTCAAGTGCTCTACCAGACAGATTTTTCCACGCCCCTTCCGTCGGCGGACGCAGCCCGCGGAGTGTGAATCGACGGACGCGCGACGACGCCCGGGAGTGACCGCAACGATTCGTCTCTGCTTCTGGTGTGCCATGTCAGCGTATTTATTGCCGCGGATTCGTCCGCAACCAGGCTGATTCTGGAGATGATGCGGATCGATTCCGTGTTCCGCGAATCGTCGAAGGCGGCATCGAGAAGTGTTCGAGAGAAGTCTTTGTGTGCTGGAATCTGCGCTCTGTTTGCGCTCCGTTAGCGTTCTTACTATAGCTTTCCGTGGCTTTTTGTGTCATCGCTGGCCCTGCATGTTGTTGAATGTACGTTGCACCTTGTTTTCGAATCCCACTCTCTCCGCCATATCATTGAAAATAAACAATTTAAGTAGGCTTCTTGGAGTCCATCATCCTCCACTTGCCTCGCCTGTTTCTGCTTTCGAATGAGTGACATGCGGTTTTGCCCTGCCCTACTGCATCCCGTTAAGACTAAAAACCGACTGATCGGGAATTAGCTTTTCGATCGGCGAAGGCGAAATTTAGCAGAACCCATTCAACTAACGAAGAGGATGCGCTTTCGAGAAACGACTGTGGAATAGCGGTGCCTGTGTTCCGCTCGGAGAACAAACTTAGAACTCCGCCCTGTCGCGAAACGGCAAATGGAGCGGGAAGAATCGAGAAGGCGTGAGGAGGGAACGAAGGCACTAGACTATCGTCTAATTCGGCGGTCGAGTCCCGTCGTCTCGCCTTTCATTCCGGAAGAATTCGAACACCGTCGGGCTTTGAGGTGCATACTTGCCCCAGTCATCCACGCGTTGCCAGGTCCCCGTGAAGA
>Ga0209698_10003845_pt1 | contig 16601 bp, 19 predicted proteins | sample LitLauG_LLR_2012_FD_187203 | JGI IMG/M metagenome (GOLD analysis project Ga0209698, IMG submission 187203) | Freshwater sediment microbial communities from Pennsylvania, USA - Little Laurel Run_MetaG_LLR_2012 (SPAdes) (version 2) | ecosystem: Environmental > Aquatic > Freshwater > Creek >...
GAGGGCCGGAGAGGGGACTCGAACCCCTGACCCCCTGTTTACAAGACAGGTGCTCTACCAGCTGAGCTACTCCGGCGGGATCGAAGCCGAGGCCAACTGTAACGGCGTGGCCCGAGCCGGTGTATTGCACGCGTGGACCAGCGGATCACACGGGAGGCCGCCTCCCCCGAGGCGGATCGGGGCGCGGACCTCAGCACCTTCCATGAGCGCGCACTGACGCGCGGCGTCAGCCCGTGGGTGTACCGGCCGGTGCGAATGCTCTTCATGCCGTTCTTCCTCATCTACTTCCGGCTGCAGCGCGAAGGCCGCGAGCACCTCCCGGCGAGCGGGCCGCTGCTGCTCGCCGCGAACCATCGCAGCTTCCTGGACCCGTTCGTGATCGGCGCGATGATCAAACGCCCGCTCTACTACATGGCCAAGCGCGAGCTGTTCGAGAAGCGCTGGCAGGCTTGGGTACTGAATGCCCTCGGCGCCTTCCCCGTGGACCGCGGGACCGGCGACTCGACGGCGATGGAGACGGCCCGGGCGATCCTCGCGCGGGGCGACTGCGTCGTCGTGTTCCCCGAGGGGACGCGGATCCGCACGGGGGGGCTCTCGAACCCGAAACGGGGCATCGCGCGCCTGGCACTCGAAACCGGCACGCCGGTCGCCCCGGTCGCCGTGATCGGGACCGAAGACGTGCGCCGTGGATGGAGGATCCGTCCTCGCAAGGTCCGGATCAGCGCCGGCCGCCCGATGCAGTTCCCGACTGTGGAGAACTGCTCGCCGGCCCTCGCCGCGGGCGTCACCGACCGCATCTGGGCATGCATCCGCCTGCGCTGGGAGTGGCTGGGCGGCCCGGTCGCCGAGCCCGAGGAGCAGACGCTCGAGCCGGCCGATGCGCCCGAGGTTTCGCGAGCGGCCTGAGTACTCGCCGCTCGCTGGGGATAGTGTGAGATGAGTGTCCGAGCCCGCAGGGAAGCCGAAGGCTCAGCTCGATGCCGAGTTCTCCGAGCTCTACCGGGCCCACCTTCGGGACGTGTACAGCTACGCCTACTACCGGGTCGGCAACCACCACGACGCCGAGGACCTCACGGAGCAGACCTTCCTGCAGGCATACCGGCACTTCGAGCGCGCGCAGCGCGAATCGCGCGGGAGGCCTCTTCGCCCCTGGCTGATCAGGATCGCGCACAACCTCGCCGCGAACCTCTACCGGGACCGCTCGCGCAAGCCCGCGTCCCCGATCGACGACTCGACGACCGTCGCGGCGCTGCATACGACCGAGCAGCTGGTCGAGGGCCGCGACGAGCTCAGCCGGATCCTCGCGGGCGTGCAGCGACTCCCGGACGACCGCCGCGAGGCGCTGATCATGCGCTTCGCCCTGGGCATGGACAACCGCGAGATCGCTCGGGCGCTCGGGCGCTCGGACGGCGCGACGAAGGTGCTCATCCATCGAGCGATCAAGCAGCTCGAGGAGATCGTCGGCGAGCGCGGCGAGGCGGCCGCGAGCATGCCTTCGGCCGTGAGAGATGCCGATGACTGAGGCCGCACACAGCTTCGAGAGCCTGCTCAGGGAAGCTCTCACACCGGTCGAGCCGCCGCCGGATCTCGCCGAGCGCCTCGAGAGCACCCTGCTCAGCATCACCGAGCTGGCCGCGGACGAGCTCGAGGCGTGGGAGCTGTCGGCGATGCGCGACCCGCGCAACTGGGTTCGCCCGGCCGCCGCCGTGGTCGTCGGCAGCGCCGCCGGCACCGCGCTGGTGATCCTGCGGGCGCGAAACCGAGCCAAGCACAGGGCCCCCGCCGGCATCAGCGCCGTCCGGGACAGCGCCGAGAGCACGATCAGGGACATCAGCCGCGAGACGCGAAAGCTGCTCGGCGACCGCTGAGCCGCCGCGCCGGCTGACCAGCGGGCGCCTGTGGATAGGCTGTCGGTCCCCCGTATGGCCACCTGCTACCGCCACCCCAATCGGGAGACCGGTGTCTCCTGTTCGAACTGCGGGAGGCCGATCTGCCCTGACTGCATGACGACCACGCCGGTCGGCATGCGCTGCCCCGAGTGCGCGAAGCAGCGCACCAAGACGGTCAAGATGCGCGCGGTCAGCTCGGTCCCGCAGGTGACCTACGCGCTGATCGCGATCAACATCATCGCGTTCCTGGCGGAGGGCACCGGTGGCCTCTCGCTGCAGGGGTCGGGCGGCGGCGAAGTGATCCAGAAGGGGGCGGTGCTGGGAAGCTCCGCGATCCCGCAGCTCGCCGGCGAAGGGGTCGCCCACGGCCAGATCTACAGGGTCGTGACGGGAGGGTTCCTGCACGAGAACCTGCTCCACATCGGCTTCAACATGTGGGTCCTCTACTACCTCGGGCTGATGCTCGAGCCTGCGCTCGGGCGCCTGCGCTTCGGGATGGTCTACGCCGTGTCGCTGCTGTGCGGCTCATTCGGGGCTCTGCTGGTCTCGCCCCACTCGGTGACGGTCGGAGCATCGGGTGCCGTGTTCGGGCTGATGGGCGCCGCCGCGGTCGAGATGCGTGCGAGGCAGATCCCGCTGATGCAGAGCGGCGTCGGCGGCCTGATCCTGATCAACCTCGTGATCAGCTTCGCGGTCCCGGGGATCTCCTGGGGAGGGCATCTGGGCGGCTTCATCGGCGGGATCATCGCGATGCTGGTGCTGAGGCTCGGCGATCGCATCCGCCAGCCCGCGCTCGCGCTCGGCGTGTGCGCGGTGATCGGCCTCGGCGCGGTCGGCGCCTCGGTTGCGACCTCGCACTCCAGCGAGGTCGAACCGGTTCCCGTTCAGCTGACGGCGCCCGAATAGCGCTCTCAGCCCGCGCGGGATCCGACGGGCACGCTCAGCGCCCACGCCTGCGCGGGGGGATTCGGCACGACGGCCGGATGCAGGATGTGCGCGAGCAGCTCGAGCCCGTCGACGAGCCTCGGCCCGGGACGGGAGAAGTACGCGGACGCGTTGACCGCGATCACCCTGCTCGCGCCGACGCTCTCGAGCTCGGGGAGATGGTCGAGCGCCTCCTGCAGCGCGCGATCCTCGTCATAGCCGCACGGCATCACGATCAGCACCTCCGGCTCAGCGGCGGCAACCAGCTCCCAGGTGAGCGTCTGCGACGGTTCTCCGGGCATCCCGAGCACGTCCTCGCCGCCGGCGAGCTCGATCAGCTGCGGCGTCCAGTGCCCGGCCGCGAACACGGGATCCAGCCACTCGATCGCCGCGACCCGCGGCCGGCGGCGCCCGCGCACAGCCACGCGCACACGGTCCACCCGCCCGGCCGAGCGCGCGATCAGCTCGACGCCGGCGTCCCTCGCGCCGGTCGCCTGCGCGATCGTGCGCACGTCCCCGAATGTCTCACCGAGCGTTCTCGGGTCGAGTGCGATCACACGCGGGCGCGACGGGAGCCCGGCGGCGACGTCGGCGACCTCGTCGTAGGAGACGGCGCACACGGCGCAGAGCGCCTGCGTGACGATCAGGTCCGGCTGCAGCCGGGCGAGCGCCTCGCGGTCAAGGCTGTAGATCGCCTCTCCCTCGAGCGTCCGCGACCTGACGGCCTCGTCGATCTCGCCGGCGCTGAGGCCGCCCGGCAGCACGTCGGCGGTGACCGAGGGGAGAGCGCGCGCGGCGGCGGGGTGGTCGCACTCGTGGGTGACCCCGACCACCTGTGGGCCGAGGCCGAGCTCGAACAGGAGCTCGGTCGCGTGGGGCACGAGGCTGACGATTCGCACAACATGACTTTATGCACCTCGGCTCGCTGGGTAAGCTCGCTGTGCATGCCCCTGCTCAGCAGCCAGCAGATCGCCGAGCGCCTACCGTCCCTGGACGGCTGGTCGGCGGGCGAGGGATCCTCCATCACCCGCGAGCTGAAGTTCGCCGATTTCCGCGAGGCCGTCGCATTCGTGAACCGGGTGGCGGACGCCGCCGAGGAGCAGAACCACCATCCCGACATCCTCATCCATGGGTGGAACAGGGTTCGCCTGACGCTCAGCACGCACTCCGAGGGAGGCGTGACCGACGCGGACCTCCAGCTCGCCGGGCGCCTCGATCGCCTTGCCTGAGCCGCGCCGCGCCCGCGTGCTTCCGACTCTGGCCCTTGCTACCTTTCAACGGTCGATACACCCGATGACCGACGACGAAGAACTTCCCCGAAGTAGCTTGGCCCTGATGGGCCGCACGCACCACGCTCTCTCGCCTCGCGGGGCGCGCGTCCGGCCCGCGGGCGGGCCGAGAGCCTCAGGGCCCGCGTGAACGGGCTCAAGCTGATCATCGCGGCGCTGCTGATCGCGCTGAACGCGTTCTTCGTGATCGCCGAGTACGCGCTCGTGCGCTCGCGGCGCGCGCGGCTGGAGGTGCTCCGCGACGAGGGCGCCAAGGGTGCGGCTCTCGCGCTGGAGCAGCTCGGGAGCGTGAACGAGTACATCTCGGCCGTGCAGATCGGCGTCACGATGACCTCGATCGGCATCGGCGCGCTCGCGCAGCCGGCCTTGGCGGACATCCTCAACAGCGCATTCGGGATCGCCGCGAGCAACGGGGTGGCGCTCGCGATCGCCGCCGCGATCTCCTTCCTGCTGATCGCATCCGCGCAGCTGGTCGCCGGCGAGATGGTCCCGAAGTTCTATGCGATCGACCGCGCCGAGGCGGTCGCGCGCCGCGTCGCCAGGCCGCTGCGCGCGGTCGGCATCCTGTTCAGGCCGTTCATCGTGATCCTCACGGCCGTCGCGGATCGGATCCTGCGGATGCTCGGCGTGGACATGAGCCAGGAGCGCCGCGGCGGCTCGCCGGACGAGCTGAAGCGCCTGATCGCGGAGTCCTACGCCGGCGGCCACATCGACCCGGGCGAGGCGGGGATGCTGACGGGGGTCTTCCACCTCCACGAGCAGGAGGCGAGGCAGGTGATGACGCCGATCCCCGCGGTCGTCACGGTCGACGCGTCCGAGAACGTCGAGACGGCGCTGAGGACCTGCGTCAGCAGCGGCCACAGCCGCCTGCTCGTCACCGAGGACGAGGACCGCAACCGCGTCCGCGGGCTGGTGCACGTCAGCACGCTCGTGCGGCAGCTGATGGAGCACGGCGGGGACTCGCTCGTCGAGCCGATCGTGCACGAGGCGCTGATCGTCCCCGAGACCAAGCCGCTCGACGATCTGCTGGCCGACCTTCAGCGCCAGCGCACCTCGATGGCCGTCGTCGTGGACGAGTACGGGCGTGTCGTCGGCGTCGTCACGCCCGAGGACATCATCGAGGAGGTGGTCGGCGAGATCGCGGATGAGACCGACCCGAGCACGGGCGAGATCAGGCGCCTCGCCAACGGCGACTGGTTCGTGCGGGGGCATGTCGCCGTCACGGACCTCGCGGACTACGGCCTGGACCTGCCTGTCGACAGCGACGCCTACAACTCGATCGGCGGGTTCGTCTTCGCCGAGCTCGGCCGGCTGCCGCGCCGCGGCGACACGATCAACGCGGACGGCTACTCGATCAGGGTCGAGTCCGTCGATGAGAACAGGATCGAGGCGGTGCGGATCCGCGAGCGCCGCGTATCACCGCGGCGCGAGGCACGCGACTCCGAGGACTGACGGCTCCGGATCCTGCAAACGGGCCGTTAAACACGTCCGGCCCGCGGGGGGAGCGGACCGGATCGCGTGCACTTGGAGGAGGCGGGTGTGCGTTGCGACTCAACGTCGCATGTACAAGATCGTCCATCCTGATGAATGGAACCTAAAAGGACCTTCAACGTTCCTAAATGTTTCAGCGGGGCCTAGTAGGAGTGGAAGCCGCGGCCGCTCTTGCGCCCGAGGGCACCCTCGGCGATCAGCTCGTCGACCCTCGCGGGGACGGCCTCGCCGATCGTGCGACCGATCGCCGCCGACACATCCAGGCCGACCAGGTCGAGCAGCGCGAGCGGCCCCATCGGGTGCCCTGCGCCGAGCTTCATGCAGGTGTCCACGTCGCCGGCGTCCATCCCCGTCTCTTCCAGCAGCCTGACCGCGCTGAACAGGTAGGGGAACAGCAGCCGGTTGACCACGAAGCCCGGGATGTCGGGCACGACGACGGGCGTCTTCTCGAAGTTCTCGCACAGCGCGAGGGCGCGGTCCTTGGTCTCCTGGCTGGCGGTCGTCGGGAAGATCAGCTCGACGAGCTTCATCCGCGTGACCGGGTTGAAGACGTGCAGCCCGACGAAGCGATCCGGGCGGCTCGTCTCGTGCGCGAGGCGCTCGATCGACAGCGAGGACGTCGTGCTCGCGAGGATCGCGCGCGGCCCGAGGATCCCGTCGAGTTCGCCGAGCAGTCCCGCCTTGACGTCGTGGTCCTCCACGACGGCCTCGACGACGAACGTGGCCTCCGTCAGCGCGGCGGGGTCGGTGACGACCTCGACGTGTTCGGGGTCGACGTCGGCGCCGAGGCGCGTGAGGGTCCGCTCGACGCTCTCGCGGGCGCGGTCCGCGGAGCTCTCCGAGCGCGCCAGCAGCGTCACCGGCCCGTGGTGGGCTGCTGTCGCGGCGAGCCCGCACGCGATCGCTCCGCTGCCCGCAACTGCAAGTTGTTTGCTGACCATGCTCGGCTGCTCTCCTTGGGGTGGTGGCCCGGAAACCCTGGTTGACTGACCAGTCAATCTACTTACGGGAGGCGTTAGAGTAGATGGTGCAGGGTCCGGGCATCATTCCAGGCGCGCCGTGATCACACCCGGAGCGCCCCGGGTCCTCTCCGTCAACCACTGGGCAACGATCGCAGGAGGACTCCGAAATGAGGCAAGCAGAGGGCCGCGAGGTCGTCATCGTCGAGGCCGTGCGCACGCCGATCGGGCGCGGGCACCGCGAGAAGGGCTACTACAAGGACACCCACCCGAACGAGCTGCTGGCGACGTGTTACAGCGAGGTCATCGACCGCGCGGGCATCCCCGCCGCAGAGGTTGAGGACGTGATCGCCGGCTGCGTCGCGCAGTTCGGCGAGCAGGGCCTGAACGTGGCCCGCAACGCCTGGCTGCAGGCCGGGCTGCCGATCGAGACGCCCGGCACCACCGTCGACCGCCAGTGCGGCTCAGCCCAGCAGGCCGTGAACTTCTCGGCCGCCCTGATCGCCGCGGGCGTGCACGACGCGATGATCGGATCCGGGGTCGAGCACATGGGCCACTTCCCGTTCTCCGCGACGATGAAGACGCAGGAGGAGTTCGGCCTCGCGTTCACGCCGGAGCTGATGGCCAAGCACAACATCGTCGGACAGGGTCTCGGCGCCGAGATGATCGCCGACCAGTGGGAGATCTCCCGCTCCGAGCTCGACGAGCTCGCGGTCCGCTCGCACCGGCTCGCCCACCAGGCGACCGAGGAGGGCCGCTTCGAGCGCGAGATCGTGCCGATGACGGTCGACGGGCAGGAATTCGTGACCGACCAGGGCATCCGCCCGGACACGAACCTCGAGGCGCTCTCGCAGCTGAAGCCCGCGTTCAAGCCGGACGGCAAGATCACCGCCGGCAACGCGTCACAGATCTCAGACGGCGCCGCGGCGGTGCTGCTGATGTCCGCGGACAAGGCCAAGGAGCTCGGCCTGCGCCCGCGCGCCAGGCTCGTCGACCAGACGACGGTCGGCTGTGACCCGGTGAAAATGCTCGAGGGACCGATCCCGGCGACACGCAAGATCCTGCAGCGCAACGGGATGAGCATCAACGACATCGACCTGATCGAGATCAACGAGGCGTTCGCTCCCGTCGTCGCAGCCTGGCGCCGCGAGCTCGACCCGGACATGGACCGCGTCAACGTCAACGGCGGCGCGATGGCCCTCGGTCACCCGCTCGGCTCGACCGGGGCGCGCCTGATCACGACGCTGCTGCACGAGCTCGAGCGCTCCGACAAGGAGATCGGGTTCGTGACGATGTGCTGCGGCGGCGGGCTCGGCACGGGAACGCTGATCCAGCGCGTCTGAGTCGCGCGGCTCGCCCCGCCGGCAGGGCCAGCGTGCTCAGCCGGCGGGGCCGCCGCCCGTCCAGCTCACCGCGATCGGCGGGAGGGCCAGGAGGGCGTTCCATGTCGCGGTGTCCGCGACGCCGCTCTGCGGGATTCCGTGGGCGGCCTGGAAGGCGATCAGGTTGGCGCGGGTCTTGGAGTCGAAGATGCCGCTCGTCGCCTGCGCCGGGATCGCGCCGGCGAGATGCTCCTGCATCCACAGCGTCTGGTCGCCGCGGCTGCCCTGGCTCAGTTCGGGGTAGCTGGTGTCCGGCGTGACGCTCGTCAGCGGGGCGAGGGGCGCCGCCAGGTCCTTCCACTGGCTCGCCGTCGTCTCCTGCCAGTCCCAGAAGGACCAGCCGCTGGCGCCGTAGTCGACGGCCTCCTCGCGGAAGCGCAGCAGGTCGGCGGCGCTGACGTTTTCGTAGGTCTGCCCGAGCGGGAAGATCTGCCTGCCGTAGATGCGGTTCCCGATGTACGTGTTCGCGTAGACGGTGTCCACCGACTGCCCGATCGCACTCCAGTACATCTGCGGCGCGTTGTACTGCGCGCCGCCGGGGCCGAGGAACACGGAGTAGGGCAGGGCCTCGTGGTAGGAGACGTAGGGGAAGGAGGCCAGCGCGATCGGATAGCTCGGGCCGACCTTCGCGCGCAGGTCGGTGATGTAGGTCTGGGCGGCCGCGTAGTGGCCTTCGTACTCGGACTCGGCGTCGATCAGCAGGCAGTCCGCGCCTTCGGCGACGGCCTTCGCGCCGAGGCCCGCCTCGCCCGCGGGGTTGCTGCCGTAGACGTACTGCCACGCGCAGACCTTCAGCCCCGCGGCGTGCGCTTCGGCGACCATCGCGGAGTTGAACTGGCCCCAGTAGTTGCTCGGGCCGTCGGAGCTCTTGACGAAGATCGTCGTGACCCCCGATGCCTTGGCCTGGGCGATTATCCCGGCCATCGTGCCGCCGCTGGATTTGCTCACGTACCAGATCCACATCCCCTGGCCGTCGAGCGCCGTGCCGCTGGAGACGCCGCCGGCGGGCAGCACCTGGACGGGGGCTATGACCCGGTGCGGCGGGCTCAGGGCGTGCGCGAAGACGAAGATCGGCCCGTAGGAGCTCGTGTAGCGGCCGCCGCCGAGGAGCACCATGATGCGGCCGGAGTGCGCGGTCGAGGGCACCGTAACGAGCAGTCCGCCGGAGCTCGCGCGCAGACGCGAGGCGGGGGAGCTGCGGCTGATCGTCGCCCCGGCCGAGCGGGGGAACGCAACGATCATCCCGGCCCTGAGGCCGATCCCCTGTATCAGCAGGGTTCCGCGCTGGGAGACCTGATGGGGGTTCGAGGAGCACCTCGGCGCCGGCACGCACGCCACGTGGATGATGCGGATGCTCGTCACGTGAGCGCTGGTGGTCCTCGTCGCCGCCGGGGTGCCCTTCGATGGCGTGGTGGGCGTGGCCGGTGCGCTCGCCGGCGGCGCGGCGCCTCCTGGGGCCGACGTGCCGCCGGGGCTGTTCGCAGCTGCGGCGGGCGCGGCGAGGATCAGCAGCGCCGTCAGCGCCACTCCAATGAGTCTCGGTCGCACTTGGGCGGCGATGTCAGCCAGGTTCACGAATCCACCTTGCAGAGGGAGAACGTCTCCTCGTATCGGGCGCGTTCCGGCGCCCGGCAGCGGTGTCGGACGTTACCGGTTATACGCCGGAAAACAGGGCAGCGCCACGGAAGTTGCGCTCGGCGGGCTCAGCCCCACGCAAATCCGAGCGCCGCCGGCGCGGGCGCGAGCGGGCTCGAGGGCAGGCCCGGAACGGCCTGCGGGAGGTTGAATCCGGTCGGGGCGACGTCGTTCGGGGCGTCCGCGTGGAACAGGGAGGCGAGGTACTGGTTCTGCCCGCGGCCGACGCCGAGCTCGAACTGCCCGCCGCCGTAGCAGCCGATCCCGTTCGCCTCGCAGTGGTCGTAGGCGTCGAGCAGGCTGCGCAGGCCGCCGAGCCGCGAGGGCTTGATGTTGACCATGCGCGGCGGGTATGGCAGATCGAGGATGTCCTGGATCGAGTGGATCGGTGCGTCCCATGAGAACCGGTCGCGGTGGGGCGCGAGCACGGCGTCGGTCTCCGGCGTCAGCGCGGGGTCCTCGATCCACGCGTCGGGGAACGCCTCCGCCACGCGGCGGTAGAGCACGGGGTCCGGGCCCTGGTCGACGATCGAGCCCACGTAGTGGCCCTTGAAGTCGACGGAGTCCACGGCGCCCGTCTCGACGAGCTGGGCGATCAGCGCCTCGTCCCAGGAGCTCGTCGGGTCGAGCTTGAATCGCAGGGTGGGGTAGAGGGCCAGCCGGCTCAGCAGCGGCTCGAGCGAGGGCGGCTCGCCGAGACGCAGCGAGACCACGAAGCGGACGGGCGCGGGCTCGCGCCCGAGCGCCCGGTGCAGCGTGGTCCCGGCCTGGCGCAGAGCCAGGTCGAGCGCCGCCGACTCATAGGCCCAGCGGCGGTAGTTCGCCGAGACCTCGCGCTGGGGCGGCTCGGGGAACAGCTCGAGCTCGCCGATCAGTTCGCAGAAGGAGGCGATCGTGAACTTCCCGGTGAGCGGCTGGACGGGACCGGCCGCCTGCAGGATCTCCTGGTCGACGGCGTCGTAGGTGACGTCCTCTCCCGTGCCCTCGTGGCCGTCGCCGCTCAGCGCGATGATCGTGCTCTTGCGCTCGAAATCGCTGGAGACGGACTCCTGAAGCCCCTTCAGCTCGTAGCGGTCGATGCTCAGCGGAAGCTCGGCCAGCGTCTCCCAGGTGCTCACTGTGAGGCCTCCGCTTCCAGGCGGCTCACCAGCTCGTCCAGGCGCAGCTCCTCAAGCGCGCCGCCGACGGCCTCGAGCTCGCTCGCGCACAGCTCGATCAGGGACTTGCCCTCGCTCACGAGCTCGAGTGTCTCGTTCAGGGAGGCCTCGCCGGAGTCGAGCCGGCGGATGATCTCCTCGACGCGGGCCGAGGCGGCCTCGTAGCTGAGCTGCTGCCCTGTCGCTGCGCTCGTGGGCTGCTCGGGTGCGCTCATCTGTCGAGGATCATCGCATCGCGTGCCCCGTCGGCGAACCTCAGGCGCAGCTCGCTGCCCGCGGGGGCCTGCGCGGCGGAGGTGATCGGCTCGCCCTGCGGCGTGCTCGCGAGCACGTAGCCGCGCTCCAGAGTCCGCTGCGGGTCGTGGCCGGTGAGTGTGAGGGCGAGGCGTTCGAGTTCGCGTGGCCTGCGCTCGCGGCATTCCGACAGCGAGGATGATGCCTTGCGCGCGAGCACCAGCGCGCGGCGCGTTGTCAGCTCGCGCTCGGTCTGGAGCCTGCGCCGCGAGCCGGCGCGGATCTCCCGCAGATGCTGGTGAAGGCGCGAGCGCTGACGCTCGATGTGGGCGCTCGGAGCCCGCGAGAGCAGCGCGAGCCGCTGCGCCCGCGAGAGCACCGCGCGGCGGCCATGCTCTCGCAGGCGCGCGGCGGCCGCGAGCTGGTCCTCGCGCGCGCGGGCGCAGTCGATTCCGACGGCCGCCTCGGCGGCGTGCGTCGGCGTCGAGCAGCTGACAGCGGCGACGTCGTCGAGCAGCGTGCGGTCCGTGTGGTGCCCGACCGATGCGATCACCGGGACGGGCAGCAGCGCGACGGTCCTGCAGAGCGTCTCGTCGCAGAACGCGAGCAGGTCCGCGAGCGAGCCCCCGCCGCGCGCGACGATGATCGCCTCCACGTCCGCGATCGCGGCTAGATCGCCGAGCGCGCGCACGATCGCGGGCGCGGCGTGCCGGTCCTGCACGGGCGTGAACGCCCACACGAGCCTCCCGGACCATCCGCGGCGCCTGAGTGCGGCGAGAACGTCGTCGCGGGCCTTTCCGCCCTCGCCGGTGATGACCCCGATCGTGCGCGGCAGCAGCACACGGGGGAGCTGGCGCTGGATCGTCAGGAGCCCCTCCCCGTCGAGCTGGCGGCGCAGCCTGTCGATGCGCGCGAGCAGATCCCCCTCGCCGGCGACGCGGAGGTCGTTCACCGAGAAGGAGAAGCCGGGCGATGACGTGGTGCTCCCGGCGTAGTAGTCGCAGCCGCCCGCGACCACGACCTGCATCCCGTCCGCCGGGATCACGCCCGCACGCTCGACCATCGCCTCCCACTCACCGCGCCATGCGCTGCACGGGATCGCGCCGGTCGCGTCGCGAAGCTCGAAGTAGACACGGGCGCGTGAGGGGCGCAGGTTCACGACCTCGCCGATCACCTGAACGCGGGCGAACTCGCGCAGCCGCCTGCGCAGCGCCGCGGCGTACTCGCCGACCGGGAACGGCCCCGCGAGCTTGCTGTCGGGGATACCGGCGACCGGAGGATCGACCGGCGAGGGTGAGCTGGACACGCCTCAGAGGATAGGAGCTACGATCGCCGGCAATGCGGCGCTGCGTCACACGTTCCGGCACCTAGGCCAAGGCGGTGGCGAAGCGCAACACCGGCCGGCGCGCCTCGCGCAAGCGCCGCTCCGCTCCGCAGCCCCGCCCGCAGGGCGAGCAGGCCATGGCCGACGCGGCGCCGCCGGCGGCGACGACCGAGCGCCCGCGGCGCGATCGCGACGCCGCCAAGCCCGCCCCCCGCGGATACCGGGACCCCGGCTCGGTCGGTGAGAGGCCGCAGGCCCCGTGGCATCCGCTGCCCCTCTCCGAGCTGCTGATCCTCGTCGGAGCGATCGGCACGATCGTCGGCATACGCCGCGGGATCTCGCACGGCGGCCCGGTGCTGATAGCGGGCCTCGCGGCCGTCGTGGTCGGCACCGTCGAGGTCAGCCTGCGCGAGCACCTCAGCGGCTACCGGTCGCACACGATCATGCTCGCGCTGCTCCCCGTCATCGCGCTGCACTCGGTGGTGGTCCTGGGCCTTGCGGCCGTCACGACCGTCCCGCCGATCGTGAACGTCGCGATGCTCGCCGTCGACGGCGCGATCTTCGCCCTCCTCTACAAACTGCTTCGCGCCAGGTTCCTGGACGCACGCCGCGAGCGCGTGTTCGCGGCGAAGCGCTGATCAGGCGCCGGCGGCCGGCAGGCTCAGGGACGGCAGCGGGCGCTCGCCCTCGCTGGCGCCCTCGCCGCGGACCTCGCCGGTCAGGCCGAGCGCTTCGAGCCTGGCGATCTCGCGCTCACCTTCGACGCGGGCGGGATGCTCGGGCGCCAGCCCGGCGATCAGTTTCGCGATCCGGTTGCGCAGCTGCAGCGCGAAGTGGGGGGTCGACGCGCCCATCAGCTGGCGAACGTCCTCGACGCTCACCTCGTCGGCGGCCGCACGGCGGGGGTCCTCTGCCTGGCTCACTCTCGCCTCTTCTCTGACTATTCGGCCTGTGCGACCGGTTGTTCTTCGGAGCCCTGTTTGCGGGGGCTGATCTCCAGCAGCGAGTCGAGTTCAGCCTGGGTCTTGGCGGTGATCGCGCTTTCGTCGCCGATCAGCCAGCCGTGATTGTAGACCCCTCTCACCGGCCGGTATTCGGGGGCCGAGGTGTAGGCGGGCTGGATATCGCCGAGGTACGCGGCCAGCTCGGGTGCGATCACCGCCGGGCTTTCGAGCAGCAGCAGCGGGCCGTAGTTGCCGGTCGCGGAGAGGAGCGCCGCAGCAGGCGCGTCCAGGGGCCTTCCCGAGTTGGCGAACACGAGGCCGTGGCCGGGTTCTTTGACCCCCCAACCGAACGTGCCGTCCGTGTAGCGGGACACGGCGATCGACCCGGCGACGGCGGGGTTCGGTTCGGCGGGTGCGTCCGCCGCGATCACGCTGACGCTGCCGAGGTGGCGCAGCTCGTGCATCGCGGCAGCGTCAATTGCAGCGGCGTCGATCACGTAGATCGAGGGATGGTGCAGGCTCGCGAGCAGCGACGCGGTCGGGCCCGGGACCTTGGCGGGGGTCACGAACAGGATCGGGGCGCCGCTCTCGGCGGACAGCCCGGCGGCCGGCATCAGCAGCGCGGGCGGTGCGTTGGAGGGCACGACGATGACCTGGTGGATGGGGCCCGAGGCCTTCTCGGCGATGTGAGCGATCGCCGCCGCGGTCGTCGCCGGTTCCGCGACCGGCACGGTCCTCGTGACGTAGCCCGCCGGGACGGGCGCGCCGGTCCCGACGAGCAGGACCTGCGTGCCGCCGAGCGCGGGGTCACCGACCGGGGCCAGGGCGCTCAGAGTCTGGCTCGAGATTTCGGGCAGGTCTTCCCCTTCGGCGAGAAGGATCGGGGCGTTCGCCGGCGCAGCGGCCAGAACCGACGCGGCGAGCGCCGAGGTGAACCTGCGCTGGTTCGCGATGATCACCATCAGCGGCCTGGTGGCGGCCGTGAGGCCCGGGTAGACGGTCCGCGCGACCGATGCGGCGTCGGCCGCGACGACCGATCCCCCGAGGCGCGTGGTGTTCCTGGTCGCGACGCTGACGGCACCCTGCGGGACGACCGGCGCGACGCGGTGGGCGGGCCCCCCGGACTGCTCGGCGGCGGTGGTGCCCTTGCCGCAGCCGGCGAGCAGCAGGAGCAGCGACAGGGCAAGAGCCGGTGGCGCCGGGCTCAGGCGTGCGGTGAACATGCGGCCACACTAGCGGCCGCCCCGGAGCGCAGGCGCCGCAGAAACTGGCCCCGTTTTGCCGCAAGAAGTCGCCCTACCGGTGCAAGCGTCCTTGCAGTTTGCTAGCGTGCCGCCCAGAACGCCGAGTCCTTGACTGGAAGTCAGGGAACGGGGGACCCATGTTGTTGGGGCGAATCCCGCGCAATGAGCGCGGGAAGCGCAGGCTCTTTCCGCGCTAGCCCGTCAGCTAACCCCGCAGGCCGACGAAAGAGGTAGCTGTCTTGTTCGTACGTACTGTGAGCGTGGCCATGTGCAGCATCGCCCTGGCGGCCGTTGAGCCGGCGATCGCTTCGGCCACATCCAGCACGGGAGGCGTCTCGGCAACCGCGCCGGCGACCACGCCTCCCGCCGCCGCCCCCGCGAAGCCGAAAGTGGTGCTCGCGCCGATCACGTCGAAGTCCCCGAGCCTCGCCTACCACGGCCCCGTCTACGTCAAGACCGTGACCGGCTCGGTCGTGCCCTACACGCCGCTCGCGACGGCTGGACAGGTCAACACCACCGGCGGAGCCTCGATCGGGCCGCTGAAGACCGAAGGCAAGCCGGAGCTGCTGGTTCCCGGCAGCCGCGCCCGCTACATCGACGGGATCGCGGCCGCGCCGATGGCTGCGCCGGCGGCGATCCAGCAGCTGATCTGGTCGGCGAACCAGATCATCGGGCTCCCGTACATCTACGGCGGCGGGCACCAGTCCTTCATCTCGCCCGGCTACGACTGCTCCGGCACCGTCTCCTTCGCGCTCCACGGCGCCAAGCTTCTGACGGTCCCCGAGGACTCCTCGGAATTCGAAAGCTTCGGCTCCCACGGCGCGGGCCGCTGGATCGCGATCTTCGCGAACCCGGGCCACGCCTACATGGACGTGGCGGGCCTGAGGCTGGACACGAGCTCCGCGGACGACCCGAGCAACCAGCAGGGCCCCCGCTGGCGGCCGCTGCGCCCGGCGAACGAAGGGTTCGTCGTCCGCCACCCCCTCGGCCTCTAGGCCGCGCGGTCGGCTACGCTTGAGTTCGTGGACCGGTCCCTGACCGGTCTCCCAGTGGAAACGCAATAGGAGGATCAGATGGCCGGCTTGGGCGGGCGCATGTCTACCGTCGTGAAGGCGAAGGTCTCCAAGCTGCTCGACCGAGCTGAAGACCCAGCCGAGACCCTGGACTACAGCTACCAGAAGCAGGTCGAACAGCTGCAGAACGTCAAGAAGGGCATCGCCGACGTCGTGACGGCGAAGAAGCGGCTTCAGATGCAGGAGAACTCCCTGCAGCAGAGCGTCGTCAAGCTCGACACGCAGGCCCGCCAGGCGCTCGCCGCCGGCAAGGAGGACCTCGCGAGGACGGCGCTCGAACGCAAGAACGTCGCGCAGACTGAGCTGCAGGGCCTCGACACCCAGGTCGCCGAACTCGAGGACCAGCAGCAGAAGCTGACCGACTCCGAGCAGAAACTCCGCGCCAAGATCGAAGCCTTCCGCACCAAGAAGGAGGTCATCAAGGCGCAGTACTCGGCCGCCGAGGCGCAGGTGCGCATCTCCGAGGCCGCGACCGGTGTGGGCGAGCAGATGGCGGACGTCGGCCTCGCGATGCAGCGCGCCGTCGACAAGACCGAAAACATGCGTGCCCGTGCGGACGCCGTGCAGGAGCTCGAAGCGGCCGGCACGTTCGACGACATCACCCAGCTCGGGCCCGGCGAAGACGACATCGACCGTCAGCTCAAGGAGCTCTCCAGCCAGCCCGCCGTCGATGACGAGCTCGCGAAGATGAAGAGCGAACTCGGGAGCGGGGCCCCGGCACCGCAGATCGCCTCGGGCGAGGCGCCGGCCGGTGAGGGCAAGCAGGCATGATCGTCCGGATCTCAGGCGAGGGCCAGTACCGGCTCTCCGACGCCGACGGTGAGAGGCTCAACGCGCTCGAGGGCGCGGTCGTAACGGTGATCAACGAGGGGCGCGGCGAGGACTTCCCGGCCGCGTTCGGCGCGGTCCTGGACTTCGTGCGCGAGCACGGCGAGGAGCTGGCGGACGACGCGCTCGACGCCTCCCAGGTGATCCTGCCGCCCGCCGACGCGACCTACGACGAGGCGCGCCACGAGTTCACGGGCGAGGGCCTGATCCCGGACTAGGAGCCCGGGG
>Ga0209698_10003846_pt1 | contig 16598 bp, 16 predicted proteins | sample LitLauG_LLR_2012_FD_187203 | JGI IMG/M metagenome (GOLD analysis project Ga0209698, IMG submission 187203) | Freshwater sediment microbial communities from Pennsylvania, USA - Little Laurel Run_MetaG_LLR_2012 (SPAdes) (version 2) | ecosystem: Environmental > Aquatic > Freshwater > Creek >...
ACGTAGCTCAGTTGGTAGAGCAGCCGATTCGTAATCGGCAGGTCAGCGGTTCAAGTCCGCTCGTCGGCTCCATGTTTCCTATTCTTCCCTATTCCTCCCAATCCTTGCGGCCATCGCGGCAAGGTCTTTTCAAACTTCCTCATCTTCTGATACTGTTGCAGGCCGACGGCTTACGCCGCGCGCCAATGAGCGGCAACGCAACAGCACTGGAGGACGCCAGGTGATCGTCGGGGTTCCAAAGGAATCGTATCCGGGAGAGCGGCGAGTGGCGCTGGTTCCAGCGGCCGTGCCCACTCTCACCAAAGCTGGGTTTGAAGTCCGCATCGAGGCCGGCGCCGGAGCGGCAGCCGGTTATCCCGACACACAATACACCGAAAAGGGCGCCAAGATTGCCCCGAGCCGCGCCGACTTGTTTGGTGGTGCAGATATCCTTCTGCAGGTCTTGGGACCAGGCGCAAACGACGCTACCGGAAACTCCGACCTCGCGCTTTATCGCAAAGGTCAGGTCGTGGTCGGTTTCCTGCGGCCATTGGGATCTGAACAAGACACGGGCAGGCTGGCCTCTTCCGGAGTCACATCATTTGCCGTGGAATTAGTTCCACGCATCACTCGCGCGCAAAGCATGGACGCGCTTTCCGCGATGGCGACAGTCGCCGGCTACAAGGCCGTCCTGATGGCTGCCAACATTTCCCCGCGATTTTTCCCCATGATGACGACCGCGGCCGGCACCATCACGCCGGCACGGGTGCTGATCGTTGGCGTCGGCGTGGCAGGCTTGCAGGCGATTTCCACCGCGCGACGCTTGGGCGCGGTCGCTTCCGCCTACGACATTCGTCCGGCGGTGAAAGAGCAGGTGCAGAGCCTGGGCGGAAAGTTCGTCGAGCTGCCGATCGAAGCCCAGGGCGCGCAGGACGCCCGCGGCTATGGCACGCAGCAGAGCGAAGAATTCATTAAGAAGCAGCGCGAGCTCCTGGCGCAGACCGTCGGCGGAAGCGACGTCGTGATCACGACCGCGGTCGTCCCCGGCAAGAAAGCGCCGATCTTGGTCACCGCCGAGATGGTCAAAGGTATGTCTCCCGGCTCGGTGATCGTGGACCTCGCCGCCGAACGTGGCGGCAACTGCGAGCTCACCAAAGCAGGCGAAACCAGCGTCCAGTACGGTGTCTCGATCGTGGGGGCCATAAATCTGGCCGGGACTGTGCCCTATCATGCCAGCCAAATGTACGCCCGCAACTTGACGACATTTCTGACTTACCTGGCGAAAGACGGAAAGTTGCAGTTCAACATGCAGGATGAAATCACGCGGGAGACCATGCTGACACGCGACGGGGAAATCGTCAGCCCGCGGGTAAGAGAGTTCTTTAAGATGCCGGCGCTGGTGGTGGCCGGTTCCTGAGACCAAATGACTAACTTCGACTTCTTGAGGTCGCAATGACTCCTTCCAACATCATCGACGCGCTTTTCGTTTTCATGCTGGCCTGCTTTATCGGGTTTGAGGTCATCAAGCGGGTTTCGCCGCTGTTGCACACGCCGCTGATGTCGCTCACCAACGCTCTCGACGCCATTGCCGTGGTGGGCGCGATTGTGCTGGTCGGCAAACATGAAACGCGTTTCTCGCTGATTATGGGATTTATTGCCGTGGTCGCCGCCACCAGCAACATTGTGGGTGGCTTTTTCATCACCGACCGCATGTTGAAGATGTTCAAGAGCAGCCGACCGAGCAAGTGACCGAACCCAACCCATTGAGCCAATCATGAACGAACTAGCTTGGACCCCATATCTGATCGAAGCCCTGTACCTCATCGCCAGCGCCCTGTTCATCCTGTCGCTGAAGTGGATGAGTTCGCCCACCACCGCACGCCACGGCATCTGGGCGGGCGAAATTGGCATGGTGCTGGCGATCATGGGCACCATGCTGAATCACGGCATGGACTACACGTGGGTGATTGTGGCTCTGGTGCTGGGCAGCGGCATCGGCATTCCGCTCGGCATGGTGCAGATGACGGCCGTCCCCCAGCGAACCGCGCTCAGCCACGCCTTCGGCGCGCTCTGCGTCACGCTGGTCGGATCGGCCGAGTTCTATCTGCGCAGCCCCGACGTACCCAAGTTCATGATGACAGTGCTCTCGATGGAGGTAATCCTCGGGGGACTGACCTTCACCGGCAGCTTAATGGCTGCTGGCAAACTGCAGGAAATCCTTCCTCAGCGCCCGATTACGTTCAAGGGTCAAAACTTCGTCAACTTCATTCTGTTCGGCATCGCCGTTTGCGCGGCGGGGTATCTGGTCATTCATCCGGAAGCGAAGATGCTGTTCCCGCTGATCGTGGGGCTGGCGCTGATCTTCGGCGTCATGCTGGTCATTCCCATCGGCGGCGCGGACATGCCCACCGTGATTTCGCTGTTGAATTCCTATGCCGGACTTTCCGCCGCGGCCATGGGATTTGTGCTCAACAACAAGCTGCTGATCATCGCCGGCGCGCTCGACGGATCGTCGGGTCTCATCCTCTCCATCATCATGTCGAAGGCGATGAACCGGTCGTTCACCAATGTGCTGTTCGGCGCGTTCGGCCAAGTTGCGACGACCGCGGCGACTGGCGAGGAAGCCAAGCCGGTGCGCAGCGCCACGCCCGAAGAAGCCGCTTCGATCCTCGCCGCTGCCAACAAAGTGGTTGTCGTCCCAGGCTATGGCATGGCCGTGGCCCAGGCGCAGCACAAAGTCCGCGAACTCTATGACGCGCTTAGCAAGAAGGGTGTGGATGTGCGCTTCGCCATCCATCCGGTGGCGGGACGCATGCCCGGTCACATGAACGTTCTACTGGCCGAAGCCGATATCCCCTACGACCGCCTCATCGAAATGGACACAATCAACGGCGACTTCCCGCAAACTGACGTGGCCCTCGTCATCGGTGCCAACGACGTCACCAATCCGGCCGCCCGCACTGACCAGTCCAGCCCCATCTTCGGCATGCCCATTCTCGATGTGGACAAAGCCCATACCGTCATGGTCATCAAACGCAGCATGAATCCCGGCTTCGCCGGCATCGACAACCCGCTCTACTACCTCGACAACAACCTCATGCTTTTCGGCGATGCCAAGCAGTTTGTGGGCAGCATTGTGAAGGAGTTGAGCGGCGGGGGCCACTAGCGAGTCCCCGCTCCTCTAATCTGACCGTCGCCGTGATATCCTAATAACACCAGCTGCGTAACCGTTTTGGCGGAAATTCCCCGCAGTTTCGCGCCCTCCTGCCACATCCGAACCAGGAGCGGGAAAAAAAGAAGAAATCATGCTTTCAGTCAGCAATGTGTCTATGCGCTACGGCGCCAAAGTATTGTTCGACGAAGTCTCGGTTGCGTTTACGCCGGGCAAGCGCTATGGCCTGACCGGCCCCAACGGTGCCGGCAAGTCCACCTTTATGAAGCTGCTCAGTGGCGAACTTGAGCCGCAGAAGGGCACGGTCGTCCGTCCGCGCAAACTTGGAGTTCTCAGCCAGGACCAGTTTGCCTTCGATGCCTACTCCGCGCTCGACACCGTCATTATGGGCAACCGGCGCCTGTTCAACGCGCTGCAGGAACGCGAAAAGATTTATGCCAAGCATGACATGACGGACGAAGACGGCATGAAACTTGGGGAACTGGAGGGCATTGTCGGCGAAGAAGACGGTTATACCGCCGAAAGCGACGCCGCCATTCTGCTGCAGGGCCTCGACATTTCCGACGAGCTGCACAGGCGCAAGATGAGTGAGCTGCAGGGTGGTCAGAAAGTCCGCGTCCTGTTAGCGCAGGCCCTGTTCGGCCACCCGCAGGCTCTGTTGCTCGACGAGCCTACCAACCATCTCGACCTGGATTCGATCCACTGGTTGCAGGGGTTTCTGAACTTCTATGACGGCGTGGTCATCACCATCTCGCACGACCGCCATTTCCTTAACAGCATCTGCACTCACATCGCCGACATTGACTACGAGACCATCATCACCTACACCGGGACCTATGACGACATGGTGGTGGCCAAGACGCAGGTGCGCTCGCAGATCGAGTCGCAGAACGCGCAGCGCGAAAAGAAGATCTCGCAGCTGAATGAGTTCATTGCGCGTTTCGCGGCCGGCACACGATCCAGCCAGGTGCAGTCGCGACGCAAGGAAGTGGAACGTTTGCAGGTCACGGAGCTCGCCAAATCGAACATCCAGCGCCCCTTCCTAAAGTTTGAGCAGAAGCGGCCCTCCGGCAAGCACATTCTGGAAGTCGAGCACCTCAGCAAGGCGTATGGGGAGAATCCGGTCATCCGCGATTTCACCGCCAGCATCACCCGTGGCGAGAAGATCGCTCTGATGGGGCGCAACGGAGCAGGGAAGACCACCCTGATCAACGCTCTGCTGGCGAATTCACCGACGACGCCGGAATCAGAACTGCGCCAGACCAGCGGCTATGATGGCCCGTTCGTGGATGATGGCAAAGTGATCTGGGGGCACGAAGCCTCCATTGGATATTTCGCCCAGGACCATCGCAGGCTGATCGCAGGTGACACGACGGTGCTGGAATGGCTGCATCAGTGGGCCCCGGCGGCGGTAAGCGAAGAAATCCGTGGCTTGCTCGGCCAGATGCTGTTTCAGCGCGAGGAAGCCACGAAATCCACCAGCGTGCTTTCCGGCGGCGAGGCCGCGCGCATTCTGTTCTGCAAGCTTATGCTCCTGAAGCCGAACGTCCTCATCCTCGACGAACCTACCAACCACCTTGATCTGGAGTCCATCAACGCACTGAATATCGCCTTGCAGCGCTACCACGGCACGGTTTTCCTGGTTACCCACGATCACGACCTGATTGACGAAGTGGCCACCCGAATTTGGCACTTTGAGAACGACCATAAGATCACCGACTTCAAGGGGAGCTATGAAGAGTATCAATCGGCAGTAGCGGTGTAGGAATGGCACCCAGAATGAGTTCCTGCACCATTCCTGCTGCATGTAAATCAACCAGGTTCTCCACAGCCTTCCACACCGATTCGCTATTGCGTTTTGTGCTGGTCATAATTGAAGATAGTGAGCATTATTGCGTGCAAAATCATTTGTTTAGTGCCTGACTTTTTGTGTATACACGAAACGATGTACTGAGGATTCTGCAGATAACGCCCCGCCAGTTGGCTAACTGGGAGCGGGCCGGCTTGGTTCATTCCTCGCAGAGCTATTCCTTCTTCGATCTGCTTCAGGTTAAGAAGGTGCGCGATCTTTGCGCCAAGAGCGTGCGCCCGACGGTGATTCGCCAGTCTTTGGAAGCCATGCAGCAGCGCGCGGCAGGCATGCAGAACCCCCTGCTCGAGGCCGGGGCCTCATCCACCAACAATCATCGCGTTGCCTTCCGTCACGACGGCAAGCTGATCGAGCCGATTGCCGGACAGTTTGTGATGGACTTTCAGCCCGGGGAGAAAGTGGTCAGCAGCACGCCTGTCGCGGTCGAACAGCCCGGGGAGCGCGAGGACGAGCTGGCCGAGTGGTTCGCGCGCGGCATTGCGATGGAGGAAGATCCCTCGACTCACTCCGAGGCCATCGCCGCATATCAGAAAATACTGGAACTTGACCCTGAGCATGCAGCGGCGCACATCAACGTGGGCACGCTTTACTACAACCGTCAGGAATTCGGGCTTGCGGAGCGGCACTATCGCGCTGCGGTGGCAGCCGATCCCCGCTATGCGCTTGCCTATTTCGACCTCGGCAACGTGCTCGACGAAACCGGCCGCGTGCAGGAAGCGATTCAGGCCTACAAGAGCGCGCTGCAACTAGCCCCCACTTACGCCGACGCGCACTACAACTTGGCCCTCGCCTATGAAAAGACTCGCGAGCCGCGGCGCGCCCTGAAGCACTGGCAGTCCTACATCAAGCTCGATGCTTCCGGTCCGTGGGCCGTGCACGCCAAGAATCAGATCCGCCGCATCCTGCAGGCGGATTCCTTGCGGCTGGTTCATTCCACAACCAAGCGCTGACGCCCGGACGGGAATCGAGCGCCTTGCTCCATTGTGCTATGTTGACTTGTTTCTCTGTCCCGGAGGCGCTGGATGCCACGCTATGAATACCGTGTTCTGAAACCGTTGCCGGCTGCGGAAGAGGCGTTTCAACGCTGGATTGACGATCTCGATGCGAAGTTTGCCGATCGCGATGTGACCCGGCGCAGCGAGATTGTCCGCAATGCACTGCATGAACTGTATCTTGGCCGCCCGTATGAACCGGCGCCGTCAACCGCGGGCTGGGCACAGCAGGCGCTGGTCCATTCGTTCGATCCACGCAACGCCACGCTGGAACCGGAATACTACGGAGACGTGGATGCGGCCAAATACACCGAGCGCAAGCCGCTTATCTGGTTCTGGATGATGTATGACCGGTCGCCGGTTGGATTAAATCACGGACTTGGATTTCGGGTTCGCGCCATGCTGGCGCGGCACGTCTTCAAACATTGCGGGAAGAATGTGAAGATCTTTCACGGGGTCGAGGTTTCATACGGCTACAACCTGACGGTGGAAGACAACTGCACCATTCACAAGTACGTGCTGCTGGACGATCGCGGCGAGATCGTCATCCACGAAGGATCGTCGGTATCCGATTACGCCAATGTATATTCCCACGCCCATGATTTGAACGACGGCATGATCGTGGACAACCACAAAACGGAGGTCGGCCCACGCGCAAGAATTACTTATCACGCCACCGTGCTGAGCGGCGTCAGGGTGGGCGAGCATGGGATCGTCGGATCCATGGGTGTGGCCTCAAAGAACGTGGAACCGTTCCACATCGTGGGCGGAATTCCGGCGAAGACAATTAAAGTTAAGTCGATCGCGTCGGCCGAGATGCAGAAGCCAAAGCCCTAGTGTGAGTGGGAAACGGCAGCGAACGCCCGTTTCTGCATGGTAGTATCGAATTCAACCAGCGAGAACGAGTTTCGGTTCCTGACCGCCGCTTGTCCAGCCACAACTTATGACCTCTTCGAAGACAACGCGGAAGCGCGTCCTCAGCGGCATGCGCTCGACCGGAAAACTGCACTTGGGCAACTACGTTGGCGCCCTGCAGAACTGGGTCCGCATGCAGGATGAGTATGAATGCTTCTTCTGCGTGGCCGACTGGCACGCTCTGACGACTGATTATGCTGACACCTCGCGGGTGAAACAAAACTCGCTCGATGTGGCCCTGGATTGGCTGGCTGCGGGATTGGATCCGCAGAAGTCCGTGATTTTCATCCAATCGCATGTCCCAGCGCACGCAGAGCTGCATCTACTGTTTTCCATGATCACGCCGCTGGGCTGGCTGGAGCGGGTTCCTACATACAAAGAGCAGCGCGAGAACATCAAGGACAAAGACTTGGGAACTTACGGGTTTCTGGGTTATCCGGTGCTGCAGTCGGCGGACATTCTGGTCTACAAGGCCGACACCGTGCCGGTAGGCGAAGATCAGGTTGCGCACGTCGAATTGACGCGGGAAATTGCGCGGAGGTTTAACGGATTTTATCCCAAGAAAGACGGCACAAGTGTGATGCCCGAGCCGCAAGCCCTGCTGACGCCGGCCCCCAAGCTGCGCGGAACCGATGGGCGGAAGATGTCGAAGTCTTACGGAAACACGATTCTGCTGACCGATCCGGAGCCGGTGGTGCGGCAAAAGCTGAAGACGAGTGTCACTGATCCGGCGCGAGTGCGGCGTTCAGACCCGGGCGATCCCGACAAGTGTCCGGTGGGCGACCTGCACAAGATATTCAGCGACAAACCTACCCTCGAGAAGGTCTACACGGGTTGCCGTTCGGCCGGCATTGGCTGCATCGAATGCAAAGGATGGGCGGCCGATGCCCTGGTGCAATTGGTGGTCCCCATGCAGCAGCGACGCAAGAAATATGAAGAAAATCCGCGCCAGGCATGGGATATTCTGGAAGAGGGCACGCGGCGTGCGACGCTGGCTGCTGCCGAGACTATGAAAGAAGTGCGCGATGCGATGGGGATGTCGCTGGAGTACGAGGCGCCGAAAAACGGTTATTAGAGATACGTAATGAACAAACGTGGAAAACCCGAACTGAATACTATGACTGCCGGCGCGCTTGCCCTATCGAGCCCAGGCGAGCCGCAGCCGGGAAAGCCTCGGGCCGAGGAGAGCGATTCGCCCTTTGCGGTCGCCGTAACTGACGTTTACGAGGGGCCGCTGGACCTGCTGCTCGACCTGATCCGCAAGCAGGACATTGATATTTACGACATTCCCATTGCCCGCATCACAGCGCAGTATCTCGCCTACGTCGAGCAGATCAAGGGCCTGGACGTCAATGTCGCCTCCGACTTCATCTATATGGCTTCGGTCCTGATCCATATCAAGTCGAAGATGCTGCTGCCGCGCGATCCGCTCGCGTCCGCCGAAGAGCAGGAAGATCCACGTGGCGAACTGGTGAACCGGCTGCTGGAACATGAGAAGTACAAATCAGCGGCACAAATGCTTCTGCAGAAGCAGCAGATCGAAGATGCGGTCGTCAGCAATCCGTCGCTGAAGGAATTTATAGACGCAGAGGGCACGGAGCCGGAGATCGCCGCGGACATGATCGACCTGGTCAAAACGTTCCAGCAAATTCTGGACCGCATGCGCAACCGGCCGGTGATTGACGTGGACGCGGAAACGGTGACGGTCGGCCAGATGATCGACTACCTGCGCCGGCGCCTGAACCTGGAACATCGCCCCATCCGCTTGAAGCAATTACTGATGCGGATGCCGTCGCGTCCGGCACTGGTCTGCATGTTTCTCGCGCTGCTGGAGCTGGTGAGGCTGCAGGCCATCCAGATTCGTCAGGAGCAGCTGTTTGGCGAGATCGCGGTCCGCAAGCACACGCATTTTGAAGAAATTATGAGGGAGCAGGCGGCGGTAAGGGACGACTGGAGATAAGTTAGTGGGTAGTGGGCAGTGATCAGTGGCCAGTTGTTGCGCCACCGGTTTTGCTGACCACTGGCCACTGACCAAGAACCCTATGAGTTTAAGAGCCCAACTCGAAGCAATCATCTACGCGGCCGAAACGCCGGTCGCGTTTGACCAACTCGTCGAACTGGTGAACGACACCGTCATGGCGGAGGGTGCCGCCGACGACGCTGAAGTCAAGTCGCGCGTGCGCGCCGCCCTCGAAGAACTGACCGCCGCGTATCTAGCCCAAGACCATGGCATTGAAGTTCGTCAGGTGGCCGGTGGCTATCGTATGTCCACCAAACCGGAGCAGCACGAATTCGTTCGTGCGTTCGCCAAGAGCCTGAAACCGCCCGTGCGGCTCTCCCTGCCCGCGCTCGAAACGCTGGCCGTGATCGCCTACAAGCAGCCGGTCACCGTGCCCGAGATCAACGAGATTCGTGGCGTGGACTCCGGCGGAGTGATCGGAACCCTGCTCGATCGCAAGCTGATCAATACGTCGGGCCGCAAGCAGGTGATCGGACGGCCGATTCTCTACAAGACCACCAAGGAATTCCTGCTGCGCTTTGGCTTGAAAGATGTGAACGAGCTGCCCAGCATGGAGGAATTTGAAAAGCTGGTAGCTGAGACGTTTCAGTCGGAACTGATTCCTGCGGAACAAATGGAAACGGTACCTGACCCGGCAAATGATCTCAGCGCCGACGAACTTGCGCCGGAACAAAAAGCCGGTTGATCGCCATTGCTCGAACGCCGCTGCCTGCCGGTCGTCATACCGAGATTCCCATGCCTCTTGAACGACTACAAAAAATAATCGCTACTGCCGGAATCGCCTCCCGGCGCAAGGCGGAACAGTTGATCACGGCCGGCTATGTTCAGGTTAATGGGAAAACCGTCACCGAACTTGGATCCAAAGCGGATGCGGCGACGGACCACATCCGCGTCAACGGCAAGCTGCTGCAGCAAAGACACCACCATCTTGTCCACCTAATGCTGAACAAACCCAAAGGCTATGTGACCACGGTAAGTGATCCGGAGAAGCGGCCTACGGTGATGAGCCTGGTGAGTGGAGTGAAGGGACGGGTTTACCCGGTCGGAAGGCTCGATTACGCCAGCGAGGGCCTGCTGCTGATGACCAACGATGGCGAACTTGCAAATCGCCTGATGAAAGCCGGTTCCCACGTGCCGAAGACATACTGGGTAAAAGTGGCCGGCACGCCCACCGAAGCCCAACTGGACAAGCTGCGCGCCGGGGTTTCGATTGAAACCGACCAGGGCCGGAGGGTGCGCACGTCTGCGGCAACAGTGAAAGTCGTGAAGGAAGCAGCCAATCCTTGGTATGAAATTACGTTGACTGAAGGCCGCAACCGGCAACTCCGTCGAATGTTTGAAACCGTGGGCCATCACGTGGAGAAAATCAAGCGTGTCGGCTACGGGCCTCTGTGGCTCGATGTGGCGGCCGGGGCATTTCGCCCGCTGGACGCACGGGAGATCGAGAAGCTGAAAGTTGCTTGCGGCCTGGCGCAGGCACCGCGGCCTATCGCAAGGAATGCCCGGCCTCGAGGTCGCAGTGCATGAGCCGTTTTTTCGATCTCGTCTCGAAGCCTGCGAGGGAGATGGGGAATGCACCCGTGTCCGCTCGCAGCGCGGTGGAAAGCCGGCGCACGATCGTCCGGCTCGATTCCAACGAGAGCCCCTACGGGCCGTCTCCGCTGGCGCTCGAGGCCATTCGATCCGCGCTGCGCGACTGTCACCTCTACCCCGACAACGACTGCTTTCCACTCCGCGCCCGTCTGGCGGAACAACACGGAATCACTCCAGATCAGGTGATCGTCACGGCAGGCTCAACCGCGCTGATCGGCATTCTTTGCCAGACGATGCTGGGGCCGGGGCTGAACGCCATCATCGCACAAAACACTTTCATTGTTTATTCCTTGGCCGTGCACGCGGCGGGCGGAGACCTCATCCGGACGCCGATGAAGCAGGACGGTCTCGACCTCGATGCCATCCTGGCTGCAATCGATGCAAATACGCGCCTGATTTTCCTCGCCAATCCCAACAATCCCACTGGAACAACGGTCAGCGCAGAAGCAACCCGTGAGTTTTTGAACGCGATGCCAGGCCACGTGGTCGTGGTGCTCGACGAAGCTTACTGGGAGTATGCGGCGTTCTTCGCCCGGCTGCGTGGAGACCATTATTCAGAATCACTACGGTATGTGAAGGAAGGGTGGCCGGTGGTGGTGCTGCGAACATTTTCCAAGACCCACGGCCTCGCCGGACTGCGCGTCGGCTACGGGATGGGTCCTGCCGAGCTGCTTGCGTATTGTGCCAGCATGCGCAACACGTACTCGGTTTCTTCCGTCGCACAAGTTGCCGCCCTGGCAGCGCTGGGCGACCAGCGGCATCTGCGCGACGTTGTCACTCAGAATGCCAGTCAGGCCGAACTCTTGAGTGCAACTCTGTCCTCCCTGGGGCTTCGGGTCACACCTACATCAGCTAATTTCATCCATTGCGACGTAGGTCGGGAAGCGACAGCGCTGGCGCAGTCGCTGCACCGCGAAGGCGTAAGTGTTCGTCCGCTGGGAACTTGGGGACTGCCCAACTCGCTGCGCATCAGTATTGGCAGCGCGGACCAAAACCGCGCACTGGTGGATGCGCTACGGCGTGTCCGGCCGTAGGACTTACTACGGAGCGTTTCGGCGAAGCGTTGCTACACTCCGCAAGCAACCAGCGGAATACGAGCAGCGCCGAACAGGCCGGCATCGCTCCCCAGCAACGCGCGGGTGACCACAGTTTTCTCCGCCGTGCGCCTGTCTACACGGGCCGACGCGCCGGTTGCTCCTTCCACAGGAGCCGGATCTGTTGCCGCGTATACCAACGAACGCTTCCGAAGTTCAGAAAAAATCGTGGGCGAGAACGCGTCCCAGGCGCTGGCCACGCCGCCGCCGATGACGTACATATTCAGATTCAATCCGTTTACCAGTCCGGCAATCAGAATTCCGAGCGCCCAGCCCACGCGCTGATAGATGCGGCGCGCTTCCTCGTCTCCCTGAATTGCCAAGTTGTAGATCGACTTCGAGCTGAACTCAGGATCGGAACTCGCGGCCCGCTCCAGCCCCGGAGCCTTGCCGGACGCGATCGCTTCCTTAGCCATGCGGACGACCGCCGTGGCGGACGAGATAGCCTCCACGCAGCCGTAATTACCACACCCGCAAAGCGGGCCGTTTGGATCGACCGTGATGTGTCCCAGTTCTCCAGCCATCCCGTTCATGCCATGCCAGACTGAGCCGTTGAGGACAATTCCGCCGCCAACTCCGGTTCCCAAGGTGATCATCGCGAGGTGGGGCACGTCGCGGCCGGCGCCAAGCCACTTCTCACCCAAGGCGGCGGCGTTAGCATCATTTTCCAGAAAGACACGCGCGCCGAGACGCTGCTCGATTTCGTCGCGTACCGGCGAGTCCGCCCAACCCGGCAAGTTTGGCGACTCATAGATGCGGCCGGTTGCGAGGTGGATGATGCCCGGCACGCCAATGCCGACGCCGAGCAGATTGCCGGAGGCGCGATACTTGTCCGACAACTGCCGGATTGCGCCGCACATCTCGTCGAGCACGTGGTCACGCCCCAGCGAAACCTGGGTACCCAAAGTCAGCTTCTCGATGAGCTTCCCTTGGCTGCTGACTGCGGCAATGCGCAAGTTGGTGCCGCCTAAATCGACTCCGATGGAAAAATCAGACATAGCCTGAGAAGCTTACCAGAAGTGCGGCGAACTTTCCTTAAGAATGCATGACTTTCCTACAAAAATGGGCTATTCAAACCTTTCAATGCCGCTGATTCATTTCTGACAGACGGGGCAGTAGTGGCTGCTGCGTCCGGCGATCACAATTCGCTTGATGCGAGTCTTGCAGGCGCGGCAAGGTTCGTCCTCCCGGCCATACACGCGATGACGAAGCTGGAAGAATCCTTCCTCCCCGTCCGCATCCACATAGTCTGAGATGGACGATCCGCCGAGTTTGATGGCTTCTCCCAGTACCTTGCGGAGCGCGGCATGCAGGCGGGCAAGTTCTTTTGAAGAAATCGATTCAGCCCTGCGGCGCGGACGGATTCCGGCTCGGTACAGCGCTTCGTCCGCGTAAATGTTGCCGACGCCGCTTAACAGCCTCTGGTTGAGCAACGCGCTCTTGATCGGCGTTTTGCGGCCGCGAAACAGATAGATGAATCGGTCGAGCGGCACCTGCAGCGGCTCGGCGCCGGGTGCCGCAAACCCGCCCTCATTGGAAACGCTCAACCGCCCAAACCGGCGAGGGTCCACGAAACGAATCTCGCGGCCTGAAGCCAACTTCACCACCGCGTGGGTGTGCGCCGCCAAGGTCTCCTGAACGTCGCACACCAGCACACGTCCGGTCATTCCCAGATGGACAATCCATTGGGCGGAGTGCTTGGTCTCGTCGCCAGTCTGCAGATCAAAGACGATGTGTTTGCCGGCGCGCCGAACGCCCAAGATCGAACTCCGCTCGAGGACCGCACAGATCGCGCCCGGCGAAGATTTCAGCGGTTCTTTCTTCGACCCCAGCCATACGGATTCAACTCGGTCTCCCGTGACGCGTTTGGCGAGCCCGCGCGCTATGGTTTCAACCTCCGGTAGCTCGGGCATACGGTCAGTGTATCGTCCCGGCCCGGCGCGAGCCAACCAAGTGGCAGGCGCCGACCTCCGGAGTAGAATTGTGCGTCTATGGGCGCCCCGTCGTCCCTTGGTTACCATACTCGGCTGCCCCAGGTGATGGTCAGTTACTCAAGCCACGACCTCGACCGGGTGATGGAGTTTGTCCGTGCCCTGCGTGCGGCGGGAGTCGCCGTGTGGATCGATCAGGGCGGCATTGACGGAGCCCAGCGCTGGAGCGAAGAGATCGTCAACGCGATCGAAGGCTGCAGGGTTGTGCTGCTATTTATTTCCCGTCCCTCCATGGAGTCGGCCAACATCGGCAAGGAAGTCGCCCTTGCCTGGGAAAGCGGCAAGCAGTTCCTGCCGGTGGCGCTGGAAGAGGCCAAGATTCCCAAAAGCATGCAATATCAGTTGGCGGGTATTCAATATGTGAAGTACTACGAAGGGGATCCGCAAGCCAAGTTCGAGGCGGTATTGCGAGCGCTGATTCGGCTGGAGGTTCACGTGTCGCCTTACAGCATGGCGCTGGTGAGTGCCGGCCTGGGCGAGCGCGAGCAGGCGCTGGAGTGGCTCTCCAAGGCATGCGACGAACGAGTTGCAGGACTGAGCCGGCTGGCCTCAGAGCCGCGTTTCCAATCGCTGCGGTCGGAGCCGCGGTTTGTGGAAATCTCCCGCCGCGTGGAGAGTTTGACGCTGCAAACGGACGACGTGACCTCCGAAGTCGTCCTGTCGCAACCGTTGACTCAGGTTCCGCAGGTCCCAACTGGTCCGCAACCTTGGTGGAAAGATTGGCTGTGGCCCGACATTTTCGATGACCGTACAGCGCGAGCCGCCGCCGCTCAGGGCGTGTGGGCCTCCGCGGTAATCATCGCGTTGAGTTGGTTGTTTTCATTGCTCGTGCCCAATACCTGGAACGCCTATACCTGGTGGAACGACCCAATCTTTCGCACCGTTACGTTCGCCGCAGTCGGATTCGGAGTGCAAAAGATGGGCCGGCCCGCCGCCGTGATAGGGACGGTACTCTGCGGTTTGGGAGCGTTGGGTAACCTGAGTCTGATTTCTATGTTCCGTGCTGCTATGGCGGCCCAGCCAAACGAGCCAAACTATTCAAGCATTTACTATTCGGCCTGGTTCGGTCTCGTGGCCGGTCTAGTGTTTGTGAGTGCATTCGCGAATGCCTGGCGCGGAACCTTTGCCTATCGCGCGCTGGTACAGGCGCGGCAGGCAAAAGACAAACAGGATGCCTTGGTGCCACAAGATCTTCTCGCCGCGCGCAGGAGGGCTGAGACGCTTTTCCAGAAGATGGTGGTTTTCGCCAAAACACTAAAGGCGCATCTTCCAATGCCAGTTCTCCCTACGTCCGGAGCGACAGCCCAGGTGCCGCCATTGGCAACTCGCGAGCCCGGTCTGAAGCCGGAGAGGTCAACCCCGGTCGAACCCGCCGGCAGCTTGACTGAATCTGAAGTCATGCAGGAAGTAGGCACAGTCGAAGAACTCACTCCAGCGGAGTCGTTTGGGGACCTGATCGGCGCCAATCCTGTCCAGTGGAAGAGAGCAGCGGTGTTTTTCGCGGCCAATCTGGCTTCGAATTTCGTATTCATGCTCGCGCGCGCTATTGGCCTCCCAGGGCCTCTGCACCCGGTTTACTGGCAACTGGCCTTTCTTCGGGGAGCTGCGGTCACGCTGGCAGCCTGGCTCGCGTTTCGTTTTCTGCGCCAAGGCTGGATGGCTTCCTTGGCTGGCGGAGCGCTGGCAACGTTGCTGATGCTGCCCGTCTACAACACGCTGGCCACGTTTGACTACTCTGATCTTCTTTACCGCGAGCAGTTCCAGCAATTTCTGCTGGTTCCGTTCGTGGAAGTTACTACTCTGCTGCTGGGCCTCTTTTATCTGGTACCGCGAATTCGGCCCCTGGGCCTCGGATTATGGCTTGGCGCGGTCTGCTCCGAGGTCGCGGCGGGCATGGTACTTAAGGTCCTGAGTGAGTTCGGTTCGGGAACGCTGCCCGATCCAGTTTTGGCGGGCATCGTCGCTGGAATTGTGGGATTGCGGAGTGTCGTGTTCGCGGGAGTTTTCTGGGGTGGATCGAAACTCGCGGCAATGCAGAGAACCTAGTCCTTCAGAGGCACGATCGCGCTGCCATCCTGGCAAATGGTTGCGACCTTTTGCAGGTTCCCGTTAGGCCGGGGAACCGTCATCACCGGACCATAGCAATAAATCGCGTGACCACTCGCCGCGAAATACCACCGTCCGCCTTTAGTACGGTGGGCAAGCTGTCCCACCGGCTGACGCAGCGGAGGCGCAAGCCGCGGCGCAGACAAGCTCAACAACAAGGCTAGGGTCATGGCCTTCAAGCTGTCCGTCCTCTTTTAGACTGCTGCTACCTAACTACAGAACGATTACAAGCAACCGGCTCAGATGGTTTTCAACGCTCTGCGCGCGTCCGCCATATCGGCGGCCGGGCGCGGCGGCACTTTGTCGTCATGTGCCCGAGTTCGGGGCGCGGCGGAACTCGTTGGACCATGAGTTGCAGGAGCTTTCGCTGCAGGAGCTTGAGGCGCAGACGTCGCCCCCGCAACCGGCGGCGCAAGATGGTTCTGGCCCTTTTTCTGAGCGGCCAATGTTTTCTCGCGAATGGCATTCATCTTCATGCCGGACAGCTCATTGCTGTCTTTCAGCAGATCGCCGATGAGATACCGCTGGTGCTGGATGGTGTTTCCCTGCTCAATCACCAGCATCGACATCAGCCCGTAGGAGATCAGAAAAAGCACAGTCAGGACCGGCAGCATGGTGTGCTTCTTGGCCACCGCCGGTTGCTTCACGACTGGGTTCTCGGTGAAGGTATTCAAAGGACACCCCGTATCTATCCAGCTGAGCTGGTAGGCTCTAGGTTGCAGCTTGCCCACCACTGGCCACTAGATCCCTAACCATTTGTAAACAAGGTAGTTAGCTAACTTAATCTCGACTACGGGTTGTTTTCAAAGTGCAACTCGGTGCATATATTAGGTCGCGCGGACGCACAAGATTCGCTGCCCTCATTC
>Ga0209698_10003847_pt1 | contig 16597 bp, 21 predicted proteins | sample LitLauG_LLR_2012_FD_187203 | JGI IMG/M metagenome (GOLD analysis project Ga0209698, IMG submission 187203) | Freshwater sediment microbial communities from Pennsylvania, USA - Little Laurel Run_MetaG_LLR_2012 (SPAdes) (version 2) | ecosystem: Environmental > Aquatic > Freshwater > Creek >...
CCCTGAAGCCCAGCGGGTGGGCCCAGGCTGGGGAAGAAACTCAGGGAGCATTGTAGGCAGGTCGGGCTAATCTCATTCTTTTTTTCGCGGAGACGCAGCTTGCTGCGTCTCTTTTCTTTTTGGCATCTTGCTGGCGTAACATGCGTCGGGACGTTGGATAACGGAAGTCAGCATGGCCGTTAAGAAGAAAAAGAAGCCGCTCTGGACCTGTCCTCGGTGCGGTCACCGCTTTGTGACTCGCAAGTTGTGGCACTCCTGCGGCCGCTACCGGATCGCGGATCACTTTCACGGGAAAGACCCGATTACCCGCAAGATCTATCGAGAGCTTAAGCGCTTAGTGCGTCAGTTTGGCCCGGTGACGGTCTACGCGCAGAAGACGCGCATCGTCTTTCAGAACCGCGGGCGCTTTGTTGCTCTGCAAGTCAGAAAGAACCGGCTGGAGCTGGGCCTCTGGCTGAAACGCCGCCGGGAGCACCCGCGCCTGTACAAGATTGAGTTTTATCCTCCCAGCGACTACATACACCGCATCCGGCTCTCGGAGCTCTCTGAAATCGACTCCGTACTGGCGAGTTTCGTGAAAGAAGCGGCGAAAGTGGGACGGCAGGAGTACACGGATCGCCGCCGCATCTGAGTGGCTCCTTCTCGGAGGCCGTTCCTTGTTGTACATTGGCTTGGGATGGGAACCCGGTGACGAAGAGAAAGTCCAAGGGCGCGTATATGATCTCGGCCGTTGCCGAGATGTATGGCATTCACCCTCAGACGCTGCGCCTTTACGAGAGAGAGGGGCTGCTCAAGCCGTCGCGCACGGAGGGCAACACCCGGCTTTACACCGATGAGGACCTGCTGCGCCTGGAGTTCATTCTGTCGCTCGCGCGTGATCTTGGCGTCAACATCTCCGGCATTGCCATCATCCTGCAAATGCGCGAGCGCATGGAAGAGATGCAGCGCCAGATTCAGGACTTCGTGAAGTACATCCAGGAAGAAGTGCTCCTGCGGGCGACTGCTGCCACCGCCGATCCCTCAAAGGGTGCAATTGTGCCCCTGCGGCGGCCACTGGTAGCGCCAGCGCCGCCACAGAATGCGAAGAGAAAATAAGGACCGGCCCAAAGTTATGGCGATTTATCCGGCGCCGTAACCTGACTCGCACACCCCAGATTCGCACTCACTCTGTAATAACTTTGTCAGACCACTCCACCAGCGACACGAAGATCGTGGGGTTGCCAAACTTGGCGCCGTAGGTGGCCAAGTCGACTTCGGTAACGCCCCGCGCCCGGGAGCAGGCGCCGCATGCGTAAATCGTGATGTGCCGGGCGGCTACTTTGTCGAGGGTCTCGCCAACCTTCGGCCAGCCCACGGGGGTAGTGGCGTCGGCGACGACCTTACGCATCAGATTTACAGCCTCTCCCAAAAGGTAGATTTGCACTTCGTGGCCGGCCTCGGACAGCGCCAGTCCGTGGGAGAAGGGAAACGCAGCCTTGGTGGGATCGTCGGATCCCCAGGCGCTTTTCATCATGATCTTGAGTTTCTTGCTGGCGGTTGGCGGAGTTGTTTGAGCACTCGCTACGCCCAGGGCAAGAGCCGGCAGCGCGGCAAGTCGGGACAGGAACCAGCGACGGACCATACATCCTCCTCAATTAGCGGTAACAGGGACCCGGTGTCGAGGTGGCGAGTTATAGTGCCATCTTTTGGTAGTGGGCTGTTCAAAACAGCCCACTACCCATCTTTTCTGGCGCGTGCCAAGTGATTGCCGGGCGCGTATCATAGTGCGTTTCGCGGAAGTACTTGCCATCGGCCTCCATGCTGCCCTTCAAGCTCGTCTACAGCGACGATTATTACCTGCCTATCGGCGCGCATGTTTTCCCGGCGGAAAAGTACAAGCGCGTTCATGACCGCCTGCTCGAAATCAATGTGGCGGAGACGGCCGATTTCATTTCTCCGCGTCCCGCGAGCGATCAGGATGTTCTGCTCGTGCACACCCCGCAATACGTACAGAAACTTCGGACTGGCACGCTGTCCGCGCGCGAAGAGCTGCAGCTGGAAGTCCCCTACTCGCCGGAACTGGTACGGGCTTTCTGGCTGGCGGCCGGCGGGTCGATCCTGGCCGCCGACTTCGCGCTTAATGAGAAGGTCGCTTTCAGCATCGGAGGCGGCTTTCACCACGCCTTCCCCGACCACGGTGAAGGCTTCTGCATGATTCATGACGTGGCGATTGCCATCCGCCGCATGCAGCGCGACGACAGGATTCGCACCGCCATGACCGTGGATTGCGACGTCCACCAGGGCAATGGCACGGCCGCTATCTTTGCGGGCCTACGCATACCGAGCGATCCGCTGCCCTCATCTTCGGCGCCTGTGCTCAATTCGTCGCGCCCGGCCAAAATCCGTAATGCACATGCGGGCGATGTCTTTACCATCTCGCTTCACCAGGAAAACAACTATCCCGCGTGGAAGCCGCCGTCTTCGATAGATGTCGATCTGCCCGACGAAATCGGCGACGACGATTATCTTGCCTGGCTCGATAACGCGCTCAGCTCGGGATTGCGTCAGTTCGAGCCGGAATTGATTTGTTATATCGCCGGAGCAGACCCTTACCGGGAAGATCAGTTGGGAGGACTTTCGCTTACCATTGAAGGCCTGAAGCGGCGTGATGAACTTGTGTTTCGTGTCGCACAGGCGCGGGGCATTCCGGTCATGGTGACGTTCGCCGGTGGTTATGCCAGAAAGATCGACGACACGGTGACGATCCATTGCAATACGGTGATTGCGGCGAGGGAAGTATTCGGGAAGCAGTGAGTTCGGATTTCGTGAAATAACGCGAGGAGAGTGAGTCTATGAAATGCGTTACTGTCGTCTACCCGCAGAAGGAAGGCGCGAAGTTCGACTTCGAATACTACATGAGCACGCACATTCCTCTTGTAGCCAGATTGCTGGCGAGGAAGCTCGGAGTTCGACGGGGGCTTTCATCTGTAACTGGCGCACCCGTACCATTCGTCTGCGCTGCGACCATTCCCATCGATTCCGTGGAAGAGTTTCAGACCCTGTTCTCGCAGCATGGCGCCCAAATCCTGGCGGATATTCCGAAATACACAAACATAGAGCCGATCATTCAGTTTGACGAGATCCTCGCCGCCTGAACCTTGCGAAATAGTAAAGTGAAGCCGGCCAAATCGTCGATTCCGGAGTGATAATAGGCCGATGCGGATCCGTCTCATCCGTCACGCCACGCTCATTGTGGAGTATTGCGGGCATACGTTTCTCGTCGACCCGATGTTCGACGATGCGGGAGCGCGCCCTGCCATCGAGAACTCTCCTAATCCGCAGAAGAATCCGCTGGTTCCGCTCCCCGTTCCGGCTGAGGAAGTCATCAAGAATGTACAGGCAGTGTTGGTCACTCATACTCACAGCGATCACTGGGATGCGACCGCGGCAAAGCTGGTGCCCAGGAAGCTACCGCTGTTTGGCCAGCCGGAGGATGAGCACAAATTCCGTTCACAAGGTTTCACCGGAGTTCAGCCGGTAGCGGAGTCGGTTGTCTGGAGCGGAATTACGATCACCCGGACCCCTTGCCAGCATGGTACCGGGGAGATCGGAAAGAAGATGGCCCCGGCTTCGGGCTTCGTGCTCGAAGGGCAGGGCGAGGGGAGCCTGTATCTCGCCGGAGACACGGTGTGGTGTCGCGAGGTCGCCGAGACGATTCGCGACTTCCAGCCGAAAGTGACCGTGGTGAACAGCGGGGCGGCGCAGTTCCTGCAGGGCGATCCCATTACCATGACGGCGGACTGCGTGATCAGCGTATGCCGTACGGCGCTCAATTCGCAGATCGTTGCCGTCCACATGGAAGCCATCAATCATTGCCTGCTCACGCGGGCCGATCTGGCGTTCCAGGTGGAGTCAGCGCGGGTGATTCAGCAGGTCGCCATCCCAAGCGATGGGGATTGGGTGACCGTGAAATAGCCAGTTCATCGCGATTTTCCATGGAATCGTCTATTCGTTTTCTCGCGCCTCGACACTCGCGTTTTGGCACTCGGTACTAGGTACAAGATACTGGGTACTGCCTCCGCTGCTAGAATATTCACTCACGTATGTTCGAGAATCTTTCTGAGAAGCTCCAGCGCGCGTTCAAGTCCCTTCGCGGCCAGGCCGTCCTTACCGAGGAGAATATCGCCGAGGCCCTGCGCCAGATCCGGCTTGCACTGCTCGAGGCGGACGTCAACTTCAAAGTCGTCAAACAGCTGATCGACCAGATCCAGGCCAAGGCCGTCGGCCAGCAGGTGATGACCGCACTTTCCCCGGGAGAGCAGGTCATCAAGATCGTCCGCGACGAACTGGTGGCCACCCTCGGCACCGACACGGCCAAACTGAAGTTCGCGTCCCAGCCGCCTACGGTCGTCCTGATGGCTGGCCTGCAGGGTTCCGGCAAAACCACCACCTCCGGCAAGCTTGCGAACTGGCTGAAAAACGGGGGCCATCGCCCGCTGCTGGTGTCGGTTGACGTCTACCGTCCGGCGGCGCGCGAGCAGCTCAAAGTGGTCGCGCAGGCGATCAAGGCCAATATCTACGAAGGCGAGGTCGGCGAGAGCAATACGGCCACGGTCGAACGGTTGGCCAAGGAAGCCCGCCGCGAGGCGGTGATCAGCGGCTGCGATGTACTGATCGTGGATACTGCTGGCCGGCTCCACATCGACGACCAGCTCATGGACGAGATGCAGTCCCTGAAGAAGATGCTCAATCCTCAGGAGATTCTGTTCGTCGCCGATTCGATGACCGGCCAGGACGCGGTCAATTCCGCAGCCGAGTTTCACAACAAGCTTTCGCTTACCGGCGTGGTGCTGACGAAGATGGACGGTGATGCCCGCGGTGGCGCGGCGCTCTCCATTCGCCAGGTAACGGGCCAGCCCATCAAGTTCATCGGCATCGGCGAAAAATACGACGCGCTTGAGCCATTCCACCCGGACCGCATCGTGTCGCGCATTCTCGGCATGGGCGACATTATGTCGCTCATCGAGAAGGCTGAGCAGCACGTCGACAAAAAGCGGGCACAAGAGATCGCCAGCAAAGCGCTCGCGGGCGACGGTTTTTCTCTGGAGGATTTTCGCGATCAGCTGCGGCAGGTAAAGAAAATGGGCTCGATCCAGAGCCTCATGGGAATGCTGCCGCGCATCGGACCGTTCTCCGGATTGCAGGCCGCTGCCGACAAGGTCGACGAGAAGCAGATCAATCGCGTCGAAGCCATCATCAACTCTATGACGCAGCACGAACGCCTGCATCATGAGGTGATCAACGGCAGCCGCCGCAAGCGCATTGCCCGCGGCTCGGGTACGACGGTGCAGGAGGTCAATAACCTGCTCCGCCAGTACGCGCAAATGCGAAAGATGTTCAAGCAGATGGGAAAGGGCAGCTTCATGCGGCGCATGGCCAGCATGAAAATGCCGGGAATGTGAGGACCTCATGAAACTGGTTTTGTGGATTGTCACTGCCTTCGCCTTGATGTCGCTTGCCGCTCCTGCCTTTGCGCAGAACAAGGCACCAGAGAAAACAACCGCTACAGCTCCGGCCTCGGGCCCCCGCGCGGAATTCCTCACGGAGTTGAAGGTTGAGCAGGACAAGTTTATTCGGCTCGCGGAGGCCATCCCCGCTGACAAGTACGGCTGGCGTCCAACCGAGGGCGTGCGTTCTGTGGGCGAGGTGCTGCTGCACGTTGCTGCCGCCAACTACAATCTTCCGAAGCTGATTGGCACGCCGCCCCCCGCCGGCTTCAGTGCACAGGGCTATGACAAGTCCATTACAGACAAAGTTAAGATCATCGCCGCACTCAAGGATTCCTTCGATCACATCCGGCAGGCAGTAATCAACATGCCTGACGCGAACCTCGAGAACCAGCTCGACTGGTTCGGGGGCAAGAACACACAACGGGGAATACTTCTGTTCACGATGCGGCACATGGCAGAGCACCTGGGACAGTTGATCGCCTATGCCCGCATGAATGGCATCGTTCCACCGTGGACCGAAGAGCAACAGCAGCAACAGAAGCAGCAACAAAAGCCGAAGCAGTGATTAGGGGTACCGAGTTGTGAGTGCCGAAAAACCCAGTACTCAGTTGCTAGTTCCCAGTTCTCAGTCTGCGGTTACTACCAATTAGAAGGAATTTGCGGGGAGCTGAGAGCTGATGGCTGACGGCTGAGAGCCAGAAGCCAGGGGCTAGTGGCTAAGAGCTAATCATGAAATGGCGATCGCTTGAGGAATCGGCTCCAAGTTCGGACGCTCGGTCCCTGCGCGAGATTTTTGCCGAGCGCAAGGAGCGGATCGCGCAATATGTTCCACCTGCAACCCAGGAGATTCATGCCCGCGCGATCGCGGAACTGAAAGCCAGCGGCGTGGCTAGACGCATTCTCCCGGTTGGCGCTAAAGCCCCGGAATTCGAACTCAGGGATCACAACGACAGGCCAGTTTCCTCTGCCCATCTTCTGGCCAAGAGCCGCCTCGTCGTCTGCTTCTTTCGCGGACGATGGTGTCCCTTTTGTGTCGGACAACTGGAGGCGATGAACCTGATCGTGCCGCAGATTGAACAGGCTGGGGCAACGCTCGTGGCCGTTTCGCCGCAGACCGTGAAGCAGTCTTATTTCATGGCCGACCAGCACAAGTTGCACTTTCCACTTTTGAGTGACGCCGGCAATGGCGTTGCTCGCCAATTCGGGCTTGTCTACCGAGTGCCGGACTACCAGCAGGAGCTTTTCCGTCGGACCTTTGTCAACTTGCCATTCACCAACGGCGATGACAGCTGGGAACTACCGATTCCGGCCACATACATACTCGATCAAGATGGCACAATCATTTATGCCTCGGCGAACGAGGACTATACGGAGCGGCCGGAACCGGCTGAAATCCTCGAAATTCTGCGTACGTAAGACCGTCAGGCTGAGTCCGCCACCCTACTCCACCCACTTCGTCATCAAGTATCGGTTATGGTCTTCGAATCCTGCCCGCCGGTATAGCTCGATCGCCGGATTGCCGTGGTTCACCTCAAGATGAATTGTTCGCGCGCCCAGTTTCTTTGCCTCCGCCGCGAAGAACTCCAGCGTCTGACTTCCGATACCCTTTCCCCGGTAAGCCTTCCGCACGAAGACCTCGTCCACCCAGGCGCACTTGCCGGCGTACTCCAGGCTGTAGTCGAAAGTCAGGACGATGTAGCCGACTGGGTTATCGGCATCGCAAATCAGCCAGATGCGCCCCAGCGTCGGATCGGCAATCAGCCCGCGCAAGGCATCCCGCGCCCGATTCTCGTCAAATGGAACCGACCAGGGATCGTCCTTTTGCAGCTCGGCCATCATCGCCACTAGCACGCTTAAGTCTGTTAATCTGGCGGGGCAAAAGCTGACCGTCATGGGCCGAGTCCTCCTTGCTATTCACTGCAAGCTACGGCATAATAAGAGTTTGTCATAACCCCGCCGGACGTTTCCGGAAAGGATAAAGCAAATCTGTGTTAACGATTCGACTAGCGCGCACAGGTGCGCGCAAACAGCCTCATTATCGCGTAGTGGTCATCGAGAAGGAGCGCGCCCGTAATGGCCGCCCCGTGGAAGTCGTGGGGACCTACAACCCCCGCGGTAAGACTCCCGCGCTCGATCTGAAGCGCGACCGCATCGACTACTGGGTCTCGAAGGGCGCCCAGATGTCGGAACGTGTGAACAAACTGTTCTCCAAACCGGCCCCGGCGAGTGCCGGATCGGCTGCCTGATCACTCCGGTGCGCCTGACGTGCAACTCTTCCCGCAAACTGGGAGTTCGATATGAGTGAGAACACCGGCGATGTGCGGGCCTTGATCGAGCAGGTCGCCAAGGCTCTGGTTGATGCGCCGGACGCTGTGATAGTCACCCAGTTGGAAGAGGGCGGCACCACGGTGATCGAACTGGAAGTTTCACCCGAGGATATGGGCAAGGTGATCGGCAAGTCAGGACGCACGGCACGCGCCATGCGCAACCTTGTGGGCGCAGTCGGCATGAAGTCCAACCGGCACGTGGAGCTCGAGATCCTGGAATAGGGGATTCGCGATCGGCGACGAGTTCATCACGCTCGCCCGCGTCATCAAGACGCAAGGACGTCGCGGCGAAGTTGCTGCCGAGCTGCACACCAATGTCCCGGACAGATTTGTCGCAGGGATGCGGGTCTACGCGTTAGCCGGCGATGGCACGCGTCGGGAGTTGCAGGTCGAGGAATTCTGGCCCCACAAAGGCCGACTGGTTTTGAAGTTTGCCGGTGTCGATTCGATGAACGACGCCGAGATGCTTTCTGGCTGCGAGCTGCAGGTTCCGCGCGGTGAGCGGGCCGGGCTGGAAGCGGGCTGGACATATATCAGCGATCTGGTGGGTTGCACGGTTTTTGACCGGGAGCGTGAGGTTGGAAGGGTTACGGACGTTCAGCTTGGGGCCGGTGAAGCGCCTCTGCTAATTGTTCAAGCAGGGTCGAAGTCGTACGACATCCCTTTCGCCGAGGCTTACCTGGCAAAGGTGGATCAGGGCAAGAAGAAAGTTCACATGGTCCTTCCGGATGGGATGCTCGATGTGAACGCGCCTCTGACGGCGGAAGAAAAGCGCGAGCAAGGCGGATACCCGAAAAGACGGGGCGACTGAGAGACAGCGTTATTTTCCCCTGTGTTCTCTGTGCCCTCTGTGGTTAAGAGTTCTTGCTTTTTTGGTCCTCGATGAAGATCGACATTCTAACGATCTTTCCTGATTTTTTTCGCGGACCGCTCGACTACGGTATCGTCCGCCGGGCGCGGGAAGCGGGCCTGGTGGAGATCAGCATCCACGATCTGCGGGCATTTGCGCACGATCGGCACCGTACGGTGGATGACCGCCCATTTGGCGGCGGCGAAGGCATGGTCCTGAAGCCGGAACCGATCTTTGAATGTCTGGAAGCGCTCGGCGCGGCTGCCCGGGAGCAACGGCTGGCAGGTGCGACGAAGCAGTCAGTCATACTGCTTTCCGCACAAGGCCGTCGGTTCGAGCAGAGCGTCGCGGTGGAACTGGCGGGGCTTGAGCGGATCGTTCTGATCTGTGGCCGTTATGAAGGCGTGGACGAGCGTGTGAGCGCCTTCGTCGCGGATCGCGAGTATTCGATCGGCGACTACGTCCTGAGCGGCGGCGAACTGGGCGCGGCGGTTATTGTGGATACAGTTACGCGGCTGATTCCGGGTGCGGTGGGAAATGAAGATTCCACGCGGCAGGAATCGTTTAGTGCCGACCCGGAACGGCAGCCGGGGGACGCACCAAGTTCGACCTGTGTTTCAGGCGGGCTGCTTGACTATCCGCATTACACGCGTCCAGCGGATTTTCGCGGTATGAGCGTGCCAGACGTGCTGCTTTCGGGGAATCACGACGAGATTCGCCGCTGGCGTCGCCGCACGGCGCTCGAAAAGACCGTACGCAACCGACCGGACTTGCTGCAAAGCGTGGCACTGTCGGACGAAGACAAAGAATTGCTCGCCCGGATTACGGGCAAAGAAATCCAGTAAAGGAAATCATCATGACGAATCTGATCATCGAAAAACTGCTGGCCAAATCTCAACGCACTGATGTGCCCAAGTTTGGCCCCGGCGACACCGTGCGCGTCCATGTCAAGATCAAGGAAGGCGACAAGGAACGGTTGCAGGCCTTCGAGGGAGTGGTGATCTCCCGCACGCGCGGCCCCCAAGCCAGCTTCACGGTACGGAAGATCAGCTTCGGCCAGGGCGTAGAGCGCATTTTCCCCATCAGTTCAAAAGTCGTGGACAAGGTGGAACTACTGCGGCACAGCAAAGTCCGGCGCGCGAAGCTTTACTATCTGCGCAGCCTGCGTGGCAAGGCCGCTCGTCTTCGCGACGTGGAGTAGCCTCTTCACCGCCGGGCGACACATCTCTAAAGACTTCGGGCCGCCTGACTGCACGGCGGCCCACCCTACCTTATCTTTTTTTGGCGATCCGTTTTTAGCGGAAAAATCGAATTCGTGTCGCCACGGCTTGCTTGAAGGCGCCCTGACGGCGGCGTTGTTGCGGCATGCCTGAAGGCATGCCCTGACACAAGGTCACACTCTTTGGTGGTGTTGCAATCTTGTTTCTAGTGGCGGTGGGATGCACGCCAGATCCTTCGCTCTGCCTGAAGAACGGCTTCCCTCAGGATGACTCCCAAGGAGAGGCCAAGGCTAGAAGGGCAGGTCGATCAGTTCGACTTTGGGCGCTTCTTCCGGAGTCGCCTGTTTCTCCGACAGGTGCCGCAGCAGGTAGCGCAGAAGGGGTCCGTCCCCCTTTCGTATCTCGCGGAACTCGATTCCTATTCCCGGGTTGCGCCCGGTGTGTTTCACCAGACCCTTGAGGGTCAAGTCGCAATAGCCTGTATTCAATACCAGCTTCAACTCTGTGCCGGGCGCGAGCGTGCGTTTCGAGGCGACCAGGCATCCGAACTCCGAAATTTCCCTGAGGTTTCCGTCCACCCACGAGTTCGTGGCCAACTGCACCAGGCCGGCATCGCCGTGCAGGACAAACCGAGGACCGCGGCGCTTGTCAGCGTATTTTCTGGAGCCCACCTGCCCACGGATGGGGCGGGGATCTGCCGTGATTTGATCGTAGAGCTCAGCACACTTACGAAGTTCTTCGTCCCACATCATTCTCTCGTCTTCCAGGCTCTCGACGGAAAACTGTCCGCGAAGTTCGGAGTCGACGTCACCTGACCAGACTACCTTGCATAGAGTCTTGCTGCGGCCGCGCTCCACCGTAATGGTCTCGCCCACGCTGAAGTTGCGGGTACCGTTCAGACGTGCGCCGCGGGGATGAATATCGTAGGTACAGGCGGTTTCGAGAACCACGGAATTGCCGGTGTTTTCGCGGTAAGACACGCGAATGGGAAGCGCGACGTGGACCCTCTTGACGTGCTGGTTAGGACGATTTTCCGATGGATGCTTGCTCTTCACCTGGGCCTCATGTCTGCGCTTGAAGTGCAAAGTTACCAAGGTATTCGAGGTCCAACAATGGCCCGCCTGTACCCAAGGTAAGGGTTACCTCCGGGGGATAACGACCGGTGCTGGTTTTCGCGCCAATAACAAAGGAAGCGCCGGAAATGGGCCTCGGACCCGCTCCGATGTGCAGGAGCATCCGGGATTGTTCACAGGCGGTCTATACATAGGTCATCCTGAGCGAGTTGTGATCTTTCGCTCGCGAAAGATCAGGGCGAGTCGAAGGACCCCAAGACTGCGGAACATGCTTGTGCAGTCTCAGGGAATACTCCCCGAAAGGACGGGGCATCGAGAAAATTCCCGGAAAGGTTCATCTTGGATTCGAGCAGACACGGGCCTCCATTCGACTGCCCTCGCATAAGCTCGGGTTCGCTCAGGACAGGCTTTCTACTATGCAGACCTTTCGCTGCACGAAGAACCTGCTTTGCTCAGAATGACAGTCGAGGAGAAAGGTAGACTTGGAATTCTACTATTGTGCCGCTTAAGGCTTGCCTTTCCACAACCTGCTCGACGAACATGCTTGCAGCGCCGTTTAGTGCCCACCAAAAGCCAATCCGCGGCTGCCAGAGGGCTTTCGCCAGCTGCGGCCAAGTTGCGCCTGCTGAAGAAACTGCGTTGTACTTTGCGCTTTGAACAGAAAGCGTGGGAGAGCGGTGCGCAGCTGGTTGCCGGTGTCGACGAGGTTGGACGGGGCTCTCTTTTTGGCCCTGTAGTCGCCGCCGCGGTGATCCTTGATCCCGCATACCGCATTCGAGGATTACGGGATTCGAAGCTTCTTCCGGCGGATCGTCGCGAAGTTCTCTCCGAGCGCATTCGAGAACATGCCATCGCCTACGCGATCGCGGCGGTCGACGCAGGCCGCATTGACCAGATCAACATCTACCAGGCGTCGCGTGTGGCCATGCGTGAAGCGGTCTCGCAACTGGTGCCCGCGCCGGATTACCTGCTGGTCGACGCGGTTCGACTTGATTGCGAACAGCGGCAGGAGCCGATCATCCACGGCGACGCGCGCTCGGCTTCGATTGCGGCAGCATCGATCATCGCGAAGGTTGCGCGTGACCGGCTGATCGCCGAATGGGACCCGGTCTTTCCCGCCTATGGGCTGGCTTCCAACAAGGGCTATGGCACGCCCCGCCATGTCGCGGCACTGCGAGAGTACGGGCCGTCTCCCCTGCATCGCCAGTCTTTCGCGCCGGTGTGGAACGCGCCGATACCGCAGGAGGTGCTCGGCTTCATGCTGGTGGATGCGGAAGAAACCGCGAACGCCGGCGACATCGAACAGTCGATCGAGGAGCAAGTGCTCGTCGAAGAGGAGATCGACTCTGAACTCGCGAAGGAGGCTGTCTAATCCACCCGCCTTCCCCACGATACAATCAGCCGATGCGACGCCTGATGTGCGTTATCGCTCATCCTGATGACGAAGCCGCGAACTTCGGCGGTTCGCTGCGTCTGTATCGCGACCGTGACGTCGAAACCTGCGTGGTGTGCCTCACCCCCGGCCAAGCGGCAAGAAACCGCGGGCATGCTAAAGACGATCACGAACTGGCCGCCATCCGCCGCAAAGAATTCGCTGCCTCATGCGACATTCTTCAAGTCACTCGTGGCATCGTTCTGGACTATCCCGATGGCCATCTCCACCAGCAGGATCTTTACAAAATCGTTTGCGATCTCACGCTTCAGATTCGAGAATTTCGGCCGCAGGTGCTGCTCACTTTCGGGCCTGAGGGCGGGCTTACCGCTCACATGGACCACTCGATGGCAGCGGTGTTTGCGACGCTGGCGTTTCACTGGGCTGGACGCAGCAATCGCTACCCGGATCAGTTTGACGACGGGCTCAAAGTGCACCGGGTGCAGAAGCTCTACTACTCGACGTCGGACTTCATGCTTGACGATCGCGAACCGGTTTCGCTCTCGCCCCGGACCACCGTCATCGAAATAGGGAAGTATCTTGAGACCAAGCTGGAGGCCTTCCGCGCGCACAAAACCCAGGCGCCGCTGCTGCCGCTCTTCGAAGACAGGATCAGCCGGGGAGCGCGCAGAGAGATGTTTCACCTCGCGGCGAGCACCACTGCCGGGCCGGCATTGCAGGAAACGGATTTATTCGCTGGGATCAGCGAATTCTGAGGTCGCCCGCTCCAGCAGTGTTCGCGCGGTGACCGCTTCTTGACTAAGATGACTGCCATGCGAAAGGCGATCGTTGCGATCGGGGGCGGGGAAATACGCACAAGAGGGACTGCCCCGATTGATCGAGAGATGATTCGTCTCACGAGCAAGGAGCATCCCAGGCTCCTCTTCCTGCCCACAGCAAGTTCTGATTCAGAGCGCTATTGGAAGCATGTCCAGGAATATTTTGGCGGATTCCTCAAATGCAAGACGGACGTGCTGTTCCTTGTGACTGAGAGGCCTTCCAGAAAGACAATCGAGACAAAGATCCGTTGGGCGGACATCATCTATGTCGGAGGCGGAAACACGCTGCTGATGATGCGGGTGTGGCGACGTTTGGGCGTGGATAAACTGCTGAAATTAGCCTATGAGAACGGGACTGTGCTTTCCGGCATCAGCGCAGGCTCAATCTGCTGGTTCGATTCTGGACACTCCGATTCGATGTCCTTCTACGATCCACGGAACTGGAATTACATCAATGTGAAAGGCCTTGGACTCATAAAGGGGATTCACTGCCCGCATTACAACGGCATGACGCGAGGAGTCCCACGGAGAAAAGACTTCCGGGACATGATCCGACGAACCGGAGGCATCGGCATCGCGATCGAGAATAACTGCGCGATAGAGTTCATCGACGGCCGGTTCTACAGAGTGATTACGTCCAAAGACTATGCCCGAGCGTATCGGGTCTATAAAGCGGGTGGGCAGATAGTCTCGGAGCAGATAAATCGCGAGGAGAGGCTTACGCCAATCGAGCAGCTTTATCGTCGACGGCTCAGCGCATGAGAAGTTGCAGGATGGACGATGACTGTTGATAAATCGCGCAACGACGAAAATACTGGTCTCAGGCCGCCACGTTCTCAATCGCCAACGCCATCCCCATCCCGCCGCTCACGCACAGAGTGGCGACTCCGCGCCTGGCGCGGCGTCTTAGCATCTCGTGCAGAAGCGTCGCAGTGATTCGCGTGCCCGTGCATCCGATGGGGTGACCGAGGGCGATCGCTCCGCCATTCACGTTGAGTTTGTCGCGGTCGAAATGCAGTTCGCGGTCGCAGGCCAGCACCTGCGCGGCGAAGGCTTCGTTGATTTCGACCAGATCAAAATCACCTAGCCGTAACTGATGTCTCTGCTCCAGCTTGCGCAGCGCTGGCACCGGGCCAATTCCCATAATGCGCGGATCGACGCCTACCGAACTCACTGCCATCACGCGTGCCAGGGGCTTCAGGTTGTTCGCCTTTACGAAATCTTCGCTTGCCAAGACGGTGGCGGCGGCGCCGTCGGTGATGCCGGAAGAATTGCCGGCCGTAATCGTCCCTGTTTTCGAAAAAACCGGAGCCAGCTTCGCCATCTTCTCCAGCGTGGCTCCGATGAACGGATGTTCGTCTTTTGCGAAAATCTGCGTGCCCTTCTTGCTTTCGAGCGCCACGGGCGCAATTTCCGCGTCGAAGCGGCCTGCCGCAATCGCCTCTGCAGCGCGCGTCTGCGAGCACAATGCAAACTCGTCCTGCTCTTCGCGGGAAACCTTGTAGTGTTCGGCCAGAATCTCAGCGGTTTCGCCCATCACCATCTTGGCCAGCGGACAGAAAAAGCCGTCGCGATACATGCCGTCGACCAGTTCCTGGTTGCCGAGGCGATATCCCCAGCGAGCGCCATCCAGGTAATAGGGAAGCCGAGACATGGATTCGGTACCGCCGGCTAGAGCACAACTCAGGTTTCCCACCGCGATTTCTTGGTAGGCCAGCGCCATCGACTTCATGCCAGAGGCGCAGGCTTTGTTGACGGTGTAAGCCGGAACTTCCTGTGGCACTCCGCTGCGTATCGAGACCTGGCGCGCCGGGTTCGGCCCGCCGCCAGCCTGCCGCGCGTTGCCGAAGATCGTCTCTTCCACCTGTTGCGGCCGCACTCCGGCGCGTTCCATCGCGGCCTTGGCCGCCACCACACCCATGTCGGCTGCGGTCATGGACGCCAGCGATCCGCCGAACTTCCCGATGGGCGTCCGGACTGCGGACAGGATATATACGTCGCCCAAGAAGCACCTCCGAACCTTTCAGTCTAGCAGGATGAGTCAGGGCTGGGCGGATTCAGCGAGCTCGAAGTGGGCAGTTCGGGACTATCCACGCAAGATCCCTCGCACCGCTGGTGAGAACGCGGTGCATCGGGATGACATTCGACGAGAAATAACCAAACAAACCTATTATCGTGGTACTGACAGAAGCGGTGTCCCGATGCGAATCGCGATCATACGAATCGCGATAAACTAAACAGGAATGAACTTTATCTACGGCATCAATGCCGTCAGCGAAGCCCTGAAAGCCCGTGGACGCGCCTTCGAGTGGGTCGGTGTCGCGAAGGAGCGGCATGATCTTCGGTTGCAACGCATCGTCGAAGAGTGCCGCAAGATCGGGATTGCCGTCCGCTTCATGCAGCGTCCCGAGCTCGACCGCTTGGCCGGGAATGGCGCGCACCAGGGTGTAGTCGCCGTTACCTCGGCGAAGCAATACAACGATCTGGACGATGTGGTCGCGGCCAAGCGCGGTCAGCATTCGCTGATCGTCGTGCTTGACGGCGTGGAAGATCCGCACAACCTTGGGGCCATTCTTCGCACTGCGGATGCGGCCGGAGCCGACGGCGTGGTGATTCCCGAGCGCCGGGCGGCAGGTGTGACCGCTATCGTGGCAAAGTCCTCCGCCGGCGCGAGCGAGCATCTGCCGATTGCGCGCGTCACCAACATTGCCCGCACAGTCGAGGATCTGAAGGCCCAGAATCTATGGATCGTGGGCCTCGACGAGCGCGGACCCAAGACCTATGACGCGCTTGATTACAAAATGGACTGCGCGGTCGTGCTGGGCGCCGAAGGTCACGGGCTGCACGATCTGGTGAAGCGGAAGTGCGACTTCCTGGTTTCCATCCCGATGCTGGGAAAGGTTTCGTCGCTCAACGTGTCAGTGGCGGCGGGGGTTGTCCTGTACGAAATCGTCCGCCAGAGGAATGCAAAGCCGTCCTCGCCAGGTAAGAAATGAAGTTTCTCTTCGCGCTGTGCCTTCTGTATGCGACGGCCTCGAACTGTTTTGCTCTTGACCGCGAGGCATTCACTTTTACTCGTTACAATCTGGATCTTCGCGTCGAGCCGGATCAACGGCGCCTGGGTGTGCGCGGCAAAGTCACTCTGCGTAATGACTCGTCTTCGCCTCAGAAAAATGCTGTTCTGCAGATCTCGTCCAGCCTGTCGTGGCGGTCGATTCAGGCGGAAGGGAAACTGCTGCAGTACGTGACGCATCCGTACGAGTCGGATATCGATCACACCGGCGAATTGTCAGAAGCGGTCGTAACGCTGCCGCGCGAGGTTGCGCCGAAGGCCGAAATCGAACTGGAGATCGGCTACGAAGGTGTGATCCCGCCGGATACGACGCGCCTTACGCGCATAGGCGTTCCGAAGGAAGCCGCCGCCCAC
>Ga0209698_10003849_pt1 | contig 16595 bp, 13 predicted proteins | sample LitLauG_LLR_2012_FD_187203 | JGI IMG/M metagenome (GOLD analysis project Ga0209698, IMG submission 187203) | Freshwater sediment microbial communities from Pennsylvania, USA - Little Laurel Run_MetaG_LLR_2012 (SPAdes) (version 2) | ecosystem: Environmental > Aquatic > Freshwater > Creek >...
GACGATCGGCTGGTTGAGGTGCATGGCGCCGGTCGAGCCCTCGAACGGGGCGTCCCCGAAGGAGAAGATCCCGCCGTCGGACGCCACCAGCCAGTAGCCGCGCCCACTGGGGGTCGGGGCCATGCCGACGATGGGCTGGTTGAGCTGCATCCCGCCGGTCGAGCCCTCGAAGCCGGCGTCCCCGAAGGAGAAGATGCCGCCGTCGGTCGCCACCAGCCAGTAGCCGCCACCGTCCGGTGTCGACACCATCCCGACGATCGGACGGTTGAGCGGCCCCGACAGCGATCCGTAGGAGACCTCGCCGCCGAAGGGGGCGACAGCACCTCCGGCGCTGGCGTCCCACCCGCCACCCAGTGGGCTGAGCGCGACAGCGGCCACCGCCACCCCCGAGGTCGCGCTCGGACCCTGGCCGGCGGAGCAGCCCTGTGTCGCATCCACCAGGTGGGCCGACGGGAGCGGGAGCGGAGCATCGCGCTGGCCGGCGACCGCCATGACCAGGAGCAGGGCGCACGCGAGCGCGCCGCCTCCACCGAGCAGGGCTCGGTGGAACGGGGAGTTCCGCGGTCGTCGGGGTGCGCCACGAAGCGAACCTGTCCGAATGCGGAACTCCCCGAGATCGCCTGCGTTCGGGTGGCCCACACAGGATGCATCGGCCGGGCATGCACCACGCTTGAGTGGGTGGTCGCACCGCCGGGGGCCGCGATCGCCTCCGGATCAGAGGCCGGACGGTCTCAACCCCGGTCCCCCCGGAGGAGCGAGGCCAGGACGGCCGCCTGGCCGGCGGGGTCCGCGAGTTCCTCGACGAAGGCCCTCCCGGACCGTCCCATGGCCGACCTGGTGGACGGTGACGCCAGGAGGAGGCGGAGTGCCTCGTCCCACTCGTCCGGGGATCCGGCCAGGAAACCGGCGCCGGAGCGCTCGACGAGCTCGGTGTTGACCCCGACCGGGCTGGCCACCACCGGGATGCCTGCGGCCATGTATTGCAGGAGCTTGTATCCGGCCTTCGCCCGTGCATACTCGGTGTCCGGCAGGGGCATGATCCCGACGGCGAACTCGGCGAACAGCCGGGTCTCGTCGTCGAGGGACCACGCCTGGAATTCCGATGGACCGCTCCATGCTTCCGACGAGACGACGCGCAATCTGCCCACGCGGTCTGCGCTCAATCTGGACAGGACGGACCGGAGCGGATCGAGGTACCGGAGGCCGCCGTTGGTGCCCACCCACCCGATGAGCCCCGCCGTCCCGCCGTCCTCGGCCATCCGGTAGGACTGCACATCGGGAACCGTGGGGAGCACCGTCACCCGGGCACCGGTCGGGGGGAGCCCGGCGGCCAGCACCTCGGTGCTGACGACGATCTCATCGGCGCGTTCCAGCAGGCGGCGGGCTTGTTGGGGCCCGTACAGCCACCGTGCCGCGGCGCCCCGCCCCTGCATCGAGGGGGTCTCCGCCAGGAGTGCGTCGTCCAGGTCGAGGACGACCCGTCCCCGGAACCGCTCGATCGGCCGGACCACCACCCCGGGGCCCATTGCGTAGGCACCGCGCTGGACGAGCAATGCGTCATAGGCGTCGACGATCGAATGCAATTGCGCGTATCTCGAGCAATAGCGGACCCCATGATTGACGAAGAACAGAGCCTGTCCCATCCGGCCCGGATGACGATCCGGACGGTCATTGGCCGTGAACACATCGACAGAGTCGAACGCATCTTGCAGCCGATCCACATGGCGCAATGCCCGGGTGCGCGTCGAGGCGCTCCATGCACCGAGCTGGGTGATCACCGCCACGTTGGTGGTCATAGGTCGCCTTCCGAGCGAGGCGAGGTCGAGCGGCAGTTGCGTGCCGACCCCGTGGTGCCTCCCGTCTGATCCCGATACCCGTGGGCCCGACAGGCGGCGATCCTGACTCTAGCGAGGTGCGTGAGCGATCGGCCTGCCGGGTCAGGTGGGGCGACGGCACCTCCGTGCCCGGGACCGGACGACGTGCTCCCGGGCGGGCGACCTCTGCACGAGCTGTTCACCACGGTGTCACCGGTTCGACACATGACGTTCGGAGTCCGGGGGCCCGGCAAACGTCAGAGGTGATGGTCAGCAGCACAAAAAGGGATGGGGAGTCCCTCAAAGTAGGTCGAATGATCCAGTGTCCCCTCACTGTTAATGCACCGTTCATTCATCGGAAACGCATTGGTCTTGATGGTGGACTTACGTTGAAGGGGCACGGCCGGACAGGTGACCGGGGAGGACATCTGGAGGACCCGACGGACAGAAGGGACGCACCAGCTCGATGGCGATCGACTACGGACTACCTGCAATCTCCCCGGACGCGGAGCCGGCCCCCGACCCGGCCGCGGTCACGTCGGGACGATCCCTCACGCTCGTACCGACGGCACCTCCCCGGAACGAACCGTCGGGGATCCGCAGCATCACGTCACCCCAGATCCTCGTCGTCAGCGACCTGGTCTTCCTGTCGCTGCCCGCCGCATGGAACGTCACCCACGTGCGGGCCATCGCCTCGGTGGCGCTCATCTCGGTCACCCTGTTCTGGGCGGCCGACCTCTACCGTCCCCGGCTCCAACCGCTCTTCCTGGACGAACTGCCGGCCCTGCTCGGGCGCATGCTCGCCGCCACCGGGATCGTCGCCACGCTGGGTGCGCTCCGTCACGCCACCCCGGACGTGTCGACGTTCCTCGCAGGTGCGGCCGCCGCAATCGTGCTCACCCTGGTGTCGAGGGCGCTGATCATGTGCACCATCCGCCTGGTGCGCCGACGCAGGATCGTCACCCACCGCTCGGTCATCGTGGGCACCGGACCGATCGCCGACCGTCTGGCCGACACCTTGTCGACCGTCCCGGACTACGGACTGTCCGTGGTCGGGTACCTGGCCGACGACCCGTCGCCGGGGTCACCGATCGACGAGTCGTCCTACCTCGGTCCGATCCGCAAGCTCCGGTCCTCGATCTACGGCCAGGGGGTCGAGGTCGTGATCATCTGCGACCAGGGCTTCGCCGAGGGCGAGCTCAACTCGATCGTCCGGCAGGCACTGTGGAACGACTGCGACATCTTCCTGGTCCCCCGCCTGCACGACGTGGTCAAGCAGGCGTGGGCGTCCGAGATGATCGGAACGGTCCCGGTCGCACGGATCGGCTCGGACGGCCGGTGCGGAGTGCCTTGGCGGTGCAAGCGGGCCTTCGACATCGCCGCCAGCTCGCTCGCCCTGGTGCTCCTGTCGCCTCTGCTCGCGCTCTGTGCCCTCGCGGTCCGGATCGACGGTGGGCCGGGCATCATCTTCCGCCAGGTCCGTGTGGGTCGCGACGGCAAGCCGTTCGAGATCCTCAAGTTCCGCTCCCTCCGACCGGTCGACACCACCGAGTCGCAGACGAAGTGGTCGATCTCCAACGACGACCGGATGACGCCGGTCGGCCGCATCATGCGTCGGACCTCACTCGATGAGCTTCCCCAGCTCTGGACCATCCTGCGTGGCGACATGACGATCGTCGGCCCCCGTCCCGAGCGCCCGCACTTCGTCAGGAAGTTCTCGGGTGAGGAGCCCAGCTACCTCTACCGGCACCGGGTGCCCGCCGGACTGACGGGCCTCGCCCAGGTCAACGGGATGCGCGGCGACACGTCGATCGCCGAGCGGTCGCGGTTCGACAACTACTACATCGAGAACTGGTCCCTGTGGCTGGACGTCAAGATCATCCTCCGCACGTTCTCCGAGATCCTCTTCGGCAAGGGTGGGTGATCCCGTGTCCGGGCGTGCCGTACCTGAGGGTCCCGGAGGATCCGGACCACGTGTCCTGCACGTGTCCCAGCCGACCGACGGCGGGACCGCCGCCGTCGTCCGCACGCTGGTGGCCGCCGACGCGGCACAGGGTCGATCCGTGGCCGTCGCCTCCCCCGCCGGATCACTCGGTGACTGGGCGGTTCGCCACGGGTTCGGGTGGACCGAGCTGCCGCTGAGCCGCCGACCGGAACCAGGCGACCTCCGACAGGTGCGGGACGTGCGCCGACTGCTCCCCGAGGTCGACCTGGTGGTCCTCCACTCGAGCAAGGCGGGTGCGGTCGGCCGCCTGGCACTGGCGTCGCTGCCCCGTGCCGCGCGCCCGAAGTGCGTCTTCTATCCCCATGCGTGGTCCTGGTACACCGCCGGACCCGCCGGCAACCTCTACCGGAGGTTCGAACGGCTGGCCTCGAGGTGGGCCGACCTGATCGTCACGGTGTCGGAGCCCGAGCTGCGCGACGGGCGGCGCTGCCTGCCACGTTCGGCCGGGACGAAACTGCGCCTGATCGAGAACGGCGTCGACGTCGAGCACTTCGTGCCGTCGGGACCGGTCGCTCCTCGGCCTCCCGGCCCGTTCATCGTCTGCGTCGGAAGGTTGTGCGAACAGAAGGGGCAGGACCTCGCCATCGAGGCCCTGCAGATGCTCGGCACGGACGAGGTGACGCTCTGCCTCGTCGGGGACGGACCGGACCGGAGCCGTCTCCAGGGCCTCGTCGAGGACCTGGAACTCGAGAGGTGGGTCCGGTTCGAGGCGGGCCAGGACCCGCGTCCGTTCTATCGGAGTGCAGACGTGGTCCTGGTGCCCAGCAGGTGGGACGGGATGCCGCTGGTGCTGCTGGAGGCCATGGCCTGTGGTGCCACGGTGCTCGCCACCCGACCGGCGGCGGCCGGGCTGCCCGACGGAGGCGCCCTGGTGATCGTCGAGGCGCCCGGCGCAACCGGCATCGCCACCGGGCTGCGACCGCTCCTCGATGACCCCCGACTGCGCGAGCGCACGAGCGGCGCAGCCGTCGCCCTGGTCCGGGAGCGGTACTCGACCGGACGCGTCGTCGACCAGTACGACGACCTCGTGCGCACGCTGACCACGGATTCCGCACCCCGACCGGTTCCGGCCGGCGAACCACAGACCGCATGACGACGACCCGAGTCGACCGGCCGGTGTCCGGGCGGTCCCGCACGGTCGCCGTCCCGTCAACCCGCACAGGAAGCGAGCACAAGACGTGACCGCACACCCCATCGAACAGACCGGACGCGCACCGGCGCCGGAGCCGCACGACGTCGTGGCGGATCCGCGCACGGTGCCCACTTTCGGGGAGGGCCCCGATCCGTGGCGGGTCCCCGGGGACGGGCCGGCCGACGCCGGCGACGTCGCGGCCGCGACCACGGGCGACCGGGACCCCGAGGTCGAGGACGGTCGCCTCGGCGTGCTGTGGCGGGCGAAGTACGCCATCGCCGGCGCCACCGTCCTCGTGGGCGCCCTGGTCTACGTGGCCAGCAGTCTGATGACGCCGGTCTACAGCTCATCGGCGACCATCGTCGTGACCGCCGCGTCGACCCCGGGCGGCTCCGCGCAGGACGTGGCGCTCGCATCGAACGATCTGGCCGCCCAGGACGCCCAGCTGGTCACGGCCGACGCGGTCATCGGTGCCGCGGCCGCGAAGCTCCACGTGTCCGGGTCGACGCTGTCCAGCCACGTGTCGGCCGGGACCGTCAACGCCCAGAACGTGATCCAGGTGACCGTGCAGTCGTCCGGCAAGGCGTCGGCCCAGCAGTGGGCCGACGTCATCGCCCGCGAATTCCAGTCCTACCTGGTGCTGCGCGCCCAGGCCAACTCGCAGGCGCTCCGGACCTCGGTGAACGAGCAGGCCGCACCACTGGACCAGCAGATCACCCAGCTCCAGAACGAGATCGCCAGTGCGCCGGCGGCCGGACCGGGCACCGAGGCGCTGTCCGCCATCCAGTCCAAGGAGGGCCAGCTCACGCAGTTGATGGCCAGCCGGGCGACGCTCGAGGAGAACACGGCCCTGGCGATCGCCTCCCAGAACCCGAACATCTCGATACCGACCGCGGCGGGCACGGCCACGAAGCTCACCCCCCGCCCGTCGCTGTATGCCCTGGTGGCCATGGTCCTCACCGTCCTCGTCGGCTCGCAGATCGCCATCGTGCTGGCGAGGCGGCGACAGGGTCGGGACGGTCCATGACCGTCATGTCGGACCGGGAGAGCGAAGTGCCGGGACGTCCGGCGCCGGTTCCGCCGGCCCGGGCACGCGTCCACGCGCTCGTCGAGGGCGGCGACCGGGGATTCGCCTGGTCGGTGGCGGTCGCCGTGGCCGTCCTCCTCTGCATCGTCGGCGTCACCGGACTGGGGGTCACGAGCCTCTTCCACCAGTATTCGACCCTCAAGTGGTCGCTGACCGTCGCCGCCCCCGTGCTGATCGTGCTGCTGCTGACGGTCCGCCGTCCGTCGCTGTGGGCGGCGGGTCTCCTCGTGCTGTCGGTCCCCCTCGCCCCCTATGTGATGACCGTTGGCACCCAGCCCGTCTCGATCCTGGTGGCCACGGCCGGACTGGCGACGGTGGTCGTCCTCGTCGAAGGTGGTCTGGCCTCCGGGCAGGGGGGCCGCTCCGCACTCGCCCGGATCCTGCCGTGGGTCCTCGCACTGCTCGTGATCCCGACCGTGATCGGCGGGAGCATCGGTCACGAGCTCCTCTACGGCGCGCTGATCGTGGACGTCGCCTGGGTGTGCACCCGGGTCGCGGGCCTCTACCCGGACGGGCGGCTGCTCCTCGTTCTCGTGTTCCTGGGCAGCGCCGGGGGGCAGGCCGCGCTGGCCCTCGTGCAGCACGCCACCGGCCGGCAGTACAGCCTCTACGGCGGCGCCGGCACCGCCACGTTCTCGTCCTCGCACTACTTCTTCAACTACGGGTCGGCGGCACGCACCACCGGCACGTTCTTCGACCCGATCTCCCTGGGCAACGTCCTCGCCATGGCCCTGCCGCTCGCACTCCTGGTCGCCGTCCGGACCGATGTGCGGCCGTTCCGGCGGTGGTTCGCAGGGTGCATGGGCGCGCTCCTGCTCGGGGGGCTCACCGTCTCGCTCTCCCGCGCCAGCTGGATGGGTGCGGCGGCCGGTGTCGTGGTCGTCTGCCTGCTGAGTCAGGGTGGTCAGCGGCGCCGTGCCGTGACGGTGACCGGAGCGCTCCTCGTCGGTGCGCTCTTCGTGGCGTCCACCCTCTACGGCCCGGCGTTGACGGCGCGCTTCGACTCGATCCTGCACCCGACGGCGTCGACGGTGAAGACCGCCGCCGGCGACCGGGCACGGCAGGCGGCCTGGAACTTCGCCATCACCACCTTCGACGGCGCACCGATCACCGGTGTCGGGTTCGGGAAGCTGGCGGGCCGCTACGAGGAGCACGTCGTGGGATCGGACGCCAGCACGCACGCCTCCGACGTCTACCTCCAGTACCTGGCCGAGGGAGGCCTGCTGGGTGGGGCCGCACTGGTGCTGCTGGCCGGCGGCGTGGGAGCCGACCTGTACCGGGCACGCCGGACCGACCCGCTCGTTCCGGGACTGACCGGGGCGTTCGCCTCGGTGGCGGTCACGTGGGTGACCGACTACACCGTTCGCTACTTCGCCGTGGCCGGGTGTCTCGCCCTGCTCCTCGGGCTCACCGCCTCGGCCACCCGCCCGTCGGGGCGGCCCACAGCGGCGCCGACCGCTCCGCTCCGCCCGACCGTCCACGCGTGATGCGCGTCGTACTCGCCGCGCCGATCACCGGGGCCGGCGGCGTGTGGCGTCATGTGGTCGACCTGGCCGGCGGGCTGGAGGCCCGGGGCTGCTCGGTCTCCCTGGCCCTTCCCGACGGGGCCACGCAACTGCGTGCCGCGGCCGGCGCCCTCGGTCTCGCCTGCCGGCCGTACACCGATGTCGGCGACGCCGACGTGTGGCACGTGCACGTGGCCGACACCTTCGACAAGCAGCTCCTACCCGCCCTGCTGCGTGCCCGGCGAGGCGCCGGTGCCGTCCTGCTCACCGAACACCTCCCGAGGACGGACGCGTCGGATCCGTCGGCGTCGCCGGCAGGCGCCCGACGCCGCGCCGGTTCGTGGGCGGCCAAGACGGCGTTCAAGCGGGTCGAGTACGCCGTCGCCGACCGGGTCATCTGCGTGAGCCGGGCCTCGGCCAGGTTCCTCCAGGTCCGCTACGGGGTGCCCGGAACCTCCATCGACATCGTCCCGAACGGCATCGCGGCGAGCGCGCCCCTCGCGCCGGGACCACTGACCGACCCCTGCTTCGTGGCCGTGGGCTCGGTCATCAACCAGAAGGGCTTCGACCTCCTGATCGACGCGTGTTCCCATGCGAAGGAGGCATGGCGCGTCGTGGTCCTCGGGGACGGACCGCACCGCGCCGCCCTGGCCGGACGGGCGGCCAGCGTCGGCGCGTCCATCGAGTTCGCCGGCTGGAGCGAGGACGTCGCCTCCGTCCTCGGTCACTCCCGAGGGCTCGTGCTCCCTTCGCGGTGGGAGTCCTGGCCCTACGTGGCCATGGAGGCGATGGCGCTGGGCCGGCCCGTGGTGGCCGCCGCGGTGGACGGGATCCCCGAACTCGTCATCGACGGCAGGACCGGACTCCTGGTCCCGCCCGGCGATGCCGAGGCGGTGGCCGGGGCACTCGACCTCCTGGCCTCCGACGCCGACCTGGCGGTGCGCCTCGGCGAGGCGGGTCGGATCCGCGTCGGGCTGTTCGACCTCGACGGCATGGTCGACGCCCACCTGGCCGCCTACGGCACGGCGGCCGCGGGCCGTCGTCGGTCGCGCACGGCCCCGGAGGCGGCGTGAAGGTCGCCCTGGTGCACAACCTGCGCTTCGGTGGGGCGCACCGGCGGATCGCCGAACAGGTGCGCGCCCTCGGCATGCCGGTGCAGGAGGTGGTGCTCGAGGGCGCCGAGCCCGTCACGCCCGGCGCCGTCGTCGTCCCGCTCCGCTACCGGGACACCGACGGACCGAGGTGGGCGCGCCCGGTCACGCGCCACCTCGACCTGGCGGCGCTCCTCACCGGCTACCGGCACATGCACGGTGTGCTGCGGGGCCTGCGGCCCGACGTGGTCTGGCTCAATCCGTGCCGCTACCTGCAGACCCCCTGGCTGCCCCGTGACCTCGCCGGCATCAGCGCCTACTACTGCGACGAGCCCAGGAGGTCGGACTACGACCCCGATGCCAAGGCGAGCACCCGCCGACTCACCCGGCTCCCGTACCTCCCACTGCGATCGGCCACCAGGTGGACGGATCGCTCGACGGCGCGGTCCGCCGCCGCCGTGGCGACGAACTCCGCCTTCACCGTCGATCGGATACGCGCCGCCTACGGGCGCGAGGCCGTGGTCATCCCGTGCGGTGTGGCGGAGCGGTTCTCGCCCCCGGCCCAGCCGTCTCCCCGGGACCACCTCCTGTCGGTCGGCTCCCTGATCCCGTCGAAGGGCCACGACCTGGCCGTCCGGGCGGCCTCGGCCAGCGGCCTCGGGCTCCCGGTGACCGTGGTCGCGCCCCGTGGCGACCCGGACGAGGAGGCCCGGCTCGGTTCCATCGCCCGCGACGAAGGCGTCCGGCTGGTGATCCGCACCGGCGTGAGCGACGCGGAGCTGGTGTCCCTCTACCGGTCCGCCGCGATCACGCTCTACCTCGCACGCGGGGAGCCCTTCGGCCTGGCCAGCATCGAGTCCCAGGCCTGCGGTACCCCGGTCATCGTCAGCGACGACGGCGGCCTGCCCGAGACGCTGGTGGACGGACGCACCGGGTGGACCGTGCCGCGCCGGGTCGACGTCGTCGCCGACCGGATCGCCCAGCTCGGTCCCCGGGGCGCCGCTGACGCCTTCGGCGGCAGTGCGGCAGAGGTCGCCGCCCGGTGGACGTGGTCGGCGTCGTCGGAGCGTCTCGGTGAGCTCCTCGAGCAGGTCGGTGGGGCATGACGAGCATGACCATCTGCTCGAAGAGCGCCTGGAGCCCTCCCAACCGGCGCGAGCACGCCTTCGCCCGCCAGGCGCTCGACCGCGGGATCGAGGTCACCTTCGTGGAGCCGCCGTCGGACGCCCGTTCCCTCCGCCAGGTCGGTGTGATCGACTTCGCCCGCGGTGCCCGTGGCCGGGTCGTACCGGGCCTTCCCACCGGGCTGACCGCCGTGGCGCGCTCGGCGCCCGTCCCCGGTCACCGCAACCGGATCGCCCAGGTGGGGGAGTCGACGCTCGGGAGGTGGGTGCTCCGTGCCCATGTCGCCGACGGTGCGCCGTCGGTGACCAACCTGCCCTGGCACTGGGGGGCGACGGCGGGCCAGGCGCGGCGGGTGTTCGACTGCGCCGACGACTGGACCCGGCTCCATCCCCGAGAACGCCGGCCCCGGTTGCTCGAGCTGTTCCGACGGGTGGCGGAGGAGGCCGACGAGATCGTGGTCGCCTCGAAGGACCTCGCCTACCTCTTTCCGGGCCGGGCGCCGGTGCACGTCCCGAACGGCGCGGACTCGGCGGACGTGGCGGAGCGTGCGACCCCCCGGCCCCGCACCCGGACAGCCGTCTACGTGGGCACGCTGTCGGAGCGGTTCGACGTGCCCACGGTGGCCCAGGTGCTCCGCCAGCTGCCGGACTGGTCACTCGACGTCTACGGCCCGTGCCGCTACGCCGGGATCGGGGACCAGCCGTCCGCGGAGCTGCGGGCCTTCCTCGACGACTTCGCCGGACGTGCCCGCTTCCACGGTCCCATCCCCCGGACCGCCGTGGCCGCCGCCATCGACGCGGCCGACGTGGTGCTGGTGCCGAACGTGTCCCACCTGTCGGTCGGGCAGTCCTCGATGAAGATGTTCGACAGCGCCGCCCGCGGGCGACCCGCCGTGGTCGCGCACGGCGTCACGAGTGACGGCGACGGCCTGCCGCCGGCGACGGTGGTCGCCGACACCGCCGAGGAGTGGGTCGCCGGCATCCTGGGGTGCCTGGACGAGCCTGCGTGCCTGGCCCAGGAGCGGATCGACTGGGCCCGGGCCAACACCTGGGAGCACCGTTGGCCGGCCTGGTCGCAGGCCGTGTTCGGAGCCGAGCCGGCCGGAGGTGGCCCCCGATGACCGAGGTCTCCGAGGTGCTGATGCTCACGAACGCCGTGGCTCCGGACAAGCTGGGCGGACTCGAGCGCTACGTCCGCGAACTGTCGGCGGCACTGGTGGCCACGGGTGTGCCGGTGACCGTGCTGACCAAGCGGGTCGGACCCGGCGACGCGCCCTGCGAAACGGGCGGCGACGGGGTCCGCATCGTGCGCCATGCGGTCCCGTCCAAGTCGGATCCGACCTTCGCCCTGCAGTACCCGGTCCGCGTCGCCCACGGGGTCCGGAGCGGGGTGCGCCACGCGGGCCCGGGGGTGGTCGTCCACGGGCACTATGCGATCACCTCGCTGCCCGTGGCCCTGTCGAGGACGCCGTACGTGTACACGTTCCACGCTCCCGTCCACAAGGAGATGCTCTCGGAGCGCGGAGGCTCCTATGTCCTGCCCGCCTTCGCCCAGGGTGCGGCCGTGCGCGGTCTGCGGTCGGCGGAGCGCCGCGTGGTGCGCACCGCCAGTCGCAACGTGGTGCTGTCGGAGTTCATGCGCGCCCAGCTGGGCGAGCTCAGCACGCCGGCGGGTACCTCCAGTGCCGTCGTGCCGGGCGGGATCGACACCGACCACTTCTGCCCGGGACGGGCCGGGCGGGACGACTGGGCCGCCGGTGGCCACCCGCTGCTGTTCACCGCTCGGCGCCTCACCCTCCGCACCGGCGTGCTCGAGCTGGTCCAGGCGATGCCGCGGATCCTGGAGCGCCACCCGTCGGCCCGGCTCGCCATCGCCGGCGAGGGCCACCACCGCCCCGTCATCGAGCGCGAGATCGCAGACCGGGGCCTCGGGGGCTCGGTGCGCCTGCTGGGGCGGATCGACGACGCCGACCTGCTGCACTGGTACCGCGCCGCCGACCTGTCGGTCACGCCGACCCAGCACCTCGAGGGCTTCGGGCTCGCCACCGGTGAGGCGCTGGCGGTGGGCACCCCCGCCCTGGTCACGCCGGTCGGGGCGAACGCGGAGCTCGTGCGTGACCTCGACCCCCTGCTGGTCGCCTCCGGGTGCACGCCGGAAGACCTCGCCTCCTCGGTCGTGCGGCTCGTCGACCGACCGGGAGCGCTCGCCGGGCTCCGGTGCCACGCCCGTGCGCACGCGCATCCCCGGTGGGCCTGGTCGACGGTGGCCGCGACCTATCTGGACCTCTACCGGGAGCACCTCGGCCGATGACCGGCCCCGCCCCTGACGACGACGGCCGGAACGGTCGACCGGAGTCGACGCGCATCGCCACGTCCGCCGGCCAGCTGCTCATCCGCCGGGTCGTCGTCCAGGTCCTGTCCGCGCTGTCGACCGCCGTGCTGGCCCGGACGCTCGGGGTCGCGGGATTCGGGGACTTCGCCGCCGGACTGGCCATGTACTACCTCGCCCTCTCCGTGTGCGACTTCGGCTTCGGCAGCGTGCTGGCCCGGGAGCTCGGCAGCGGGCGGGCTGACGACGGCAGCCTGGTCCGGTCCATGCTGCGGGTGCAGACGACCTGGTCGGTGGCGGTAGGCCTGGGGACCGTCGTCTTCGCGCTGGCCGTGGGACTCACCTCGCCACGGATCCAGGTGCTCCTGGCCCTCACCCCGGCCATCGCGCTCTTCGGGTTGAGCGGCGTGCGGCAGGTCTTCTACGCCAGCTACCGGACGGGCCGACTCGGTCTGATCGATGTGGTCACGAACGCCGTGCAGCTGGGGATCGTCACCGTGGTGGCGGTCAGTGGCGGGGGACCGCTCGCCGTGGCCGTCGCGCTCTGCGCCATGATCCTGGTGAACTGCGTGGTGGTGGCGTTCGTCGGCCTCCGCCTCGTCGACGACGATCCGTCGACTGCCGCCGTGCGCCGTCAGATGCTGACGCACTCGCTGCCCATCGGGATCTCGTCCCTTCTGGCCAGTGCCTACTTCACACTTGACCTCAGCATCGTGGGCTTCCTGGTGTCGAGCCGCGAGGTGGGCTACTACGCGGCGGCGACCAAGGCGTTGTCCCTGCTCGTGACCGTGCCCGGCCTGGTGATCGCCGCGTCGATGTCCGGCCTGTCGTCCCACGCCGGAGACCGCGTGGAGCTGGGACGGCTGACCGCGCAGGTGTGGCACTGGCTGGCCGTGTCCGCCCTGCCCCTGTGTGTCGCGGTCCTGCTGTACGCGCCCGTCGTGGTCCGCATCTACTACGGGCGGGGCTACGGAGCGGCCGTACCGCTCGTCCGGATCCTGGCGCTCTCGGGCATCGTCGCGGTGCTGTCCAACGTCTTCGGGGCCACCATGGTGGCCACCCGCCGGAACCGCTGGCTCGTCGTGCAGGGTGCGGTCGCCCTCTGCGGCAACGTCGTCGGCAACCTGTTGCTCGTCCCGCGGTTCGGGGTGACCGCCTCGGCGTGGCTGACCGTCGCCACCGAGGTGGGGGTGTGCGCCGGGTCGGCCGTCGGGATGCGGAGGACCATCGACATGGGCCCGGTGTGGCGCGTGACGCGGGCGCCGCTGGCCGCGGTTGCGGCCATGGTCGTCGTGGGTGCGGCGACGGCGTCGTGGCCGGTCCCGTCGATGGTGGCCGCCGCCGTCGCGTTCTTCGCCGTGCTCGTCGCACTCGGCGGCTGGCCCGAGGACGTGCCGGTGCCGTTGCTCCGCCGGTTCGCACTGGGGCACCGGTGACCGCCGTCACCACCGCATCCGGACCGGCGTCCCGGACGGGTCCCCGGGTACTGCACGTGTCGCCGGCCACGTTCGGGGACGCGGGCACCTTCGGTGGCGGCGAGCGGTATCCCTTCGAGTTGGCGAGGGCCATGGCGTCGCACGGCCCTGTCTCCTTCGTCTCGTTCGGTCCCGAGGACGAGACCCACCACGACGGTGCCCTGAGGGTGCGCACACTGGCCGTCCGCGGCCACTGGCGGGGTTCCGAGGTCAATCCGCTGTCGGAGCGGCTGCTGGGGGAGGTGGCACGGGCCGACATCGTCCATGTCCACCAGTGGGAGAGCGTGGTGGCGAACGCCTGCGTCGTCGCCGGCCGGGCCCTGGGCAGGCCGGTCTTCGCCACCGACCACGGCGGAAGCGGCCGGAACTACTGGCGGCGCCTCCGTCTCGACCGCCTGCTCACCGGGTTCCTGCCGGTCAGCACCTTCGGAGCCTCCTTCTATCCCGAGCTGGAGGCGCGCACCCACGTGATCCACGGAGGTGTCGACACGGTGCGCTTCTCCCCCGGGCAGGACCGGTCGCGCCGACCGCGTGCGCTGTTCGTCGGGCGCCTCCTCCCGCACAAGGGCATCGACCGGCTGATCGACGCACTCCCCCCCGATCTCGAACTGCTGGTCGTGGGGCGGGCCTACGACCCGGACTACCGCCGGCACCTCGACCGCTGCAGCCTGGGCAAGCAGGTCGAATTCCGGGAGCGCCTGGACGACGGGGAGCTCATCGACGCCTACCGGAGCTCGCGCGTGGTGGTCCTGCCCTCGGTGATCGAGCCGACCTTCGGGCCCCGTGCGCCGAAGGCCGAGCTGTTCGGTCTGACCCTGCTCGAGGCGATGGCGTGTGGGACACCGGTGGTGTGCACCGACGTCGGGGGGATGCCCGAGGTGGTGCACGACGGCCGGGGCGGCGTCGTCGTCGGTGCGGACGACCCCGGAGGCCTCGTGGACGCACTCCGGACGATGATCGAGGACGACGATGCCTGGCGGGCGCGTTCGGCAGCTGCCCGGGCGACGGCACTGGCGTCGACCTGGGACACGGTCGCCCGGCGCTGCCTCTCCCTCTACGGGGTCCCGGGCGACGTCCTGGTTCCGGCGTGAGCGCACCCCTCGTCGACGCACGGCGGTCCCGCAGGGGGCGGTCATCGGCCGGCAGGCGGGTGGTCGTGATCCGCCCCGAGGTCGGCGGCATCGCCTTCGTGGCCGCAGCCGGAGCCGACGTCGTCCGGGCGACCGGCGCTGACGTACTCGAGCTGGTCGGTCGCCAAGGCGGGTCTCCGGCACTCGACGCCGCACGGCTGGTGTGGGCCAACCGGCACCACATCCGCACGGCCGACGTGGTCCACGTCGAGGTCGGCGTGACCGCCGTGTCGACGTTCTGGATCGCCGTCTGGGCCTGCGCGCTGGGGGCGAGACCGGTCACCGTGCTCCACGACGGCTCCGTCATCGTGCGGGCGCCGGGGAGCGGCCTGATCCGGACCCGACCCGGCCGACGCGACGCCATCGCGCACAAGCTCCTGGCGCCGGCGGTCGACCGACCCCTGCGGGCCTGGCTCGCCTGGAGGACGCGCACCTGGGTGACCCTGACCGAGCGTGCGCGACGCGACGTGGCCGCCGCCGGGCTCCGACCCGTCGCAGTCGTGCCACTGGGCGCCGATCCCCCGACCGCCACATCGCCACCGTCGGAGTGCACCACCGTGGTGTTCGCCGGATTCATCTCGCCGGCCAAGGGACTCGACCTGCTGGTGGACGCCTGGGAGGAGGTCGGCGAGGCCACGGGACTCCGCCTGGTCGTGGTGGGCGACCCGGGACGGCAGAACGCGGAGTACGCCTCGGGCCTGCGGGCCAGACTCGCCGGCTCGGCCGCCCCGTCGACCTGGGAGGGCTGGGTCACCGATGAGGACGCGTTCCACACCGCCATCGCCGAGGCGGCCGTCGTGGTGCTCCCGTACCGCAGGTCCAATCCGGCCAGCGGCATCCTGATCCGGGCGGTCGTCGAGGGTCGGGCGGTCCTCGGTACCGCGGTCCCGGCGGTGGAGGACTTCGTCGTCGACGGTGTGTCGGCCGCCGTGGTCCCCTGCGACGACGCGGAGGCCCTGGCGGACTCCCTGCTGGAACTGGCCCGTGACCCGTCCGCACGGGACGCCCTCGGCGCGGCCGCAGGAGCCTGGGCGTCCGAACACTGCACCTGGCAGGCCTACTCCGACCGCCTGTTCGATACGTGGGGGTGGTAGCCCCGGATCCGGACTCCGGCGGGCTCGACCGGTTGGACGACCCTCAGTGGTCCTGTTCGGTCCGGTAGGCGTCGACCCACGCCGCAGGCACCCGATCGGGGATCACGACGGCGAGTGCCGGGCGTCCCTCTCCGCGATCGACGTAGCGGACGTCGGGCGAGCGACCGCTGACGCGCTGGAACAGGAGGCACATGCCGACCGAGTACAGCATCATGCCGACGACGAGGAAGATGCCCATGTCACGACCTCCACATCCTGCCGCCACGCGGTCCGGTGATCGCCGGACACCTGTAGGAGCGGCCTCGGATCCATGGTGCCCCCGGCCGGTGGTCGACAAAAGGGTCCTAGGTCACCTCGTGGGGAAGCCACGCCGATGCCGGACCGCCCGGACGACCGGGGCGACGTCGTCACACGACAGGCTCGATGCCTGCCTCCGAGCAGGCGAAGCGCAGGGTGCGACGGTCGGACCAGTCGGTATCCGTCGACTCACGGATCCGCACCGTGACCTGTGTGCCCGCCTGCCTACGACCGCCGAGATCGATGACCTCGTAGGCGTTCGCCGTGCCCCGGGTGCGGCTGCTGATGGCGGTCCCGGTCACCAGCGCCAGCGTCCGCCGCTGCACGCCGGCCCCGACGAGGTCCACGAGGTCGGCCGACGGTGCGTGGGTGTGCCCGGACAGCAGGACGTCCACACCGGCCTCCGCACAGGCCTCGACGAGCAGGTCCCGCCCGACGAGGCCGGACAGGTGGGCGGGAAGCACCGGGTGGTGCGTGACCAGGAGGCGCCAGGCGCCATGGGGCGCGCTCCC
>Ga0209698_10003850_pt1 | contig 16592 bp, 6 predicted proteins | sample LitLauG_LLR_2012_FD_187203 | JGI IMG/M metagenome (GOLD analysis project Ga0209698, IMG submission 187203) | Freshwater sediment microbial communities from Pennsylvania, USA - Little Laurel Run_MetaG_LLR_2012 (SPAdes) (version 2) | ecosystem: Environmental > Aquatic > Freshwater > Creek >...
TGATCCGCGAGTTGCTCCAGCAGGGCATTAGCGTCCGTTTCCAGGCACGCGGCGCCAGCATGTCTCCGGCGATTCGTGACGGCGAGATGGTCGAGGTTACCCCCGTAATCGTGAGCAAATTACGAAAGGACGATATTGTCTTAGCAAAATCTAAATATGGCTTCCGGCTTCATCGGATCGTACTGGCGGATTCTCAACGCGACCTCTTCATCACCCGAGGTGATTGCGGCCAGCAAAACGACCCGGCTCTCACCGGAACCCAGATCTTAGGCCTGGCTCGGGCCAAGGAAGTGCGGGTGGGACGAAAACTGGTGCAGGCGAAATTCAGAACCGTGGGCGGAGCAGCGCTGCGAACCGCAGCGCGAGCGCAAGTCGTTGCCTCCAAGCTATCCGCCAATTCTCTTCTTTCCTCTGGGAAACGCGCTCTCATTCGTGTCGGAATCTTCAGCCTTCTGCTGCTTCTGATTTCCGTCCTCGCGAATGCCCAGGTCGCAGTGGATTCCAGCAGCTCTGCCGGACGTGAGTTTACTGGGGCTGGCACAGTCACGCTCAGCTTCAACCAAACCACCACCGCCACGGCAAACCGTCTTCTCGTCGTCGGCGTGTCCATGAATGTCGCCAACGCGCCTGCGACGGCTGTAAGCGGCGTGACTTACAACGGTACGGCGCTCACCCTGATTGGTGCTCACAACGACGCCGGAAATACACGCCGCGTGGAAATGTGGTACCTGCTGAATCCCGCGTCCGGTACGAATCCAATCGTCGTCTCTGTGCAGATTCCAACCGGCGGCGCAGTGGTCGGCGTAGTTGCGGGCTCCACAACTTTCACCGGTGTAGATCAGACCGTTCCCCTCGGATCGTTCGTCTCGTCCGACGGCGCAGGCACTTGCGACACGTCTGTGACCTTCGGTTGTAGTTCCGAGTACGTACCCAGCGTCGTGAACGGGATGATCCTCGACACGCTGGCGACCGGCGGCACTCAGGGAGTCACCGTCTCGGGACCTCAAGTTTCGCAATGGAATGTAACAACCAACAACGGCACCACCAGCAACGATCCTCCTGACGTGACCGCAGTAGGCAGCAGTCGTACCGGTGCTCCGAGCGTACCCATTTCCGAACTTTTCAGCGGTACCTCCAACTGGTCGCTGGGCGCGGTATCTATAAATCCCAGCACCGCGGACATTGCCGTTACGACCAGCGTCAGCGCAGTTCCGCTCGGGCAGAATTCCACCTACAACATCACCATCACGAACAACGGTCCTTCCGCGGCGAACAACGTCTCCTTAACGGACACCTACGCCAACCCCAGTTTGTCTGTCGTATCGGTCACGCCCAGTGCGGGAACTACGTGCGTCAATGGAGCGACGATCACGTGCACGCTGCCAACGCCCTTCGCCAGCGGCGCCGTTGCGACTGTCGCTGTAGTTGTTTCCACCACTAACGCAGGTTTCTACCCGAACACTGCGACCATCACGGACTCGGGCACTCCTCCCGATCCGAACACCGGCAACAATACGTACGTGGCTCTGGCGCCCGTGGTGAGCGTCGTTTGCTCCGGCACTACACTCGCCGCGGGCGGAACTCTGACCGGAACCATCAATACGTATTTCCCGGGCAACGCTACTGTCGCCGCAGGCGCCGTCTCAATCCCGGTGGGCGCATCGCGTGGCGCGGGCGGCACAATCGCGGCCGGAAGTTTGTTGCTCGTGATTCAGATGCAAGATGCCAGCATCAACACCTCCAACACGGTTGCCTACGGAAACGGCAGCACCGGCGCCGGATTCACGACCATCAACAATGCCGGCAACTATGAGTTTGTGAAAGCCACCGGGCCGGTGGCGGGCGGCGCGGTACCGATCAGTGGTGCGGGTAGCGCTGGCGGCTTGGTCTTCGGCTACACCAATGCCGCTGCCACCGCCACGAAGGGAATCAGCACCTATCAGGTGGTCCTTGTCCCCCAGTACACGACGGCTACTCTGGGCGCGCTCACTACCGTCGCATGGAACGGCAGGACGGGGGGCATTATCGCGGTCGATATCGCTGGCCAACTCAATCTCAACGGAGCTGCGGTGCACGTAGACGGCATGGGGTTCCGTGGCGGCGCCGGCATGCAACTGAATGGGAACTTCGGTGGCGCGAACACGGACTATCAGTTCCAAGGCCCGAACAACTATACCGGAGCCGTGGAGAACGGAGTCGATGCCCCGAAGGGCGAGGGCGTCGCAGGTACGTCGAAATTCGTAGAATCCGGTGGAAGCTACCTCAGGACCATCAACGGCGTCGGCTACCCCAGCGGAACAGGGGGCACAGACGGCAGCATGGGCCGCGGCGCACCCGGAAACGCGGGCGGTGGCGGCACCGACGCAGATCCTGCGAACAACGATCAGAACGCGGGCGGCGGTGGTGGTGGTAACGGCGGTTCCGGAGGCTTCGGTGGCGATTCCTGGAACACGAACCTGAGTACCGGTGGCGAAGGTGGCGGCACGTTCCCGGCGACCATCGACAGGATCGGCATGGGCGGCGGTGGGGGCGCAGGCACGCGCAACAACTCCGACGGGGACAATCAGGCCAGCAGCGGGGCGGCAGGGGGCGGACTCATCTTCATTCGCGCCGACAGCTTCACCGGCACGGCAACGCTAACCGCCAACGGTGCGAGCGCCTACAACGCCACCGCGAATGACGCGGGCGGCGGCGGTGGTGCCGGAGGGACGATCGTCATCCTGGCAGCCAATGGCGGCGAAAACGGTCTCACCTTGCAGGCCAATGGCGGTAATGGCGGCAACGCCTGGCAAGGACAAGCCTACGCCCTCTCCCAGCGCCACGGCCCGGGAGGTGGCGGCGGCGGTGGCGTCATTTTTGTCTCGGGAACTCCGGCCAGTACGAGCGTCGCCGGAGGCGCCAGCGGTCTCACGCTCAATACTCCCGCCGTTCCTTACGGTGCTACCGCCGGTAATAGCGGAACAACTGCAACCTCTGCGACCCTCGGGCAAGTGACGGGTATTCAGTCCGCTGCACTCTGCACGCCCGACATGACTCTCGGCAAGAGCCACGTTGGAAACTTTACCCGCGGCACAGGCGCCAGCTATACGATCCCCGTCTCCAACGTAAGCCCCTACGGCTCCACGAATGGGCTTGTCACGATCAATGACACACTTCCACTTGGCATTACCCCCACCGCAGCGAGCGGTACCGGTTGGACGTGTTCCGTTTCGAATCAAACCGTAAGTTGCACGCGCTCTGATGTTCTGGCAGCCGCCACTGCCTATCCGTCCATCACGCTCAATGCCACCGTATCCCAATCCGCGCCCTCCACGCTGGTCAACATCGCGACGGTTGCCGGCGGCGGCGAGGCCAATCTACTGAATGACACCGCCACGGACACCGCAAACGTCGTTTCAAGCGCGGATCTGAGCATGTCCGATGCGGGCTCGCCCAATCCAGTCACTGCCGGAAGCAACATTACCTACACGCAGGTCGTTACCAATAACGGTCCGAGCGCGGCGGATAACGCGACCATCGTGACCGCGGTTCCCGCGAACACAACGTTTGTTTCGATCGCGGCACCTTCCGGATGGACTTGTCTGACCCCCAATGTGGGTGCACCGGGCACTGTTGTTTGCACTGACGTTAACATGGCGGGGCTCACTGCCGCGACGTTCACGATGGTCGTGAAAGTCAACGGTGGCACCGCGAATGGAACCGTTATCACCAACTCCGTCACTGCCAGTTCGTCGACAGCCGACCCGAATTCATCCAACAACACTGCAACTGCCACAACTGTCGTCGGAACAACTTCTCCCAATCTGACTGTCACCAACGTCGCTTCACCGAATCCGGTACAAGCGGGCAACACCATCACCTACACGCAGGTCGTCACCAATACCGGATCCTCTCCGGCGCTTAGCGCCACATTCACGGAAGGCACTCCTTCGAACACGACTTTCGTTTCAATTACGCCACCCGTTGGCTGGAGTTGCATTGGGTCGAATTGCACGAACCCGAGTGTGGCAGGAGGTGCGAGCGGCACCTTTACTGTGGTGTATCGCGTCAACCTGGGCACCGCGAACGGAACCATAATCACCGACACAGTCACGGTCAATGCCGCGAACCAGGCGTTCGGAGCGAACACCGCCCTGGCCACCGACGTCGTCGGGGGTGCGGCTCAAGCCGACTTGGCGCTGACCACCGCTGCGACCCCGCTCAGAGTGTGGGCTGGAAACGACATCACATACACCCAAACCGTCACGAACAAAGGCCCTGCGGCCTCGTCCGGAGTTATCTTCACCGAAGCCACGCCAACCAACACTACATTCCAGTCTGTACTTGCACCTGCCGGTTGGACGTGTACAACTCCCCCGGTTGGGACAGCAGGTACTGTTACCTGTAACGATCCAAGTCTGGCGGCGGGTTCATCAGCAGACATCATCGTTGTGCTCAATGTGCCAGCCAGCGTTGCGCCAACTACGATCACAGCGAACTCGTCGGTGACGGCGACCACCAGCGATCCTCTTTTGTCGAACAACAGCACCACGGTTTCTACCAGCGTAGGTTCAGCCTGTGACCTGGCGGTGACCAATAGCGGCAGCCCGAGCCCCGTTGCGGCCGGAGCGAACATTACTTACACGCAGACCATCACCAATAACGGCCCCAGCAATTGCACCAGCGGCACTTTCAACGAGGCGACCCCGACCAACACAACCTTCGTCTCTGTCGCGGTGGTGACCACCGGCGGTGGAACCTGGACCTGCCCGAACTCCGCCCCGGTGGCCTGTACTAACCCGAGCGTGCCGCCCGGTTCCCTGGCGACCATCACAGCGATTTACACCGTCAATGCCGGCACGGCGGCGGGAACGATCATCTCCGACACAGACACCGTCGGAGCCGCCCAAGATGTGGTTTCGGGGAACAATTCTGCTACCGTGAACATCCCCGTCGCTACCGCCGGCCAGGCTGATCTGAGCGTCACGAACTCGGCCAGTCCAAACCCGGTGAACGCGGGCAACAACATTACCTACACGCAAACAGTCAAGAATTCCGGACCAGGTACTGCGAATGCCCCAGTACTCACCGAGACGTTACCTGCAAATACAACTTTCGTCTCGTTAACCGGCCCTGCCGGCTGGACCTGCACCATCACATCGCCCTACACCTGCACTGACAGTGCGAACATGGCCGCCAACACGACTGCGAACTTCACGTTTGTTGTGAAGGTAAACACCAACGTCGCGTCCGGCTCGACCATCACCCAAACCGACTCGGTCGCTTCGACCACCAGTGATCCGAACAACGCGAACAATAGCGTCACGGTCAACACCCAGGTGGCTGATTCCGCCGACCTCGCGATCACAAATTCGGCGACTCCCCAGGGAGTGGTGGCCGGAAACAACATTACCTACACCCAGGTGGTCACCAATAACGGCCCAAGCACCGCGACCACTGCCAGCATGACGGAGAACACTCCCGCTAACACCACCTTCCAGTCGATCACGATTCCGGCAGGTTGGTCGTGCACGACGCCGGCAGTCGGCGCCGCGGGAACGATCAACTGTACCAATCCTAGTTTCGCGCCTGGCTCCTCCACTTTCACCGTCGCGCTGAAAGTAAACGCTGGAACGGCGGCGGGTACGCAAATCAGCGACACTGCCACTGTAAGTTCAGCAATTACCGATCCCAATCTGGCGAACAACACTGCCACGGCAACCGACGTCGTTGCGTTGGGCACGCAGGCGAATCTGGTCGTAACGAATTCTGCGTCCCCGACCTCGGTCGCTGCGGGCAGCAATATTACTTACACGCAGTCGGTTTCCAATACCGGTCCCGCCGCAGCCGCTACGGGAATGACCTTCACGCAGACCACGCCGCCGAATACGACGTTTCAGGCCATCACCTCTCCCGCTGGATGGACTTGTGTCACTCCAGCCGTTGGCGGAACCGGCACGATCACCTGCACCGACGGCAACACTCTTGCCGTAAATGCCACCGCCAACTTCACGCTGACACTGCAGGTTGCTTCTGGAACCCCTTCAGGGACGAACATTACCGATACGGCAACCGCAACGGTGAGCAACATCGTCCCCGGTATCACGAGTAACACCGCAAGCGCCACGGTAGTCGTCGCCAACGCCAACAGCGCCGACATGGCGATTGTGAAGACGGGCACCCCCAACCCAGTAACGGAAGGAACCCCGCTTACCTACACCCTTGTCGTCACAAACAATGGCCCTGCGACTGCCACCAACGTGACCGTAACAGACTCGATACCCTCGGTCATGACTTACCTTTCTTCCACCGCGACGCAGGGAACTTGCTCCGAAGCTGGCGGCACCGTGACCTGTCTGCTCGGACCCATGGCCAACGCAGCCATTGCGACGGTCACAATCCTGACCATTCCCAACGCTGCTGGGGTGTTCTCGAATACCGCAACGGTCACCGCCGACCAGACCGACCCGAATCTGAGCAACAACACTTCCACCTGGAACGAGACGGTCGTCACGCCGACCGCCATCAAACTCCAATCCTTCACGGCACAGCTCGGTACCGATCACAGTGGCGCCGCCCGCGTCGTGCTCACGTGGAAAACCGGCGGCGAAGCTCATAACCTTGGATTCAATGTGTATCGCGAACTCAATGGCAACCGCGTCCGCATCAATTCTTCTCTAATTGCAGGCTCGGCCCTGCTCATGAGCGGTGCTCTGCCCAAGCACTCCGGCAAGACGTATTCCTGGATCGATGCATCCGCTCCTGTCCCCGGAACCGGGTACTGGCTCGAAGATGTCGACGTCAACGGTACCCGCACCATGCATGGTCCGGTCTTGGCGACTTCGAGCGCACCGTTGAATACCGCCACCGCGGCGGCCGAGACCAGAACATTCCGCCAACTGAGTCAAGCGCAACCGTCAGGTGCAGAAGAGAGCCATATCGCTGAGACTCTGCCAATTCGCTCGACGATCACCAAAGAGCAAATCAAAAAGCAGTACGACCTCGCGGCACATTCGGCGGTCAAGATCTTGGTTCAGCACGAGGGTTGGTACCGCGTCACGCAGCCGGAATTGGTGAAAGCTGGACTCGATCCCAACGTCGATCCCGCACTGCTTCACCTGTACGCCGAAGCCATCGAACTGCCCCTCGAAGTTGCCGGCGCGAATCCTGGCCCGGGTGGATTTGGTTCTGGGGCAGCCATCAATTTCTACGGTACCGGTCTGGATACTCCATTCACCGGCACGCGGGTGTACTGGCTGGTAGCAGGCCAGGAACCCGGTGAACGTATCCGGGTGTCGGAGGTTTCATCCGGATCAAACCAGCCTCCCCCAAGTTACCCGGCCACGGTCGAACTGCATCAGCATACGACCTACTTCGCCGCACTGCTGACTGCGGACGAAGACAACTTCTTCGGAGCGCTCATTTCGCCCACTCCGGTAGATCAGATCTTGAGAACGCCGCATTTCAACGCGAAGTCGATGAACTCGGCTTATCTCGAAGTGGTATTGCAGGGCATCATCGTCGCCTATCCGCACAACGTTCAGGTAGCGGTCAACGGAACTCCCGTGGGCTCCATCGTCTTCACCGGCCAGGATAAAGGCAGATTGAACGTGACGATTCCGCCCGGTGTTGTGCGTGACTGGATCAACACCGTCACTCTGCAGTCGCAAAACGGCGATTACGATACGAGTCTCGTTGAGTCGATCCGTATCACCTATCCACATCAGTACATCGCTGATTCCGACGAACTAAAATTCACTGCCCGTGCCGGCGACGAAGTTTCTGTGGGCGGTTTCACGAGCACGCCGACCGTTCTGGATATCACTGATCCGGGCCGCCCAGTGCAGGTTGTCACGCAGCTCAGTTCGGCGAATGGAAAGTTCTCCATCGCCCTGCAGGTGCCGTGGACCACAACCAACCCGGCTAATCCAGTACGTCATACGCTGCTGGCAGTAGGCGACAGCCGGGTCTCGAAGGCTTTCGGTGTGCTTCCGAATCATCCGTCCCGTTGGCACAGCCCTCAGCCCGGCGTGGATATCGCGATGATCACCGCGCCCGATTTTGCCGGCACGCTTGGTCCTCTCGTTCGAGCCCACGAAGCGCAAGGGAAGTCTTCCGCCGTCATAACGGTCATGGATATCTACGACGAATTCAATTTCGGCGAGCGCAGCCCATTCGCCATCCGGCAGTTTCTGAAGACAGCGAAGCAGAACTGGAAGAATCCGCCGTCCTACCTGCTGCTGAACGGCCGCGCTTCCTACGATCCCAGAAACTATCTCGGCCTCGGCCATCTCGATCTCGTGCCGACTCGCGTCCTGCCGCTCACCACTCTCATGACTGCATCGGATGACTGGTTCTCCGACTTCAACGAAACCGGCATGCCCACGATTGCAACCGGACGCCTGCCCGTAAGCACCCAGGACGAATCAAAGACTGTCATCGGCAAGATCGTCGCTTACGAAGGCCAGTCCACCAACGGCCCCTGGACTCTGCAGGCCTTAATGGTCGCCGACAAAGACGACACTGAAAGCTTCAGCCAGGACAGCCTGCAGGTTCAGGCGCAACTGCCCTCGACGATGCAAGCCACCGACGTCTTCACCAGCACAGTCGGCGTTCAGGCGGCGCCGCAGGACATCATCAACGGCATCAATTCAGGCCAACTGCTCGTCAACTACCTGGGACACGGCTCGGAGGAGGAGTGGTCCGGCGCGAACATCTTTGACACAAATTCCATTGGCTCCTTGACCAATACATCACAGCTTCCGGTGTTCCTGACCTTGGACTGCCTGAACGGATTCTTCCAGGACGTCTACTCCCAGCCTCTCGGTGTAGACCTGTTGCTGGCGCCCAATGGGGGCGCAGTCGCGGTCTTGGCCTCCACAGGGCTCAACCAACCCGCGCCGCAGCTCAAGCTGGACACTCTCGTCGTGCAAGATGCACTGAGCGCGTCCCGTCCAACGCTGGGTGACTCGATCGTGAATGCAAAGAAGCATGTCGACGATCCGGCTGTACGAAGAACTTTCGTGCTCTTCGGTGATCCTGCGATGCAAATCAAGCAACCGTCTTCTAACTGATCCCACGAAACATCAAGAGCTTCCAGGCCGACCCCCGGAAGCTCTTGTGCCCAGCACAGGCTCGGATATCTTTGCCCTGAGGCCCACCCATCGAATTCTTCGCTGCACGCTAGTGGTTGTTTGGATCGAAGAATCTTCCCGCGCAGGATTTTTACACTGCCGCCTGGACAGCGGAGTGCAATGTCGCAGTCTTCCGCAAAGGCTGCGTCAACGCCTGCATAACCTTGGCGAAGCCGGCGAAATCCAGCGATTGCGCCCCGTCGGAGAGCGCCCGCTCTGGGCACGGGTGCACTTCAATGATTAGCCCATCTGCGCCCACCGCTACCGCCGCGCGCGACACCGCTGCAATCAGGCTCTGTTTGCCCGTTCCGTGTGAGGGGTCGGCAATCACCGGCAAGTGCGAAAGGTCCCGGGCCAAGGCGACCGCCGCTAGATCGAACGTATTCCGCATCTCCGTCTCGAATGTCTTGATACCGCGTTCGCACAGCACAACCTGCTGGTTCCCGCCCGAAAGCAGATACTCCGCCGCCAACAGCCACTCCTTGACCGTAGCCGAAGGTCCTCGTTTCAACAGCACAGGCTTGTTAACGGTGGCGAGCCGCCGCAGCAGCGCAAAATTTTGCATGTTGCGCGCCCCCACCTGCAGCATGTCCACGTGCTCGCAAATAATGTCGATGTCCTCCGTGCTCATCACCTCTGTGACCACGGGCAGCCCGGTCTCCTCTTTAGCCTCGCGCAGTATCTTCAGCGCTTCGATCCCTAGTCCCTGGAAGTCGTAAGGCGACGTCCGTGGCTTATACGCGCCGCCCCGCAGCATCGACGCCCCCGCTTGCTTCACCGCGTGGGCTGTCTCCAGCAACTGCTCGCGCGACTCTACCGAGCACGGACCGGCGATCACGACCACCTCGGGCCCGCCAATCGACACTCCATTGATCTTTACAATCGACCGCTCTGGCCGGACCTGCCGGCTGACCAGCTTGAATGGTTGCGCGATGGCCACAACGTTATCCACGCCGGGGGCGACCTGCAGCGCTTCGATCTCGTGGCGTCGCCCGCTTCCCACAGCCGCCACGATCGTGCGCTCCGTCCCCCTTGTCACATGAGGCTGATATCCTGCTTCGCGGATTCGCTCAATCACGTGGTTGATCTCCTGCTCGGTTGCTTTCTCGGACATGTTTACGATCATGGCTCGCTGCTCTCCTCGTTGGATTTTTCCCAAAAAGTAAAAAACCGCGATCCGTGGATCGCGGCTTGCGGTTATGCTTGTTCAGGTCGCTCTTACCGATTGATCCTGACTCCAAGCTGCGCCGCAGCCGCTACTCCGGTAAACCAGTAGTAGAGGGCAAATACGCGGCTTGGTGTAAATCGCGTCATGCTCGGTTGTGAATCGTACTCGACTGGAATGCGCCGATCTCGGTTTCTACTGCAGGGTACTGGCCGCGTTCGAAAAGACATTATTCGCGTTCGATCCGATCAAACGCACCGTCCCGACAACCAAAACCAGAATCACAGCCAGCATCACCGCGTATTCCGCGATATCCTGGCCCGCATCTTCCGACCAAAGTGTGCGAATCAGCTTGGACATTCTCTCCTCCAGACCTATCAGTTCCTCGAGAGGGAAGGACTGATCTGGGATTTTGGTTCACCCATCATGCACGCGGTCCACGGGTCTTGTCAAATGCCGATTTCTTGGCTTTATTCGGCGATGTCAATGGTTAGGGGCAGACGCCGAAGGCGCGATTGGAGCGCTATTCGCGGCATTGGATGCGGCTGCCTGGGGGAGCAAACCCTGTGCAGATTCTTGCGCATATTGCAGCATCCGGTTGGGCAGAATCCCGAAATACAGCGTCGCTAAGATGCTGATGGCCAATGCGGTGCCCAGTGCGAACGGAACCGGCGTGACCGGAACTTCCTTGCGCGGTTCCTTCATATACATCACCACAATGATCCGCAGATAGTAATAAGCGCCGATCGCACTGTTCGACACGCCGATCAAGGTCAGCCAGATGAGATTGGCCTTCAGCGCAGCGCTAAACACATAGAATTTCGCGAAGAATCCCCCGGTCATCGGGATTCCGATCAGCGACAGCAAGAAGATCGTCAGTGTTGCAGCCAGCAACGGCGATGTCCGCCCCAGCCCCTCGTAATCTTCCAGCGTGACGTAGCGCTCCCCAGCATTCGCGAAATGGCTCACCACGGCAAACGCGCCTACATTCATGGCGGCATAAGCCGCCGTGTAGAACATCGCGGCAGAAATTCCGTTCAGCGAGTCCTGCGGAGTCGTCATCGCGAACGCGACCAGCAGGTATCCCGCATGCGCGATCGAAGAATACGCCAGCAGGCGCTTCACATTGCTCTGAACCAGAGCGCTCACGTTCCCCAACGTCATCGAAAGTGCCGCTGCAATCCACAACAGCCAGAAACGTCCCGGTGCGTTGATCGCGAACACAACCCGCAGCAGCACGGCAAATGCCGCAGCCTTCGGTGCCGTCGACATAAACCCGACAATGGGCGCCGGGGCCCCTTCATACACGTCCGGAGTCCACACGTGAAATGGTGCGGCCGCCACTTTAAATCCGAGTCCCACGAACATCAGCGCCATCGCGACGTACACCAGCGCCTGGGCCGGTTCCCTCTGCAGTTTCTGCCCGATCAGGTCGATGTTCGTCGATCCCGTCGCTCCAAACATCATCGCCACGCCGTACAGGAAAAATGCAGTGGCAAACGATCCCAGCAGGAAATACTTTATCGACGCCTCGCTGCTGGCCGCTTCATGCCGGCGGAATCCTGCCAAAATGTAGGTTGAGATCGAAGATATTTCCAGGGCGATGAAGATGAGCACCAATTCCACCGCCGACGACATCAGCCCCATGCCCACAACACCAAAAAGTATGAGGGCGTAATACTCTCCGGCGCGAATCCGCTGAACTGCCATGTACTCAAATGAGCTCAGGATGACGACGGTCGCGATCGCAATCACCAGGAAATGGAAGAACACGCTGAAGCTGTCGACCTTCACCATGTCCGAAAACGCCATCCCTGGAGACTGCGCCATATACCAGGTCGACCCGAGCCCAACAATGGTGCCGACCAGCGCAATATAGCCCAGCGTCTTCTGGCTCTTCTCCTCATCGACCAGCGGATCGAGCATCATCACCACAATTCCGAATACCGACAAAACCAGCTCAGGCAGAATCCGGATGTAATCCGCGCTCTGCGGGATCGTTTGCAGAGATGCGGCCAGCAGGGAAGTCATTGCCCCACCACCTTGCTCACAACCTGCGCAAACGGAGTCAGCGCGGCATGCACTGCCGGATCAATCGCCCCCAGCCACAAGATCGGTGCCACACCCATCAGCAGCGCTGCCGCGGCACACGGCCAGATCGCGGCTTTTTCAAATCCGATCAGATCCCCAAGGGAATTGTTCACCGGATGCGTTACTTTCCCGAAGAACACCCGCTGATACATCCACAGCAGGTAGCAGGCGCTCCAGATCACGCCGGTCGCAGCCAAGATTCCGTAAACTGCCCGTGCCTGGAATGCGCCGCTCAGCACCAGAAATTCGCCCACGAATCCATTGAGCAACGGCAGCCCCACCGAAGCCAGGACGATAAAGAGATACGACGCCGCATACACAGGCATCACCGAAGCCAGTCCGCCGAACTCCGAAATCTCGTACGTGTGCCGCCGCTCATGCAGGATCCCCGCCAGCATGAACAGTCCGCCAGTCGAGATTCCGTGTGCCAGCATCACGAACATCGCTCCATTCAGCCCCAACTGCGTAAAGCTGAAAATGCCCAGTACCACAAATCCCAGGTGGCTGACCGACGAGTACGCGATCAGCTTCTTCATATTCGGCTGCACCATCGCTACCAGCGCGCCGTAGATGATTCCGATCAGCGCCAGGATCATGATCCAGGGCGCGTTGCGCCGGGCCTGCTCGGGAAAGAGCGCCAGGTTAAAGCGCAGCAGGCCGTACGTGCCCATTTTCAGCAGAACGCCCGCCAGCAAGACAGATCCTGCGGTTGGCGCCTCGACGTGCGCGTCCGGCAACCAGGTGTGAAACGGAAACAGCGGAACCTTCACCGCGAAGGCGATGAAGAATCCCAGAAAAAGCCACTGCGCTGCCGCCGGGAAGTTCGGAATCTCGCCGCTCATCACACGATCGCGGATCACCACAAAATCGAAGCTGCCCGTATGCGCATACAGCCACAGAATCGCCGCCAGCATGAACACCGACGCGATCATGGTGTACATGAAAAACTTTACTGCCGCGTAGACCTTGCGCTCGTGCCCGAACACGCCAATCAGCAGCGCCATCGGAATCAGCGTCGCTTCCCAGAAGAAATAGAACAGGAACAGATCGAGCGACGTGAACACGCCAATCAGCGCAGTTTCGAGAATCAAAAGAATGATGAAGAATTCCTTCACCCGCCCATGCACCGATTTCCACGAAATCAGCACGCACAGCGGTGTGAGAAACGTCGTCAGCACTACCAGCCATAGGGAAATGCCGTCAATTCCCATGTGGTAGTGAATGTTGGGGTTGGAGATCCACTGCTTGTCGATCTCATACTGAAAGCCCGCCTGCGTGCGATGGAAGTACACCGGCAGATGCAGCGAGACGACAAACGTGAGGAGAGAAACGACGAACGCAATAATTTTGATATCGCGATCCCGCCGGGGCATCAAGGTCAGGAATAAGGCTCCTGCCAGCGGAATAAACGTGACCAGCGTCAGGATGTAAGGGCTGAGGTTGTCGGTGTTCATCGTCCCACCCCCAGCCAGACCATGTAGGCAATGACGACCGCGGCCCCCGCCGCAATCCATCCGGCGTACGATCGCAAATTGCCGGATTGCATATGCCGCACATTATCCGAAACGTGCCGCGCTCCGTCCGCCGCGTCATTGATCGAGTCGTCAATCACCTTGCGATCGATTCCTTGCCACAACACCCGCGTCGAGCCATCGATCAGCGGCTTCACAAACAGCGAAGCGTAGATTTCATCCACGTAATATTTGTTCAGCACGGCTTCGTAAAGCCCATTAAGCTTTGCCGCGATTCTCTGCGGCAAATATGGTTTGCTGACGTAGAGCACCCAGGCCAGGACCGCTCCCAGAAGAGCCACAGCCACAGAGATACCCATAAGCAGGAATTCCGTCCCATGGCTCGCTCCTTCCTCTGCCGCCTGCGTGACCTCTCCCGAACCCAGCGCAGGGGCAAGGAAATGTTCGAAGTGGTTGCCGATGCCGACCAGCCCGCCCACAACCGACAGCACCGCGAGGATCATCAGTGGTGCCAGCATCACCATCGGGCTTTCGTGTGGCTCGCCGTGACCGTGCTCATCGTGCCCATGTGCCGAATGAACGCGTCCATGATCGTCTACTTGAACGCTGCGGTAGTCGCCAAAGAAGGTCATGAAAAGCAGGCGGAACATATAGAAGGACGTTATGAAGGCTGTGATGACGCCGATCAGCCAATATACCCAACTTGTCTGATACGCCTGCCACAGGATTTCATCTTTGCTCCAGAACCCAGCCAGGGGCGGGATTCCCGCGATGGCGAGTGTCGCGATGAGCATCGTCCCAAACGTAACTGGGATATACGACTTCAACCCGCCCATCTTCCGCATGTCCTGCTCGCCGCCCACGGCATGAATCACCGACCCTGCCCCCAGGAAGAGCAGCCCCTTGAAGAACGCATGCGTCATCAGGTGGAAGATTCCTGCCGAGAACGCTCCCACCCCGCACGCCATAAACATGTAGCCAAGCTGCGAAACGGTGGAGTATGCCAGGACCTTCTTAATATCGGTCTGCGTGATGCCGATCGTCGCCGCAAACAAAGCAGTCAGCGTCCCAATGATCGCCACGACCGTCAGTGCCATCGGCGCGCGCTCAAAGATCACATGCGATCGCGACACCATGTAAACCCCGGCCGTCACCATCGTCGCCGCGTGAATCAATGCCGAGACGGGCGTCGGGCCTTCCATCGCGTCCGGCAACCAGACATACAGCGGAATCTGCGCCGACTTGCCGCACGCTCCAAACATCAGCAGAATCCCAATCGTAGTCAGAAGCCCAGCGCCCCCGGCCTCCACTGACAGCGGGCGAACTTTATCGAACACCTGAACAAAATTCAGCGACCCGAAGTGCTGGATGAGCAGGAACAGTCCGATCAGAAATCCAAAGTCGCCAATGCGATTGACGATGAATGCTTTCTTTCCCGCCGACGCCGCCGAATCTTTCGTGAACCAGAACCCGATCAGCAGATACGATGCCAGGCCTACGCCCTCCCACCCAATGAACATCAGCAGGTAATTGTTCGCCAGCACCAGCGTCAGCATGAAAAACATGAACAGGTTCAGGTAGGTGAAGAACCTGTAATAACTCGGGTCGTCCCACATGTATCCGACCGAGTAGATGTGGATCAGAAATCCAACTCCGGTGACCACCAGCATCATCACCAGCGAGAGCCGATCCAGGTAAAATGCGAAATCCGCCGCGAAGTCTCCCGATCGGATCCAATGAGCGAGATACTCCTGATAAGGAACTTCCGAGGACCAAAAGCGAAGCGCTGCCGTCAGCGCCCACGCAAACGCCGCTCCGCAGAATACGAGTCCAATAACGCTGACCGTGGTTCGCGATGACTTCTTCCCAAAGAAGCCGTTAATCGCCGCACCCGCAAGCGGTAGCACCGGGATCAGCCAGAGATTGAGATTCGGGGTCATAATTTCAGCAGGTTTACCTGGTCCACATTCAGCGTTTCCCGCGTACGGTAAACCGCGATGATGATGGCCAGTCCCACGGCCGCTTCCGCCGCCGCGACGACCATTACGAAGAACACGAAGACTTGTCCCGCCAGGGAGTGCCAGTGTGCCGCGAACGCCACGAACGACAGATTCACACCGTTGAGCATCAACTCAATCGACATGAAGATCGTGATGATGTTGCGTTTGATGAGGAATCCGGTCACACCGCACGCAAACAGGATTCCGCTCAGCACCAGGTAGTACGAAAGGGGCACCATCAGCTTCTCACCTTCTTTGGAGGCTCGCCGCCCTCAACTGTCGGCTTGCTCGCCAGCACCACCGCTCCCATGATGGCGATCAGGATCAGAATCGACGTAATTTCAAATGGCAGCAGGAATTCGTGAAACAGCAGTGTCGCGACCGTTGCGGGATCTCCCCAGCCCTTGGTTTGACCTGGTAAAACGCCCACCACAACCGCCTCGGTCCCCGAATGCCGCAGCACCACCCACGCCACGAGAAGGCTTCCGAGCAGCATGCCCGGAATCCCAAACATCATCGCGACACGGCTGCCATTGGTGCGTTCTTCCACCCCGGCATTCAAGAGCATGATGGTGAAGACAAACAGCACCATGATGGCGCCCGCGTAGACGATCACCTGCACCGCCGCCACGAACTCCGCCCCCAGCAGCAGATACTCGCCCGCCAGCGCCGCCATCACCGCAATCAGCGACAGCGCCGAATTGATCGGATGCGTCTGCGCCAGCAGGTTAATCGCCCCGGCTACAGCGAC
>Ga0209698_10003851_pt1 | contig 16582 bp, 17 predicted proteins | sample LitLauG_LLR_2012_FD_187203 | JGI IMG/M metagenome (GOLD analysis project Ga0209698, IMG submission 187203) | Freshwater sediment microbial communities from Pennsylvania, USA - Little Laurel Run_MetaG_LLR_2012 (SPAdes) (version 2) | ecosystem: Environmental > Aquatic > Freshwater > Creek >...
ACATTCCCTGTCCGGGCGGTATCGGTGGCGTGGGCGCCTGCGCTAGCTCCGGCCAAGCACGTTCCAATCGTGGATGTGGGAGACGGCTCTGCCGACGCCTTTGCCAGGGTTGGCGAGTTTGCGGGAAGAATCGTGCTGGTGCATACGAACGTGCTAGCGACGTGGGACGACCTTTTCGCCGAATACGAAAGAGCGCCCGCCATTATTGCGCTGGCCGTGAAAGGGAAGGCCAGGGCAATCGCCTTCATGGCTACGCGCGACCACGCAATCCTCTATCGCCACACGAATTCGGTGGCGGGCGAGATCGACGCTTTGCCGCAGGTGGTGCTGGCGCGCGAAGACGCGGAGCGCATAGCGCGCTTGCTGGCTGCGGCAACACCAGTCTGGGCCGACCTCTCCATACCAAACAAGGTCAGCCCCGCCATCAAAACCTGGAATGTTGTTGCCGAAATTCGCGGCAGTGAGAAGCCGGACGAGTTCATCGTGCTTGGCGCCCATCTCGATTCGTGGGAACTCGGAACGGGCGCTCTCGACAATGGATGCAACGCTGCGTTGGTGATTGATGCTTTACGAGCAATCAAAGCCTCAGGCCTGAAACCCCGGCGTTCGATTCGCTTCATTCTGTTTTCCGGCGAGGAGGAAGGGTTGATCGGCTCTCGCGTTTACGCCACGACGCACCGCGATGAACTCGATAAGGTGGCGGGCGTGGTGATTTTTGATTCCGGTACCGGGAAAACGACGGCTTTTTCAACCGGCGGACGCAAAGACGTGATTCCGGAAGTCGAGGCGATTTTGAAACCTCTCGAACAATTTGGCCTGACGAAAGCGGTTCCGACGGCCGAGTCAGGCACCGATCATTTCGACTTCATGCTCGAAGGCGTGCCCACATTCGTCGCTGATCAGGATGCAGCGAATTATCTGGAGAATTACCACGCCACCACGGACACCTTCGACAAGGTCGATTTTCTGCAACTGAAGAAAGATGTAGCCGAGGCAGCAGTACTGAGTTTTGCTCTGGCAAATCGCCAGGAACCGATTGGTCCTCGTCTAAGCCGTGCCCAGATCGAGCAGATGATGCACGAAACCCACCTGGACCAGGAACTAAAAGATATGGGCATGTGGGACGAGTGGGCGAAAGGGAAACGCGGTCGCCAACAGTAGCGGCAGCGCCTGTCATACTATTTGTCTGTGGTCGTCTTTTGGATTCTCTTCAACGTTTTTGTAATCGCGATGCTGGCGCTCGATTTGGGGGTCCTGCAGCGCCGCTCTCGCCGCGTCAGCCTTCGCGCGGCGCTCGCTTGGTCAGGAACGTGGATTGCATTAGCCGCCGTATTCGCTACGGCAGTCTTCCTTTGGCAGGGGCGGCATACGGCGCTCCAGTTTGTAACCGGCTACGTCATTGAGCTGTCTCTCAGTGTGGATAACCTCTTTGTATTTCTCGTTATCTTCCGGTTCTTTAAAGTGCCCGACCAGCACCAGCACAAGGTTCTATTCTGGGGAATTCTCGGAGCGCTTGTGATCCGAGGCGCGTTCATCGTAGCTGGCGTTGGCCTGCTGCAGCGCTTCGGTTGGATCACTTATGCATTCGGCGCGCTGCTGGTTTTTTCCGGAATCAAACTGCTGCGGCAAGGCTCCGCGAAGATGCAGCCTGAGAAGAACCCTGTCCTGCGACTGTTCCGCCAGGTTTTCCCCGTAACCGAGGATTACGTAGGTGGCCACTTCTTCGCGCAGCGTGACAAGCTCTACGCGACTCCTCTGCTGCTGGTGCTGCTGATGGTCGAAACCACCGACATTCTTTTCGCTGTCGATTCAATTCCTGCCGTGCTCGCCATCACCACGAACGCTTTCATTGTCTACACGTCGAATGTATTCGCCATTCTCGGACTGCGTTCTATGTACTTTGCCCTGGCGGGTGTGCTGGACCTGTTCCATTACCTCCATTACGGCTTGTCGGTCGTGCTCATTTTCATCGGCCTCAAGATGCTGGGCTCGCATTATGTGGAGATCCCTACCGAGTGGGCGCTGGCAATCGTGCTGCTTGTTTTGGGGATTTCCATCTCGGCCTCTTTGCTCCATCCCGCACGGCGCTCGCCCCCCGCGGCGACTTAGTTCGAGCACGCCGTTCCCATACGCTATGATGATTGCTCATGATTAGTGTCCCCGTCAGCACGCCGTCGCGCTCCTATGAGGTACTGATCGGGCGGGGTGTGCTCGCGCGTGCAGGAGAACTGCTGGCTAAAACCATTCAGAACAGCCGCGTCTTTGTTGTCACCGTTCCTCCCGTGCGGCGACGCTGGGCAAAAGCGCTGCTGAAATCGCTGGTGGGTGCCGGAATTGAAGCCACGCTCCTCGAAATGCCCGACGGCGAGCGCGCGAAGCGTCTCGCAACATTGGAGAAGTTGGCTGAGAGGTTGGTCAAGCAGGGCGCGGACCGTGGTTCTACGCTGATCGCCCTCGGCGGCGGCGTGGTCGGAGACGTGACCGGCTTTCTCGCCTCGATCTACATGCGCGGAGTCGATGTCATCCAGATGCCGACAACGGTACTCGCGCAAGTGGATGCGGCGATCGGTGGGAAAACGGGAGTCAACCTGGTATCGGGAAAAAATCTGCTCGGCACTTTTCATCAGCCCCGAGCCGTACTGGTTGACCCGTCGGTGCTTGAGACGCTGCCTTCGCGCGAATATCGGGCCGGCTTATACGAATCTCTGAAGTGCGGCATCATCGGAGATCCCGGACTCTTCCGTCTTTTTGAAGATCGCCGCCGCGAAATTCTGGATCGCGATCCGACCGTAGTCGAGAAGGTGATTGCCGACTCAGTGCGCCTGAAAGCGTCGGTCGTGAGCGCCGACGAACGCGAAGGTGGCCTGCGGCAGGTGCTCAATCTCGGGCACACCATCGGGCACGCACTTGAAGCCGAGACCGGCTACACAAAGCTGCTTCACGGAGAGGCAGTCGCTTGGGGAATGATTGCGGCGGCGCACATCGCGCTCGCGACTGGCAAACTTGACAGTGTTGTCGCCGGGCGAATTTCCAACACGGTCCTCGGCTTTGGGCGCTTGCCCCGCATGCGCTGGCAGCCTGCAAATATCTTGAAAAGACTGCGCTCGGATAAGAAAACTCGGCACGGAGTCTTGCACTTTATCCTTCCGCGGGAGATCGGCAAAGTCGAAATCACCAGCGACGTTCCTGTGGAAGTGGTGCGGTCCGCTATCGACGAGATTCGAAGACTGGCAAGCAATTGAGCGAAGTACGGATGAACGGCAAGACGACCACGGAAACGACGAACCCGAAAATTATTGGCGCGGCTCCTGCCGGTGCGAACGACCGCGATTCTGCCGCCGCCGCGGTGCGGGAGATGTTTACCTCGATCGCGCCCCGCTACGACCTGCTGAATCACGTTCTCTCGTTCAATATTGATCGCCTGTGGTGGTGGCGGACAGCGCGGAAGTTCGATGCCCTCCTGCAACGCCCGAATGCGCGCGTGCTCGATCTGTGTTGCGGCACGGGAGACATGACTTTCGCTTTGCGCCGACGCGCAGCTTCGGGAACACCGCAGATTCTGGGCGCTGATTTCTCTCATGCCATGCTGCAGCGGGCCGCCGTTAAAGGTGAAGGCACCACGCTACGCTGGATCGAGGCCGATGCGCTTCGCCTGCCGTTTCCCGACGGCTACTTCAATCTTGTCACCTCGGCATTCGGTTTTCGAAATTTGGCCGATTATGATGCCGGATTGCGCGAGATTGTCCGCGTGCTTGCCCCCGGCGGAGAGTGCGGCATCTTGGATTTTGGCGAGCCCGGCGGCCTGATTGGGAAAGGCTATCGCGTTTACTTCAAGAAAGTTCTTCCGGCAATCGGCACACTGATCTCGGGAGTCCGCGGCCCGTACGCCTATCTGCCTGCATCTGTCGAACGCTTTCCCGCGCCGGAGGAAATGCTCGAGCGCATGCGCAAGGCCGGGTTTGGCGAAGCTTCGTGGACTCCGTATACGTTCGGAATCGCGGGACTATACCGGGGAGTCAAAGAAGATCAAAATCTTTAACCGCAGAGGACGCGGAGTACGCAGAGATTTGGGGGTTTTATTGCCGGCCATTCTCTGCGAACTCAGCGTCCTCTGCGGTTAAGGTGTTTTATCAGTTCTTCTGGAACGAATCCGCGAACGCCTCGACCGTGGTCTTTGAAATTACCCGTTCATAGTCGGTGCCAAGAAACTTCTTCAAGCGGTCCGTATTCATGATGTATTGCCCCGTCATGTAAGGGACGGCGTCGGGTGGAATCGCCGAAATATTCCAGCTCCACAACAACTGAAGAATGCGGCGCATGCTCCATTGTCCCGGAACACGCAGCAGCTTGGCGTGCGCCATCTGTATGCATTGCCCGAAGGTCAGGGGCTCGCCTCTTCCAGCGACGTTCAGGATGGTGAGTCGCTGCGCTTCCGGCTCCCGCCTGAGAATCCACGCGATCAACCGCGCCATGTCGTCAATATGGATGAACTGAATTTTGTTGTCCACATACTTCTGGCCGAAGGGAAGCATGCAGGGCAGCCGTTTTGAAGCCTGGCGCATGCGGGCTGCGCGAGCGCTCTTGCCATTGGGTGTACCCCGGAAGGCGCCCATCAAATAGTTCTCGACCGTGGCCCCGGCAAAAATATGCGGGCGCAGAATGAACACGCCGCATCCCCGCAGAGATGGAGCCCGCTGCTGCACCACTTCATCGCTCTCCTTCTTGTGAATCGCGTAGGGAAGCGTGTGGGCGTTGAGCGGAGCGTCTTCGGCAACCGCGGCCGGCGTGTCGGAACCGTAGGCCGACACACTGCTGGGAAAGATGAATTGGCGAATGGTGGTCGTCGTGTTGCGGTTCGCCTCGGCAATGGCTTCCATCACGCGTGCCGTGCCGGCCACATTGATGCGCCACATGCGATCAACGTCGAGGACGCCGGTGCGTTGCGGGTCGATTACAAAGGCCAGGTGCACAACCGAGACCGGCTGTACTTCCCGCAACAGGAGCAGCAATTCCCGCGCCGACTCCTCGTTGCCCAGGTCGAGCGCCACAAAGCGATCCACTTGGCAGTTTTTTGGCGGAGTGACATCAACGCCAATCACGGTCCAATCCGAGAGTTGCTGGACCAGTCGCTGACCTAAGTTTCCCGAAACGCCTGTAACAACAATTGTCGGTTTTGCAGTGTCCATTTAGTCGGGATCTTCCGCCTGTTGCGGCGGCTTCGCGCCCCGGGGGAGCGGCGGCATGCCCGGACCTCGAGTCGGCCCGAAGTATGCATCATTCAACTCAACGTTGCCCTGAAAGCCCTGCATGCCGTCACGGTAGCGCTGTCCGGAAATCGTGGTGCGAATCTCCTGCTTTACGGCATCCAGCGTCAGGGTTTCTTTGGTTACCATCTTGTAAATATAGTGCCCACTGTTCGGATCCGAGATCACCGCCGAAACTTCGCCGGCTTTGAGCTCCATCACGGCCTGGTGATTTGTCGGCAGTGTCGTACGCCGCACTTTCTCCATCTTGGTATTGGGCGCGCTGCCGGGGAGCCCGGCGGCTGCATAGGCTTCCTTCTGCAGTTTGTCGGGGTCTTCGCCCTTGGCGGCGCGAGCCTGCAGAGCAGTAGCAAGTTTGACCATTGCCGCTTCGCCGGCTTTCTTCTGGGCTTCGGTCGGCTGCGCAGGCGCGGCAGGTTTCGCCGTTTTGGCGTCCGCAGTAGCCGCCGTTTTCGGCTTCGCCGAAGGAGTCACTGGCTGCTTGTTTCGCGGAACAAAAATCCGTGCGAATGTGGCTTGTTCATAGGAGGCCAAGTTTTTGTTGTAGTACTCCTCGATCTCGGTGTCGCTAACCTTGTTGGAGTCGTCTTGCAGTGCGCGGCTCAGTTCTTGCGAAAGAATCTGCATGCGCGCAAACAGCATCATTTCGTCGAATTTCGGCTGCTTATCAAGTCCGCGCTTCTCCGCCACCGTCGACATCCGGAGCATCCGCGAGTAAGCAGTAGCGAGTTGGCGCCGGATGGCGGGGGACATGTTGGGTTGCAGCGCCTCAGCCAGCTTTTCGAATTGGGCGCGGGTGATCGCCGTCTTGCAGGCATCGCCCTGCAAGGTGGTATCGGTGCAGTAGCCTTTCAGAGTGATTACCGCGTCGTCAGGCCCAACCTTGACTTCAGGAGCCTTATCGCCCGCGTTTGGCAGATCCGCCTTCATCGGCGGCGCCGGCGCGGCAGGTGTAACTGGTTGCGCAGCCTGACCAAAAGTCAAGCTGGAGAGCAGGAGATACACCAGCAATTTGGAACGCATCGAGACCAATCCTCCAAAGAAGAAATTGCGACGAGAGCATCGTAAATGACCTGCCCGACACCGGGCAAGCGGACAAGGGGTTGGCGGCGGACGCATCCACAGCGATAATGACAGCGATGCTTGAAACGCAAGCCATTTTCAGTTCCGAGTCCATGCGCCGCGAAAAGCGCTCGGTTGCCGGAAACTCAGTTCTGGCCGCGCTGGTAATCACTGCGCTGAAAGTGGTCGTCGGATTCGCCACGGGCTCGTTGGGAATTCTCTCGGAGGCCGCCCATTCCGGCCTCGACCTTATCGCAGCGCTCGTCACTTTGTTCTCCGTCCGAGTGTCTGACAAGCCCGCGGATGCCGACCATCAATATGGACACGGCAAGGTCGAGAACTTTTCTGCTTTCATCGAGACTGGCCTTCTTCTGCTGACGTGCGTGTGGATCGTATATGAAGCAATCCGCCGGCTGTTTTTTTATAACGTGGAAATCGAGCCGAGCAGGGCGGCGTTTCTGGTCATGTTCTTATCCGTGGGCATCGATTTTTGGCGATCGCGCGCTCTCGGCAGAATTGCTGCCAAATATGACAGCCAGGCGCTGGAAGCCGACGCCCTCCATTTTGCAACCGACATCTGGTCCAGTGGGGTGGTCATCCTGGGTCTCGCGCTGGTGTGGGCCGGGCGTGCCTACAAAGTCGAGTGGCTGCGCCAGGCTGATCCGATCGCGGCATTGTTCGTTGCCGGAGTGGTTGTTTCCGTTAGTTGGCGTCTGGCGCGAAGAACTGTCGATGCGCTTCTCGACGCGGCTCCGGTCGGCGTGCGCAGCCAGATCCTCGATCGCATTGCGACCGTCAACGGCGTTTTGGAAGTGGAGAGAGTGCGATTCCGGAAAGCGGGGAACAACTATTTCGCCGATGTATCGGTGGCGCTGGAACGCAATTTGACTTTTCAACGGTCCGAACAGGTTTCAGACGCCGTGAAATCACGAGTGCGCGAGATTCTTCCGGCTGCCGACGTAGTTGTGCACTCCATGCCGCGGGCCCGGCACGCGGAGAATATTTTCGATCGCATTCGCGCGGTTGCGACGCGCAATAATTTCAATGTGCACGACGTCAGCGTGCAGGATCTGAACGGCCAGTTGCACGTAGAGCAGCACCTGGAACTGGATGAGCGCCTCAGTATGAAGCAGGCGCACGATGAAGTGACGCGACTGGAAACCGAAATGCGCACCGAGGTTCCGGAGATTGCGACCATCCTTACGCATATCGAAAGCGAACCCGCCACAATCGAGACTGGCGAGGAGATCGTTCTCGAACCGGAACTGGAACAGCGGCTCAAGGGAATTGTGAAGGAATTTCCCGAAGTAATTGACGTTCACGAGTTTCAATTCAAGAGAATCAGCGCACGGCTTTATGTTTCGTGCCATTGCACGCTGCCCGACGACATGCCGCTGTCTCGCGTGCATGACGTGCAGACGTCGCTCGAGATCCGTTTCAAACACGATGCACCGCAACTTTTTAAGGTGTTGATTCATCCAGAACCAGTAACGGACAACCGGCGGTAAACGTTTGGGCGGCGCAGCGATTCATCGCTGCGATAACAGACCCATTACAGCCGCGGCTTTAGCCGCTGAAGGATTAGCTGAGTGAAAGGCAACCATGATTGAAGCATCCGTGAATTGGACCGACAAAGAACGCTACGTAGGCGACGCCACCTCCCGCCACTCCATCGTCATGGATACGGCGAGTGAGAAGACGGCCAACAGTCCGATGGAGTTGGTTCTGATCGCGCTCTGCGGATGCACTGCCTCCGACGTAGTCGGTATCCTGCGCAAAAAGCGCGAGCCGTTCACTGGCCTTGAAGTGAAGGCCAAGGGCGATCGGGCCGACGGCTACCCCGCAGTCTATAACGCGATTCACCTGACCTACGTCGTTCACGGCCAAGTTTCCAAGAAGAGTATGGAGGACGCGGTCAAGCTGTCGAAAGACAAATACTGCTCCGTCTCTGCCATGCTGGAGAAGACTGCAAAAATCACCTACACCATCGAGCACGTGGCGTGAACCCTGGGTCTTATCAGTCTCGGCCCCATCCGTTGCGCGGCTACCTTTATATAGGAAGCGCGGCCTTTCTCTGGGGAGTCTCGGCCACGCTAGGCCGCGCGGCATTTACGGGACACCTGTTGCCGGGCGGTGCGTCGCTCGGCGCGATCGACCCGCTGATTCTGTCGCAGAGCCGCGCGACGTTGTCGCTCGCCGTCTTGCTGCCGGTGTTGCTGGCGCGCCGGGGAGTGGCTGCGCTGCGCGTTCCCGGCCGCGACCTCGTCAAGTTTTTGATCCTGGGAGTCTTTGGCATCGCGGCGTCCAACTACCTTTACTATCTCGCTATTCAGCGGACGAACGTTGCGACCGCGATCATCCTGCAATACACGGCGCCGGTCTGGGTGCTGCTCTACACAGTAGCTCGTGGGGCACAACGGCCTTCGGTGCGAAGAAGCGCCGCCGTCGGATTAGCCGTCGTGGGTTGTACCCTCGCAGTCGGTCTGGTTGGGTCGGGCGGCTTTCGCATGGATGCCATCGGAGTCACTGCGGCCCTGCTGGCCGCATTTTCGTTTGCGTTTTACAACGTTGGCGGGCACGAGGTCCTCGCCCGCTACGACCGCTGGAAAGTCCTGCTGTGGGTGTTGGCGGCGACGGCCACCTTCTGGATCTTCGTGAATCCTCCGTGGAAAATCATCGCCGCGCACTATGGCCCCCAGCAGTGGGGATTCATGCTGGTGTTCTCGCTGGTGTCGGTGCTAGGCCCATTTTCCTGCTACTTCGCTGGACTACAACATCTCGAGCCTACCCGCGCCATCGTCGCCAGTTGCCTGGAGCCGGTGTTCAGCATCGTACTCACCGCCCTGTTTCTAGGAGAGTTGGTGCGGACGATGCAAACAGTGGGAATCGTGTTGGTGCTGGTAGCGATTGTGCTGATTCAGTTACCAGAGCGGACGCAAGGCGATGAGGTGTTGGTCGAGCCGATTGAGTAACGCCGGGCCTGCCGGGCATTCGTGTGGATTGCAGCAGGGAGGGGTGTTTTGAGGTCCGTTGACAGGTCGAAATGGGGCACTTACACTGCGCTTATGGAAGTGCACCTCACTCCCGAACAGCAACACCAACTTGCTGATCTAGCCAGCCAGCGAGGCCACGATGCGGATGCGCTTGCGCAAGAGGCGATCAGCCGCTATCTCGCGGAGGAAGCGCGCTTTATTGAGGCCGTCAAGCTTGGCGAGACGGCTTTGCAGCGCGGCGAATATCTCACTCATGAGCAAGTAGGAAAGCGGCTAGACCGGCTATTCGAGTCCTGACGCGGATGGAAGTCCGGTGGTCAACCCTCGCCGCAGACGATCTGGAACGCATATTTCACCGCATCGAAAAAGACAATCCCACCGCCGCTCGAAACCCAAGCCATCTATGAAGGGTGTGCCGAGTTGAGAACATTTCCCCACCGTGGCCGCCCTGGACGCATGAATGGGCGGCGCGAACTGGTCTTTGCTCCCTATATTGCCGTCTATCAAGTCAAAGAGCGCACGGTTGAAATCTCCCGCATCTACCATGGGGCGCAGGATTGGCCTTAAAATTCGCTGCCCTTGCGCGATGACACCAGAATTAGCCTGTCGAACAGTATTTTGCAACTGTCATCTCTTGTGTTTTGGTCCGTCTGTTACTAACCGAAACGAGCTCAATATTGCGGCCACCTGATCGATTGCGCCGAAACGATTTGAATCGCAGAACATGAACACCAAAACGAAAGTTTGTCCATGGTCGCTTCTGGTATAGAAGTCAACTCGCGCAGTTCCTCCATAGTCACCGTAGAAAAGTGAATACCGTAGGGTGGTCCGTTGCCAAGGCCCGACTTTCACGGGAGGATCTACCGACGCGTCCGAACTGATTTGTCGAGCGGCGCTTAGACCCTGAGCCGCGACCGAGTGCCGTAACTGCGCTTCACTCAGCAGCGTTGCATAAATGCGCAACTGAACATCAGCGAATGAAGATCCGTCTTTGCCCCATCCGTCTCCTCCAAGATGGGCCACGCAATCTTGGAAAGGCAGCGTGGAGTTTACGATCTGAGCATATTCAGTGTCCCACTCCCCGATGGCAACTCGAACGGAATCAAGTTCGCTCGAACTGAGATGTAAGTTGTTATGGAAGTTTCCATACCAAGTTATCCAATCGGCAGGTATCTCTAGGTTCGCACCGGAGGGATGAAGTGTGATGATCCGTCCGCTTAGTGTGGCGCGAGTTGACGTCTGAGCATTCGTCTGTCCTCCCGCCAATCCCGCAAGAAACAACAATGCGACAGATATTCGCCAGACTGGCGCTCGCATAAATCCTCCGAAGCTAACCAGAGCAAGGAGCAAACCGATGGTTACAAGATTATCGCTTACAAAATGCCACCGCGTTAGCCTGATTTGAGCTTCGCCTCGCAATACGACGGGCCCCACACCTCATCGCTCAGCCCATTGCCGGAATAACTGTTCAATCGTCTGCATGAGCATGAAGAGCCGGTTCGGATGATCTGGAAGGTCGATGAATCCGTAGCTCAGGTAGAAATTTCGCGCCTTTTCATCTTTGGCATCGACGACAACGGCTAGCGAGGCGATGTTCTTGCTGTGGAGTAGAGCCTTTTCGAGCGCTCCCATCAGCAGAATCTCTCCGAGGCCCGCGCCTTTGAACTCTCTGCTGCGCGCGAGTCTTCCCAACAGAGTTGCCGGCAACTTGTCGTATTTGGGAAGGCGCAGGCGCTGAACCGCTTCCTCAGGCAAATCGCCGGGTTCAATCGTGTATTGGGAAAGTGTGTAGTAACCAGCGATCGTTTTGCCGTTAGGCGTAAGAACATATACGGCGGCGACTCGCTTTTGTATTTCCTGACTTGCTCTTTCCTTCACATAGATGTTGAGCGCTTCGTGCTCGCACGAAAAAGCCGCTCGGTTATGTGCTTTCTTGTCGAGCGGCTCAAATCGGAATTTTTGTTTTTCTTGATCGGCCAACTAGGTGATCTCCCGCTTGAATCGCTTGGCGGCTGCGATCGCCTTCGGTTTGGGCGCAGGCGGATTCAAGAGCGCCTCCACAAAAATCCGCCGGGAGTTCTGCGCGAGAGTCAGGGTTTCATTTTCACGGATGGTGTGAAGAGCGGCTTCCTTGGCGGCCATCCGCAAGAAATCCGAAGCCGAGGTGCCACGCAGACGGGCGGCTTCCTCGATGGCCTCTTTTTCTTCGCGAGTCACGCGCGCATCGAGTCGTTGGTCGCGCGCTGGAGATGCGGATGCCATGGCTACCCTCGTTTAATAATGTACGGCATTTTGCCACACACGTCAAGCTGAGCTACTGTATGGGCAATGTAATCAGATAGTTAGCGCTAGCTGGAAGGGCGAAACCCCAGCCGCCGCAAATATCTCTGCGCCTTCCGCACATCGCGCCCAATCTGCTCTTTCAGCGCTTCAACTGACGGAAATTTGATCTCGTCGCGCAGACGGTCCAGGAAATGCAACTCGACTTCCGTCTCTGCCGAAAGTTCGATGGGATGGAAATTCAGCAGGTGCGTCTCAATAGCGAAAGAATCGGCGCCGAACGTCGGACGATTCCCAACATTCGTGACCGAATCGAAGCATTCGTTCTTATCACCGCTGCCCACGCGCGTGCGCGTGACATAAACGCCATCTTTCGGCACCAGTTCTTCATAGCGCGCCAGGTTGATGGTGGGTACCGTGTACTTCGATCCATATCCGCGCCCGCGTCCCGCCGTCGCCAGAATGCTGAACGGACGCGCCAGCAAATGCCGCGCCCGGCTCACGCGTCCCTCAGCCAACAGTTTGCGAATGTGGCTGCTTGAAACGTTCTCCCCGCGTAGCCGCATCTCGGGATAGTCGTGTACCTCAAATCCCATCTCGCGCCCAAACTCCCGCAGCATGGCGACGTTTCCCGCCGCCTTGTTTCCGAAATGAAAGTTGTACCCTTCGTGAACTTCACGGGCGTGCAACCGCTTTTTCAAAATGTCATGGGCAAACTGATGTGGCGTCATCAGCGAGAGATCGCGGGAGAAGGGAAGCAACAGCACTGCATCGACACCCGTGGCTTCAAGCAGGCGCAGCTTCTCCGCGAGCGGAGTCAGAAGCTTGAAAGAATGATCCGGACGCAGAATTCGAGCCGGGTGCGGTTCAAAGCTGACCACCACCGACCGCGCATCGGTATCGCGCGCCCGCCTCACGATTTCGTCAATGACATGCCGGTGTGCCCGATGCACGCCATCGAAGTTCCCCACGCTGAGCACAGTCGGACCGAAGTCATGGGGAATGTCGTCGAGATGGTGAAAGATGTTCACAGAACCTTTGAACCGCAGAGGTCGCCGAGATCGCTGAGAATTTTGTGCAAAAACCGATCTTTCCTAAGTCTCTGCGCACTCTGCCATCTCTGCGGTTGAATCTTCCTTCTCAAATCTCAAACTCCAGCTTCATCCCATCAAACGCCAGTTCGACGCCAGTGGGCAAACTCGCATTCGTAGCCTCATGCGGCAAATCGTGACAGATGTGAGTGAACAGGGTGCGCTTCGGCTTGACCGCTTCAACAATTTTTAGTGACTGCTCTATGGTCGAATGCGTCGGATGAGGAATATACCGCAGCGCATCCAGAAAGAGGATGTCGAGCCCGTCCAGCTTCTCCAGCGTCTCATCTGGAATGCCACTGTGATCTGTAAAATACGCCGCCGATCCAAAGCGAAAACCCAGAATCGGTGTTTCCCCATGAATGACGGTCAACGGCTCAAAGCGCGCTCCAAACAACTCAACGGCCCCGTCAATTTCACGGAGTTCCACTTGTGGCAGTCCGCCGAATTTATACGTGGGAGAAAAAATGTAGGGGAACATGTTGCGCAAGAAGTCGCAGGCGTCGGGCGTGCCATAGAGCGGCATTTTGCCCGGCTTGTGGTAATAAGTCAGAGGCCGCAGGTCGTCGATGCCGAGAATGTGGTCGGCGTGCGTGTGAGTGTAGAGCACGGCATCGAGCCGCGTGATGTCTTCGCGCAACGCCTGCTCGCGAAAATCAGGCGTCGAGTCGATCATCACATGACGGCCGTTGTAGCTGATCAACACCGACGGACGAGTGCGGCGGTCACGCGGATCGGTCGAATGGCAAACGGCGCAGTCGCAGCCGATCGTCGGCACTCCCATCGATGTGCCGCTGCCTAATACCGTGAGCGTCGCCTGCATTTATCCCTTGGTACCTGTAGCTGGTCCAGCGGGCTGCGGACGCGAGAGAGCATTCGTGACTTCCACGTAGGCCATGCGCAGTTCGTACAGGCAGTTCTGCAGGAAGTTTTGTTCTTTCGGAGTGAGATTGCCCTTGGTCTTCTCGGCGATCATGCCGAGCGTGTCGATCGTCTGCCGCGCTCCGATGATGTCCACTCCCGGCTGTCCGCCCTGCTCGTGCATCATGCCAAGCTGCATCATCGCGGTCATGTAGAGCGAGGCCATGAAGCGCTCAAAACTCACTTCGAGTTCTTTCGCCGAATGTCCGCTCAATTCGACGCGCGCATCCAGATCGCGCGCCGACTGTTGGTAGGCATCGTGCTGCGCCTGCTGTTCCGTGGCGGTGGGCGGTTCGGGAACATCCGATTCAGGTATGGCTGCGGCCGCAACCGGCGCGGCTTCCGGGGCAGGTGCAGCCACCGCTGCAGGTACAGGAACAGGTGCCGGAGAAGACTGCACCTGCTCTTCGGTCGAATCGCGCAGGTCCCCGTCGGAGGTGAATAGTCGCCGGTCGCTGACTTTGAATTCGCTTTCTTCTTTTCGTTTTTGAGCCATAGGTTCGTTCTCTTTTCTGGATGTGTGGCGCGGACACTCCTGTCCGCGCTGTTTGTAGCGCCGTGCCGCTGCGGCGGGCACTAAGGTGTCCGCGCCGCACGATTCTCACTGGATCGGAATCTGCGCTGGCGCCAGCTTTGCCGCGCCCGCATGCAATTCTTTCGCGGCAGCCTCGCGTCGCAAATATCCCAACGCCACCGGACGGTCTCCGCCCGCGAGCGGCAGAACCGCGCTGGTCGTAATTTCGCCAACTTCTTTTCCGTCCGCAAGAATCTTCGATCCTGGTTCGGGCAGCCCGCCCTCAACTGTGAACGCCGTAAACTGCCGGTGGACGGCGCCGCGCGAACGAATGCGTTCCACGATTTCCTGCCCCAGATAACACCCTTTGGTGAAATTCAACGCGCGCGTTTGCCCAGTCTCCTGTGGCAAGTCGCGCTCGCGGATGTCCACTCCAAATTGGGGAATTCCGCGCCAGATGCGGAACAGATTCAGCGCCTCGGAGCCGATGGGCCGCGCCCCAGCTTGCACAAGCGCATCCCAGAGTCGGCTAAGACTTTCTGGAGCGATCCACATTTGCCAGGACTCGCGCGCTTCCTCGCCCGACCGCAAAACTGTAATCGACTCCGCGCCCCACGCAACCTCCACAAACTGCAGGTGCGCCATCTCGGGCAGGGCAATACAGGCTCGTTCAATCACGCTGCGTGACTCAGGCCCGGTAAGACCCAAAGCAGCCATCTTGATGCTGACATCAGCGATTTCAACGTCGTCCGCGATGATGTAGTGATCGAACAACTGCAGGACCTTGTCGCGCTGTCCCCCTTCGGTATCCACCAGCAAAGACTCTCCGCGCTGGAAGACGTAAAGATCCGCCTGAACGTGTCCCTGGGCATTCAGCAGGAAGGCGTAAACTCCATGGCCAGCGGTGAGCTCGCGAACGTTGTTGCTGACCATGCCATTCAGCCAGCGGACACGGTCGCCTCCGGTCACAGCGATCTTGGCCCGCCCGCTCAGGTCATAGAGGGCGCAACCTGAAACCGTTGCCTGGAATTCGGCCCGAGTATCGCTGGGGTTTGTGCGCGCTTCGGTAGTTAGGTTCTGGTGCAATGCAGTGCTCATCCGTATCTATTTGATTATAGCGAAGGCCAAGCGGCTCAAAATGCTGAGATTACGCAGAGTCGGGGATACGGCGGCGGTGTCTCTCCCACATCGATTCTGTTATCTTTTGCTGGGGCACAACGATTCGCGTGAGCACAAAGAAGAGAATCGCGGTAATTCCCGGCGACGGCATCGGCAAAGAAGTCATCCCGCAAGCCGTGCGCGTGCTCGAAGCGACGGGCGTGGATCTCGCCTTGACCCACTTCGACTGGGGCGCTGACCGCTATCTTGCAGACAGGACCACCGTCCCGCCTGACGGCTTTGCCACCCTCTCTCGCGACTTCGATGCGATTCTCGTAGGCGCCTTCGGCGATCCGCGCGTGCCCTCCAACATTCACGCCAAGGAAATCCTGCTCGGTATGCGTACCCAGATGGACTTGTACGCGAACGTCCGTCCCGTGCGCCTGATGGATGCCTCGCTCTGTCCGCTCAAAGGCATCGAGCCGAAAGACCTCGACTTTGTTGTGATTCGCGAAAACACCGAGGGCGTTTACGGCGACCTCGGAGGCGTCTTCAAGCGGGGAACTCCCGACGAAGTTGCCATCCAGGAAGACATCAACACCCGCCGAGGAGTCGAACGTATCATTCGCTACGCGTTCGAGTACTGCGCCAGCCATCAGAAACTCGACGGTTCGCCGCGGCGTCGCGTCCTGATGTGCGACAAATCAAACGCCATGACCCACGCCGGCAGGCTCTGGCAGTGCACCTTCAAAGAAATTGCAGCCAGCTATCCCCAGATCGAGACGCAGCACATGTACGTGGACGCGCTCTGCATGCAGATGGTGCGCGATCCGCGTGGGTTCGATGTCATTGTCACCAACAACATGTTTGGCGACATCATCACCGACCTCGCCGCCGGATTGCAGGGCGGACTTGGCATCGCCGCCAGCGGCAACCTGCGTCCTTTGCACACATCAATGTTCGAGCCCGTACACGGTTCCGCTCCGGCGATTGCGGGGAAGAATATTGCCAATCCGTTTGGCGCGATCCTCTCAGCGGCGATGATGCTCGAGTATCTCGGGATGGAAGGCCCAGCGAAGAGAATCGAAGCCGCCGTTCTTGAAGCCGTACGCCAGAAGAAAACGACAGCCGACATCGGTGGCACTCTGGGAACCCGCGAAGCGGGCGAGTGGGTGGCGGAGAAGGTTCGCTCAAAATGACATTCCATCAGTTAAGGAACTTACTCTTCCGAGGCCTGCTGCTCCCGTTGCTGTTGGCGGTGGCGGCGTGGCCCCAAGATGTTCCCGCGCAGTCCGAGCAGCCTCAGAATTCGCAAACTCAGCCCCCCGCGGGCGAGGGCGCCCGTGCCACACCAGAATC
>Ga0209698_10003852_pt1 | contig 16581 bp, 12 predicted proteins | sample LitLauG_LLR_2012_FD_187203 | JGI IMG/M metagenome (GOLD analysis project Ga0209698, IMG submission 187203) | Freshwater sediment microbial communities from Pennsylvania, USA - Little Laurel Run_MetaG_LLR_2012 (SPAdes) (version 2) | ecosystem: Environmental > Aquatic > Freshwater > Creek >...
AGCAGCTGCGGCTGATCCGAATGGAGAGTGGGCAGCCGCGCACTGTTTTCCGCGATCTCTGCCGGTTTGTGCCGCTGGTTTCGAATCGTCCTTAGAGTCCGGGCGGAGGTCCCGTACGATTCGGAATCCTAATCCACCCCAATATCGTGTCGAGAGTGCGAGTAGCGTAAAGACGCGCCACTATCTGGGTAGATGAATGAACATGGCCGCCAGCAGGACGCCGCCTAGGATTAGCCAAGCTCCGACAAAGATAATGAGCATTCGACGTTGCCATGCATTTGGCGTCGCTTCAAGCTCCAGGGTCGATGAGCTCGCTTGCGGCAGTGAGGAACAAATGCTCGGGATCATCGCTCGATAGAGCTTCCAGAGCAACCAGCGGGGACCAAACCAGAAGACAAGAGTGGAGATGCAATAGACGATGAGCGCGACTTCCATCTTGCCGGAACGGGTGACGGGGCGATCGGGAAAGATCACGGCCTGGGCAAGTAGGTAGCTGCTCAAGAAACCGAGTACCTGGAAGAGCGCAGTGGAGGCCGTATAGATTGCCACCAGCGATTCGATCTTTTTGTGATCGGCCGTGTCGTCGATGTAGTACCCGGCTTTGCGGGGGCCGTAGGGAAGGAAAACAACTCTTCCACTTTGATCTTTTCTGAATTTAACGTTTACAAGCTGCAATACCCATCCTGCGAGCGTTCCCATGGCAACCTTTCCCGATGTGGCGCGGTACTTTTGAGACTACCGGAGGGAAGCATGCCTGCAAGTCACGGAGGTAATCCAACGTCTTTTGCGCGACAGGGAATATTGCAGTAGGTTTTGCCGTGCGGCCGCTGCGGGAAGCGGGCCCGGGGAAACGAACCTGAATTACAATCGACTCGTGCCCGTCCTGCACGATTTGCGCATAACGCTGGAGATGATCAAATGGGAGCACTCCATTTTTGCGCTGCCGTTTGCTCTCTGCGGCGCCATGCTTGCGGCCGGTGGATTTCCTTCCGTGCACCAACTCCTTTGGATCGTCGTGGCCATGGTGGCGGCGCGCTCGGCGGCGATGGCCTTCAACCGGTGGGCCGATGCCGCGATCGATGCGGCAAATCCACGCACGAGCACTCGCGCTCTTCCTGCCGGGCATCTTTCGCCTGCGTTTGTGGTTACGTTCGTCGTAGCTTCCTGCCTGGTTTTTGTGCTGGCAGCGAGCCAGTTGAATCGTCTGGCTTTGCTGCTCTCGCCGGTTGCACTCGCTGTGTTGTTGCTCTATTCCTACACCAAGCGGGTGACGCGCTGGTCGCACCTTGTGCTGGGCTTTGCGCTCGGGATCGCGCCCTCGGCTGCCTGGATCGCCGTGCGCGGATCTCTTGATCCCCGAATCTTGTTGCTGACCGCAGCCGTCACGTTCTGGGTGGCGGGATTCGATGTTCTCTACGCCTGTCAGGATTATGAATTCGACCGCCAGGCCGGATTGCATTCCATTCCGCGCTTTCTCGGGATCCGCGGTGCGCTCTGGGTTGCGCGTGGCTTCCACATCGTTATGGTCGGATTCTTGATCGTGCTGCTGATCGTCTTTGCCTTGGGGAAATTCGCGGCGGTCGGCGTCGCGCTCGTGATCCTGCTGCTGCTTTATGAACAGTCCCTGGTGAAGGCCAACGACCTGTCCAGGCTCAATGCCGCCTTCTTTACGATGAACGGTGTGATCTCAGTGTTGTTCTTCGTTTTCGTTGCGGCCGATCTGCTACGGCGTTAGCCAGAATGTGAGGCCCGCCACACCCCGATCATGAGGTCCCGCTTGGTAGTTCCGTCACTTAAGTACCCTGAATGTGCCTTTCTATCCGTGTTAACTTTCCCCGCGAGGGAGCATTGATCTTGGACAAAAAGAAGGCAATCTCGATTCTCGTCCTTTTGGCGGTGGTTGTGGCCGCGATAACGGCGTTCGTGATCTGGCCGAAGCGCTATACCGTAGGACAGCACATGGCGCAGACCGTGGTTTTCTGGAACGACCACGATGCCTTCCTCTTCATGACTTTGAATAGCACTGGGCGCTCCCGCAATGTACTGCAGGCGAAGTTGGAGGGTCCAAGGTACGCATACCTCGCGCTCTTAGCTGGTGGTCTCTCCGACTTCAATAAACAGGAAGTCGTTGCTTACCACCTGCTGGCTTCTGGACAACTCGATCGCTTTAACCTTCCCGAGAAAACGGTAACGTACGGCCCGTGGACCTTATCAGACGGACATCTGCAGTTGACGCCTCTTCCTTCAATAAGCGGTGAGTGGGTGGGAGCGCGGTGGGATGGAGAAAAATTCGTTCCGGTGCCAGCGCCGCTACCCCAGGCGCGAACGAGGGCTCAGAGCAGCACGAATTCCACGCTGACCTCTGACGATGTGGACGACGAAAACAGCAGCGGTGACGAGGATGATGCCTTTCTCAACAAGGCGTCACGGAAGGCTTTCAAGGATGCGGGCTGGCACTATAAATTTCTGACGGGGTACGAGTCGAATGGGGCCGAAGCGACCTTGCCCATCACGCTGGGCCAGAGCACTTTCAATCTGACGGTGCAGTCCTTTCCCGTGCAGAAGGGCGGATCGCGCCTCGATTTCCTATCCTACGGAACCAGGAATGTTCAGCTCTCGGGGGACAAACTCGTATCAGGACCGAAGACGCTCTGGACTCAACACGGATGGCAACCTGTCTCGAAGGCCGAATACGACGCCTTGCAGGCGCGATACGGCCGTCCAGGCCGGCATTCGGCGCCGGTCACTTCTCTGATTTGGCTAGGCGTTCTTCTCTTTATCATTCTCTGGCGGTTCGGCAGCTGGATCCATGTTCTTTTCACCCTCGCGACGATGAAGAGCCGTGTGCTGAAGAACATGGCTACGTCGTTCTCGTTTCCGCCTGCGACGCCAGCACAATTTCCCGTGCTCGACCTGGAAGCGCTCGACCGCTATACGCGGGCATTCGAGGGGATGGGTTTTACTCGCGTGCTGGACTTCTCTCTGGCATCGGATTCCCCGACCCAGATTCCCAGCTTCTGCCGCCTGTTCGTGCACACCCGCTATCACTGTTTCGGAGAGGTGAGCCAGATCTTCCCCAAGGGGAAGACCCCCTTGCCGTTAAAGTGCTCCATTCAGAGCTGCCTGCAGAATTTCTGGACGATTTCTTTTTCGGATCGCAAGCCGCAAGCTGCCAGTTCCCTGATGCGGCGGAGGAAGGCACTCGGTATCTGCATGCCCGATGCCAATCTCTCGGAATTGTTGCAGGCATTCTTGAGGATGCGGGACCAGGTCTGCCTTGACCTTGGCATCCAGACCGTGAACGACGATACTTTGGAAGCCTATATCGCCAAATCGCAGCGCTCGGCAACCGAGATGCGAGAGGCGGTGCAAAGCAAGAGTTTTGTAAAGGGCGTTCCGGAAGTCTACCTGCGCAAGCTGTCATTGCTCCAAACGAAGCCCGAGTATGTGTGGCTGGGTGACTATCCCAAAGAGGCTGAGCAGCGCAAGCAGGGGTTCAACAGCTTCGCAGCCGCCGCCCGCTGAGACATCGTCTGAACTACATGCTGCGATGTCATCGATCTTTCCAGACTCAACGCCCCTTTCTCACGATGAACGGTGTGATCTCGGTCCTGTTCTTCGGGTTGGTGGCCGCCAACCTGTTGTGACGTGAACTGCTGAACCTCGTTCGTGTGAACATTGTTCAAAATCGAAGGAAAGACCCGTTCTTGATATCATCAAAGGGATGGGTTCCTTGCACGCTTTCCAAACAGATGATCCTCGGCTGAAGCCGATCTGCGACAAGGTATCGGCCGGTGACCGGCTGAACGCTGACGACGCTCTGGCGCTTTACCGGACCGGCGATATCCTTGCCGTCGGCTGGATGGCCAACTCCGTACGCGAGCGCATGCACGGCGACAAGACGTATTTCAACGTCAACCGGCATATCAATCCGACAAATGTCTGTGTGGCGGCTTGCCGGCTATGCGCCTTTGGGCGGAAGAAGGACGCGCCCGGCGCTTACACCATGGCGCTGGAAGAAGCGTTCGAGACGGCGGCCTCGGGATATTCCGAAGCAGTCACGGAGTTTCACATTGTCGGCGGGCTCCATCCCGACCTGCCGTTTCAGTACTTTCTTGACCTCTGTTCCGGTCTGAAGCAGCGCTTCCCGCAAGTGCATCTGAAGGCATTTACCATGGTCGAGGTGGCGTATCTGTCGCGGCGAGCGAAGCTTTCGATTCGCGAGACTTTGGAGCAGCTCAAGGCCTCAGGCGTGGACTCGTTGCCTGGCGGTGGCGCCGAGATTTTCGCGGATCGCGTGCGGCACATCATCTGCGATCACAAAATTGACGGCGACCAGTGGCTTGAAACTGCGAAGCTGGCGCATCAGATCGGGCTGAAGTCGAACGCGACCATGCTCTACGGCCATGTCGAGAATGACGAAGACCGCGTGGACCACCTGCTCAAGCTACGTGCCTTGCAGGACGAAACCGGGGGCTTCCAGACGTTCATCCCGCTGGCCTTCCATCCCGACAACACGCCGCTGCAACATCTGCCGAAGACCACCGGCATGCTCGACATCAAGCAGATCGCGGTCAGCCGGTTGGTACTCGACAATTTCCCGCACATCAAGTCGTATTGGCAGATGATGACGGCCAAGATCGCGCAGATCTCGCTGCGCTTCGGCGCCGACGATATGGACGGCACGGTTATTGAGGAGAAGATCTACCACGACGCTGGGGCCACTACTCCGCAAGGCATGCGCCGCGAGGAGTTGGAGCGCCTGATCCGCGCCGCCGGACGCGTGCCCATCGAGCGCGATACCCTCTACCGTCCGGTCACACGCACGGAAACATCCGTCACAGTTGCTGTATAGTCTCAAGTTCCTTCCTGACTGGAAAGCCGGAGGATGAAATGAGACTCATCTCAGGCCGTCGTGTTTTCATCGCACTCGTCTTCTTGCATGTTGCCGCCCTGCCAGCGCTCACCCAGGATTTTCCGCTGAGCTTCGGAAAGCACGAAACACTGGAATCGAAGATCCTGGGAGAGAAGCGTGACATCCTTGTCTCGGCGCCGGCTCATCCTGCACAAGGCATGCCGCTACTGATTTTGCTCGATGGAGAGTGGAATCTGCGCAACGTTTCAGTGGCTGTGAGTCACCTGACTTCGAACGGCCGTCTGCCTCCCATGGTGGTCGCGGGCGTCGTGAATACAGACCGTGGTCGAGATCTGATGCCTACTTTTGCAGGCGGGGAGTTCGCCGCCGGGCCTTCGGACAGATTTCTTAGTTTTCTGGCGGATGAGCTCATACCCAAACTCTCCGCGGAATATCCGACCGGAAAGTACCGCATTCTCGCGGGGCACTCCAACGCTGGAATGTTCTCGCTATACGCGTTCATCCGACGCCCCGAGCTGTTTCAGGCGAACATTGCGCTGAGTCCCAGCTTCGGTCTGGACGATCGCTTCGTCGCGCAGCTTGCAGGAGCTTTGGCCAAGCCCGTTCCTGCTCCCCGATTCGTATTCATCGGCGCAGGCGGGGACGAGGAGGCCGACATTTCTGTCGGTGCGATTCGCTTCGCGAAAGCCTTCGAAGGCACTCCGAGCGCGGATATCGAATTTCACTATGAGGTATTCGCGGGCGAGACGCACGGCTCGGTGGGTTATCGGGCTTTCTATCGTGCGTTGGAGGCGCTTGGGCAGGCCGACGCTGCTTCCCACGAAGGGCCCGCCCGCTACCTGAGCGAGGCCCAGAGGAGGCGTCATGCGTGGACCCGGCGCTTTGGGTCCTCATTCAGTGATGATCCTCTCCCGCTACTTTCATTCGCTCGGCCGATGCTGGACGAGCTTTCAACCAACCAGTCAAATTTAGCGACCTTTTGGGATCGCCTGCGCGCAGAGCACGCCGACGATTTCCACTTCGACGCAGTTGAGAGCCAGAACCTGATTAAGGCCCTTGAGGCCCGCGGGCGAAAAGAAGATGCATCCCGGCTGAAGGCGCTTTCGGGTTTCGAGGCTCGAGGACTTGTCGGGAACAACTACGGAAGCGGCGTCGACCTCAACTCGGGGCTGGCAGCTTACATCCCCCTGGAAGGATCTGCCGTCGACCTCTGCCATCCCGACGCGAAAATGTCGGTGCATGGCGCCGTTCTTGCTCCTGACCGCAATGGGCGCGAAGGGAAAGCATATCGATTCAGTGGGCAGGGAGCTTTCATCGAATTCCCCGGTAATGCCGATCTCAATACGGCTGGTTCCATCAGCGTGAGCGCGTGGGTTCGGCCCCACAATCCGGCAGCGTACAGCGGTTGGGTATCGCAGGTGCGCTCTACCTGGGGTTCGCAGTGGCGGCTTGGTTTCGGTCCTAACCCTGCGATGCAATGGGGCGCCACCACGCTGGCGGCTCGCTGGTCGGACTATTGGGTCAACGGGAACAGCCTCCCGGTAGATCGATGGGTGCATACGACGGCAGTATTCGATCAAACCATGGGCGAGTTGCATATCTACCTGAACGGCCGCGAGGTGCAAAGTTTCACCGGACTTGCGCCATGGTGCGCGAGCCAGGGGCCGTTGCTGATCGGAGCGCAACGCGATGACGGACTGTTTTTCGACGGCGATGTCGGCGAGGTGCGGGTTTATCGTCGCGTGCTGAACGCGGCGGAGGTGGCCGCGCTCAGCAAAGCAGGATCCGATTCCAGTACGCAGAGCTGCCGTTCAGGCAACTGAACCGTGAGCGACGATCCGATTCCTAGGAATGCGCGGCTCCTGATCTTCAATTTGACGGCCGCTGTGCGGTGAGCTTGTGAAGTTCGTCAGGCGATGCGTTCAGCAGGTTTCGTAGGACCGCAACCTCGGCGGCGATCCCCGTGCGCAGGGCCGGATCCACGTCGGGAGCGAAGAGCGGAGAGTGATTGGAAGGCAGCATCGTTCCCGCAGACTTAGCCTCGGCGAACTTCCCGGGATCGGCGCCTCCCAGGCTGAAATAGAAACCGGGAACACCTTCCTCGACGTAGTAGGAGAAATCTTCCGAAGTTGTGATCGGCTCGGCGATGACAACATTTTCTTTGCCCAACGCTGCCTCAAGCGGCGTCCTGAGTCGCTGGGCCAGCGCGGGATCGTTGTACACCGAATCGTCACCTTGATATCGATCGATCAAGGGTTCGCGAGGAGCACCGGCTGCGGCGGCTTCCCCTTTCGTGATGCGCGTGACGGCAGCGAGAATCTGCTTGCGCACGTCTTGCTTGTAGGTCCGCACGGTCAGCCCCATCTCCGCCTGGTCGGGGATGATGTTGTTCTTTGTTCCTGCCTGGATATAGCCGACGGTGACTATTGCCATTTCGCCAGGTTTCACCTCCCTGGAAACGATCGACTGCAAGGCAAGAATGGTTCGAGCGGCGATCACGATGGGATCTATCGTTGTGTTGGGCGATGCTCCATGCCCACCCTTTCCGTAGATTGTGATTCGTATCGAGTCGGCATTCGTGTTGTAAACGCCAGGCGTGATTCCCACCACACCCGCCGGGAAAATGTTCCCAACGTGCAACGCCACAGCCACGTCCGGTTTGGGGAAGCGGGTGAACAAGCCATCATTGATCATGACTTTGGCTCCCCCGAACCCTTCTTCGGCAGGCTGTCCAATGAGCATGAGCGTCCCGTGCCAGGTGTTCTTGCTGTGCGCCATAACCTCGGCGGTACCAAGAATCGCCGCCATGTGCAGATCGTGACCGCAGGCGTGCATCACGGAAACGTCGCGTCCGGCATCATCTTTGGTGTGTACCTTGCTGGCGTAGGGCAGGCCGGTCTTTTCTTCCACGGGCAGGGCATCGAGTTCGGTGCGCAGCATGATGGTCGGGCCAGAACCGTTTTTCAGAATGGCGACGACCCCGGTTCCGCCGACGTGTTCAGTGACGTCATAGCCGGCGCTGCGCAGGTTTGCCGCCAGCTTCTCGGCCGTTTGCGTTTCATGGTTCGAGAGTTCGGGATGCTCGTGCAGGTCGAGGTAGAGTGCGTGAGCCACGGGATACACGGTTTCCACTTCTTTGGAGGCCGGAGTCTGAGCCATCGACACGGCGCCGAGAAGACTGGTCAGCAAAATCTTGCAGAGGGTCATGGCAGGGCATCATAAACGGCTGGAAGAAAGGGCTGCAAACTCCTGTCACAACATGGAGATTCGTACTCGACATTCCCTAATCTGAATTTTGTGTTTGGGCTGCCCGATTTCTCGGTTTCCCTTCTTCATGCCGGGTGTACAATTCGCTTAAGAAAGCACTTGGTTGCGCGACCTTCGTACAGCAAGGCCGAGGCGCTCATGAACGTTCACGTCAGTTACCGTCTTCCTAAGATTCCCGCCGTAGAGAAAGATGTTCAGCATCAAATCGAAAAACTACAGAAGAGGCTGCAGGTGTTCCGGCCTGAATTGGTGCACCTCAAGGGAGTTGTGGAAGATGTCTCGCCCAAAGAGGGCACCAGTGTTTCGTTGAACTTACGCCTGCCCTCCGGACAGATGGCGGTGCAGACGAAGGCCGCGACGGCGGCGGCAGCCGTAAAGACTGCGTTCGAAGACCTGCTGCAACAGGTCAACAAGCACAAGGAAATCCTGCGCTCGTCGCACAAATGGAACCGTGACCGCCGCGGAAACAGCATGCGTCCCGGCACTCCGGTGCGCGAAGTCCCCTTCGAGGAGACGCTGGCGGCTGTATTCCCGGCAATCATTTCAGCCGACGATATCCGTTCTTACGTAAACGTGAATCTGGCGCGCCTCGACCGCTTTGTCGAACGTGAGATCTATTTTCGTGAAGCGCAGGACACTCTTGTTCCGGACTCGGTCTCGAAGGACGAAGTGATCGACGAAGCGATCGCGGCCGCCCTCAGCGACGGGCAGGAGAAGCCCGAAAAACTGGCGCTGGAGCCCTGGCTCTACCATCAGGCTCTGCGTGCTTTGGACGAACTGTCGCGCACCGATGAAAGCAACGGCCATGCTGTGCACCTGGAGGAATCGGCGCGGCGGCCGAACGTGAAAGGCAGCGATGAACCTGGGTTGCAGTTCCACCAGCCTGACGAGTCCATTACTGGAGAAACCGTCATCGCGGACTCGCGGGTTGCTACTCCGGAGCAGATCATGGCTTCGGATGAACTGCTGCGGCTGATTGCGTCCGCGCTGCGCGATCTGGGGTCGGGACCACGCGAGGCTTTCATTCTGCATGCAGTCGAGGGCTTCAGCGTGGAAGAGATCGTGGTTATCACTGGCCAGCCGGCGGAGCGGGTGCTCGCCTTCGTTTCCGCTGCGCGCGACCACTTGCGCAAGGCGCCGGGACTGGCCAAGCAGTTCGAGGGCCGGTTCGCTCCGACCGGCGCAGCTTAATCTGAAATCATCAATCGGTGGGGAGATATCCATGAGCATGACTCGCGAACAAATCCGTGAATTGGCCGAATTCCAAGATCCGAACTCTTGCGCTGTCACTTTTTATTTCCAACCGTCCACACCACGCAATAAAGCTCACAAGGAAGATACGATTCTCATCAAGGACCTGGCGCGCGAGGCGCTGCGCACGCTCGAAAGCAAGGGGAAAAAAGAAGGGGTACGAGCTGACATTGACCGTATCGCGCGGCTCTCCGGGGAACTGCGCAGCAATGGCACTCACGCGAAAGCGGTCTTTGCGTGCGCGGGGCAGAATTTGTGGCGGGAATATGACTTGCCTCCGACTTTGGGAAGCACGCAGCTTTTTGTCGACCGCCATTTTCACCTGAAACCTGTGGCGTACCTGCTCGGTGCGACACCTCTTCTGGCCATTGTTCTTCTGGACAGACATCGCGCCCGCATCTTCGACCTTCGCCTTGGCGAACTCACCGAACGCGAGGACCTGTTCCATCCGCTACCCCGCCGGGGACGGAGCGATGGGTTCGCCGGATATGAAGGCGGCCATGCCCAGCGCCGCGTCGAGGATGAAGTGCGCCAGCACTTCAAGAACATCGCTGAAAACTTGAAAGAGTTGATGGATAAGGGGGTCTTCGAGAAGTGGATCCTTGCCTGCCAGGACGCGCACCGTCCGCTATTCGAGCCGCAGCTCCATCCTTACGTAAGTCAGGCGCTGATTGGACGCTTCCACGCCGATTTGGCGCATGCGACGCGAGACGAAATCCGGAGCCACGCGCAGCAGATTGTCGAGCAATGGCAGAACGAACGCCGCCGCGATCTGGTCAACCATGCGCTCAGCCATGCGCGCAGCAACGGCCGGGGCGTTACCGGTCTGCGACGGGTCTTACGGTCACTCGAGTTGGGGGAAGTGCAAACCCTTCTCGTGGGAGAGAATCTGCAGGGCCACGCCGTCGAGTGTTCGGGATGCGGCCACATCGATGCCCATCTGGTCAGCTACTGCCCGGTCTGCGGTCGAGCGACGCAGGAAATTGTCGATGTCGGTGAGGCGATCCTGCCGTGGGTTGTTCGCCGCGATATCGAAACTTTCTATGTCAAGGGCGATCCCGAGTTCGACAAAGTGGGGAATATTGCCGCGCTGCTTCGGTTCCGCGCGGAGAAAGTACAACCCATCAGCACGACAGCCGCGGAGCGCCTGCAGAAGCAGGGAGCTGAATATCCTGGGCGGCTTCGCCGTTTTGCCCGAAGGTAGAGTCGGACTTTCAGCTCGACTTCAAATCAGGGACGGGAAGCGTGCCCGTCCCTCGAATGAATCACGACTTCTCCAGAAGTGTCCGTACTGACTCCACACGGTGTTCTCCGTGGTATTCTTCGCCTTCCGCGTTTCATTACGACCAGGGGAGAACTCATGACTTTCTCGCGCCGTGATTTCGTGAAAACATCGGTTGTAGGCGCAGTTGCCGGGAGCGTTGCAGGTCGCGCAATTTCGGCCCTCGGGCAACCCTCTCGGCAGGGACACGCCTCCCAAAGCGACAACTCCAAGCGGCCGATCATCATCTGCGCCAACAACGGCCACGCTTATGTGGAAGCAGCGTACGCTTTTCTCAAGAGTGGCGGAGACACGCTGGAGGCGGGAATCCGTGTGGTGAAAGGACCGGAGAACGATCCCAACGATGACTCCGTCGGTCTGGGCGGCCTGCCCAACGAAGAGGGTGTCGTCGAACTCGACGCCTGCTGCATGCACGGGCCCACTCGCCGAGCCGGTTCGGTAGGCGGCGTGCGCAACATCAAGAATGTTTCGATGGTGGCCGCAGCTGTCATGGAACACACCGGACACGTCATGCTGGTCGGCGAAGGCGCGGAACGATTTGCCGTGGCCATGGGTTTCCCGCGCGAGAACCTGCTGACCGATCGCTCCCGCAAGATTTGGATGCTGTGGAAAGAGTTCAATTCCGACCGTGATTGGTGGGGACCGGGGATCGCCGATCCCCACTGGCAAGCGCCAGCCCCGGGTTCCAAACCGCATGCGGATTTGCTGCGTGATCGCATCGATCACCTGAAGCAGCGCGCTGCCGATCTTGGCATCGAACGGGAGTTTCTGCTTTCCGCAGTGCGCCGTGTGTTGTTCCCGCCGTCGGGCACCATCCACTGTTCCGTCTTGAACGAAAAGGGAGAAATGTCGGGCATTACTACCACCAGCGGACTTGCCTTCAAATTGCCCGGCCGTTGCGGCGATTCGCCGATCATCGGCGCCGGCTGCTATACAGACCAGGACGTGGGCTCCGCCGGGGCTACAGGCAGCGGGGAAGAGAACATCAAAGTCGCCGGCGCTCACACGATTGTCGAGAACATGCGGCACGGCATGTCACCGCAGGAAGCCGGTGTTGATGCCCTCAAGCGCATCGTACGCAACTACAACGGCGACATGAACAAGCTGCGCTTCATGGACATGACCTACTACGTCCTGCGCAAAGACGGCGCCTACGCTGGTGTGAGTCTTTGGGAGGGATACTCGGCAGGCAATCCGCACAAGTTCGCGGTACACGATGGAACTCTGCGTTCGGAAGTCGCGACACCACTGCTGAAGGGATATTCGCAGGAATGGCCGCCGTTTCCCACGATTCCGGAGGAACTGAAGAAGGACTCGGAGTATCTGAAGTAAGAGCGATCGACCTACGAGAACCTCACTTTGAAATCCGGGTTCTTGTCCAAATGGATGCTTTCGACGAACCGTACTTTCCCCGTCCGCAGCGTCATGATCACCGACGAGGTCCGCGTGCCCTCACCGAAGAATCGGACGCCCTTCATCAGCGCGCCGTCGGTCACGCCGGTCGCTGCGAAAATCAGCTGTTTGCCGGGCGCGAGATCCTCGGCTTCATAAATGCGGTTCTTGTCTTTGATTCCCATGCGCTCCAACCGCTCTTCCTGATCGGGCTTCACAACTAAGCGACCAAGCATATAGCCGTTGAGACAGCGAACTGCCGCCGCGGTGATCACTCCCTCTGGTGCACCACCTGACCCCATCACTGCGTGTACCCCGGTTCCGATGACCGCAGCAGCGATTCCGGCTGAAAGATCGCCGTCGCCAATCAGTCGGATACGAGCGCCAGCCGCCCGGATATCCGCGATCAGTTTTTCGTGGCGCGGCCGATCGAGCACCATCACCACCAGGTCTTCCACATCGCGATCCAGCCGGCGCGCGATGTTCTTGAGATTGTGGGAAGCGGGCGCATCCAGATAAACGGCATCTTTGCAGGATGGGCCGACAACGATTTTTTCCATGTAACAATCGGGCGCGTTGAGCAGTCCACCACGCTCCGAAGCCGCGAGCACGGTAATCGCCCCGGGAGCTCCGGTGGCGCACAGGTTCGTTCCTTCCAGCGGATCGACGGCGATATCAACTTCGGGAACTTCCGTGCCGTCGGGGAACTCCGCTCCCACCCCCTCCCCGATGTAGAGCATGGGCGCTTCGTCGCGCTCGCCTTCACCAATAACGATGGTGCCGCGCATCGGGATCGAGTCCATCGTCTTACGCATGGCCTCGGTGGCAACCTCGTCGCTAAGCTTCCGGTTGCCTTGGCCCATCGTGTGCGCTGATGCAATGGCTGCAACTTCGACCACGCGCAAAAAACGTGCTGCAAGGTCGCTCTCGATATTTTCTCCAAACATGCGGGCCTTGCCTTCAGGCCGCGTCTGCGTTGCCATGCGATCTCTCCTGGCGCTCTACACTCTCACGCTTCGGGGTGAGACTATACCGCACTCGCGAAGAGAATGAAAATGCAGGATTCACCGAATCGTTTTTGTTCGCCGAAAGATCGAATGCTGGCTCGACCGATGGGCATGGTATTCTCCTATCCCTGATCCGAAACCACGTCCATGCCCGATAAGCGCCCGTTGACTTTCCTATGCATCACGACCTACGAAAAAGGACAGGAGTTCATGCGCGAGTGCAAGCGCCAGGGATGCCGGGTGATTCTGTTGACGGCGGAGAAGTTGCGAAACGCGGACTGGCCTCGCGAGAGTCTCGATGACACTTACTACCTTCCCGAAGAAATACTGCTGGCCGACATTGTGAAGGCTGTGACCCATCTTGCCCGCAAAGAAAAGCTGGACCGAATTGTCGCGCTTGACGAATTCGATATGGAAACAGGCGCGACCTTGCGGGAGCATCTGCGCATCCCGGGGATGGGCCTCACCACCACGCGCTACTTTCGCGACAAACTGGCGATGAGAATGCGGGCCCTGGATCGCGAGATCCTCGTGCCTGACTTCGTCCCGGTCGTCAACCACGGAGATATCCAGTACTACCTGGATCACGTGCCCGGGCCGTGGGTTTTGAAGCCGCGCCAGGAGGCGTCGGCGATTGGCATAAAGAAGATCCATGCCGCGGAAGAATTGTGGCCGGTGCTCGATCAACTCGGAGACAAGCAATCTACTTTTCTGCTGGAGAAGTTTGTTCCGGGAGACGTTTACCACGTCGACTCGGTCGTTTCGGAAAACGAGGTAGTCTTCTCGAACGTCAGCAAGTACGGCAAGCCGCCCATGAATGTGGCTCATGGCGGAGTGTTCACCACGTTCACTGTGGAGCGCGGAAGCGCAGATGATGACGCTCTTCGTGCCATCAACCTGGACCTGATTGCCGCATTGGGACTGTTACGCGGCGTGGCACACGCGGAGTTCATCAAAGCGCAGGCCGACGGTCAGTTCTATTTTCTGGAGTGTGCGGCGCGTGTCGGCGGAGCCTATATCAACGAGATGGTCGAGACTGCCACGGGGATCAATCTATGGCGCGAGTGGGCCAGCATCGAGATTGCCGGAGGAGACGGTACCTATCAGCTTCCGCCCACTCGCCAAGACTACGCGGGAGTGATCCTGTCGCTCGCGCGCCAGGAGAATCCGGATACCTCGGGCTACAACGATCCCGAGGTGCACCTGCGCATCAAGAAGCACCACCACGCCGGGTTGGTGATGAAGTCCTCCGACCCGCACCGGATTCCCGGCTTGCTGCAAGACTACGCCCGGCGCTTCTCGGAAGAATTCATGGCCGTGGAACCACCGCGCGACAAGCCGACGGCGTAATAACGGCAGGCCAGGGCGCGGTTTTCGGAGGCTAGCGGCATTCCTATGGGCTGCGGCGAGCGAATTCCCTGCTAGTATTTGCCCATGCCTCCAACGACAGAACAAACCGCGACGGAGCGCTCGACGCCGGAGCTACGTCTCTACGAAAAGAGGGGATTTCTTGTTGAGGCGGCGGTTCTAGAACGCGTCAATTCCCGTAACGCTCTGCCCGATGATCAGCGAGTGCACATCGTGCGTGCCTTCGTAGGTTTTCACCGACTCAAGATTCATCAGGTGGCGCATGATCGGATAATCGTCAGCCACTCCGTTCGCCCCGAGAATGTCTCGCGATAGCCGGGCGCACTCGAGTGCCATCCATACGTTATTTCGTTTCGCCATCGAAACGTGTTGGGGTTCGACTTTTCCCGCGTCTTTCAAACGTCCCACCTGCAGCACCAGCAATTGCGCCTTCGTGATTTCGCTGATCATCCACGTGAGCTTGTCCTGTACGAGCTGGTGCGAGGCGATCGGCTGGTCACGCCACTGCTTGCGTAGCAGGGAATATTGCAGCGCGCAGTCGTAGCACGACATTGCCGCTCCGAGGGCTCCCCAGGCAATGCCGTAGCGCGCCTGGTTCAGGCACATCAGCGGAGACCGCAGGCCGCCGGTTTTGGGTAGCAGATTCGACTCGGGCACGTGCACATCCTGCAGCGATAACCCAGACGTTACCGACGCCCGCAGCGACCACTTTCCGTGAATGTCGTCCGCCTTGAACCCCGGCCGGTTGGTCTCCACCAGAAATCCGCGGATCCGGTCATTCTCGTTCTCCACCTTGGCCCAGATGATGGCCACATCGGCGATCGTGCCGGACGTGATCCACATCTTCTCGCCATTGATGACGTATTCGTTCCCAACCTTGCGTGCCCGCGTGCGCATACCGCCCGGGTTCGATCCGAAATCCGGCTCGGTGAGACCGAAGCATCCCAGCTTTTCGCCTTTCTGCATGGCAGGAAGCCAGGTCTCCTTCTGCTCGTCGCTGCCGAATTCGTAAATCGGATACATGCAGAGTCCCGACTGCACGCTTACAAAGCTCCGCACCCCAGAGTCGCCGCGCTCGAGTTCCTGCGTCATCAGGCCGTATTCGACGTTGCCCATGCCGGCGCAGCCGTATCCCTTGAGCGACGCGCCGAAGAAACCCAACTCGGCCATCGGTTTCACCAGTTCGCGCGGAAAGCGCCCCGCCCGGTTGCATTCCTCAATGATGGGAATCAGATTGTCTTCAATGAACTGGCGCGTGGTGTCACGCACGAGCTTCTCTTCGTCGGTGAGCAGGGAATCGAACTGAATGAAATCGACACCACGAAATTTGATGGCAGGCATGGAAAATCTCCCTAGCTATGAACTTTGGACCCCGGTCCCGGCGCAACCCAAATCACGGTTGCCGCGCGGCAGAGCCGTCCGCACGCGAGAGGGCAAACAAATGACGGTAGCAGGGTGGAGGGATGTCGGTCAACGTGCGAAGGTGGCCGCTGTCGGTTCACTCTTCTTTGCAGAATTGTGATGCTTCTTCAAGGTCGATCTCCTTATCCACTGTGATTGCACCTGTAGAGTGCGTTGATCACTGGTAGCCTAACGCCATCCGTGATCGGGGATCGACCTTCTTATCCCCATCTAACTTAAGAACTACCTCCGGTTTGCCCGTGACTCGCCTGGTGACAAATATCCGACTGTTGACTGACGGCCAAAGTAAATCAACCAGCGGAATGGCATCTGAACCGGAAGCGTGAGGGAGCATACTGGGCCGAATCGCGCCGCTCGGACAGGACTGGTGGCCAAATCGTCGTAACTTCGCAACGGCGCGAGCAGGTGAAATGGATGTACAATGGCTGCCGTTTTCGAGCCAAAAGGAAATTCCCGTTAGATTCTGCGAAAGGATAGGGACTAGCCATGCGCCTAATCGAGTTCCTGCTCGTTCTCGCCGTGATCGGTTCTGATCTCGCTGTTGCCCAATCCAAGCAGCCCAATGCGCCCGTGCGTGGGGTGACGGACGACTACTTCGGCACAAAGGTGACGGATCCCTACCGGTGGCTCGAGAATACAAAAGATCCCGAGGTAGCCGCGTGGATGAAGGCGCAGAACGACTACACGCGGGCAGTATTGGCAAGCATCCCCGGCCG